>Ga0172364_10001059_pt1 | contig 20751 bp, 18 predicted proteins | sample LakKivSesite10cm_FD_114545 | JGI IMG/M metagenome (GOLD analysis project Ga0172364, IMG submission 114545) | Sediment microbial communities from Lake Kivu, Rwanda - Sediment site 10cm | ecosystem: Environmental > Aquatic > Freshwater > Lake > Sediment | place: Rwanda: Western Province, Lake... | reverse complement strand
ATGACTGCGCAAATAATTAAAACCGAAACAAAAATTAATAATGTCTTATTCTGGCTTTGTTCTTTAATTACAATTATGACGGTAGTTATGACGCTTCTGGAATTTTTCAGCCACGACGAATATCCGCCTACCAGCATTTCCTTGTTTTATGTCGGGGTTCTGGCGATTTATTCATTGCACAAAGAAGCAATCCGTTTTCTGGAACAGAATTCCGCAGAAAAAGTCCACAAACAGAGAAAGGGCGAGCTTTTCGTTTATTTTTGGATCATCCTTACCGCAGTGCTTTATCTGATAAATTTCCTGAGTAAGAATGGCTTTTCTCAAACCGTAAACGGAGACGAAGCAACCGGACTAATGAACGCAACTTACCTCACACTCGAAGTCGGAATCGTTTTTATTGTCGCGAGAATACTTAAATTGTTAATGATTAAATTTTTTGAAAAAAATGGAAGTCGATAAAATTATTAAAAAAGTCCCGGCGCAACCCAGGCCTGCAGAAACCAATGAAACCAAGGAATTTTCCTGGGAAGCCTTGGAATACGAAAGAAATCCGAAAGAAAAATCATGGTTTTTAATTCCGGCAATTATTGCCATCGGCTTGGGACTTTTCGGAGTATTTACCGATAATTATTTGTTTACAATTCTGGTAATCTTATGCTTTTTCACCTTTTACGTTTATGCCAACAAGCCGCCGAGGATGATTAAATTTAAAATAGACGTTAAGGGCATAGAAATAGATAACCGCCAGCACGATTATTCAAGCTTGCGCTCATTCTGGATTTTTTACGACCCGCCAGTAGAAAAAATTATAAGCTTGCGCAGCAAAAAAACATTCTTCCCGTATTTGCGCCTGAATTTAGCTGATGAAAATCCCGCTGAAATCAGAAAATTCCTTTTGAAATTTTTACCGGAAAGAAAACACCGCGAATCAATTATTGATATCTGGATGAGAAGAATCGGATTTTAGTTTACGCGCCCGTAGCTTAGTGGATAAAGCGTGAGATTGCGGATCTCAAGATCACAGGTTCAAGTCCTGTCGGGCGCACCGAGTCAAACTCGGTTTGACGAGGTAGCCGCGTCTGACGCGGCATTTTTTATTCTATTGACAAAATCTGTAAGTATGCTATAATTATAATATCTCGTTAAAGGAGGTTTAATATGGCCCACGGAACAGTTCTCATGACCCATTTCAGGCCGAAGATGATTCGTCTGGAAGGCGGAACGCTTTGGCAGAAAATCTGCCACGCGATCAACTCCCTGTTCGGCCACAACTAAGGATCCCTCCCCCTGGCCTACCCCCCGACAGCCTGCCAATGGCAGTCGGGGGCTTTTTTTATCCCCGGAAAAATGATAATTTAAAAGTATGGTCAAGTACGATTTAGAGACACCGATTGGCGCGCTTCCGCGCATTGATGTGAAATACCAAAAAAAACTCCACAAGCTCGGACTGGATACGGTCCGGGACTTGCTTTATCATTTTCCCAACCGTTATGAAGATTTTTCCAAAATCATCCCCATTACCGATTTAAAACTCAATGAAGTTGCCACAATCCAAGGAGAAGTTGTAAGTATAGAAAATGCACAGACCTTCAAAAGACGTCTGACTTTAACTGAAGCAATTGTCAAAGATAAAACCGGAGCAATTGAGGTAATCTGGTTTAACCAGCCTTATCTTGTAAAAAACATCAAACCGGGAAAACAAATCAGCTTGTCGGGAAAATGCGCAATCGGCAAGCGCGGAATGTACTTATCCAATCCGAGCTATGAAATTCTTTCTTTGGGCAAGATGACCACCCACACCGCAGGATTAATTCCTGTTTATCCGGAAACAATTGGCCTGCATTCCAGATTTTTGCGCTATTATATCAAGCTCGTGCTTTCCGTAGCTCTGCAGATAAAAGAATTTATTCCTTACGACATCCTGAAAAAAGAAAAATTGCCTACAATTTATAATGCGCTTAAAAATATCCATTTCCCTAAAACCGCAAAGCTCGCCGAGGAAGCGAAAAAAAGATTTGTTTTTGAAGAAATGTATTTGCTGCAACTTTTCGTCTTAAGGCAAAAAATCGCCCTGCAAAAAGAAAACGCCCATGCAATCCCCTTTGATAAAGATTTAATCCAAAAATTCGTTAATCGTCTGCCTTTCAAATTGACTAATGCTCAAAGAAAGGCAGCCTGGGAAATAATCCAGGACCTGGGCAAAAAAGAGCCCATGAACCGGTTACTGCAGGGAGACGTGGGTTCGGGTAAAACAGTAGTTGCGGCAATGGCAATGCTTGAAACCGCCAAAGCAGGATTTCAGTGTGCATTCATGGCACCAACCGAAATCCTGGCACAACAGCATTTTAAAGAAATCAACAAACTGCTTGCAGGATTCAATCTGCATATCGGGCTTTTGACTTCGGAAGAAGCAAAAATTGAAGACAAAATAATTAAAAAAACGGAATTTTTGGAAAAAATAAAACAGGGAAAACTGGATATTTTAATCGGCACGCATGCTCTGATTCAGAAAAATGTAAAATTCTCCGCCAAAGGCGAATCCGTCTCTGGCGGAAATGGCTTGGCCCTGGTAATTGTTGATGAACAGCACAGGTTCGGGGTTGAACAAAGAGCTTCATTGCTTAAAAATTCTACAGCGCAAATGCCGCACCTTTTAAGCATGACCGCCACCCCAATTCCCCGCACCTTAGCTTTGACGATTTACGGAGACTTGGATATTTCACTTTTAAATGAAATGCCCGAAGGCAGGCAAAAAATCATCACCAAAATCGTGCCTCCGGAACAACGGGCGCAGGCATATGAATTTATCCGCAGGGAGGTAAAAAGCGGCAGGCAGGTTTTCGTAATCTGCCCGCGCATTGAACTTTCGGAAAAATCACAGGACAATTCCGGCATTGGCGGACAACTAGAAATAAATATGCGCAAATCCGCCTGGAGCGATGTAAAAGCAGTAAAACAGGAATATGAAAAACTTTCCATTGATATTTTCCCTGATTTAAAAATTGACATGCTGCACGGAAAAATGTCTGCGAAGGAGAAACAAAGGATTATGTCCGCCTTTGGCGGAAAGAATAAAAAAACCGATGTTCTGGTTTCAACATCAGTAATAGAAGTAGGCATAGATATTCCTAATGCCACAGTAATGATGATTGAAGGCGCTGACCGCTTCGGCCTGGCGCAGCTGCACCAATTCCGCGGAAGAGTAGGCAGGGGCCGAGACCAGTCTTATTGCTTTTTATTTTCCACGTCCGGGCAGACAACCGCGCGCTTGCGCGCTTTGCAGAAATTTGACAGCGGTTTTGACCTTGCGGAAAAAGATATGGAAATCAGAGGTCCGGGGCAATTTTACGGAATTGCGCAATCAGGAATTCCTGATTTGGCAATGGACAGTTTGAAAGATTTAAATTTTGTAAAATCCGTACGGCTTGAAGCTTTGGAAACCCTGAAAAAATCTCCTGATTTGCAAAAATACCCTCTGCTTTTTGAAAAACTAACAGACTTCAAAAAAACCATCCATCTGGAATAAAAAAATTCCGCCTCTCGGCGGAATTTTTATTTTCGTTTTTTAACCGTCACCCAGAACCCCATATATTTTCCGAACATTAAACGTGTCTGGGAAATTAATGCCGGAATTGAACCAAAAATAATCAAGACAAAAGGCACTAAAATCCACTGTATTATCATCCAGAAATATCTTCTGGATTTATATTTTTCCGGACGCGGAGGCAGAAGCTTTAAAGTATAAAAAGCAGAGCCTATCAATCCGAGCATTGCCAGAGTCACAATAAATCTGGTCATGCGCGGAAGATTATAAGAAAGCACAGTTTGGTTGAAATCTTTCCCTCCTAAAAATAGCGGCAACCACCCGAGCATAAAAATAAGGAGTGAATTTGTAGCCCAGGACCAAAAAGCTTCAAAATGGTAAAAAACATGGTAAATCTTTTTGCGCAAAGCCATAGCCCTATTTTTTATACAACCATAGGTAAAATAAGGCACATTTTCCACTCCCCAGCTCCAGCGCGTTTGCTGCTTGAAAACATTAAGAGTTGTGCGCCAGAAATTATCCGCAAGATTGGCATCCATGGAAACCGGATAATACAGCGGAATATTACGGTAATTTCCGTCATAAAAAAGCAGCGCCTGCCAGAAAATACGCGAATCTTCGGAAACATTTTTCACGGTCCAAAAGTCCATTTCCGCAATCGCTTTAAAACTCATGGAATGCGAAGAAAAAGTGGACATCCTTTCCGGCCTTTCCTGCTGGGTCATGTGCCAGAAAGTGGCGCCCACCGCAATCACGCGCGAAATTGCCGGCGCATCCCAAATATTATTATTGTAAACCGGAATCGGCTGAAAACTGGAATGAAACGGGTCAACGCAGGTTAAATAATTATAAGTTAAACAGGCGAAATAATTGGGGTAAACCTGGGTATCAATATCAAAAGAAGAAACCGTAATATTTTCATAGGGAATTTTCAGCTCATCAATTAATTCTTTGGCTTTTCTTCCTGCCCAGGTTTCATTTGAGCCCTTTCCTGCAAGTTCGCCTTCAATGTTTTGCGGATGAATAGTGATTAAAAATCTGAAAAATTTATTTCCGAATTCATTCTTTATTTTCTCTGAAACCTCAACTGCGACCTGTCCCGCTTTTTCTTCGGTAGCTAAAACCACAATGAATTTATCCAAGGGATATTTTGATTTTGCCAAAGCTTCAAAAGTTGAATGCACGATTTCAAATTTTTCTTTATAAAGAGGCAGAATCACCAAATGGTAAATGTTGCGCCAGTTTCCGCCAAAGGCGGATCCGCCTCTGGCGGATAATTCTTCAACTTTTTGCAGCCAGTCTGTTTTGAGATTGGCTTTCATTTTTTTATAGGAAAACTGCTGATGAAAAGATAAAAATACGGTTTTTAAAAGCCAGTAAATATCAAAAGCAATAATAAAAAATGCTGTCCAGGCAGGGTGTTTATAAGAGAGAAAAACCATGCCTAAGATCGTGCCCCAGCTCAAAATCCCGGGAAGAATTTCCAAAAAACGAAAAACCCGCCGCTCTTTTGGGTTTTCAATGTCCCTCGCAAATCCGATTTTTATATAATCCTTCTGCATGGCAAAAATTTTCAATTTCTAATTTTCAATTAAGCAAACCGCAATTATTGACGAAACCGTTGCGCAGCCGAATCGTGGCAGGAGTTATATATTGTATTTATCTAATCTTGATTCGGCGAGCAACAGCAACGCCCGTGTAATTACTTTATATTATTCATATACGGTGATTGCGTGGTTTCGGAGATAATTGGCGGTTTGCGAAAAAACATAACTTACTTGCTGAAGAAAAAATTCCACCATTTGGCAGGATTAGAAATATTTTTTTGTTCCTGCAAATTTTGCGCATTAAGCATAGGATTTTCTTCCTGCTTGATAATAATCAGCTTTTCTCCTTCGCGCACCAGATTCAATTTAAGCTTTGCTTCTTTTTCCAGAAATTCTTCAGACTGGAAATATTTTTCCATTTCTGCAAAATCATTATTGCTTTTTTGCATTGCGTCAATTTTTTCCTGAAGCTCCCCAATCTCCTGATTGATTTTATAATTAGAATAACTCTCCCTTCCCAGGGCAATAACCACAAACAGAAAAATTATTGTCAGTACGGCAAGTGTGTATTTGGAATTCAAATATTTTTCGGGCATATTATCTGACTGATAAGAAAGCAAGCATGCCTAAAATCATGATTATGCTTGCAATTATCCAGAAAATTTTTGCCGCTTTTGCGAAATTTTTATTGGTCATCTTTCTTTTAAAATTTTTAAAAATACGTCTGAAGGAATGGAAATTTTTCCGATTTGCGCCATTTTCTTTTTGCCCTTTTTCTGTTTTTCCAGAAGTTTTCTTTTCCTGGTCACGTCGCCTCCGTAAAGATAGCCCGTAACGTCTTTGCGCATTGCTTTTTTGGTTTCCCTGGCAATAATATTTCCTTCAACAGAAGCCTGAATCGGAACGGCAATCAGATAATTCGGCAAGGCATCTTTTAAAATATCAACCGTCCTTTTGCCTTCTTTATAAGCATCGCTGCGGCGCACCATTTTGGAAAATGCTTCAATTTTTTCATGGTTAATCAGAATATCCAGCCAGACTAAATCGCCTTCTTTGTATCCTATAAGCTTATAAGCCATTGAAGCATAACCGGAACTGACATTTTTTAACTTATCGTAAAATCCGCGCAGAATAATATCCAAAGGACCATCGTAAACAATTAATACTTTTTCTTCGGTAAGCCATTTCGTGTCTTTGAAAGCTCCGGGAAATCCGCTCAAAAGATTATTAATCTGCCCCACATATTGTGAAGGAGAAATTATCTCCATTTCAATCCAGGGTTCTTCAGTTTTATCCCCTTCTTTTTTATAAACTACGCTTGGCGAGGTAATTACCAGATCCAGATTATAATCCCGCCTCAAGCGTTCGCTGATAATTTCAAGATGCAGCATGCCTAAAAATCCGCAACGGAACCCTCTGCCCAAAGTTCCCGAAGATTCAGGAGTAAAACTTAAAGAAGCATCATTAAGTTTAAGCTTTCCCAGACCGTCTTTTAAAATATCGTAATCATCAGAATTTACCGGATAAAAACTAGCGAAAACAACGGGCTGCGGCTCCATATAGCCCCTAAGGGGGTCAATTTTTCCGCCCGAGGCGGATCCGCCTTTGGCGGAGAATTCGGTGATGGTATCTCCCACTCTGCATTTTTCTATTTCTTTCAAGCCCGTGGCAATATAGCCGATTTCGCCCTGAAAAAGCTCTTTTGCCGCAACCAGGTCGGGTCGGAAAAAACCCAATTCCAATACTTCGGTTTTGGCATTGGACTGCATCAGTAAAATATTGTCCGCGTTTTTCACATATCCGTCAAAAACCCGCACATATGCCACAACTCCCTTGTAAGCATCGTATTTGGAGTCAAAAATTATCGCGCGTAAAAATTCATTTTTGCTTTCCGGCGGAGGAGGAACTTTTTTAATCACCTCTTCAAGCAAAGTTTCCACATTCTGGCCGGTTTTTGCCGAAATAAGAATAATTTCTTTGCGGTCAATCCCTAAAAGGTTTTCAATTTCTTCCTTGGTTTTCTCAACCTGTGCAGTCGGCAGATCAATTTTATTAATTGCGGGAACAATGACCAGTTTTTCTTTTTTTGCCATTTCCAGATTAGTTAAAGTCTGCGCCTGCACGCCCTGGGTTGCATCAACTAAAAGAATGGCGCCCTCAACCGCTGCCAGGCTGCGCGATACTTCATAAAAAAAATCCACGTGACCAGGAGTATCAATAAGATTTAAAACGTAACCGTTATAATCCATGCGCACGGGCTGCATTTTAATGGTAATTCCCCTTTCCCTTTCTATGGCCATCATATCCAGATACTGCGGCTTCATTTTCCTGCTGTCTACGGTTTTGGTAATTTCCAAAAATCTGTCGGCCAGGGTGGATTTGCCGTGGTCAATATGCGCAAAAATAACAAAATTGCGGATTTTTTCCCGGTTCATTTTTTATAAATTTTCTTAACCAATGCCTGCGCTTCTTCGGATTTCAGCATGAGTGAAAAGAGGAAATAAACAGACGCTCCGATAATCGCGGAAATTAAAGTCTGAAGAAAAATTCCCACAAAAGTTCGGGTATTAAGAAAAAGTGAAGTTAAATTAAGCATGGCATAAACAACAATCGCCATTACTGCGCAAGAGAGAATATTTTTAACTACAGCATCAAAAATACTCTTGCGATTCCAAAAATCAACTTTTTTGGAGAAAAATTTTGCCAGAAGAAAAAAGTTTAAAATACTGGAAACAGTAAAGGCAATGGCTAATCCCAAAACAGAAATATCAATAAGTCCGTTTAATTTCAGAGCATGTGAAACAAAAGAAGAAAAAAGATTGCTCTGCCTAAGCAGCCAGACAAAAAGAAAACTGAAAGCAATATTGACTCCGATACTTAACAAACTGATTAAAACCGGGGTTTTAGTGTCATGGAAAGAATAAAAAGCGCGGGAAATAAGAGGAATCAGGCTTTGCGCAAAAATACTGAATGCAAAAACTCCCAAAGCAGCAGCAGTCAGCCTTGTATCCACCCATCCGAACTGGCCTGTGCCGAGCACGATTCTCACTACCTGGGCGCGCAAAAGGAAAAACCCGACGCTAATCGGCAAAACCCAGAAAAGAATCTGGTTAAATGTTGAAAAAAAACTGCGGGAGAAATTTTCCTTATCTTTTTCTGCAAATGATTTTGCCAATTTCGGGAAACTGGCAGTAGCAAAAGATATTCCGATAATTCCGATGGGCACGTATTGCAGATTATTGGACAGATTGAATATTGCGATGCTTCCCGAAGCCAACGTTGAGGCAATAGCGGTGATAATCCAAAAATTAATCTGCGTACCTGCCAAACCCACTGTGCGCGGTATGGTCAGCTTTACTATTTTTTTAATGCCTTCATGGTAAAGAGAAAATATTTTCTGCCAATGAAAACCGGAATATATCGCGCTGGGAAGCTGAATCAGAAAATGTAAAAACGCTCCCAGAACAACCCCCCAGGCAAGCCCGACTATGCCCATTTCCGGCACTAAAAAAACAATGCCGAAAATAATTCCCAAATTATATATTACCGGAGCAAGCGAAGAAACAAAAAAGCGGTTGAAATACTGCAAAACACCGCTTAAAATACTGCTCATGCCCAGAAATATCGGGCTTAGAAACATAATTCTGGTTAAAAGTACGGTCATTTCCCTCTTTTCTCCGGAAAAACCCGGAGCAATAAATGAAACCAGCCATGGCGCGAAAACAATAAAAATTAAAGCCAGAAAAATTAAACCCAGAGAAACCAGGTTCATAATTCCGCTGGTCAGGTGCCAGGCTTCTTTTTTATCTTTTTGCCAGTATTGCGCAAAAATCGGGATAAATGCCGAAGAAATCGCTCCCATGACCAAAATACTGTATATAAAATCCGGCAGACGGAAAGCGGCAAAATATACATCCAAAGCATCTCCTGCGCCGAATTTTCCCGCCAATAACCTGTCGCGGAAAAGGCCTAAAACCCGGCTTGCCAAAGCCATAACGGCTAAAATAACCGCAGCGGAGAAAACCGTTTTTGAACTGTGATTTAATAGTTTTTTTACCATTTTATTATCATAATTATAGCAGAAAATAAGGCGCTTAGCTAATTTTTCCCATTTGACTTATATATTTTTTTAAAATAAGTTATGATTATAATACGTCTTTATGAAAACACCGATTTCCGAAGAAAAAGTTAAAAATCTCGTGCGCATAAAAAACCTGCTTATCGGAGCGGTAATTTTTCTTGTTGTCATCATTTTTTTCGTACTGCTCAATATTTTCAATGAAAACAGGATTAATTACGGATTGAAAGTAGCCGGGGTAAATATCGGCGCAATGAGTGCAGAAAACGCAAAAATCGCGATTGGCTCCGCAGCCAAAGATTTTGCACAAAAAACATTTTCTTTAAATTATAAAAATGAAAAATGGCAGGCAACTCCGGAAAAAATGGGAATACAGATTGACGTTGAACAAACTATAAGTTCCGCTTCTTTGTTCGGCCACAATAAAAATATCTTTGTAGATTCCTGGCAGCAGCTGGAATCTCTTTTCAGCTATAATCTTGCTCCGGCCTGGCAGATTGATAATTTAAAAATGAATGATTTTTTTAAAACTAATCTGGGTTCAATATACATGCCCGCGCAAAATGCAACTCTGGTTTACAGTGCGGAAAAAGATGACTTTACAACAACATCTGAACAAAACGGCACAACCATAGACACAGAAAAAATTATAAAAACCATGCAGAACAATATTGTAAACCCCCAAACAGACATTTTATTGGCGCTGGTAAATGATACGCCTGAAGTTATGCAAAATGAAACGCAGGATGCTTACAAACAAATCAAAAATATAATGCAGGCGCTGCCGCTTTTGGTGGTAATAAATGAAGAAAATGAAAATGCCACATCAAGCGAAAAAGAAATAGACAAAATAGACAAGGAAAAATTACTGGAGCTTATTGTTTTTGAACCGGTAAATGACCCTCAAAATCCAAAAAACAAAATTCTCGGCATCAGCATTAATCAGGAAAAAGCCAAAGACTATCTTGTTTCGCTTGCACCCCTGATAAACCAGGAACCCATAGACGCAAAACTTACTTTTAAAGATAATCGGGTCAGTGTTTTTGCGCTCTCCCACGACGGCATACGCCTGGAAATTGAAGAAAATATTCCGATATTATTTAAAGCGATTACTGAAGGCCAAAAAGCAAATTTACAGATTACAACCACCAAACCTTCAATCACAACTGAAAGCATTGATAATTTAGGCATTACCGCGCTTTTGGGGAAAGGCACATCTAATTATACGGGTTCTCCGGCAAACAGAACACACAATATTAAAATCGGTGCGGCAAGGTTCAACGGAATTTTAGTCAAGCCGGGAGAAGAATTTTCTTTTAATACAATTTTAGGCGATGTGGGGCCTGAACAGGGATACGAACCAGAGCTGGTAATCAAGCAAAATGCAACTGTTCCCGAATACGGTGGCGGGCTTTGCCAGGTTTCTACAACTGTTTTCCGCGCCGCGGTTTATGCGGGCATGCAGATAACCCAGCGCTATCCGCATGCTTTTCCCGTTAAATATTACAATCCCCAGGGCTTTGATGCAACAATATATCCTCCGTCTCCTGATTTAAAATTCATCAATAATACTCCGGGATATATACTGCTGCAATCCAAAATAGTCGGCTCTGAAATTACTTTTGAAATTTACGGCACTGATGACGGACGCACAGTAAAAGTTGACGGTCCGCAACAATATGATATCAAAGATGACGGCTCAATAAAGGCAGTGCTTACGCAGGAAGTTTACAGCAAAGACGGAAATCTGATGTGTAAAAAATCATTTTATTCGGTTTACAAGTCTCCTAATCTTTATCCTGTCAGAAATCCGCTGGAGTAAAATTACATACAAATTAATAAGACCCATAGGTCCGATAGGTCCTATGGGTCTTTTTTGTGAGCGAGAGAGGAGTCGAACCTCTAAGGGTTTCCCCACTGGGTCCTAAACCCAGCGCGTCTGCCAGTTCCGCCACTCGCTCTTTTCAATAATATGTTATCCTAAAATCGCTTAGAATGCAAACTAAAAGCCGATGACCAAAACCATCGGCTTTTTAGACGATATAATTGCTTTTCACGTTAATCCTTATGCAAATTTACGAATTCAGCAAAGTTGTGCAAGGATTGGAGAAAGGATTAAATGAAACGCCGGTAGTAACTTGTGCTACTAAACTCTGTGCTAATGTTATCAGGAATCCTGCAGCAAGAACGATTGCAACGCCAATAAGGGCGTTGATAATTCCGGCTCTGGCTGTACCTGCTTTTTCTGCATCTCCTCCTGAAGTCATGTATTTAATACCGGCAATAATCAAGAGTATCAGAGCGATACCAAAGCCAACAGCCAAAATTATGGTTTTTGCAACCTGAAAAATGTTGCAGATAATGGTTGTTGCATCTACAGACGGAGTCTGCGCTAAGGCAATCATCGGCATTAATGCAGCAAAAGCTAAAATCGGTAGAATTTTTTTCATAATTCAATTTTATACTATTAACTTTATCAATCGACCTTTAATAAAATATTTATTTTCACTACGAAAACGCAATTTAAATTACCATTCAACTTCTATGTCGTAAACAATACAGGGATTAGACAAAGGATTAAATAAGGCACCAATGCTTACCTGCTGCACCAAACTTTGCGCTAATCCGATTAAAAACATCGCAGAAACTACAATTACCAAGCCGATTAACGCATTTTGTATTCCTTTTCTGGCATCAGCTGTCTTGCTCTCGTCTCCGCCCGCAGTCATATATCTGATTCCCCCGATAATTATCAAAATAACGACTATGCCGAAACCGACTGCAGCAACAATTTGTCTTGCCACATTAAGCACTCTGCAGATAATCATTGTCGCAGTGTCACCTGCCTGCGCCCAAGCTATGAAGGGCGTAATTAAAACTATTAGGCCGAAAACCAGTAGAAATTTTTTCATAAATTTTAATAATTAATTTATTCGCCCTCCTCAATTTTAATTTTAAGACGTGAAATTTTGCGCTACAAATGTTCTCACAAAACCGAGAATAAACGCAAAAGCAAAAACTATTGCCACGCCGATTAAACCGTTAATAATCGTTTTCCTCGCCTGCCTTATTTTCTCTTCGCTATCCTGGGCAGTGGCATAAATAATCCCGCCCACAATTACCATTATTGCGCCCAAACCGATTCCCGCAACATAAAGCACTTCCTGGATTCTCCATAAAATAGTGCAGAGTTTTTGCGCATTGGTTCCCAGGGCCTGGCATTCGCCTGCTGACCAAACCATGTTCATCGGGCTTTGGGCATTAGCCAGAATCGGGAATCCGACTACAATGATTATTAAAACAGAAAATAATATGTCTTTTACCATAAATTTTGATTTATTGGTTCCTTCCCAAAACTTCGCCAAGAAGGCCAATAATGAAATCCACTGAAACTGCAATGGCAATGCCGATAACAGTATAAATAATGGTTTGCCTGGCTCTTCTTGCTTTTTCTTCGCTGCCGGCTGAAGTTATAAACTGAATTCCGGAAATGATAATCATAATTGAACCCAAAACCACCACAAATCCGGTTATCCAGTCAGCGATTGCTTTGACCACACAAGGAATGTCTCCGCATTTTAAAGGATTAGGAATTGCTGCCGAGCCCCCGGGAATAACATTGCCGTTTCCTCCGTTATTGGAACCTGATGTGCACGTCGGGCTATTTAAATCGTCTCTTCCAAGACAGCACCAATTCGTACAGGGCGGATCTGTTGTTGCATCGCAGTCAAAGTTCGCGCACATATTCTTACAGATATCTTCATCAGCATATTTGTAAATAAATTCAGCAACATTGTTGAATACATTATAACAATATATATTTTGCCCCGTCGCATCGCTGCCGCCGCCTTCTCCGCAAAAACCATTATTGCAGTTTTGTCCTTGAGGGCAATCACCGTTAACTTTACAGCCGCACTCTCCCAAAAATGTATCGCAATATCCGCTTAAACACTCAACGTTTTTTGTGCAATATGCACCAATTGCGCCTTCGCCGCAATATACTCCCAAACAATGCAAACCAGTAGGGCAATCATTATCACTTGAGCAAACACATACCTTTGTAAGACATACTTTACTTTTACAGTCCGAATTGCTCTCACAATGCGCGCCATAATCTAAATTTGTTGTCGGATTCTTTGAGCAAAAACCACTGGCAAGATCGCATGTATAACCATCAGGACAACAGTTTAAACTGCTGGGACAATTATAATTTGTGCACGTGCAAAGCCCGTTGCTGCATTCGCCGCTTGCACAAAGATCATTGTCTGTGCCGCATGCCTGTCCTGGGCCAAGCGCTCCGGTTCCCTGCGCGTGAGTATTAAAAGAGCTTCCTAAGAAAATTATACAGCTAATTGACAAGATAAGCAATGTTTTTTTCATGGTTTAAAAAATTTACTGCCCTTTCATTAAAAGATTAACCTGGCTTGCAGCAGTATCCATGGCTTTATTAATTGCTGCAGAACCCAAAATCACTGAATTTATTGCATCAGAAAAAATTGTTTCAATTTTAGCATTATCAATCTGATACCAGCTTTTGGCGCTAAGCGCCTGTTTGGCAAAAACGCCCAATTCAAGATCGTTTCTCTGCCAATCCACCAAATCTCTGCGTGCGGTGGGCTTTTGCGTTGTCTGCAGATATTTTTTAGCGCTGCTGTTTTGCGTCAGAAAAATTAAAAAGTTCCAGGCAGGCTCGGAATATTTGCTCTTTTTAGAAACTACAAAGCCCCAATAATTGGCGTAGTTTACGTCATAGGTTCTGTCTTTTATCTGCGGAATAGGGGCTATGCCGAAATTAAGATAAGGCGCGCGCGCCTTAATGGTGGCGATTTGGTGGGAATAATTAAACAAGATTGCAGTTTTACCCTCAATAAAAGCATCAATAGAATAGCGCAATTCATTGTTCCAGGTATAAACTTTTTTAGAAGGATTGGCAAAACTGGTATAAAATTCCAGCGCATCTCTGCCGGGATAAAAACTGGTTCCGTCCTGTTTGCGCGCACTTTCATTAAAAGTTGCCACGGTTTTTGCTTCATTCATCATTATTGCGCCGTTTTGCATCATCAACAGCCATAAAATATCCGTGCAGCGGTTAATATTGTCAGCTGTTCCTATAGCCGCACCCGCACGCTGGATATTGCCCCACTGATCTTTTTTCACCAGAAGCGGAATATCGGCAATTAAATCATCCCAGGTTTCCGGAGGAGCGGATATTCCCGCGCTGTTAAAATAATCCTTATTATAAAACATTGCCAAAGAATCCATGTACAGCGGTAATCCGTATATTTTTTCATTTTCGGAAAAATCGCTTTCCACCGCATCCACAAATGTGCTTTTAAATGTGGAAAAAGGCAAGGTGCTGTTCAATGATTTAGGCAAAGCCACGATTATATTTTTATATTTCGGCAGCCAGGTATTCTGCATCATCCAGATATCGGGAGCTTTATCTTCGGCATAAGCCCTGATTAAATCTTCCTCATAAGTAGCAGGGTCTTTTTGCTCGTATTGTATGACAACATTTTTATTCTGCTTGGTAAAATCGGAAATTATCGTAGCATAAGCGCTCGCTTCATCGTATAATCCCCATATTTTCAGATGCGCGGGCGGAGAGGGCTGAGGAATAACCCAGATTAAAATAACTACAATCAAAGCAAAAATCCCGATAGACAGCCCTCCGATCATGATAATTTTTTTCCGCGTAAATTCCATAATTTTATTTCTCAAAAATCATTCCCCAATGATATTTATCAACCGCCAACTCCCGTTTAAAGCGCAAACCCTCATCTTCCGCAAGCTGTTTTATTGCGCCCAGAGGAATGACAAATTCTTTTGCCGGGCCCAGCGGCTGGTCTGGCCTCCAGTCAATAATCGCCATTATTCCGGCAAGCTTTAATATTCTTGCTGCTTCTTTAATTATATCAGTTTTCTTCTCTGATTGGAATAAAATATTGGCTAAAAGAACCAAATCAACGCTGCTGTCGCCAAGACCCGTGCTTTTATCGTCTTCCAGGTTGCAGCGCAAGGTTTCAATATTAAAAAGACCCTGAATCTTTGCTCTGCTTCGCACAGATTCAAGGGCCGTTTCCAAAATATCAAAAGCATATACCCTGCCTTCGTGGCCAATTCTTTTAGCCATAGAAAGCGCAAAATAACCCGAGCCGCAGCCGAAATCCGCGATTTTCATTCTCGGATTAATATTCAATTGTTTAGCGATTTCATCCGGATGGAGAAATCCTCCTGAACCATTCATAATAGCCAAAAACTAATCTCTAAATCCTAATCCCTGATCACTAAATACTACACGCAGGCAGTTGAAACCACTTTGTCGCCATCTGCAAGGCGCATAATTCTAACTCCTTGCGTTACTCTTCCCACCTTAGAAATATTGGCAATGCTTGTCCTGATAACGCTTCCTTTCAAGGATGTAACAATCAAGTCTTCTTTTTCCGGAGTAACCATATTGATTGATACCAAGGCTCCGGTTTTTTCCGTAACTTTTGCTGCTTTAATCCCTACGCCTCCGCGGTGCTGGACTTTATAAAATTCCAAAGGAGTTTTCTTGCCGTAACCGTTGCTGCTGACAATCAAAACTTCGGGTTTGATTTTCAAAAGATTGGCATCAATAATTTCCATGCCAACCACTCCGTCGGTAAATTCAGCTTTAAGCTTGGTTTTGGGAGTCGGCCTCAATTTTATTCCGCGCACGCCTCTGGCGTTTCTGCCCATAGGCCTTAAATCTTTTTCAGAAAATCTGATTGCCTGGCCAAGCCTGGTAATAAGCATGATTTCATCGGTACCGTTGGTAACTTTAACCCACTTCAGGCTGTCTCCGGAATCAAGCGCGATTGCCGCAATTCCGCCTTTTCTGATATTTCTGAATTTTTCAATATCCGTTCTTTTAATTATACCTTTTTCCGTGACCATTGCCAAAAATTTTGTCTGGCCGTTTCCGTTTTTGTCTTTGCGCAAAGGAACTACGGCGCTGATTTTTTCCTCGGAAGAAAGCCCTAAAATATTAACAATCGCCCTGCCGCGCGAAACTCTGGTTGCTTCGGGTATTTCGTAAGCTTTGGTCTGGTAAACTTTGCCTTTGTCCGAGAAAAACAGCAAATCATCATGCGTGGAACAGGCAAAAAAGTGGTCAACAAAATCTTCCTGTTTGGTTTTAATGCCTAAAATTCCCTTTCCTCCGCGGCGCTGCGCTTTGTAAAGCTTGGGATTTACGCGCTTGATGTAGCCGGTATTGGTAACAGTAATAATTGTTTCCTCGTCAGGAATTAAATCTTCCTCGGCAAATTCACCGATTTTTGAAGTAAATACTTTGGTTCTCCTTTCATCTCCGAATTTCGCTTTAATTTCCAAAAGCTCGTCTTTTACCAGTTTTAAAATTTTCTTCGGATTGGCAAGAATGCTTTCCAGTTCTTTAATAAATTTCATTTTTTCTTCCAGCTCGTCTAAAATTTTCTGGCGCTCAAGCGCTGCCAGAGTCTGCAGTTTCATTTCCAAAATCGCCACTGCCTGGATTTCCGTAAGCTTGAACGCTTTCATCAATCCGTCTTTGGCATTCTCGCGGTCTTTTGATTTTTTAATGATTGCGATTACTTTATCAATATTTTTCAGAGCCTTTGCCAGCCCTTCAAGAATATGCACGCGTTCTTTTGCCCGCGCAATTTCATATTGCAGCCTGCGCGTAATTACTTTTTGCCTGTGCTCAATAAATTGCGCCAGCAAATCCTTTAAAGAAAGCGTTTGCGGCTGAATTCCTTCAACTAAAGCAATGCAGTTTAAATGGAAAACTTTCTGCAGCTCGGTGTATTTGAAAAGTTTGTTTAAAACTTTCTGCGGATAAGCGTCGGCTTTAAGCTCTACGACAATTCTGATGCCGTCTTTGTCCGATTCATCGCGGATATCCCTGATGCCGTCAATTTTTTTATCTTTAACCAAATCGGCAATGCGCTCCAACAGCACGGATTTATTCGTCTGGTAAGTAAGTTCAGTAATGATTATTTTCAGTTTTCCCTTATCTTCAACGATCTCGGCTTTTGCCCTGGTCACTATCGGGCCTTTTCCGAAAACATAAGCCTGAATGATTTCTTTTTTATTGTAAATTTCACCGCCAGTGGGAAAATCCGGGCCTTTGATAAATTTAAAAAGATCTTCAATTGTGGCTTTGGGTTCATCAATCAAATAGCACAGCGCATCAACAACTTCATTGAGATTATGCGGCGGAATACTGGTAGCCATGCCCACGGCAATGCCCAAAGTCCCGTTTAAAAGCAAATTAGGAAGCGGCGAAGGCAGAACCATCGGCTCTTTGCGCACGCCGTCGTAATTATCGGTAAAATCAATGGTTTCTTTATTGATGTCTTTTAGCATTTCTTCCCCGATTTTTGACAGACGGCATTCGGTATAACGCTGGGCAGCGGGCGCATCGCCGTCAATGCTTCCCCAGTTACCCTGGCCGTCAACCAACGGATAGCGCAATGAAAAATCCTGCGCCAGGCGGGCTACTGCATCATAAATCGCCGCATCTCCGTGCGGATGATAATAAGCCATAGTAATGCCCGTGACATTTGCCGATTTTCTGTACTTTGCGCCGGCTGTAAGCCCCATTTCATACATTGCATAAAGAATTCTGCGCTGCACCGGCTTGAGCCCGTCTCTGACATCGGGAATTGCACGCGACATAATTACGCTCATCGCGTAATCCAGATAAGCTTCTTTCATTTCCTGGCCGATTTCACGAAGGTGGATTTTTTTCAATTCTTCGTTGTTCTTCGGCTCGGGTTTTTGCTCTTCATTATTATTGTTCTCCTTCTTGGCCATTGTTTTGCGAATTTATATTATTCTGTTCGTTTTGCAGATTTTCTATTTGCGTATTCATTTCTTTTTTCCCTGAACTGATTATATTTTTAAGCGCGGAAAAGTCTTTTTTTATACTTTCAAAAAGTGAAGGCAGGCTGATTTCTGCATTTGCCCGCTGCGCATTTGATGTTTTATTGTTTTTTATCTTCTCCAGGCTATGCGAAAAAGAAAACAGCCACACAGCTATAATTATTGCCATTATTACGCCGGTTGACAGCCAAAGCACAACCAGCCTTTTGCGGCGCGGCTGATTTTGTATTTTTTCAATAAAGCTCATAACGGTTTAAGCACAACAACTTTCATTTCTTCTTCGGTCAAATCTTTTTTGCTCAAAGCAAGCTCGTCTACGGTTTGATTTTCTGCGCCGATTTCCTGCAAAAATTTATCCACTCCGTCAAGCTTTGCGGAATTTCCGGGAATTTTGTAATGCATGGGAATTACCACGCTGGGCTCTATCTGATTGATGATTTTTACTGCTTCGCTTCCGTTAATCGTACCCGTGCCTCCGACCGGAATCATTAAAACATCCACTTCGCCGATTTTTTCCAGCTGATTATCAGAAAGTTCTTTTTGGCCCAAGTCTCCCAAATGGCAGATTTTCAAATCTTCGGCTTCAATTATTGAAATAGTATTGATGCCTCTTTCTTCGCCTTTTTTATCGTCATGAAAAGAATAAATGCCTTTGATATAAACTTTTTTAATATCGTATTCTCCGGGGCCGTCAATAACAAAAGGAGATCCGCCGAGCGTTGCAATGTTGTTATGGTCGGGATGGTTGTGCGAAACAACGACAATATCCGCACTTGCGCGCGGAGGAGTCAGTCCCAGTTCCTTTGAAAACGGGTCAATAAAAAGCGTGATTTTATCACTGCCGTTTGTTTTAATTATGAGCCTAAAACAGCTTTGGCCGTACCAAGCGATTTTCATATATTGATATTTTATCATAAAAAAATTTTTAAAACAAATTTACCCCGTTAAATGTTTCACATTGCGAAATACCGCTTCGCGGCATTTAACGGGGCGAACTATTGCAAAAATTTTTTCTATCATTTATACTTCTAATTACTATGAAAACCACAATTGAAAAGAAACCAACGCTGATGGGAGACCTGATCGCAAAGATCCCTTTCAGCATACCCAAGCTGGGCGATGTCATTGAGGCAACGATTGTTGCAGTCAAGCCTTCGGTAATTTATCTGGATTTGAAAAATTTTAAAACCGGAATTGTTTTGGGCAGAGAAATAAAACAGAATCCGAGAGAATTTAAAGGCTTAAAAATCGGAGACGTTGTTGCCGTAAAAATAATCAATCTGGAAAATGAAGACGGATACACCGAAGTTTCCATGCTCAAAGCAGGAGAAGAAAAGAAATGGCAGACTCTGCATGAAAAAATGGACAACGGAGAAATTATTGAAGCAAAAGTTTTAAAAGCCAACAAAGGCGGATTAATGATGGAGTTGGAAAAAATGGAAGCATTTATGCCGGTTTCCCAGCTTGCATCAGCGCATTATCCGCGCGTTGAAGGCGGAAATAAGCAAAAAATCCTGCTTGAATTAAACAAGCTGATTGATAAAACTTTAAATGTAAAAATAATTGATTTGGACCAGCGCGAAAAGAAACTGATTGTTTCTGAAAAAGCAACCGAGGAAAAAAAACTGAAAAAAGCTTTGGAAAAATATAAAATCGGAGACGTTGTTGAAGGAACAGTTACCGGCATTGTTGATTTCGGAGCTTTCATCAAATTTGACGAGCTTGAAGGCTTGATACATATTTCCGAAATTGACTGGCAGATCATCAGCAGCCCAGCGGAGTTTTTCAAAGTCGGAGACGAAGTTAAGGCAAAAATCGTAGAAATTGACGGCGACAAAGTTTCGCTTTCCACCAAAGCCTTAAAGGATAATCCCTGGGAAAAAGTCAGGGACAAATATGAAACCGGACAAACTGTTAAAGGCGAAGTGACTAAATTCAATCCTTTCGGTGTGTTTGTAAAGCTTGATAAAAACATTCAAGGTCTGGCGCATATTTCCGAATTCGGCACGGAAAAAAGCATGAAAGAAACGCTTGAGCTGGGCAAAAAATATGAATTCAAAATAATTTCTATTAAGCCTTCGGAATACAGAATGGCATTAAAACCGATTTTGGAAGAATCGACAAAAGAAGCAGAAGCGCCGAAAAAAACAGCAAAGAAAGAAAAAGAATAGTTTTTACAAAAATTGATAATTTTGCGAGGCCTCTTTGAGGCCTCGCTTTAATTTAATCCCTATTGACAAATTAGCTCATTAGGTATATAATTATAGTAGTTCCCTATTAATACTGGGGGCTAGCAAAACCCGTACGGGTTTTGCTTATGTTCTTTTTTGGAGGTGTATTGTGAAAAAGTTTAAAATCGGCTGCTTGGAAATCCTAATCTACATGGTCGCGCAGATCACCAAAAACGGCAAACTGTTTTACGTGACCTGCACCAAGGGTGAATGGGAATCGAAGCCCGAAGTCAACTTCAAGCTTTTCAGAGTGATCGAAATCACTCGCTTGGAGAACAACTCTGACTTCTGGTTCGAAGCACAAACTTCGCAGGGCGTGCTTCCGCTGTTCCGGTGCAATGCCGGAAAATGGTGGAAGTATTCCAGCGAAGAAGCCGTCACCCTGCGCGTGGCTCTGACCGAGAAAACCGACGAGGTTTTCTACATCGGCGCCAGCCCGAACGGCAACAGGTTCGAGCT
>Ga0172364_10001058_pt1 | contig 20761 bp, 16 predicted proteins | sample LakKivSesite10cm_FD_114545 | JGI IMG/M metagenome (GOLD analysis project Ga0172364, IMG submission 114545) | Sediment microbial communities from Lake Kivu, Rwanda - Sediment site 10cm | ecosystem: Environmental > Aquatic > Freshwater > Lake > Sediment | place: Rwanda: Western Province, Lake... | reverse complement strand
GGTCATTCCTCTATCAGGTGTGTGCCAAATTGGAAGCGCCCAATAGAGAACAGGCTTTTATAATAGCGGTTAAGAAAAAAGCTATTACAGTCAATGAGGTTTTCTCCCTCGGCGAGATGGTAGAGTTGCTTGCCTCGGTGAAGCCGGAGATAATCGAGAAAGTAGCCCAGCTTCTGAGGCAAAGGTTTCAACACGAACAAGTTCCTTCGGTCAGCTAACTAGTGCTCTCGAGAAACCATATGGGCAAAAATCATATAAAAGTTGGGCGATTTCGCTTGACTGAAAACAGCCTGCGAGCTACTCTAATCTCCACAAAACCCCATCTCATTTCCGGTTAGATAGCCCTACGTTTGCTCTGCATAAGTAAAAGGTGGACCTTTAAAATGAACGCGCAGCTTACGGACTATTCATAGCTTGAGTAATTTACTGAGAACTGTAAATAGTCCTGCTTTATCCCGACATAATCGGAAGGAGGCACCGTGAAAAACAAGTTCGACGTCATCATCATAGGAGGAGGCCCCGGCGGCCTGTCCATAGGTAGCTTGCTCGCCCAGGAAGGCGTGTCTTCAGCAATCATAGAGAGGGAGCCCACTCTCGGAGGACGGTATCGCGCTGTCCGTTTCCATGGCTGCCGCTCCGATAATGGTGTTCGCATGCCCACGGCAATGGTACGTACCCCCAAAGAGACCTACATGTATAAGTTCCTGTCTTCTCTGGGATTTCCTCCGGAAACCAAGGTAGTAGACTGGACCATGGGCAAGGTCAGCAAGGACAACCCCGACAGGATTGAATACTTCGCCATGGACCCCAAGAAAGGGGTGGAAAACTTCTTCGATTTCTTTGCCTTTGGCAGCGGCTTGCCCATGGAGAAACCATCACGGCAGGCGCTTATGAAAGCCTTCCGTATGATGGAAGATACCTCTGAAGAGGAATGCCGCAAGCTGGTGAATGTTACATTCGCTAGCTGGATCGAGAGAAATGTGGAAGACCCGATAGCGAAGGCCGTTCTCGAGCTGGCTGCTCCGCTTATGGGTGCCCCGGCCACAGTGGTTAATTACGGAGCATTCGCTAATGTTATGGGCACCTTTCCTCGTGTTGGCGCCCTCTTATTCTGGTATCCCAGGAAGGGGAATATGGAGGACATGGTCATAACCCCTCTAGCCAGGTATTACAAGGAACACGGTGGAAAGGTGCTGACGGACAGGCGAGCCAGAAGTATTCTGATAGAAAATGGCAGAACCAAAGGCGTTGTTGTCCACAATAATAAAACACGCTTCATAGAGGAATACAGCGCTCCGGTTGTGATATGCGCTATCCCTATCTTCGAAGCAGTATCAAGAAATATCCTCAGACCTGAATTCCTGACTAAAGACTGGGCCAAGTCTATTGAGCTGTGTGCCAAGCTATCCTACGAAGACCTGACCGGATTCTATCTTCTCCGTGAGGAGGTTATTCCCCGGAAAGGCCCCGGCTGGGTGCATATCTTCGATTCTGACTATGGCCTGCCCACCTACGTGGGAGACTGGTGCGTAGGGTCGCTTTACAACGCTGTGGAGCCTCCGGGGAAACAGCTCGTTTACTCTTATATCCCCGGCGGGCTTCCCGATACTCCCTTCGGGCTTACCACTCCTATGGACATGGTTAAGGAAGCGAATAAAAGATGGGAATCGGCTGTGGAAAAGGCATTCCCAGGGTTTGCCAAAGCTATTGAGTTCAAGGGAATGACTCTCCAGCTCAACTGGGGCAGATATTCCTGGGCTGCGGTGCCCACAGAGCTTGACATGCAGTCTCCCAACATACGCGGTCTCTACTTCGGAGGCGATACTATACGGTCTGTAACCAGCATGGTCTCAGACAAGATTTATCAGATGGTCTTCCCGCTGTGCGAAATGATTCTGAAATACATTCGCTCCTAAGCTCGAAACAGTAGAATGTGTCAATGAAGGAGTCGCAAATGGCTGACGCAAGCTTCGATGCGGTGATAATCGGAGGAGGCAAAGAAGGCCTGGTGATGGGCTGCTACCTGGCCCTCAACGGCATGACGGTAGGCCTTTTCGAGCAGGGAAACGAGCTCGGCGGTGCTGCCTGCACTGTCCCCACGCCGGCATCCGGCTTTCGCGGCAACCCTCATGCCGAGATCTGTGCATTCTGGATGAGCCCGGCGTACTACGATTTCAATCTGGGGGAGAAGGGATTGAAGTTCATCTTCCCCGAAATAATGATGTCCAAGATATTCCCCGATGGCAGATGCATAGTTGTCTATCGGGCCCTGGAGTGGAACGAGGAGCTGGGGACAGCCCTCCCGAATCAAGCCATAATTGACAAAAACCTCAAAGAATTGGAGCGCATATCTCCCAGGGACGCCGAGAGGGTGTCCAAGGCCCTGGAGAAAAAGCTGTATAACTGGATGTACTCACACGGGCAAGTCCTGTTCAACCCTCCCCCTCTCCCCGGGGAGCCCGACTACATCTCTGACTTGCTGAAAGACCCCGAGGGTGGTATCGACCCCAGGTATCCCTTTATGACAGAGTACGAGATAGTCCGCGACCTCTACGACAGCCCGGAAATGAGGTCTTTTGCTCTGCAGTGGCAGCTTATGAACGGGATAGCGCCCGGCGATGTAGCCCCTCCCCTGCAGGCCTTGTTGCCCATGCCATCGTTCGCCGGGCTCCAGGCGTTCGCCATAGCAGAAGGCGGCTTCCACAACGTTGCCCATGCCCTCCAGAGGGCTTTAAGCGAGCAGGGCGGTAAATTCTTCGTCGGAGCCGATGTCGACGAGGTGCTGGTGAAGAACGGCCGTGCTTGTGGCATCAGGCTGGCTGACGGCACTGAGATTGAGGCTAAAAAGCTGGTGATAGATACCGCCGAGATCAAGCAGACCGTGGGAAGACATCTCCGTAATGTGCAGCTAGAGCCGGAGATTCGCAGGAAGATCGACAATATATTGACTGACAGGTCACAGCTCTTCTGGGGGCATATAGCCTTCCATGAACTGGCTCAGTATAAAGCTGCCGAGTGGAATCCCGACTGTGGCAAAGCACGCCTGGTATTTCTCGGCGATGCCGATGTTGAATACATGTACACGCACTACGGTTACCAGATGCACACGCTTAAGCCGGGCCGCTGGCCGGAGAGAACGTACATGTATGAGCTCACCACAAGTCCCTGGGACCCCAGCTACGCGCCTCCCGGTAAGCATATCGCCCTGGTAGGAGAGGGGCACCCACCACCTGCCAGCTACCTAACTGAGAAAGAGTGGATACAGGTGAAAAGGGAGGTGGGCGACCGCCTTATAAAGGAGTGGCAGAAATATGCTCCTAACATGACCTGGAACAATGTGATAGCAGTCAATATCCCTACACCCTATGAATATTCACAGAAAAATCCCAACTGGGTAAACGGCTGCATGTATACATCGAATCAAAGCCCCAGCCAGTGGGCAAATTTCAGGCCGATTCCAGAGTTTTCCCAGTATCAGGTGCCAGGTATAGAAGACCTCTGGCTCGCCTCGGGCTCCCAGCATTGCGGCGGAGTCGGTACCCTGGGTTTTTCTGCCTACAACTGCTATAAGAGGATTTCCCAGCGCCTGGGGCTAAGAAAGCCCTGGGAAGAGAAAGGACGCATGTTCTAACAAGCTATATTACTTCTAACTGTGGTAAAATGTCGGCATTAAATAAATCCTTGCTGCAGGCAAACAGAGGAGGCGTTAGATGCTTAAAGATAAGAAGGAAGTAAGAGAGCTCTTTAATTACCCGCTTCTCAAAGCTATGGCGCACAGGAGAACCCGCAGGTTTCCCCTGGGCTGCAAAATGGAAGAGGGGACGCTTAAATATGCATCTAAGAATCGGCCTGTGCCGTTGAATGACATAGAGACCGCCATCCTGTGCTGGGCCGGTACAGGGATAACAGGCACTATCGCTGCCGATATGCCCACCAACGACGTGCAGGGAAGCATGTTCACAAGCTGGATAGGAAGGACTACCCCCTACGCCTGCAATGTCCATAACATGAAGCTCTTCTTCACAAACGACAAAGGGCTTTTCGTCTATGACCCTAAAAAAGCAACCAAGTCTGTAGAAATCGAGACGGAGGAAGACTGGGACAGAATCGCAGAGTATTTCAAGAAGGACACAGTCAAGATATCGGATGGCAGATTCGCGATGGTGCCCGAGACTTTAGTGAGAATAGTTCATTGGAATACAAATAAGCCCGGCACCACCCTGTTCATGCCCATACTGGAGATTTCCGAGGAGTATCTCGATTCCGTGATAGCAATTTTTATGGGAGAAGGCTACAAGGTATTCGACGACATTAAAGGTACAGGCCCGGCAGGAATAAAGAAATGGATTGAGAACGGTACATTGAACGGTCCCGATGTTCCTCTCTCATCTTACGAATATACTATATTCCTGGGCAACCTCGCTCCGCCATTCCATGCGCTACAAAACATCCAGTTGATGGCGGAGGCTATGGGCCTGGGCTCAATTATTATGACAGGATACATAGGGATACTGGCACTGCAATCCCTGGGTTTTCGCTACAACATGGCCAAAGAAGGCTCCGGCGCTATGCTGGGTATGAATCCAGTAGGCCTGGACGGAATCTTTGAGAGCTACCAGCCGCCGTATTACAAGACCATGAACGATGCCGTAGACGCCTTCATCGAGAAGAAGTTCGGTAATAACGGAATGTACACGCCCAACTACAAGGGCATGGTGCCTTTCAATAAGAGTTGGAAGAAGGTGCAGCCGGGGTATCCGGTACCCAGCAAGAAGGTCATTCAGATAACCAAGGATTACTGCAATTACGTATTCGACACCTATGGCCGGTTCCCGGCTACTTTCGACACCATCGTGATGCCTGAGTGGCTGCAGGTGCATCACCTGGAGCAAGATTTTTACGGTAAATACGGGCTGGACAATCTTTTGAATGAGACTCACAAAAAACACATGGGGATGTGGCATAAGAAGTCAAGCAAATAAGGTTCAAAGGCCTGTTTAGCGGAGAACACTCAACTCACGTCTGGCGATGAGGGCAGCTCCCAGGGCGCCGATGATCTGAGGCTCCTCGGGAACCAGGATAGGGAGGCCGATGCCGGCTTCCAGAGCATTCTTGACCCCTATGTTCTTGGCAACGCCTCCAGTGAATACTACCTGCTCCCTGTAGCCGACAGTTCTGCCCATGACCACCACCCTTGAAGCCACGGAGCGGTGAATTCCGGCGACCATATCCTCCCTGGTTCTGCCGTCGGCGCGCAACGAGACCATCTCCGTTTCGGCAAAGATAGTGCAGGTACTGCTAATGGAACAGGGCTCTTTGCTGGTCAGGGATATCGGCCCCATCTCCTCGATGGCGAGGCCCAGAACTCCCGCCATAACCTCCAGGAATCTACCTGTCCCCGCAGCGCACTTATCATTCATGACAAAGTCGATTACCGCGCCATCTTCACGGACTCCGATAACCTTGCTGTCCTGGCCGCCTATGTCGATAACCGTCCTGGCTGCGGGAATTAGAAAGTTCACCCCCCTGGCATGGCAGATAATCTCGGTTACCGCTTTGTGGGCAAAAGCAACGCCGCTCCTCCCATAACCCGTGGAGATGATAAAGCTGAGGTCAGGCATGGAGAGCCGGGCTTGCTCTAGAGCTGCTCTGGTCACTTTCTCCGCTGCTCGAGCGACACTGTCGCCTGTCGGTATAACGGCATAGGACAGTATCTTGCCATCTGCCATAATGACTGTTTTGGCAGTGGCAGCCCCAACATCGACTCCAGCGGTAACGGCCTCAGTCATTTCCCTTATCCCGCTTTGGCAGCCTTTGCCGCCCTCAGCAGTTCCGCAAATGTTTCGACTCTCGTCCTCAACTGGCCGGCGCTGTAGTTCCGGGTGTCATAGCAGTCCCCTTCCAGCACCAGCACGGGTATGCCCAACTCCCTCTCTATAGTCTTCTTGGTTATCATGACGGTGGGCACCCACTCGCGGCAGGAGTAGGGGTAGAAGTTGATTGCCCCATCGACATTGAAAGCCTTACAGTTCGCCAGGTTGATAGCAACATGGGCTTCACAGGAGTGAGGTATGTCCAAGCACGGGCCTACTCCTATCATGTCCGCCCACTCCCTGTACGGGTGTCTGGCCATCACCCAGGGACTGAGCCAGAACGGTATCTGAATACGAATAGCCAGGCCTGTCTCCTCTATCATGTGCGTTATGCCGGGGTCGACGCTTATCGTAGCAGTGACGAAGACACCGGGGGCTCCCTTCGGCACTACTCCCTTGCCCTGATTAATTCTCTCCTCTACCTCGCCACACAATATCTCCAGAGCTTCCTGCTTCCCTTCGATGTCCCTTGTCGGCATGGAGTTCAGAAAAAAGGCGTGCACCAGGCTTGTCTGATGTATGGGCTGGGGGTCTGCATGTCCCATAAGTTCGATCAACTGCTGGAACTTAAGACGGAATATAGCGTTAGCCCTGTTGGCGGTGCGTTTGGCCTCTTCCGTCATCTTACAACCGACCACCTCCTCGAACATCTGAAACATCTTGCGCGCCTGCGACCCGCAGTAGCGAACGCGGTAGTCATTGAATTTAGGCCAGTCGCCCCAGTTGGGGTCTGAGCAGCTATCTAGATATGCTACAGGGACGCCGTAGACCTCATGCAGCAACTGCTCCGCCTCAGCCGGCTGATCGCAATGATAGGACGCTATCACTGAGAGGTCAGGGAAAGGGATTACGCCCTTCACCATCGCACCCAGCCGGGTCTGATACAGGGCACAGTGGGCGGCTCCCGGCGGCAGGCCGTTCTCCTCCCCTGCTACCAGAAAGGGAGTGAGTTTGTCGAAGATCTGGCCTATGGTCATATTTATTATTTGACCCGGAGTTGCGAAATACGCTTTCTTCTCATCGGTCGACAGCATCATCGACATCAACGGCCTGAGTTCCATGGGGAAATCGCTGTATACTATTTTTTCGTGCTCCTCTCGTGCCAGCACGAGATTAACCAGTTCCCTCATCCATATCCCGAGGAATTTACGCACCCCCAGCAGCTCAATGTCCAGATACTGCTTCAGCCTCTTCTCACCGCGTTTGACGTCCTCATTATCGATCCCCAGAATCTTGAATGCTTTATCGATTCTGGGCTTTTCCCTTTTTATCTCATCAGATTCAAAACCGCACAGCTTGAAAAGCTCGGTATACATGACTATCTCCCTCCCCTCGCCTTAGCGATTTCAACAAAGGTCTCGATCCTCGTCCTGAGAGGGCCCCTCTCTGAAACATCGTAATCCGATTCGAGCTTCAGCATCGGTATATCCATTTCCTTCTTCAGCAGTTTTTCGAAATAAAATGCTTGAATATCGTAACTGCTCCGGTACATGAGCTGATACCAGATAATCCCGTCTACCTTGAAGTCCCGCGCGGTCTCTATCAGATAGTCCAGCCTCTCTCTCGAAGGCCTAAACCAGGCTGGCGGCACCCTTCTTCTGAAGTACCTGTCCGCCAGGGCCTGCATAAGGTCACCGTTAACCCGGACATTCTCCCAGTAGTGTCTGACCCCTTCGGCAAACTCCTCAATGACGATCGATGCCCCGGCCGCCTCCGCCATCTCTAAGACCTTGTAGTCACCCATAGCCAGGGTCGAACCTGTCAGGAGTATCCTCGGCCCCTTCGGGTTAGGCGCGTGCTTCTCCTTCAACTCACGATAAATTGACTCCAGCGCATCGACGTAGATTCGCTTGTCGGCAATAAACGAAGCATGATTCAGTTTCGCAAACTCATAGCCGTTTATAGGCGGCCGCTCGGACTTGCGCAGGAGGCTTATCTCCTTCAGAAGCTCCCTCATCCTGTTGCACAAATCAATCGCTTCCCTCAGTCTCCCGTCATCAATCTTGTTGCCGGTGAACTCTTCCAGCTTATCCTTGAGCGCACGCAGTCCTGCCAGATAGTATTCAAAGGCGTTTTCGTCTTTCTGATGAGGGACGCCAAACCTGAACACATTGGTATTGGTGAAAAAGTTGAAGCAGTCGGCTATCGTTTTAATGTTATGATCCGTAACAGGGACAACGAGGAGGTCAATTATTTCATAGAGAGGATCACCGCCCATCATTCTATACCCGATCTGAGACCTGCAGAAAGTATCTATGAAGCGGGGAACATACGCAGCGCTCTCCGCTACCGGCTCCGGGTCTCCTCCCCGGATAAGCCCGACAGGCACAGCGCCGCAGGCATAAACCAGCTCCTCCGGCATATAACCCCCGGGGGCGTAGCCGATGAGTTTAACCCCATTCCGCCTCAACCGTGTCAACTCGGTCAGCCTGGTTGCCAAGTGGTCAGAAAGTTGCTTCATCGCTTCCATTAATCAACACCTCTGGCTTTGTATGTTAACATTCAGCACTCTCTGAGTCAACGTGGCGCTCACGGCCTACACGCCTTCCCATGTATCGGAAAGTTGGTGATTGGCGGTGCTCAGGGCACAGTCCGCCTCAGGCGCGGAGGTGCCCCGCTACAAGGGACTTAGGGAGTCGAAAAGAGACTGATTGGTAAGAAGTACCGAGCTCCCGGTTAGGCTGAGGTTTGAGGTAGTATGTACCTTATCCCATGTCTTCCAGGTAGTCCCTTAGCTTCTGGGACCTGCTGCGGTGGCGCAGCTTGCGAATGGCTTTGGCTTCAATCTGGCGGATTCGTTCCCTGGTGACCCCGAATTCCTGGCCCACCTCTTCCAGTGTGCGGCTGCGGCCGTCTTCGAGTCCGAATCTGGCAAGTAGCACCCGGCGTTCTCTCGGGGTGAGAGTGTAGAGTACCTCATCTATCTGGTTCTTCAGCAAATTCATAGATGCGGCTTCTACAGGAGACATCGTGGATTGGTCTTCAATGAAATCACCGAGTTGGGTATCCTCCTCTCCCCCTATTGGCATCTCCAAAGAAACTGGCTCCTGGGATATCCGGATAATCTCCCTCACCCTCTTGGGAGAAAGCCCCATGCCTTTAGCGATCTCCTTGAAGGTAGGCTCACGCCCGTATTCCTGACACAGGCGACGGCTCGTTCTAATAAGCTTATTTATAGTCTCTACCATGTGCACAGGGAGGCGAATAGTGCGGGCCCTGTCGGCTACATGTCTGGTTACTGCCTGACGTATCCACCACGTAGCATAGGTGCTGAACTTATAGCCCTTGCGATAGTCAAATTTCTCCACTGCCCTGATGAGCCCAACGTTACCTTCCTGGATAAGGTCAAGGAGCGACATGCCACGATTGACATATTTCTTGGCTATACTAACGACCAGGCGAAGGTTAGCTTCTATCAGATGAGCTCGCGCCTTTTCCCCTTCCTCTTTTATGCTTTGCCAATGCACCTGCAACTGAGGTTCCAGCGATGCAATGCTCTCGCGCAACTCTGCCCGCGATATAAAGCCCGGTAACTCGGCAACGGAGATTTTACCCCCGATAGCCCCGAGCACTTCCTCAGAAATAATGGAAATAAGAACTGAAAGCTCTCTCAGCGTCTCTTTTGCCGCATACAGGTCGACAGCAGTCCTCTTGGCCACGCCCTTTAATAAATTATTATCCACCTCGCCTTCGATCGCCGCCCGCAGCTTGGGATATGAGATTAGCTCGGAGAAACCCTTCACCTTGGTTAGCCCGAGCTCCTTCTGCAGAGCTATCATAAAAGCTGAAGCTCGTCCCAGTTCACTTAGTACAGTAATTGTCTCCTCTACACCGGAAGGAAGTCTTCCCTGCTCACTGCGCCATTTCTCTTCGAGCTCCTTGAGGTACTTTGCCTCTTCCATCTTCCGTCCCAGTTGCTTTTCTTCTTCCCTGCTGAGCAAGGAGACTCGCCCCATCTCCTGCAAGTACATTTTTATAGGGTCTTCGATGGTTTCATCCGCTTCCGATCGGGTTTCTTCGCGCTCTTCAGCCCCCTCTTCTTCCTCCTCAATCTCGCCATCTGCCAGCTCACTCAGAACAGCTTCACCATCGCTGTCAGTCACAGCCTCATCTAAAGATACAAACGAATCCTCCACCTTCGGTTCATCTTCCTCCAGCTTCGTCGCTGAGGCAGATACCCTATCTAAACTGAGGTCGCCCTCTTCGTAATCAAGTTCCTGAACTTTTCTTTTCTGTGCCCTCATATATTTACCCCTCGGGAAAGCTCTGGACAAGCGTCTTTTGCTTATTTATCCTCCCATTTTTGTACATACATATGTTAGCAATGAGGTTGGTCACTGAATATGACTTTTGTCTCAAAAAGACAGGCCAGTCACATACGAGCTTATCTGCCCTGCCTTCTCCCAAATGCCTCCGCTGCCGCATCAGAGTGAACCGGCGTCGAAAATGTGATGACTTTTTAAGATTTTTGTTCTTGATTTTATGACTTCTTCATTCTCGATGTTTATTATTTTTATGCACTTCTATAGATAGGAGATATTCCGGAGATGAATGTCACTATCAGGCATCCGGATAGTCGCAAACTACAATAAATAACAGCCATAAGGAGGCAGCAATGCAAGCAATGCAAACTAAGAGCTACGAAGTCCCGGTTGATAAACTGCGCTGGCGCTGTGACCCGAACCTGTTCAAATTCGAATGTACCAAGGACCTGTCTCCGCTGCGCGAGTTCATTGGCCAGGAGCGCGCTACCAAAGCGGTAGAATTCGGCCTGAACATGCCGAATGATGGCTACAATATCTATGTCTCCGGCCTCACCGGTACAGGCAAGACTTCCATGGTCAAGACATATATCAAGCGACTAATAGCGGAGAAAGAAGCCCGGGGAGAAACCTTCACGCTGGAAGATTGGTGCTACCTCCACAATTTTCAGGAGCCCGACCGTCCCCAGATACTGAGCTTGCCCCAGGGCAAGGGGAAGACATTCCGCGACCAGGTATCGGAACTGCTCACTAAGGTGAAACAAGAGGTAAGTAAGGCCTTCTCCGGGGAGGAGTACAAGGCCCAAACGAAGAAAATGGTCGAGGAAGGCCAGGCTAAACAGCAGGAAGTCTTCGAAGAGATAGCCAATGAGGCGCGTAAGCAGGGCTTCTTCATTCAGATGTCGCCTATGGGACCCGTCCTCATCCCCCTGGTCGATGGCAGGCCGATGGAGGAGAAGGAATTTCTCGCTTTGAAAGAGTCAACAAGGAAGGACCTGCAGAGCAAGCAGGCCAAGCTCCACGATAGACTGATGGCAAGCTTTGAGAAGGCCACGAATGTGCAGCAGCAAACAGCGGAGCGGCTGCGTAAGGCCGACAAGGATATCGGCGAGTTCACTGTATCCCGTTTGTTCTCTCCCCTCTTCGACCAATATTCCGAGCGGCCCAAAATCAAAAAATATCTTGAAGATTTGAAGACTTACACCATAGATAACCTCGACTTCTTCAAAGCAACCGAGGAACCCGTGAATCCCCTCTTCGGCGTACCGATGAGCCAGGTGATGGGAGGCAGGAATCCGTTCCTCCCCTTCCAGGTCAATGTTTTTGTGGACAACAGCGAGAGCAAAGGCCCCGCAGTAATCATGGAGCCCAACCCTAACTTTGGCAATATCTTCGGCAAGACCGAGAGGCGATTCCTCTTCGGCGGTTACCTCAGCGACCACACCATGCTCAAGCCGGGCGCATTGAATCTGGCGAATGGCGGATACCTGCTGCTTAACGCCTATGATGTGCTCACCAACCCGGGCGTATGGACCGCACTGAAGAGGGCGATCCGAAACAAGGAGGTTCGGATAGAAGACCCCTTCGAACAATTTGGGCTCATCGCTCCCCAGGGAATGAGACCCGAGCCCATGCCCATAAAAGTCAAGATTGTCCTCATCGGCGATGCTACCATCTATCAGATACTGACCACGCAAGACGAGGACTTCTGGGAGCTTTTTAAAGTTAAGGCCGACTTCAACTTTGAGATTGACCGGACAGAGAAGAATATGCTGGACTATGCGGCATTCATCTCGGGCTGCTGCGAGGAGTGCCAGGCCAGGCCTTTCGACCCCAGCGGCGTGGCGAAAGCCCTCGAGTATTCCGCAAGGATGGTGGCCGACCAGGAGAAGCTGTCTTCAAGGTTTGCCCAGATTAAGGATGTGATCGAGCAGGCAGAGCATTGGGCATCCAAGGAAGGAGCCAAGTTCATCACCGGTGCTCATGTACAAAAAGCCCTCGACGAGAGGCTATTCAGGCATAACTTGCTCGATGAACGAATTCGAGACATGATAACCCAGGGTATGATTATGATAGACGTCGGAGGCGGCGTAGTGGGTCAGGTTAATGGCTTGAGTGTTTACACTATGGGGGATATTTCATTCGGCAAGCCATCGCGGATTACAGCTAAGACGTTCCTGGGCCGGGGCGGCGTAATCAATATCGAACGGGAGTCCGAGCTCAGCGGGCCCATACACAACAAGGGAGTCCTGATTCTCAGCGGCTACCTGGGCTGGAAATACGCCCAGGATAAACCGCTCTCACTGTCCGCCAGTTTGTGCTTCGAGCAGTCCTACGAAGGCGTCGAGGGCGATAGCGCATCGTCCACCGAGCTGTATGCCATACTGTCCAGCCTCGCCGGAGTGCCCATCAAGCAGAACATCGCAGTCACTGGCTCCGTGAACCAGAAGGGTGAGATTCAGCCCATCGGAGGAGTCAATCAGAAGATAGAGGGCTTCTTCCAAATTTGCCAGGCCAAAGGGCTGACCGGTGACCAGGGAGTGCTGATACCATACCAGAACCTGCGAAATTTGATGCTGCGTGAGGAAGTAGTCGAGGCTGTGCAGCGCGGCCAATTCCAAGTCTACGCTGCTAAGACCATTGACGAGGGAATCGAGATACTTACCGGAATCCCCGCCGGCGAGAGGCGGGAAGATGGCAGCTATCCCGAGAACACCATCAATTTCCTGGTCAACAAGAGTCTTAAGGAGATGGCGGAGAGGCTCAAGGGTTTCTATGCCGAGGAGAAGAAAGACGGCAAATAGCAGAATCTAAGGCAAGAGAGCCGCCTGAGATTGTTTGGTAATCAGAGCGTCAACGGTGTAGAAGTTTCAACGCCTCCTCTGCTGCGTGCTGTGCGGTGAGGCCGAACCGCTCGTATATCACTTTCCCCGGGGCTGAGGCACCGAAATGAGGCACGCCGATGGCAGTGCCCTGGAGACCCACATATCTCTCCCAGCCCAGCGTCGTGGCCGCCTCAATAGATACCCTGGCGCGTATGTTAGGGGGCAATACTTGCTCACGGTATGCCGCGGGCTGCTCGTCGAATAGCTCCCACGAAGGCAGGGAGACAACACGCGCTCCGACACCCCTCTCCTGCAGCAGTTTGGCAGCTTCCAGTGCTATGTGAACCTCGGAACCCGTCCCGATAAGTATGACGTCCGGCGGCGTTTTCGCCTCCCACAGGACATAGCCTCCCCTTTGCAGGCCGCTGGCCGCAGCCAGTACAGTGCGGTCCAGCACCGGCAGCTTCTGACGGCTGAGTACCAGTGCCGTGGGCCCGTGAGCGCGTTCCAAGGCAGCTTTCCAGGCCTCAACCGTCTCCGTCGCATCCGCAGGGCGTATCGTTACCAGGTTAGGCACAACGCGCAGACCCATAAGTTGCTCGATAGGCTGATGTGTCGGCCCATCCTCGCCCAACCCCACTGAGTCATGGGTGAATATAAATATCACACGGATACCCATGAGCGCAGCCAAACGGACAGGCGGGCGCATGTAGTCATAGAAAATGAGGAAGGTGCCGGTGTAAGGAATCATGCCGCCGTGAAGCGACATCCCGTTAGCTATGCCTCCCATCGCATGTTCACGAACTCCGAAATGTATGTTATTAGCGGAGTACTCCTCAAAACCGTAATGTCCATGGTCCTTGAGAAGCGTCTTGGTGGAAGGGGCCAGGTCGGCTGAACCCCCGACAAAGGAATGGACTCTTTGCACGATGGCATTCATCACCTGCCCCGAGGCCTCCCGTGTGGCGATAGGTTTATTTGCAGTATTGAATAAACTAGTAAGATTGCTGTCCCATCTCCTCGGCAGTTCGCCGCGCAGGTCTATCCCCAGTTGCTTCGCCTCTTTGGGATAGGCGCGCCGGTACTCGTTCATAGTAGCCTGCCATCGCTCATGCCACGACTTGCCTCGTTCCAGAGCCTGGCGGAAATGCGCCAGCGCCTCCTCCGGTATGGTGAAAGGCTCTTTATAGGGCCAGCCCAGCCGCTCCTTGGTCAGGCGTACCTCCTCCTCGCCCAGAGGCTCACCGTGGGCAGCAGCGGTGCCTGCTTTATTAGGGCTGCCGTAACCAATAATCGTCCGGCAGATTACCAGGCTGGGACGGATTGTCTCTTCCTGGGCCATGCGGATGGCCGACTCTACGCCGGACGTATCCATGCCATCGATAGGGCCGATAACATGCCAGCCGTAAGCCTGGAAACGCTGGGCCACGTTCTCGGCGAAGGCGATATTTGTTTTTCCTTCAATAGATATATCGTTGTCATCGTAGAGATAGATGATCTTGCCCAGGCGCAGCGTGCCCGCCAACGACGCAGCCTCAGAGGCAATACCTTCCTGGATATCGCCATCCGAGACTATGGCATAGGTATGGTGGTTGATTATTTCGTATCCCGGACGATTGTAGTTCTGTGCCAGCCATCTCTCAGCTATCGCCATGCCTACGCCGTTGGCGAATCCCTGTCCCAGCGGTCCCGTGGTTGTCTCCACGCCCGGCGTTAGCTCGAACTCGGGATGACCTGGTGTCCTGCTCCCCCACTGTCGAAATTGCCTGATCTCGTCCAGCGACAAGTCGTATCCTGTGAGATGCAGTAGAGCATAGAGCATAGCTGAGGCATGTCCCGGCGATAAGATAAATCTGTCGCGGTCAGGCCATTTAGGTTCACCGGGGTTGTGCCTGAGAAACCGGTCCCACAGCACATAAGCCATCGGTGCTGCGCCCATAGGCGTGCCTGGATGACCGGAATTAGCCTTTTGTACAGCGTCTACCGCCAGAAAGCGAATAGTGTTGATGCAGAGTTCGTCTATTGTCATCATAATCTCACTTTGCAGTTTAGCGTTTTTGGCGATTTCTTCTCACAGATTATGATTGGCTGGCGCCTCCAAGTCAATAATCAGGTCGATTAAAGTTTCCGCAATGGGTAATGCGGAGGTCTGTAGGAGCATCTGCTCTAACGGCACTTTTCGCGGTGAGACTTCGGACAGCCGGATAGGGATAATAGGGCAGACTGGTGAATCAATACAGGGCCATACTATGGTGGGACGAAAATTAGGAGGGGTGACTGCGAGAAGCTTTTCGCTCTATTTTATGTAGCAAGTCAGTGTCTTCATCTACATTGCGCATGACCTTCGCAGTCACCTCTCTTTTTTTAGGAAGGAGGGAGCTCTCAAAATAAGCTGGCTTGCGTTTATTTACTTTCATTCGCACTTGAAATCAGCTCCTCACAGACCTTCTTGAACTTCTCAGCTACCTCGCGTTCCGCCATTTTCCTGCTTCGCATTAGTAGCTGATTCGCCTGCTGGGCAATGATTAGTGCTTCCTTTTTGGCTTTCTCCGTCGCTTCAGCCACAAGCTTGGAAGCTTCTTCCTCTGCAGTACGCTTGACATTTTCAGCCTTGGCTTCAGCATCTCTGATTATCTGCTCGGCCTGGCGCTGAACCGACTCCATCTTTGATTGCGCGACCTGTTCCGCCCGTTGTTTTGATTCAGCGATGAATTTGTCGGCTTCTGACTTCGCCTGCTCTTCAGCAGCGGCGACTATACCAGAAGCCTCCGCTTTCGCTTCTTCTTCGGCTTGCGTCTTGACACTTTTAGCCTGATTTTCAGCTTCGACCACCATGCTTTCTGCGAGCTTGGTTAGAGCGCTTAAATGTTCCGCCTTATTGGCAAGCTCATTATTCTGCTGGATCAAGGAAGCGATAAAAGAGGACACTTCCACTTCGTCCAACCCGTTCTTGACTATCCTGAATCTCCGTCCCCCGATCTCCTTCAGTTTGTCAGACGTTAACTGCATGATAATCATCCCCTTCTAATTTTGAGAGTACCTTCGTTTAAGATTATGATTCCTCCGAGCTTAATGAGCAATAGGAATTTGGTACTGTCAAATACAAATTTCGCCATTTTTAAATAGGACTTCCGTAACATGACCATTTGATGTATCGAAAAGACCGTTTGAGCGATTGACCTCTTGCAAGAATAAAGGCACAATGCAATATAAAATCTTGTATTATGGCAAAAATTAGGAGGCCCGGTTTGTTGTTGGGTGCTTTCTTCCCCCTCATCTTAATCGTGGGCTTAGCCTCACTGATAGCGCTTGCCGTAGTTGTGCGTGAAATCAGAATGCTAATGGGGACACCCCGAGCAGCAGGCTCCCATAATCATGCCTCATCGAGAGGAAAATCTCCCGCAGCAAAAACCTTGGTCCCAGAAAATCCACACGGGCAAGGTACACAAGAAAAAGGGCAGCCGTCGCAGGACAACGAGATTAACAGAGTAGAAATCCTTGAACGCGAGAGCGATAATGAATGGCTGGCCGAGATCGCGAGTAAACTCGACCCCGCTTCTCCGGAAGATGTCGAACTGTTGAACACCGCTAAGACGATGTTGAGACATGCAAATTATTCTATGGGGCACCTTTCAGGGCAGTATGCTCGGCTTAAATATTCTGAGGGACAGCAACAAAAAGAACTATCCAAGCGATTCATCGAAAGAAAACTCGTGGAACTAAAGTCGACAAAATAGGATGACGACACCCAGCTTTTCTTTCCCTTAAATTCCCAGCCCTTACAGCCTAACCACAATATCTAGCCTCTCTTTCCATTGACTATCCAATACATCGAATCATGCTGACATCTTACGTCGATAGGGCAGTACTTGACATAATACAAACAGGCCTTGTTTTTAGTCTGCGACCGGAATTTTGGTGAACGATGGGATTTTGCCGAAATAGCATCTCACATCCCAAGCTATCCGAGAGAAACAACTAATGCTTGACAAACAAAATATTATGGTGTACGCTACAAGGCGTACTACATAGTATGCATTTAACTTTTCTACCATCCACCTACCTTTAAATCAACATAAATTGCAGAGAAGTGCGCACCTTAGAACCGGAGAAAAGGAATAACATGGAAGCCGATGTGACCTTGTCTAAAGGGACCCAGTTATTCAGCCTCCTCGCCACCACCTACAATGCAATGCTGCGAGCCCGGAAGAAAGAATTGGAACCATCCGGTATCTCATTCAGACGAACTACAGTATTGTGGTGTATCAACATTATGGGGCGGCCAACGACAGTTGCCGAGATCGCTCAAATAATCGACCGGGACCATCAAACAACCTCCCAGTTGCTGCGGCGCATGGAAAGAGAAAGGCTCGTGGAGCGCCATAAAGGTCTGCACGATAGGAGCCCGATAACAGTAGTGCTTTCGCCGAAAGGCAAGCAGGCTCTGCGCAGCACGTTTGAGAGATATGAAATGTTCGATGAAATCGCTTCCTGCCTTTCCCCGGAAGAACTGGACAATGTACTGGAATATCTGAAAAAATTGCGGGAAAAAGCGATTTCACAAAGCGCTACATACCTGCCCTTGCCCGCTCCTCTTGCCTCTAAAATCGGTATGTAAAGCGCGGCATAGATGCCGCAAAATCGGCTGGTGTAAAAATGGAATTTGCGTTAACACCTGAAGAAGAGCGATTCTGCAAAGAATGTACAGATTACCTCAGGAAACAGAGAACGCCTGAGCTCGTTGCCGAGTTGGAAGCTCGTTCAGGCTACGGTGGAGGCCCTGCCTACACAAGATTGATCCGCCAGATGGGACGCGATGGATGGCTCGGGGTGGGTTGGCCCAAGGAGTATGGTGGGCAGGGGCGCACGCCCATGGAGCAGCACCTGTTTTATGAGATATGTTTCTACGAAGAGATACCTCTACCTGTTTTGTCTTTGAACACAGTGGGCCCGGCGATAATCCGAATTGGCACCGATGAGCAGAAGGCGAAATACCTGCCCCCGATTCTTAAAGGTGAGCTGGAATTCTGCATAGGATACACCGAGCCCGATGCCGGCACCGACCTGGCCTCTCTCAAGACCCTGGCGGTCAGGGATGGGGATGACTATGTTATCAACGGGCAGAAAGTCTTCATTACCAATGCGAACTTTGCCGACTATATCTGGCTGGCTGCCAGAACCAATACCGAAGTCCCTAAACATCGGGGAATTTCCGTCTTCGTACTGCCTATGACTACGCCAGGCATTTCCATTAAACCCATCATCACCATGGGCGGAGAGAGGACAAACCAGGTCTTCTTTGACAATGTTCGGGTTCCCAAAGATTGTCTTATTGGTGAGGAGAACAAAGGCTGGAAATACATGACAACGCAATTGAGCTTCGAGCGCATCGCTCTTGTTCCCTCAGCCCCGATGCGGCGGAACCTTGAGCAGACCATCCAGTGGGCGAAAGAGACCCGTTGCGATGGCAAACTAGTCATTGAACAACCCTGGGTCAGGCAGAAGTTCGCTGAGCTGACGATGGAATTGGAAGTCCTGAAGATGCTCAACTACTATGTAGCCTGGTTGATAACCAGGGATGCACTTGTCTATGCGGAATCATCCATGGTCAAGGTTTACGGGGTAGAGCTAAATCAGCGGTTGAATAGTTCTCTCCTGCACATCATGGGCCAGTTCGGGCAATTGCAGATGGGTTCCAAGTGGGCTCCACTTAAGGGAAAGGTGGAACATGCGCTGAGGATGGATATTGTGCTTATCTTTGGCGGGGGCGCTCTGGAGATTCAAAGGAATATCATAGCAATAGCCGGCCTGGGCATGCCCAGAGCTATGTAGATTGCAGAAAGGAGGTAGAGTATGGACTCAAGTCAGGTTAAAGGTCTTGTCGGTAAAGAATCAAGCCTCATGCAGGCTCTCGATGTGGTAAGCACATCCGATATCAGGCATTGGCGCGAACTTATGGAGGGGAAGAAGGATTCCTGGAACACTAAAGAGGCTCCCGCGCCCATGCTGATAGCCTGGACGATGGACCCCCTATGGCCGAAAAGAGTAGAGGCCACCGAGCCGCACCAGCAAGTATTGAAACTGCTGGAAGATTCAGGCTATGGCCTGCCCCTCGGCATCAGCCTTGACCAGGAATATCTTAAGCCCGTACGCCTCGGCGACACCTTAAGCTACAAGGTCAAGGTTGCCAGTGTGTCATCAGCCGAGGAAAAGACGGATATGGGAAAGGGGTATAAGGTCGTCCTGAACTACACGTTTTCCAATCAGAAAAGGGAGGTGGTCGGCAGGCAGACCTACACAATCCTTGCGTTGCAAAAGATGGCGCTGAAACAGTAGCTGGTAAATTATCAAGGAGGTGGCACTCGTCATGGGAAAAGAAAACGACACGATAAAACCCTTCTCAGGTCCTCCTGAAAAAACGCTCGATTATTCAAGGGTAGCCCACCTGGTAGGAAAGTCGTCACCATTTCACGACCCGCACGATATAGTAACTCAATCGGATATCAGACACTGGTGCGAAGTTATGCAGGACCCGAATCCCCTGTACGCAGATGAGGAATTTGCCAAGAAAAGCAAATATAAGGGAATCATAGCCCCTCCGGCAATGGTGCAGACTTGGTCGCTTGACGACCTTTATTACGCATTACAGCGATTTGTCGAAGGAAAAACGCCTTTCATGGAGGACCCGCATAACCAGTTAACGGGCATCCTGGATGCAGAAGGCTACACTGGCGTTGTTGCTACGGCACAAGAGCAAACATACCTGAAGCCCATAAGACCGGGTGATGTCATCCGCACCAAAATCACAGTTGGCTATGTGGCCAAATATGACAGTTTCACACGTCAGGGGGTTGGACGCTACGTTGACATCTTGTATACGTTTGTAAACCAGAAGAATGAAGAGGTTTGTAAGGAAACGTTCAGAATACTCAAATATAAGCCGCCAGTAACTACGCGCCATCTGTATGAAGGCTAAATAAGGAGGAGAAAATGGCAAAAAAAGAGGCAAAGGAATCAAAAAATGTCTACTGGGAAGACGTTAAGGTTGGACAAGACCTGCCCGAGAAATCACGAGCTATAGATACGACGCTTATAGTCGCCGGTGCTATATGGGCTTCGCACGACTTCATGCCAGTGCATCATAGTAGAGACTTTGCGCAGTCAAAAGGAGCACCGGATATCTTCATGAACATTTTGACCTCAAACGGACTCATGGCTGCATATCTGGAGCAGTGGGCCGGCACTGAGGCTGAATTAAGGAAGATGAATATTGGCTTGCAGGTGCCCAACTTCCCGAGCCCTGGCAACAAGATGGCTATGAACGCAAGGATTACTAAGAAATACAAGGATGGGAAAGACCATCTGATTGAACTTGCCATATCCGGTGATAACAGCATGGGTCCCCATGTTGTGGGAACAGCCGTTATGGCTCTGCCAACAAAAGGTTAGAGAGGTTAGAAAATGACAATAAAAAACAAGGCCTGCATAGTTGGTATAGGTTCAACCGAATTCTCCAGAGTCAGCGGGCGCAGCGAGATCCATATGGCTGTTGATGCGTCAATGGCTGCGTGCCACGATGCGGGGATTAAGCCTGAGGAGATCGATGGTGCAGTTAAGTTTGGTACTGCCGGACAGAACTGTACTGAATTTACCACAGAGACAGATATTGCACGGTGTCTGGGCATTCGCAACCTGAGGTATTTCGTCGAGGCTCCGTGGGGTGGCGGTGCCTGTTGCGCCACGGTCCTGCATGCCGCACTGGCGGTAGCGAATGGAATGGCTAACTACGTCCTGTGCTTCC
>Ga0172364_10001057_pt1 | contig 20773 bp, 29 predicted proteins | sample LakKivSesite10cm_FD_114545 | JGI IMG/M metagenome (GOLD analysis project Ga0172364, IMG submission 114545) | Sediment microbial communities from Lake Kivu, Rwanda - Sediment site 10cm | ecosystem: Environmental > Aquatic > Freshwater > Lake > Sediment | place: Rwanda: Western Province, Lake... | reverse complement strand
TAGCATATCACGGCACATTCTTCATATAATCCCTTATCTTTCATAAGCTGTATGAACTTGTCCTTATCTTCGCCTTCAGGCATAAGTATTTTATCAAATTCCTTAACAGATGCCTTTTGATTGCTTCCATAGACTACATCTACCCCTTTTTGCTTGGCAAATTCGATTAAATTTAATCTTAAATCTTCCTGCATCTCTTTCAATTCATCAAGTTTCTTTTTAATATCTGAGAATTCATCAACCAATTTGACCCCTTCATCTTCCTTAAACTGCTTTTTTGGTTTTTCATGTATCTCTTCTTGATGTTTAAACGATGGACATTCGCTCCTGTAAAGGCAATATTCACATAATGTAGAGACTTTCCTTGGGAAATTATCTTCTACAGTAGCTTTTTCTATTTCTTTAATTAAATTTGTCACACTTTCCTGCAATTTTTTCAACTGAATTTCATTTCTTTCTGAAATAACGTCTTTGTCAAATGCAAGCATATGCCACTTTAGGATAACTTTCTTGCAATCAGAGAACTTGTCCTTTACCCATATTGAATATAATGCCAATTGCCGGTCAGTGTCTGCCTCTTCTTGGTCTTTCATTCTAGAATTTGTCTTATAATCACAAACATAGTAGTTTCCTTTATTATCACATCCAAGTTTGTCAATGCGCACATGCCATTGATTTCCGTCTGGCAGAGTCATTTTATCTTGAGTTTCTAATCCCAAGATGGTCATATCATCATTTTTATAACGATCATAATAATCAGAAATAAATTGCAAACCCATTTTTTTGTAATTTTCTGCAGTAAGATCCTTTTTAACTATAAGAATGTCGTTTGAATATTCTTTTTCCCATAAATCCTTGAAGAATTTTAGCAATATGGGCTTAGAAACACGCTTCTTAAATTTCCAGTTTTTATACATTTCCTCCAATGTTTGGTGAACCGCATCCCCCATAAAGGCTTCAATAGTTGTTGGTATGTCTACTTCGATTTTGTCAATATATTTTAATTTGTACTGATAAGGACAAATTTCATAACAAGATACTTTTGAGTGTGAGTAAATTACCATAATTTTACTACCAAACCTTTCTATAAAAACCCTTTCCTAGCCCAATTCTTTTTTCAATTTATCCCTTTCAGACTCAATTTCTTTTTTCTTGTTTTCGGCTTCTTTTAAGTTTATTTGAGCTGCTTTGCCTATGCTTGTAAATTCAAATTCTTTTGCTTTAAGTGAATATTCTTCAATTTTCTTTGAAAGATCCTCAATTTTTTTGTTTAATTTTTTTAATTGATTAGCACTGGTTTTAATTTTTCTTTTTTTAAATATCTCCTCATCGTGTTCTTTAAGAAATTGTTTTATGTTTTCTACTTTATTCCAATCTGCAACGTCTTTTCCTTTATTTTCGCACCACATATAATACTTAGATACCCATTCTCCAGATCTGATTATAATAGACATTCCACTTCTTCCCAGTTTATTAACAGCCTCTTCAACAGAGGATGCATTTAATAAAATTTCATATTCTGCGGGAGTCCAAGCATGAGGATACTGGATTCTTTTGTTCTGGCCCATTCTCCAGTTACGAAATTGAAAAACTTCTTCTACTTCAACTGGATTGAATAAATATTTCATTAAAGTGATAAATTTCCTCTTCTCATCTTCACTCATTTCAATTGAGTTTGAAAAGTCTACATTCCCTTTATCCCCTATCCAAATTTCAGTTTGCATAGCCAATCTCCTTCAAAAATTCATTAACATCTTTTTCATTTAATTTTGAAAATCCTTTCTTCTTAGCCCAAGCCATTAATTGCATAAGAATTGGTCCTCGTTTCATTTGAATAGCAAAAGAACTTTTTTCCAATTTAGAAGCAATTTGATCCTGGTCAAGACTAGAATTAACAAGAAGAATCATGTCATTTAAACTAAAATGTTTTGAGTGACTTTCTTTATGCCCAATTATTTTCTTATTTTCGATTATATCTTTTTTAATAATTTTCCCACCAAAAATTTCTTGCATGCCTTTAACAAACTTTTCTTGCTTAGTTTCATCCATATAAACTGGGGCTTCAAAATCTATGTGATTACCATTTACAAATATTTTTACCATGCTTGTTTAAACTAGAACTTCTATAAAAACCCTTTTGTCATTATTTCTTTTCCAATTTAAAATGAACTTTGTATGTGTAAAAGTTAATATCTGAAGTAACAGCTAAGGCTCTACGAATCTTTATATCGTCCTCAAAAGCGATTATTACTCCCTTAACTTTCTGATCCTTCTCGGCTAATTCTTCCTTAACATAACCCATATATCTTTGAATTTGACCCACAACTACATCACTGACCCTACCTTTCTTAAGCTCTACAACTAAGATCTCTTTCTTATCTTTGCTAATTGCCAAAATATCTATTGGCCCTGTATCGCTGGGATATTGCTGGCCTACAACTTCTCCATCTTCTTCGTATATATCATAATTTTTACCTAGTTCTGTATGATGCCAATTTTCTATCAAAAAATCTTCTAACTGTTTTTCCAGTGCAAAAAGACTTGGATTTTCTATTGTTTCATCGGTTGTGATTATTGCACAAGGTCCACATCCAGAAATAAATGATTCTATCTCATCAGCATATTTAGTTATATCACTTACTGTCCCAATTGAACCGGCAGAATTCCTTAAAGAATCACTCATGTCCTCTCGTTTTATAACCCTAGAAAACCATCTCACCGCCCTGCGATGAGGAAGATTTTGATCTTTATGATATTCATAATTCCCAATAACCTCTCCAATAAAATAGTTTCCTTGGCCATCAGGGCATAAAACAATGTCTCCTACAATAATGCCTCTTGAAATAGTATGTAACATTCCACAAGCAAGACCTGCTGAAACCTTTGTTTTATCTGGGTGCTCATTCAAATAAAGGGGGATAAATTTGCTATTAAATTCTCTCCAATTATCTGATAAATTTTTAGTTAGATCTATATTTTCTAACCATCCAGCACCAATAAAATTTCCTTTGTGTGCTTCTTGAGCAAATATACTCTTTGCGCCCAACATTATACGATAATATTTCTTCATCCATTTCTAAAGAACCCCCTATTTTAATTCTTTTCTATTTCTTCGTTTTCCAAAAGTACACCCCTATGACACCAATAATAACCGCAATTCCTATGAAGACTATTAAACAATTAATATTGTATAAGTCACAAGGCGTGCCAATACATTCTTGTTTGCAGGCATAAAGACCAAATAAAACCAGGATAACTGCAATTGCCCCAAGAATTTTGGCAAGGGTCTTGTTTTTCATTTGATGTTTAAGAAATGGAGTTATAAAAACCCTACGCTTCCCACCACCCTAACTTGTCTCGGAAGTTCACCAAAGAAGGTTAATAAAATCTATTGAATCTGGCTGTTTATCAGCATGTTTTGCTGCTCGCTCCATTCTTTGTCTGAATGTGTTTTGATGTAGTTTGCCCAGTATTTGATGAATTCTAGCCTTTCAATTAGGTTTTTTTCTATCTCTGTCTTTGCATTCTTGATTTTTTCTAAGTCTGGCTTGTATTTTTCCATTTTTATTCTATTCTCTTGAACTCTTTTTCTGCATCCATTTCTTTAATCAGCTTAAAGAGTTCTGGTTTATTTAACTTTTCCTTGAATAATTCATATAAATGCTTTGCATCCTCTATATCTTTGTTATTATTTCCTTTTCCAAGCATTAACTTGTATGCAATCTGCATTTCAATAGGAGAGATAAATAAGATGTGCTTTCTAATTATGACCTTTAGCTTATTTTCATATGAATAAATATGTTCTTTTTTGGAAATTTTTTTGAATTCCATATTAGGAACAGCAAGGTTCTTTCTAGAGAACTTTATTGCAGTCTCATTTAGCATTTCAAAAGCTTCTTCTGGCTTGCTTGTGTTAATGCATTCAAATCCCGCTTCGTATATCTTTTTCCATAACTTCATAAAATTATCAAGATTGCTGACTTTTACAAGCATGTCAACATCCTCGCTTGCTCTTGATCTTCCTAATAGAATTGAAACGTAACCTGAAACTATAACATAATCATCAATAAGCCTGCAAAAATCAATCACAAACTTATCGAGATTGCTTAATTCTTTGTCAAGTATTATTTCTTTTTTGTCGGGATTATATTCCATATTCATGTGAATGCAGAGTTATATTTAATCTTTTCTCTTGCTCGGCATCAGAAAGAACAAAAAGAACAGGAAGAAGAGGAACATCCAGGGATTGGTGAAGCCGAGAAAACCAAGGAATCCGAACCCGCCGAATCTTCGGTTGTCTTTCTTTGATTTGTGCTTGATTGTTTTATTCATAGGATGAAGAAAAGAAGAGAATTATAAAAAACCCTCGCCTCACTCTCCCTTTTCTTCCTCTTTTTCTGCTTTTTAACAGAATTCTTCTCTGGGCTTTTCTGTTTGTTTGATTATATAAGTTATAACAAAAAGAGTAATTAGCTTATGATGAGGCACCCATGTTGTTAATACTCTGCCTGAAGAATCTGTTTTTTTATAAGTATCGTGTTTTCTTGATCTTACTTTTACAAATCCGTTACTTTCCAAAATTTGGACAACTTTCTGCCGGGCTAATGGTTTGAGTTTCATTATGCGAGCCTATGGGCAATACTTTTGGGATAAATGTCATGGAAAGTGTTTCTATAGAACTTATTTTAGGTTTTACAGTGTCGGGGTCTTGAAAGTAATCATCTATTAAATCAGCCATATTTTCTTTGACTTCCTTTTCTGTTTTTCCTTGTGTTGCTATGTCTAGAATAGGGCAGCACGCCACAAACCATTCGTCTTCCTTCATCATAATTATTGGTAACGGAATTGGCATACATTTAGATTTATCAGCCGAAACGTCCATTTTACCCTCTTTTTTATGCTTATAGTTAAAAGAAGAATAGGTATTTAAACTTTTTTTATTAGATTTCCATTTTTGTGTTTTCATTATAAAGTTACATAATTTTTATGTTTAAATAGTTTTCTTTTAGATAGAATTAAGCTAATCACCTTATTATTTAATACACTAAATTCTTTCTTACTTTTTATTCAGCTTCTTTCTTTTCTTCTTCTTTTTTCTCTTTCTTACTTTTTCTCAGGTTTTCCAGGAGTTTGGCCCTTTCCTTTGCCCTCTGTTCAAATCTCTCTGCTTCTTTGAGCCAGTATTCTTTTGTTGTATATTTTCTTCCTTTAAGGGTTTCTGCTTTTATCCTGTGCTTTTCTGCCTGTTCCAAAAGCCCTTGCTCTTGTTTTTCTAGCCTTTTTTCTCTTTTAGCCATTTTTCAACTTGTTCAAGCCTTTTATTTATCTCTGCTGATAATTTTTCAGCTTCTTTTATTTCTAACTTATAACCTGGTTTTTTGTTATTTTTCACATCCCTGTACAAATTATAAGCGCTCAAAGAGCCTGTTATTTTTTTGACTAAACTGAGAAACTTTTTTTTTGTGCAAATTTGTTGGTTTTTAATGCACTCAATTATATAAAGGGTTCTCAGCCTTAATATCAAAGAATATGCACTTGCGTCACTAACTTTTTGATTGAGTTCTTTGGCTGCTTTAATATCTTCTCTGACAACATTTAAGGCAGATTTTGTAGTTTCTATGTGATATTTTAAATTGTCCTTGGTTAATTCTGCTTTTTTGTATTTGTCTAAAAGCCCTTTGTTCAATATCGGCTTTGCTTCAATCAGCATAGGCAAAATAGGCAAAGCATCTTTTTCCAGTTGTTGTTCGATAATTTCTTTTGGAATAAGGAGAATATCATACTTGCCAGGCTTAATATGCTTCTCTGTTTTCTGTGTTATTGCCAAAATGTCTATATCGCTTTCTTCTGTTTCCTCGTGCCTTGCATAGCTTCCGACTATGTAAATTCCAACAACATCTTCTAAATAAGGCTCTAAAATCTGCAAAACTTCTTTGTTGATGTCAAGCGGTTTTTCAACTAGCTCTATTCTTGCCTTGCCGTTGAGCCATTCTCTTGGCAGTAAGACTCCTGCTGAATTCCCAACCTTTATTATAGGCTTTATTAGCTCTTGTTTCATGTTATAACAATGTTATAACTCTTTATAAATCTTGCTGTTTTTAATACAAAAAACAATTGTAAACCGCCCCATCATCAAAAATCTACGATTTTTGAATGCTTCAAGAATTTCTATTCTTGATAGTGCTCAAAATCTTACGATTTTGACATGTTCAGAAATTCACAAAATTAACAGAATTTCTGACATTATGGGGCGGACAGTTGCAAGCAACTGTCGGATTGTTTTCTGTCCCAAAAAGTCCAAACAAACCGTTGCCTTTAGGCAACGGTAAAACACAAGGACTTTTTGATATAATTTTAGAGTTTTTAAGAATTATTGTGATTGATTTTCTTCTTGCGATTTCGAGCATGTCTTCTGCCACTTTACCTCTCCACCAGAGTCTTAACCTCAAACCCATATCGTCTATTAAATTCTTCGATACTTGCCTCTAAAGTTTCCCTTGCTGTATCTTGCACTTGACTTCCCATGCCTGCATCTATGATTCTATATCTGCCTGTCTTGCGCATATCTACAGCAATTCTGAACGTTCCTTGCAGGAATTTTTCTCGAATTTCTCCAGGAACTTTTTGACAATTGCCAAAACAAATTATTTCTCCTGTCTTGGCATCATAATAAAAATTAGCAGCAGCGCATGAATGTTCTTGCCAATTTCCAGCATTTCCGCCTATGCTCTCATCCAAAATAAGCGGCCTCATACAACCTGTTTCTCCGCCTTTCATTTTTTCAAGATTCCTTTCGACAATTTCTCTTAAAATCATTTTATTTTACTCATTCGGGCCTTTGTTTAAAATATTCGTAAACTCCTATGCAAATTCCAGCATTATGAAATCCGTATCTTTTATAACCCTTTATCCTAGTTTTGTTCAAGCCCGTGTTCTCCAGGAATCTTTCGCAAAGCCTCATGAATTCTGTATTTTCAAGATGCGTATAAAATCCCCACGCCATTGCAAAAAATTTTCTTGCAGATTCAACATCACTATCCGCCCGGCTTCTGGCTTGTTCATAGCATTCAAGCGCAAGGTCTTCAAGATAGTCCTGTGTTTGAATTCTCATTTTTGTCCTCCTAATCTTCCATATTCTTCCATGACTTTTTCAACATAATTTCTTGTTTCTTGCGGCATTCTTTCAATTTTCCATTCATTCTTCCTTAGCCTTCCAACTCCGCCATTATAACCAGCAAGCACCAGCATTTTTCCTTCCTCGCTTGAAAGTCTTTCCCATCCCTCGCTTCCCATGCTTTTTTCAATATAATCCGCAATCCAGTTAAGATACCTTACGCCAACTTCAACATTTTGTTCTGGCTCAAATGCCGCCTCGTAAGGCAAATTTGTCATATCTTTCCAAGTTCCTTCCATTATTTGCATTAAGCCTCTTGCCCCTGCTCGGCTTACTGCCCTTGGATTGTCGCTTGACTCAACCCTTACTACAGCGCGATAAAAATCCCTGTTTTTCTCGTCGTGCCTGTCAATTATTTCGTAAATCCCGTCGGTTCTTCTTTCAGCATTAGAATCCTGTCTTGTTGCTTCTTGCCTCTCCCTGTCTTTTGCATGGCGATAAAAATTATAACAGCTGTCAGCTCCTATGATTGAAGCCAGCAGCCATACTCCATATTTTAAGCCGCATCTTAAAAATTTGTTTTCCTTTTTCATTTTCCTTCCTCTCTGCCTTGCGAATCTCCAAGCATTTTTTCAAGCTCAGCAATTCTTGCCAATCCGCCTTCTCCCAAACATCCCAGCGCCCGTATTTCATTCAATTCACTCAATTCTTTTTTAAGCTCTTTTCTTTGTTCGTATTGCTTCCTTGCCCTATTTAATGCTTTAGCAGAAACAAATCCAAGCCCCGGCTTTCTTATTATCTGGTCTTTCCCATCTTTGATGCTTGCAAGATACCCATAACATTCTAACTTTCTCGCGTCATCTCTGTCGCCCAAGCAGCTTACACAATTGCTATTCGAGCCTCTTAACCCATGTCCAGTAGTGCTTTCTAGGTCTTGGGCAGCAATGCTGTAATGGCATCTCTCGCCTTCAAATTTTGGAGATTCGGACACATAGACTTTCATTTTAAAATTATTTGTTGTTTACTATTTGTTACTATTGGAAAGTTAAAAATACCTTAAAAACCTTTCTATTTTTATTGTCTTATACCATTACATTTAGTTACTAAACTTTTATAAATACAATTTTGTTTGAATAATCATAAAAAAGAGGGAAGATGAAGAAGCTTATTTTACCATTATTAATTATATCATTTTTGTCAAGTTTTGTATGCGCTTATGAGCAGAACATAAGCTATGGCTATGGAAGTTTTGGCTCGCAAATTTCTGTTTCTTCGTTAAGATACGAGCCCTACCCTGTCGAGCCTGGCGAAACTTTCAAGTCATATATTATATTAAAAAATATAGGCTCAAACTACGCGCAGAACGCAGCATGTAAAGTTATAGATAAATATCCTTTTACAGCTTATGGCGAAAGCGAGACAAACATAGGCATGCTCGCTCCAGGAAGGGAGTCTTTGTTTGATTTTGAAGTTAAGGTAGATGCAAATGCCTTGGAAAGAACAGAGAATTTAGAAGTGCAATGCACAAGCGACTCGCTAAGCAACTCCTGGAATATTTACAAAATCCCTATAAAAGTCTCTTACAGATATGCAATCCTCAACATAGCAGATGTCAGGACCGAGCCAGAAATACTGCAGATAGGCAAGCAAGGAACAATAAAATTCAAGCTTGTCAATAACGCAGAAAGCACGATAAAAGACGTGCTTGTCGAATTAAATTTCGCGAGCTCGAATCTCGCTCCCGCGCAAGGCACAACAGTAAAGAAAATAAGGAACTTGAACAGGAATGAAGGAATAGATGTGGATTTTGAAGTCTACGCCCTGCCCAATACAGAGTCTGGCATTTACACTGTCCCGTTGTATATAAACTACACAAACATACAGGGCGAGACACGGAGTTTTTCCACATTGATCAGCATAAAAATAAGCGAGACTCCAAGTTATTATGTTCTTGTTGAGTCAATAAAAAGAATGTCAGGAGCCACACAAGCGACATTAAAGTTCGTAAACAACGGCCCTACTGTCCTGCAGTTTTTTAACGTTAAAGTTCTTGAAAGCAGATATGTAAAGTTAAAGTCAAGTGACCAGCTTTACATTGGCGATTTAGACTCAGATGATTATTTGACAGAAACTTTCCTTGCAGATATAACAAGAAGCAAGACAATCGTTCCTCTTGAAATCACGTACAAAGACTCTATAGGGAATAGTTATAAGGATTATGTTAATGTGACATGGGATAAAAGCAAAATAGAAAACAAGACACCAGCAAGCATAGCTCCTTTAATTCTTGTACTGCTGGTTGCTGCCGGCGTAGGATATTATTTTTACAGGAAAAGAAAAAGGTAGAGAATGAAAGATGTAATTCGCTTGGAAAACGTTTCTAAGATTTACAAGGAAACCAAAGTCATCGCATTAGACAACGTTAGTTTTTCTATAAAGCAGAATGATTTCATTGCAATAATGGGCCCGAGCGGCTCTGGCAAGTCTACAATGCTGCATATCCTCGGCTTATTAGACAAGCCAAACAAAGGGGATGTTTACATAGATGAAATAAGAACAACAAAACTAAGCGACGACCAGATAGCAGAAATAAGAAACAGGAAAATAGGTTTTATATTCCAGCAGTTTAACTTGATGCCTCACCTTAATGCCCTAGATAATGTATGCCTGCCTTGTTTATTCAAAGAAGTTCCAAATCACGAGAAAGACAAGGCGCATGAGCTGCTTAAACTTGTTGGCTTGGGCGGAAGAGAAAAAAACAGGCCAGGCCAGCTGAGCGGAGGCGAGCAGCAAAGAGTCGCAATCGCAAGAGCTTTGATTAATGATCCCGAGATTATACTTGCTGACGAGCCTACAGGAAATCTGGACAGCAAGACAGGAAAACAGATTATGGCTGAGCTTGTCCATCTGCATAAGGACCATAAAAAAACAGTCATAGTCGTAACCCACGACCCAGAAATAGCAAGCTATGCTAAACGGCATATAAACATCCATGACGGCAAAATACTTCATGATCATGCTAAGTCTGCAAGGTATTTGTGGAAAAAATGAAAAATGACAAGGAAAAAATAAAATGAGGATGCAGTTATTCAAGTTTGCATTCAACAATCTTAAGGCAAGGCCAATGAGAAGCTGGCTTACAATAATTGGAGTTATAATTGGCATAGCTGCAGTCGTTACATTCATGCTTCTTGGCCAAGGATTAGAAGCAAGCATCCAGGAGCAATTTCAAAAAATAGGTGTGAACAAGATAATCATAACTCCTGGAAAAGGGGCGGCTGGAATGTTTGGCGGGGGAATTGGAGCAGACATGTTTTACGAGCACGACCTCGATGTGATTAAAACTGCCAGAGGAGTCGAAAAAGTTGGGGGCATGGGCTACAAGCTGGCAAAAGTAGAGTTCAGGAACGAAATAGAGTATACATTTGTCATAGGAATGCCTGAAGAGCTTACTATAGAAGAATACGGATTCAGTATAGAGCACGGACGTGATTTTACAAAAAGTGACAAGTACAAAGCCCAGGTAGGCTATGATATTTACAATGCAAAGTTCTTTGACAAGCCTGTAAAAGTTGGCAATGAAATCCTTATACAAGGAAAAGAATTTGAAGTTGTTGGCAGCATTGAAAAAGTCGGGAATCATCAGGACGACAGCCAGGTATATATTCCTTATTCAATCTATCAAGAAGTATTTGATGAAGAAGGCTATAGCATGATAATAGCCAAAACCCCTGAAGATGCAGACACCCAGGAGATTGCAGACGCAATAAATGAAAAGCTAAGGAAAGACCGGAATTTAAAGAGGGGCAATGAGGATTTTAGTGTCCAGACATTTGAGCAGATGATGGAAACATTCTCGACAATACTTGGCATTGTCCAGCTTGTTGTTGTAGGCATAGCTACTATATCATTGATTGTTGGCGGAGTGGGAATAATGAACACCATGTACACTTCTGTTCTTGAAAGGACAAGGCAGATTGGAGTGATGAAGGCAATAGGCGCAAAAGACAGGCACATTTTAACAATCTTTGTCTTTGAAGCAGGAATTATTGGGCTTGTTGGAGGAGCAATAGGAGTCATCCTCGGCACTTTGGCAGGCAAGGCAGTGGAATTAGCCGCAACATTTGCTGGATATGAAATATTGAAAATAGGCCTAAACCTAAGAGTAACATTAATCGGCCTTTTATTTGCATTCTTTATCGGAGTTATTTCTGGATTTGCCCCCGCAAGGCAGGCGGCAAGATTAAATCCGGTTGAGGCATTGAGGTATGAGTAAAGGCGCCCAACCACAAGCCTTATAAATATGTAAGTACATGTAATTACATTAAGAATATGGGAAAGGATAGAAAGCGTATGAGAAAAATAAGAAAGAAAAGAATAAAGTCAGTTCAGGAACAGGTAGAAAATCATGAGGAAAAGATTCAAGAAGAAAAAGGTAGAAAAGATACCACCAAGGATTACTGGAAAAAGGAGATTGAAGAAAAGTTTTTGAGGCAAATAAAAAAAGACAAAAAATATTTGGAGGACAAAAATGGAAGCTCAGATTAAAACAGCAGTTAAAGCAGGAAACTCTTCAGCAGTCATACTTCCAAGGGCGTGGCTGAACAAAGAAGTAAGGATAGAACTAGTGAAGAAAACTCCTGAAATGATATTGTGTGATGTGCTAACTACTCTAAAAAAACATATCTCATTAGAATCAATAATTGGGATTTATTTGGTTGGGAGCTATGCAAGAGGCGAAGAAGAAGAGGGCAGTGACATGGATATATTGGTTGTAACTGACAATATCGATAGAGAAATGATTGAAAATGGCATTTACAATATTTTTGTAATCTCCTGGCAATTATTGCACCAGAAACTATCTAAGGACTTATTTCCTATTGGACAAATGATAAGAGAAGCCAGGCCTCTCTTGAATTCTGGTTATATCAAGGATTTGAAAATAAAGGTAACAAGGAAAAATGTAAAATGGTATCTTGACACAACCGGAGAGAAATTAAAAATAATCAAGAACTATCTTAATGGCATTAAAACTGAAAATAAAAAATATTTAAGCGATAAAGTTGCATATACTCTTGTTTTAAGGATACGGACTCTTGAAATAATCAAAAAGCTCATAGAAAACAAGGTTTATTCAAAAAAAGAGTTTGTGAAATTAATAGAAAACATTTCTGACGGAAAAGGCGCTTATGGGGGATATTTGAACATCAAGAATAATCTGGGTGACAAAACCAAAATCACTTTAGAAGAGGCTGGAAAGTTATATGAGTATCTAAAAAAGGACTTAACCAAAGTTTTGGGAATGCTTAAATAAAAAGCAAATCTTCAAAGCGCCATTGAAGCCCAGAAATATGGATAAACAAACCGGCATTTAACAAATTTTATATATCCAGAAGATTTTTGAGATATATGGCAAAAATTGTGCTTATTTCTTGTGTCAGCAAAAAATTAAACAAAAAATCAAAGGCAAAAGAATTATATCAAAGTACTCTTTTTCATTATAACTTAAATTATGCAAAGTCATTAAACCCTGATAAAATATTCATCTTGTCTGCAAAATATGGCTTGCTTGATTTAGAACAAGAAATAGAGCCTTATGACAAAACCCTCAACAACATGTCTTCAAAAGAGACTAAAGAATGGGCAGACAAGGTTTTAGTTCAATTAAAAAAATCTGCAGATTTGAACAAAGAGGAGTTTATATTTCTTGCAGGAAATAACTATAGAAAATTCCTTACTCCGTATATCCGTAATTATAAAATTCCAATGAAAGGCCTCGGAATTGGAAAACAACTTAAATTCCTTAAAGAGCATGTAAAAAATGAATGAAACTTGTAAGTTGTTGCATAAATGGTTTAATTCCTTGCCAAGATTAAATTTCCCTTTTGACAAAAACAGCGTTCCATTAAATGGAATCTACATCCTGTTTGAAAAAGGAGAGATTGCCCATAACACAAAAAGGGTTGTAAGGATAGGCACACATACAGGTAAAGACCAATTGCCCTCTCGCCTATTCCAGCATTTTGTTAATGAAAACAAGGATAGGAGCATTTTTAGAAAAAATATTGGGAGGGCCATATTAAACAAAGCCAAAGATGATTTTATAGAACAATGGGAGTTGGATTTAACAACAAAAAAATCAAGAGATGATTTCAAAAATAAGGTTGATTTTGAAAAACAAAAGGAAATAGAAAAAAAAGTCAGCGAGTATATACAAAACAATTTTAGTTTCGCTGTTTTCGAAATTAATGATAAAGCCAAAAGGCTTGAGCTCGAGTCAAAAATTATCTCCAGCATTTCTTTATGCAAAGACTGCAAGCCTTCCAAAAACTGGCTTGGTTTGTTCTCGCCAAAAGAAAAAATAAGAAAAAGTGGGCTCTGGCTTGTAAACGAATTGTATAAAGAGCCTTTATCAGACAAAGAAATTTGGGAATTAAAAGAGATTCTAAAAATCAATTAAAATCAGATTTACTTCAGCGTATCAACAAGCGAGCCGCTCATTGAAGCAGGCAGAGATACAAGGACTGCCCTTTTCAACGCAAGAATAATGTCTGTCTGCCACGGAGCTTTCTGAATCAGTGTCAAGATTGTTGAGACAACAAGAAACGATAAGATGTAAGTTGCAAAAGTTCTTTTGATAAGCTCTTTCCATTTTTTCTCATCAAGATGCCCATGATAATGATAATAGCTAAAAAATGAGATAAATATCAAAGACAGCGCAAAAAAGACTATTATGCTTGGCACAGGTAGCATTTCTCCAAGTTTCCATGTCTCTTCTGTAAATCCCACAGGTGTTGCAAGTATCGCTTCTCCTACAATTACCTGGAGCATGTCCCTTAGTTTAAACTCTGCTATGGGATGAAATATTTTTTGGATTGTTTTGCTGTCCATTTTCCTCTTTTTCTCTCTTGCAGAAATAAAAAAGAATTTATATATTTATCCCTAATACTTCGCAAACTTTAAAAGAACCCTTTTCCTTCTGTAAGTTATGAAAATCCTTTCCTTGCATTGTGACTATATAACATTTAAGCCAGTGCAAAAGGCATTGAAAAAGCCTGAAGAGCTTTCAGAAGAGCAGAAAAAAGAGCATACAATCAAGGAAGTCTTAGTCATATTTACAGCAGTTGAAAAAACAGATTCTATTGCGATTATACCTTCTTACTTGGACAACATTAAGGAAATTGCAAAGCAAGTCAAGGCAAAGAACATTGTCTTGTATCCTTATGCCCACTTGTCCTCAAACCTCTCAAGCCCGGAAATAGGCGAGTCTGTATTAAAAGAAGCTGAAAAAGAATTGAAAAAAGACAAGTCATTTAATGTCACAAGAGCCCCTTTCGGCTATTATAAAGAGTTTGAGCTTAAATGCAAAGGACACCCTCTTGCAGAATTGTCAAGGGAATTGCATGTAGAAGCGGGAAAAGCAAAAGTTGAGGAAAAATATGACATCAAACAATTGCTTAGGCAAATATCAAAAACAAAGTTAGATACCTCAAAATTAAAAGAAAACGACCATAGAATACTTGGTCAAAAGCTAGATTTATTTTCATTTAATGAAGTGGCTCCTGGAATGGTTTTCTGGCATAACAACGGGCTTGTCATTTATGACGAATTGATAAAATTCTGGCAAGAAGAGCATAGAAAAGAAAACTATCAAATACTAAAAACTCCCCAGATAATGGACTCCAAACTATGGAAAGTTTCGGGCCATTGGGAAAAATACAAAGAAAATAACTTTATAACAAAATATGAAGGCCGAGATTTTCTTGTAAAGCCAATGAACTGCCCGGGAGGAATGATGGTATTTAAGAACAGTCCAAAATCATACAAAGATCTTCCAGTAAAAGCCGGAGAATTAGGGGTAGTGCATAGAACGGAACTGTCAGGAGTTCTTGCTGGCTTGTTCAGGGTGATTCAATTTACCCAGGACGATGCTCATATATTCTGTGTTAATAAAGAACAGGTAAAAGAAGAGATAATAGGCGTCGTAAAAATAATAAACAGGTTCTATAAAAAATTTAGTTTGGAGTTTGACCATGTCGAGTTATCAACAAGGCCGGAAAAAAGAATTGGCAGTGATGAAATCTGGAATATGGCAGAGTCTATACTTGAAAATGTTCTTAAAGAATTGAAGATAAAATATAAAGTTAATCCCGGAGATGGCGCATTTTATGGCCCAAAAATAGATTTTCATGTCAAAGATTCACAAGGAAGGACTTGGCAGCTGTCAACAATTCAATTAGATTTTGCAATGCCAGAAAGATTTGAATTAGAATACACTGATAAAGACAACTCAAAGAAAAGGCCCATCATGCTTCACAGAGTCATATACGGTTCATTGGAAAGATTCATTGGGGTATTGCTTGAGCATTTAAATGGCAATCTTCCAACATGGCTTTCTCCTATTCAAGTCAGAGTTTTAAGCTTCACAGACAGGAACATCAAGGCAGCCGAAAAAGTTGTTAAAGCATTAAAAGAGGCAGGAGTAAGGGTTGATGCAGACTTAAATCCCGACACTATAAATGAAAAAGTAAGAAATGCTGAATTAATAAAAATCCCATATATAATTACAATAGGAGACAAGGAAGAAGAAAAAGACACAATAGCATTAAAAGAAAGGGGCATGGACAAGAAGCCAGTATTTGGTGTAAAGCTTGATGATTTCATAAAGAAGATAAAAGAAGAGATTGAGAAAAGGTTATAAACCCATAAATTCTATATTTTAAAGAGGATAAAAGAGCAAGATGAAGCTTGACCATTACCTGAAAAAAGTTTTTGAATCCGAAGCCTATAAAAATTTAAAGCAGAAAAATCCCAGTGCTTACTTGTGCACCGGCTTCTTTGTTCTTGATTTTGAAACAGGAAAAGACATTCACCAGCTTGATTTTATAATAGGAAGGAAAAAAGTAGCCACATTCGCCCTTGACGATGGCATAAAAATGCAGATTTCAAACCTCCCTATAACCAAAAAAATCCCGGAAATTAAAGGAGAGATAAAAACAGACTTGAAGGCATTAAAAGGCATAATAGAAGATGAAATGAAGAACAGAACAATTACTGACAGCATCAAGAAAATAATCGCCCTTTTGCAGATAATAGACGGTAAGATTGTCTGGAACCTTAATTGCATAACAAACAATTTAAATGTCTTGCAAGTGCATGTTGATGACTCTGACCAAACCATATTAAAATTTATGAAATATTCTATAATGGATTTTGTGAAAGTGATGCCCAAGCAGCCCGGGCCTGTAATGGGCCAAGGGCCAAAGACGCAAGCAGGCCCAGAACCTATAATAGAAGCAGAATGAATATAGCAAACAAAAGAATTAATTTTTATTTTTACTGCTTTTTACTTGATAAGCCTTGCAATTCTCTCTACTGTGCTCTACACTGATTTTATTATTAATACTATTTTTATAGGCTATTATATATTTTGTTTTAACCTCTTCCTCACAATAATCCTGTAAAAGTTTTGGGTCATCAAAGCCCGACCCTCCTATAATCCCGATTTTTATGGCATTGTTCATAGCACAATAAAAGAAATAGAGTTTAAAAATATGGTTATCATTAAGGGTGTATGTTAATACCTAAACTCAATGAAATTCGCAAACCTTCAAAGACCCTTGCAGGCGTGACTCCAATAGCAGTCATGACTTCCCCAAGAAAATGCAGGCATGGCACTTGTATTTATTGTCCCAGTTTAGATGTTCCTCAATCATACACTCCTCTTTCTCCGCCCGTAATAAGAGCAAAAATGCTCGAGTACAATCCTTATAAGCAAGTCCAATCGAGATTAAAAGCCTTTAATTTAATGAATCACCCAACTGATAAAATCGAATTGATACTCATGGGGGGCACATTCCTGGAATTCCCAAAATCATACAAGGAAAATTTCATAAAACAATGTTATGATGCCTTGAATGAGCAAGCCTCAAAAGACTTAGAAGAAGCAAAAAAATTAAATGAAACAGCAAAGCACAGGTGTGTTGCTCTTGCAATTGAAACTCGTCCAGACACTTGTTCCGAATCACAGATTAAGGAAATGTTAATTTATGGATGTACAAGAGTCGAGCTTGGTGTGCAAAATCCCAACGATAAAATCTACAAGCTTATCAACCGCGGCCACAAAGTAAAAGATGTTATTCTTGCCACAAAAAGATTAAAAGATGGCGGATTCAAAATTGGAATGCATATAATGCCCGGACTTCCTGGCTCAACTCCAAAAAAAGATCTTGCAATGGTCAAGAAATTATTTTCAAGCCAGGATTTCAAGCCAGACCAGCTTAAAATATATCCTTGTCAAGTTCTCAAAGGAAGCGAACTTGAAAAATGGTACAAGCAAGGAAAATACAAGCCTTATACAAAAGAGCAAACTGAAAAACTTCTTGCCAAAATGCTTCAAGAAGTTCCAGAATATTGCAGGGTGATGAGAATAATGAGGGAAATTCCTCCTTTCTTCTTAGTTGCAGGCACAGAAAGAATAGATTTAAGAAAAGATGTCGAGGAATTTATAAGAAAAAGCAGAATCAAGTTAAAAGAAATCCGTTTCAGGGAAATTGGATTTGCAATCCGCGACTTAAAACCCAACGAAAGCATCAACACAGATTTAGTGTTGAAAAAAATAGAGTACCAAGCAAGCAAAGGCAAAGAGATTTTTCTTCAAGTTGTAAATAAAGACAACATTCTTTTTGGCTTGCTGAGATTAAGATTCCCTCACAAAACTTTCATGCCAGAATTGAAAGACTCTGCATTAGTTAGAGAGTTGCATGTCTACGGCCCGACAGTCCCAATCGGAGAAAAAGGCAAAGAAGGCGAGATACAGCATAAAGGAATAGGCAAAAGCCTTATGCTAGAAGCAGAAACGCTCACAAGAAAAGCAGGCTACAAAAAGCTTGCTGTCATTTCAGGCATAGGAGCAAGGGAGTATTACAAAAAACTTGGCTATGTTTTAGGAAAAGACTATATGGTGAGAAGTTTGTAACTATTTTCCGCTACTCATCAGTTTTCTTGCTCTTTCTTGTGCAAGTCCTAATTGTTCCTTCTCCAAAAATGTTCGTATCATACTCGGAGTAGAATTACCCTCATCACAAAGAACCTCTGTTAGACATCTTGACAATTTCTCATCAACTTCCCATTGGTAATGATTAAAAGTTCTCATTTCTCTATAGAGTTTGTCATTCCTTTCATCTGCCTGTCTTGCGGCAAGGTCCATCATGATTTGTGTTGGTCTAGGAGCAATCCGATATACTTGTTCAGAGCTCAAACCCTTGTTTTTTAGTTCTTTAATAAGCAGTGTATAAGCTCCCAAAATATGGGTTCTCGCATTTTGAAGAATAGCCATTGCGAAGTCGTGTTCTTCTGGTTTCATCCTGACTATCTCTGCACCAGCAAGGATAAAACATTCAGCTATCTCACCGCATTTTTCTCTTGACCTTCCTGTCGGGCAATACACCACACTCCTTCCTTTTATTGAGTCTACCTCGCCATAAAGAGGATGTAATCCCCCAACTTCCACTTCGGGCTTAGCATATTCTAACATTGCTCGAAGGGGCAATTCTTTTACTCCAGTAAAATCCATGATTCCATTACAATAAGAACCTACTCTTTCTATCACTTCTCGTGTTGCTGAAATAGGCACAGAAACAATTGTCAAATCTGCCTGTTCTGCTGCTTCTTCTAATGTAGGCTTAGAATGTCTTCCAGAAAGAATTACTTCATGCCCTGCTCTTTCAAATACGGGCTTATGAACCCTTCCCATTACTCCTGTTCCGCCAGCAATATTAATTATCATTTTTCCTCCTTCCAGTGCGTATTTTTATAGCTTCCAAGTACTTTTACTGTATTGGGAAACATTTTTTGTTGGTCAAGTGAAAGCCTTATAGAATCCAAAGCACTCACAACCGCTTCATCACGTTCATGACCATTTAATTCTATATAGAATATATACCCTCTTTTCCCATCAGGCCTGGACTGTATATACTCCAAGTTAATTCCAAGTCTGGCAAAAAATCCTAAAGCGCAGTCCAATACGCCCGGCTTGTCCCTTACTCTTGGATGTTGTGGATGAATAGCAATAAAAGTTTTGTCATCCCCAGACCTGTTTGTAGAAGCTGTCCACAATACAGCAAACCTTGTTTTATTGTTTGGGCATATATCAGAAGCCAAAATTTCCAAGCCCGCTGCCTTCAAAGCAGATTCAGAGGCAATTGCTGCTGCATCAAGCATTTTTTCTCTTGCAACTCTTTCTGCAGCAAGAGCAGTGCTTGAAACAGCTATAGTGTCTGCATCAGGATATTTCTCACAAAGATACCTGCTGCATTGTTCTAATGCCTGATCTTTAGAATAAATTCTTGTTACCTGTCCATGACTTTGCAAAGCCCCAAGACAATGTACTATTGCTAAGGAGGTTTCTGCTATAATCCTTGTCCTAGAACATTCTGTCAGGCTGTCAAGAGTCTCTCTTACTTCCCCGTTATAAAAATTCTCAATAGGAACAATGCCATGTTCTGCCTCTCCTGTCTCCACAGCCTTTACAACTTTTCTTATTGGCTGCAAAGGAACAAGATCTTCAGAAGGAAAAAAATCTCTCGCTACCTTTTCAGTAAATGTCCCTTGCGGACCAAGATACGCAACTTTAATTTCTGCCATCTAAACATTCATAAAAACAGCTATATAAATATTTCTTTATTACTACTTTAAAATTAATATATTCAAGCTATATGCCCAATTTCTAAGAATTCTAATCAAGCCTTCCTTCCTGCCTTTGTATATAATCAAGCGCTTCTCTGTAAAAGTTTCCGAGCCCGCAGGATTCCAAGGTTGCCCGCAGTCCGTCAAAAAAAGGCCCTCTCAAATTCTTTTGATCCATCCAATCATACCAGCCAAGAATTTCAATCAGCCAGGTTTCCTTGTCTCCTCCTTTGGACAAATGTGCATGAATATGAAATCCTGTAAAAGCCCCGTCAAAAGCATCTGCTCTGTCTTCAGGACTTTGATATCTTCTTGCTATATAATCCGGAATGCAATGTTCTTCTAAAAAATCCCAAGCTTCTTGCCTTGGACAGCTTACCTCTGTCCTCATAAACCTTAATGGGATATCTTTAATTTCCATTTTATACCTGTTTGTTAAAGCTATCCAAGATTTCAAAAAAATCCTTCTGGCTCATTACCTTGTCAACTTCAGAAAGCCCTCTCTGTTCTGCGAGTTTTGCAAAAGCTTCTGGCTTGTACCCTCTTTTTCTCAAAGAAGCGATTGTGGGAAGCCTTATGTCCTCAAATCCTGTATATTTGCCTTCTTTTATGGCAGCGGCTATTTTCCTCTTGCTCAATTCTATGTCGCTGAATTTTATTCTTCCCATAAAAAATACCCAAGGATATTTTTTGTCAAGGCCGAGGGCATGATAAATCATTTTCTGCCTTGCTGCATTGTCCATATGGTCCTTGCCCCTTATAACATGCGTCATCCCATATTCTATATCGTCCACACTTACAGAAAGGTTCATCAAAGGCCACACTCTATATTTTGTTCCCTGTTTTGGATGCTCGTGTTCATTAACTCTCGCAAGCGGAAAATCTCTCATTGCAGGATTAGGGTCATTTATATCTGACTTAAATCTTACAACAGCCTCGCCTTCCTTAAATCCTTTAGGGTCCAGCATTTTC
>Ga0172364_10001052_pt1 | contig 20804 bp, 12 predicted proteins | sample LakKivSesite10cm_FD_114545 | JGI IMG/M metagenome (GOLD analysis project Ga0172364, IMG submission 114545) | Sediment microbial communities from Lake Kivu, Rwanda - Sediment site 10cm | ecosystem: Environmental > Aquatic > Freshwater > Lake > Sediment | place: Rwanda: Western Province, Lake... | reverse complement strand
CGGTTTGTGATTCGGTCAACGTGCGTGTCCACACAGATGCCGGGGATGCCGAAGCCAAGCGTGATGACAAGGTTGGCGGTCTTGCGTCCAACGCCGGGGAGCTCAAGGAGGCGTTCAAGGTCGGCAGGGACTCCGCCTTTATATTTTTCCACGAGGATGGCGCAGATCTGTCTGATGTGCTTCGCCTTTGTGTTGTAAAACCCGACGGGGTAAATGGTTTTTGCTATCAATCTCTCAGGAATCTTGAGCATATCCTGCGGTGTACGGGCAAGTGCGAATAGTCGGTCAGATGCAGAGGCTGTGCAGTCGTCCTTAGTGCGGAGACTCAGCATTGTCGAGATAAGGATGCGGAATGGGTCACGCCGCTCACGCGATATCCTTGTCACAATCGGCTCTTTAAATCGCAGAACCTCGCGGCTGACCATTTTTATGACATTGCGAATTGGAAACATATGGGACTCACCACAGAGACACAGAGCGCACAGAGAATTATATATTATTTTTTTGTTTTTATTATTCTTCTCTGTGTTCTCTGTGTCTCTGTGGTGAGAATACTTCCTTTTTATTCTGGCAAATCAATGGCTTCGAGGATGACCGTGTCTATAAAGATGCCATAGTCCCGCTCTCCTTTTTCGGAGAGATTTATCAGGTCAACGGCGAGCCGGATGCTCTCCGAGGGAGTAGCATTGAGCAGTTCCGGCTCTGGATAAAAGTAAATTGCGTATTCCCTCGGAATGCGTGTTGGCGACATATCCGCACCGTTGGCATTCATCACATCAAGGATGGAATTATACATGAATTTAGTTGTGGACATCCTCAGGCGGACATCAGGTGTTTTCTGGCGATCGTAGTTATTGGCATAGATGAAGAAGCGCGCCCTGTAAAGTGTTCCGGTGGTGATAGGCACCCCCGTGTCTTTATCCCAGTAGCCGAACGTGTTTGAGTCGGCAACACCGAGATACAGTGATTGTCCCGTGGAGATTGCTGGGGCTGGCGTGAAGACCGGATACGCATTACCGGAAGCCCAGCCATCCGTTCCATTTGTAAAAGTATAAGTGGCGAGCGTTCCTCTAACCGTCAGTGCAGAGACCGGCGTGCGGTCGATTCTGACGCCCCTGAAATATACGGTGGCATCTTGTGCGTCGCCCTCATCCAGATTGATAAGGTCAAGACTGACGCTCAGGTCGTTAAGAGATTCGTCGGCATCGATGGCGGAATTGGGCGGGACGAAGTAGAGTTCGTATGTCTTGGGTTTCAGTAAGGATGGCGATGCGTAACTCTCAACATAGCTCATGATACGCAGTGATGCGGCGAGTTGAAGGTTCTGGCTGTTTATGCGCAGGCGGAAGCTTGGGCATTTTGTCTGTGAATAGATGTCGGTGTCCACGGGAAATCGCGCCCTGTAGAGATATGGACCCGATTCCGACACAACAACGGGCACCTCATCGGGATTATTCTCCCAGTAACTGAAGGTGTTTCTCGTGTGGCAGGCGATGGAGAGGAAGCCGGGTCCCGAACCGGGCACGCCAGCGTCAAACACGTCAAAATCCTTAACGAACGTCCAGTCTTCCTGTGAGTACTGAAAATTATATATGAAAGGCATGTCGTCGTCAACAAGCGCACCGATGATGATGCGCCCGCTGTGGAATTTTGCAGGGGGAATGCTTCCATTGATGACGTTGGTCAGAGGTTCGATGAAGGGCTGGGTCAAGCCAGCGGTTGCCCTTTTCGGCGTCCATTCTGTAGGGTCAAGTGCGGCAAGGTAGAGCTGTGGCTCAGAGCCCTTGACTCCATCGGAAGTAACCACATCCTCATGGAAGACCTCGCCTTTGCGGTCATTATAGTTCAGCGTGATTGTGGCGGTGGATGAAATATCGATAGGCGTTATCCCGTCGGCGTCAAGCGCTTCCGCAACAACGACTGCATTGGATTTTTTGCTGAAGAGTTCCTGCTCTGCCCGTCTCGGCGGACGCAGGGCAAGGGTCACTGAACCTGAGGCGTCCTCCTCGAAGCCGGAGAAGATAAACTCATGTGTGCGGTAAATATCCGGCGACGCACTTCGTAGTGATACACGTTTATCCGGTGTCGATGGACTCACCTTCTTCTGCACACTGTTGAACGTCCTAACGGGGAATACGGCGAAAATGCCTTTGCTGTGGTCATAAAGTGTTTGTGAGAAGGGTATTTTAACGGGCGCATCATAATCAGTACCTCGCGGGATGTAGAGGTATGTGAGATTCACAGAGACGGTTTTGTTTTTTGTATCAACTGCCTGTGGGGTTCCAAGTGCTCCCGGGACGAGTTCAAAGAAATAGCCCCTCATGGGGTCAAGAGTGTTCAGGCGGAAGATGCGCATATTTTCCTCCCTTTCGCCGCTTGCCACATCTAACTCATTCACATCGTAAGAAAGTGTGAGCGTGGGAGGGTTGAACGGGTCAAAGATGAAGGTGGCGTTGTCCGAGTCTATTGCAATGGCGCTCGTTGTGCCAAAATATTGAGCCGCCGGGCGCATATAAATAAAACCTTCATAATACGACGAGAGGATTGGTATATTAAGCGACGTCTTTTGAAAATAACCGCCCGTGCCGGAATTGATTGACGCGCTCGCATACCAGTGGGCATAGCCCTGTGATTTACCTATCGAGAACGTGATGTCCCTGCCGGTGTAATTTGGACCCGGTATGCCGAGGGGTGATGCAGGTAGCCCATCACTGTCCCGCAGTCCGCCTGAGGCGAACTGGAAAATGTCAATACCGGAGGGCGAACCAGCGGATTTTTGAGAATCGCTATAATCACCGTTTATCGTCAGTTGCGGGAAACCACCAAGGTGGATAATCACATGGTGCGGATTTAACGGGGATACAGCGATATCCGGTTGGATGCCGAGTGAATCGCCCGCAACGGGGAGATAAAAATCCGCCGCCGTGATGGTCGTGGGAGAATCCATGGCGCGGTTGAATGTCAGGATGAGGGTGTCGCTTGTGGTTACGCTTCCATCGGCATCGGAATCGCAATAGATGACCGGCTCGATAATGATGGGATTCGTGATTTCGTCGGCGCCGATATCGGGCTGAGGTCCACTGCATGCCCACAGGCGATTTTCCGCATCCATATCCTCATTTGCGAAGGCAGGTGCGGAGAATGTCCCTGCATCGCGCACGGGTGAGGCGGTGCGTAAATGGTAATCCCCGACGAGGGCGTCGCGAAACATTGGGTCGGCAACGATGTTCATCTGCGGTGTGTAAGGGGAATTGTCAGCGGAATTGATTTGAGCCGCCGTGATGAGAGGCGATGTTACCTCGTCCATGTAATTCGCCGTTGCATTCTGGAAGAAGAGATTATACTGACAATCAGGGTCTGATGCGACGTCAAACTCCTTAAGACCGACACCGTTGTTAAAGGCGAAGATATTGTTATATATATAGGGTCTGGAATTATAGAGACCGAGTGCGGCGGAGGCGTTGTTGTTGGCAACAGTGTTCTGGCAGAAGGCAAGGTCGCTGTTCGTGAGGGACACGGCGGCGGTGTCAATGGCGGCGCATTTATTCTGATATATGACATTGCAGAGGAACTCATCTGTTGAGGACATTGCGGCATATACGGCTCCACCGGTCGCTGCATCATTATATGAGAGAGTATTGTTAGAAATAATTGCCGTCCCGTCGGTGGAAAAGATAGCGCCACCCAGGGAGGCGCTGTTCTTCAGGAAGCGGTTGCGCTGGACAGGGGAGTTTGAAACATAAAGACTGATACCGCCTCCATCATTGGCATGATTCTCCTCGATGAAATTATCCAGTATTGCGGCGTTTGAGTTTTCAATCATGAGTGCACCGCCATAATTCCCCGCCGTATTTCCCACTAATGTGTTGTGGTGGATATTCGCACCCGATGCGGCTGTGATATAAAAAGCCCCGCCGTCTTGAGAGGCAATGTTGTGCCTGAAGATACTACCTTGAAAAATCGGCGCCGATGCCGCGGATTCCAGATAGACGGCACCGCCGAGAACCGCCCTGTTTCCTTCAAAGTCGCAATTATCAACAAAAACGGTTGAATTCTTTATGTAAAGCGCGCCACCGTTTATCCCCCTGTTATTAAGAAAGCGGACATCCATAATGTAAAGCGCCGTGCAGTCCTGCACTGTAATCCCCGCGCCATTGCCTGCTGGAATGTCCCCATTCTGAATTGTAAATTCCGACATGAGTGTGCTGGTTGTCACAATGTTCACCGCCATGAAGGCGGGAGCGTCGGTCATGCCATTATCAATTAATGTCTGATATTTTCCATTGCCTTCGATAGAGACCCCGTCCATGATGATAATTGGAAAATCCTGCGTGCTTCGGTCAAAGATGCCCGGTCCGATAAGGACAGTCTGCCCGGAATGAGCCGCGGCAACTGCATCGTTGATGCGTATATAATCCTCCGGAACCCTGATCTCGCCCAGGGCACAAACCCACGCAGTCAACAGAAGGAAAATGCCGGCTGGACCCAATATTCTCCTCATGAAAAAACTCCCTTCTGTCCCTTTTATATTTATGAAATTTATATAACGCTTCCCTGAAATCGTATCACGAAAACGTAATGGTTACAAACCTAACTTTCGGTCTCAATGCATGTCAACCATTTCCAGATTGACTGTAATTTCTTTCATCTGAGATTTTATATTATATTTTTAAGTTCAAGAATATAACAAGAGATGGGGTTTTTAAAATAATGTCCAGTGAACAAAATTCATTTGAACGTCTTGTAGGGATTATGAAGAGACTCCTTGACCCCGATGGATGCCCCTGGGACAAAGAACAGACGCATGAATCACTCAAGCCATACATCATAGAAGAATCCTATGAGGTCTGCGATGCCATCGACAGGGGTGACTTTGACGATTTGAAGGAGGAACTTGGAGACGTTGCCCTGCAGATTGTATTTCATGCGGAGCTGGCAAGGCGCGCCGGCAGATTCGACATTTACGAAGTGCTGAACAGCATCTGCAACAAGCTTACTTTGCGCCATCCACATGTCTTTGGTGACACCGACGTCAAGACATCGCGCGAGGTTCTCGCCAACTGGGAGGAAATAAAGAAGAAGGAAAAGAGCAAAAAGAAAAAAGGGGATGCCTCCATCCTTGACGGTATTCCCGGAAATATGCCTGCACTCGCCCTCTCCTGGCGCCTTCAGGAACGTGCCGCCAACGTGGGTTTTGACTGGGATAAAACGGACGACGTGCGCAAAAAGGTAATGGAGGAATGGAAAGAGATGACACGGGCGTGCAGTGGCGGAGACCACGAAAAAATAGAGGAGGAGTTTGGCGACCTACTTTTCGCCTTGGTCAATCTCTCACGGTTTGTCGGGGTAAACCCCGAACAGGCGCTCCGCAAGACAATCGTTAAGTTCGAGACACGTTTCCGCCATATCGAAAAACGTGCCGCGGAGAATGGACGTCGCCTCTCTGAGATGTCACTTGGAGAGATGGACAAATTCTGGGATGAGGCAAAGAAAAAAAATAAATAGGTGACTGAAATATCATACTATATTATATAATCTACTATAATATAATAATATAATAATATTAATATATCCTGTGGAATTGTGGATATAAGTGTTAGAACAATTGTTATGAGACAAGTTATTATTGTGGAAGGCGGATGTTTATTTTTCACAATTTATCCACATTTAAATCTGTGTGTAAGGATTTTTAAATAAGGGCTTTGATTATCTTCACAGTTTTGGGAAAAAACTGTGGATGAAAAATATCGGGAAAAATATTTGATAAATGCTCATAGATGAGTGTTCTAAATCTGCTTGTGTTGGACAGGGGTCAAGTAAATGCAGGGGAAATTGTTCACAGGTTTATCCACAGGCTATGAGATGGAGTCTAAAAGAAGTCAACGTGTAACTGACCGGGCATAAGATATGGGAAATCAGTTGTTTAAGATTTTGCCAGTAGATACGGTTATTCGCATTGTAAAGTGATTATACACAGTGTCATTCATCGTTATGGCTTAGCGCTTTTTAATCATGAAAATGATTAAAAATACAGGAGTTCCGAAGGGGAATGTGTATATTTTCAGATGTGACGGATTTGAATTTTCCACAGTCGACGTAACTGCCTGCCCCGCAACACATAGCGGAAGCCATTGAGTGTCGGAGAAAAAAGCGTAAGAGAAGGCGAGGTCATGTTAGCGACATAGTGTGGATAAAATGGGTTGACAAGTAGTAAAATAATTCAGTTAATTATTAAGAAAATTTGTTAATGAGTGTAAATGTAAAAAGGTATAAATTTTAATTGAGCCATGCCGCCATATAGAACATATTATGAAGTACTCGGCGTTAGACCGGGCGCATCTGATAAAGAAATCAAACAGGCGTATTACCGGCTGGCTCGCGACCTGCATCCAGACAAGGCGGCGAATGAACAGGAACGTAAAAGAAATGAGCAGTCCTTCGCAGAAATATCAGAGGCTTATAATGTCCTGAAAGAAAAGGCACGTCGCGAGGAGTATGACAGAGCTTCAAAAAGAGATGAGGAGAAGAAGGTAAAAGCGGGTCAGCAGGATGAGGGAAAAAAGGAAGGGACATTCGTAAGGAAGAAGGAGAAGGTCTCCAAAGCCGTAGAGCGTTCTGCCGAGCGCACCCAGATTGCCCGAAAGGCTTACAATATGGGCATGCACGCTATTAAGCTCAGCGATTATGACCAGGCAGTAGGATTTTTCGAGGCAGCCGTCAAGAATGATGACAGAGAGGCGGTCTATTTTTATCGCCTTGCAATGTCAATGTTACATGGTAGCAAGAGTTTCTCAAAAACTGTAGATAGTTGCCATCGCGCCGTGGAGATGGACCCTTATAATATGGATTACAAGCTCTTACTTGGCGAGATTTACGAGAAGGCAGGTGTGGTAAGCAAGGCGAAGGATATTTATGAAGAGATTCTGAGGTGGGACTCTACCAATGAGAAGGCAAGACAGCACCTTGCGGGTCTGGGTTTAAAGGGTGGTAAGGCAGAATCAAAATCGTTTATAAAGAACATCTTGAGAAAACTTGGCGGCGGTAAGTGATGAAATCATTATCACTGAAAAAGAAAAGCCGGCTGATAAGGACAGAATATGGAGCGTCTCATAGGGATTGACCTCGGCACTACGAACTCTGTGATTGCTTTTCTTGAGGGGCAAAGACCAGTTGTCATACCCAACACCGAGGGGAGCCGGACAACCCCCTCGGTAGTTTTATACCACGGTGGAGACGAGGTCATCGTTGGCGAGCTCGCCAAAAGGCAGATTGTCATCAATCCATCCAATACAATCAGTTCTATAAAGAGGTTCATCGGTCGCCGACCTGATGAGGTTGCTGAAGCGGCGAAGCAGGTGCAATATCGCCTTGTTGAGGATAGCGAAAATGAAAGATTGATGATAGACCTTGGCTGGAGAAAGGTGTCTCCTGAAGAGGTCTCAGCCGAGATTTTAAAAACACTCCGCGTGTGTGCATGTAATTATCTTAATACTGACATTACACAGGCAGTCATCACCATTCCTGCATATTTCAATGACAGTCAGCGCAATGCAACGAAGGTGGCGGCAGAAATGGCTGGACTTGAGGTAATTCGAATAGTCAATGAGCCGACCGCCGCCGCACTTGCCTACGGACAGGACAAGGACAAGTCGGAGATTGTTGCAGTCTTTGATTTCGGCGGCGGCACGTTTGACATATCGATTCTTGAACTTGACAACAATCTTTTTGAGGTTCGTGCCACGAACGGAGATACTTATCTTGGCGGAGACAATATCGATAACTGCGTCCTTGAGTTCATCCGGGAGGAGATTAAGAAGGAAATAAAGAAAGACATCATGGAGGACGTCAAGGCGGTCCAGCGCGTCCGTGAGGCATCCGAGAAAATCAAATGCGAGCTCTCAAGCCTGAAATCTACGACAATCAGTCTTCCTTTCATAATTTCGGACGAGGAGGGACCGAAGCATTTCACTCGCGAATTCACAAGGGATGAGTTCAACAAACTTGCAATGCCGCTTTTTGAGCGTCTTATACCACCATGCCGAGCCGCCCTGACTGATGCGGGCATGACGCCATCCAATGTAGATACAGTTCTCCTTGTTGGTGGTTCCACTCGCATACCAAAGGTCAGGGAGATGGTGGCGGAATTTTTCGGGAAAGAGCCGCGCAAGGATATCAATCCTGATGAGGTGGTGGCAATGGGTGCCGCCATTCAGGCAGGCGTGGCAAAGGGAGCCATACGGGAGGTACTCCTGCTCGACGTCACACCACTCTCTTTAGGTATTGAAGTGGCGGATGACGTCTTCTCTGTTTTGATTCCCCGTAATTCAAACATTCCAACGTCCGCGGTGAAAAAATTCACCACCGTTGTGGATAATCAGAAGAACGTATTCGTACATGTTCTCCAGGGTGAGAGGAAACGGGCAAGCCAGAACAGGAGTCTTGCGCACTTTCGTCTCACAGGAATCACGCCTGCCCCCAAAGATATTCCTGAGATTGAGGTCAAGTTCTCCATTGATGCAAACGGCATCATGAATGTCGGCGCTACAGACATGACCTCGGGCGCGCGCAAAGAGGTTAAAATTGAGTCCTACCACCCCGTAAAAACAGAAGAGGTGGAAAGGGAAGTCAGGGAGGCGGAGGAAAAGCAGCTTGAAGATAGAATTTATGTGGATAGCGTCCGCAAGGGGGATAAGGCGAGAAATATAATGGATGGGGTAAAGAAATTCATGGCGGAAAATGAGGCGGTTATTGACCCTGCAGATATGACTGCCATGAAGGAGCTGATAGAGAGTCTTGAGGAGTCTTTCGAGGTGGGCGACGTCTCAAAGATGGAGGAATTGGCACGCACACTTTACGTCACAGCGGAGAAGTATCAGGAAAAGTTTTTCAAATATAACGTTACGCCGTGGTTGTAAAAACCGTTCTTGATTTTCAAGTCGGGAATATGAATTCCGGAACAGTCATCGTTATTGGTGTTGGTCCCGTGCCATCGGGAAATCCGGAGCGGATTTATGCGCCGGGGCTGAGACTTTTCGCCTTTTCTCAAACCATCCACAGGTCGGGCTTCAGGGTTTTGATGGGGGAGGCGGATTTTGCGCCGCCGAAGGTGGACAAGTCACAAATTATGGATAGCGAATTACGAATTGCGAAACCAACAGAAGTTCCGGTGGAATGGGAGAGACGCCTTCTACCGCTTGACCCGCACAAGGCGGCGATGACAATTGCGTCATGGATTTCGAAGGAAAAACCGATTGCAATTGTCTCCACGACAGACGTTATGAACCTTGCATCGGCGCTTGCTGTCGGCGACACACCAAGCTGGATGGACTTTTTTGGGCATCCAATGGCAGAGCGACAGGAACTTGCCTTTGTCCATGGCTCGGATGCTGGACTTGCAGGGCAGTGGCATTACGTTCTCCCCGCATTGCTCGCCTGCGACCACTTCTCAGTGTGCTCCATGCCGCAGAAATGTGCACTTATTGGGGAGCTCGGCGCCGCAGGGCGGTTGAACCGTCTGACCTCAGGCAGTGACCTTGTTACCGTCATCCCGCCTGGTGTTGTCCATCATGAGCCAGAGCCAGATGGCAGGGTTGCCTTCCGCGGCTCAAAGGTTCCACAAGATGCCTTTTGCCTGCTCTTTACCGGCGGATATAATACCTGGGTGGATGAACAGACACTTTTCAAGGGCGTTGAACTCGCCATGACTCAGGAGGACAGTACGGGCACAGGAAGGCGGATTCACTTCATATCGACCGGCGGTGAGATAAAGGGGCATGACGAGGTTACCTTTGAGCGGTTCAAGGCACATGTGAGCGCATCGCCATTTGCACAGCGCTTTCACTTTTTCGGATGGGTTCCCCTTGACGCCCTCCCGAATTTTTACCACGAGGCGGATTCCGCAATAAATTGTGACCGATTCACGTATGAGGGGATGCTCGGGACACGCAACCGGATACTTTCCTGGGCGAACTTTGGAATCCCCATAATCACAACGCCTCTTTGTGAGCTGTCACGCGACCTCGTAACACGGGGCTTTGCAGTTGGTTTTCCGGATGGAGATGCAGATGCGCTTTGCAATTGCATATTGAATGTTATGAAGAACGGGGGACACTATAAAGAGATGGCTGTTGCCGCAAAGGGATATGTTTTAGAAGAGTACCGGTATGAAAAGTTCCTGAAGCCGCTTATAGACTGGCTGAATAGACCGCGCATCTCTCCAGACCGATTGTGTCCATCATGTCCATCTCGTCAATATAATCCGCTCATTAAGGAAAACTTAATCCGCCTGAGACAAGCCGAGGAGCGAACGCCATTCCTCAAGTCTATCATCCGCTTTCTGAGGACTTTCCGATGAGAAAAACCATTAACGCCTTTTGTGCGTGAAGTTTGTTTTCCGCCTGGTCAAAGACGATTGATTTGTCGGAATCAATGACCTCGTCAGTGATCTCCTCGCCCCTGTGCGCTGGCAGGTCGTGCATGATAAGGACGTCGGCGGGTGCTCGCTTGAGGAGCGCTTTATTCACCTGATATGGTAGAAAGATTTTTTTGCGCGCCTCTGATTCGGATTCCTGCCCCATGCTTGCCCAGACGTCAGTATAGATTGCGTCCGCCTTTTTGACTGCATCCACGGGGTTACGGAAAAATTTATAACTTCCTGTGGCTGTTTTTTTGAAAAGCCGCGTCGCCTTTTCCACGATTATTTTCTTGGGCTCGTATCCCTTCGGCGAGGAGATGCGGATGTGTGTGCCGAGGATGGCGGATATGAGGATGAGAGAGTGGCAGACATTATTTCCATCGCCAATGTAAGCAAGGGTAAAACCACCAAGACTCGCGCGTTTTTCGTGTACGGTGAGGAAGTCAGCGAGGACCTGGGAGGGATGCTCCATGTCGGAGAGGGCGTTAATGACGGGGATGCACGCATGTTTTGCGAGTTGCCGGACGGTTGAATGTTTAAAGACGCGCGCCGAGATGAGGTCGAACCAGCGTTCTAAGTTTTTTGCGACGTCGTATATGGATTCGCGCCTGCCAAGACCGATGTCAGAGGGCGCGAGATACACGGCGTGTCCGCCGAGTTGATACATGCCGATTTCGAAAGAACTGCGCGTGCGTAGCGAAGGTTTTTCAAAGACCAAGGCGAGGGCGCGTTTTTCAAGAAGGGGCGGGAATTCACGCCGCAACATTTTTGCCTTCAAGTCATGTGCGATTCTGAAAATCTCGTAGACCTCGTCTTTTGAAAGGTCAGCAATGGATAAAAGGTTGCGTTCTGGCATATGAACCTCCGGATTTCATTTACTTACGGTTGCTCGAGTTTCCTCTGCGAGGGATTTGTCAAGAATGGAGATTGCGCGGTCGCAATCGTCATGGGTCACAATGAGTGGAGGCAACATGCGGATGACCGTCTCGCATGTGCAGTTAACAAGCAGACCCTTTTGTGAACATCGCATGACGAAATCCTTGCCTGGTATGGACAGCTCAAGCCCAATCATGAGACCGAGTCCGCGCACATTTTTTACGATTTCATATTTTTCCCTGAGGAGAAGAAGTTGTGAGCGGAAATAGGCGCCCGTCACCGCCGTGCGTTGGGCAAAATTTTTATCGAAAAGTTCCGTCACAAAGGCGAGTGCCGCGGCACAGACAAGCGGGTTGCCCCCGAATGTGTGCGCGTGTTTCCCCGGTGTGAAGACATCCGCGAATGGCTGGCGTGCAAGGAGAGCGGCAATGGGGGCACCGCCACCAAGCGACTTGGCAAGGGTAAGAACGTCCGGAGTCACGCCAAAATATTCATAGGCAAAGTTGGTGCCAATGCGACCCAGTCCGCACTGAACCTCATCAAAGATGAGAATTAGGTCCTTTTCATTGCAGAGGGAGCGCAGGTCTTCGAGGAATTTCTTATCCGCGGGGACGACGCCACCTTCGCCCTGGACTGGCTCAACAATAACGGCGCAGGTCTTTTCGTCAGCGAGCCGACGCACGGAATCGATGTTGTTGAATTCTGCGAATACGAAGCCGCCAACGAGCGGTTCAAAACCTGCCTGAACTTTGGACTGTCCCGTTGCGCTGAGGGTGGCAAGGGTGCGCCCGTGGAAGGAGCCCATCATTGAGATGATGAAATGGCGACCTGCGCCATACTTCGTATTGCTGTAAAGGCGTGCGAGTTTGAAGGCGCCCTCATTTGCCTCCGCGCCGGAATTGGCGAAAAAACATTTGTCGGCAAACGAATTCTCCACGAGTTTTTTGGCAAGCTCAATCTGGGGCTCAATCAGATAAAGATTGGAGCAGTGAATTAGCGTTTCTGCCTGTTTTTTGATTGCAGAGACGATTGCTTTATGGCAGTGACCAAGGTTGTTGACGCTGATGCCGGAGAGGAAGTCGAGATATTCCCTGCCATCTGAATCCCAGACGCGGCATCCCTCGCCACGCACAAGACAGATTGCGCGCTCTCCGTATGTGTTCATGAGATATTTCCCCGCCGCCTGCCTGAGTAACACGGTATCCATAAAGATTTTGCCCCCGGTTATTAAAAAACAGTAAGTGATGATTGCTTAGACTTTTGCTTGCGGACATGGCAAGGGAAAAATCCCGAAGCGGGATGGCGCTTTCCAGAATCTCGTTTGGTATTTTGCAAGTAGCGCCGGTATATCCGGCGAAGGGCTTCCAGAGGTTTTGTTTGACAGGGCTCACGGCGCAAGGTGATATTGTCATTGAAATGACATTGAATTACAGGACGGGGACGTGGGGAGATGATGAAGGAACCATTCGCAGGTGATAAGAAACTGCCCATGACAAGCATTCTGGCGAAGCCGGAGCGGGCGTTTATCGATTATTTTGTCCCGCGGGTTCATGGGGCAATTGAAGGATATCATCTCACGCTCATGACTATTCCGTGGAGTGCGGGGATGGTGCTTTTCGGATATCTTGCGCGGGGAGATGTCCGCTGGCTCTGGGGCTCATGCGTCCTCTTATTTCTTCAGTGGTTTACAGACTCCTTTGACGGTGCGCTCGGGCGCTATCGCAACACGGGCATTCCAAAGTGGGGCTATTACATGGACCATTTTCTGGACTACATCTTCATGTGCTCAATCCTTGCCGGATATTCCTTCATGCTTTCACCCGCGGCGCGCCAGTTGCTTTTTCTCATCCTGCCGGTATATGGGGCGTTCATGGTGAGCTCATATCTATCCTTTGCCGCCACGAACCAGTTCAAGATAACTTATCTGGGGCTTGGACCGACAGAACTGCGCATAATTCTAATTGTTGTTAATATTACAATGATGTCATTTGGGGTGCAGGTGTTTGAGGCGGCTCTGCCCTTCATCCTTGCGGTTCTATCAATCGGGTTGTGTGCAGTAGTCTTCAGGACGCAGAGATATATCTGGAAAGCGGATATGGAGGATAGACAACGGCAATCGGGAGATAGAGGATGAAGGTGCGATATAGATGCTTGGTGATAACTTGTATTTTCCTGATAATTTTTTTCTTGGGCGGGGCGGTTAATGGCGAGGGGGAGAAAGTGGGCATGAGCAAGGACAAGTCAAGTCCGCCTCAGTTGCAGGAGGCGCGGGAGGTTTTATATCTTGTGCCTTTTGACGATGTGAGCACGGAGGTTTTGAGCCGCATTGGCGAGGCGCTCAAGGAGCAGATACCTCTGGATTATGTAATCAAGCCGGCGGAGAGGATGCCGCGGGAGGCGTTTAATCCAGCACGAAGGCAGTATCTCTCCACGGCAATTCTGAATATCCTGTGTGAAAAGTATGCGTCTGCGGGGCGGCGCATCCTTGGTGTTGTGGAGAGAGACCTGTATGTGCCGGAGTTGAACTTTGTCTTTGGCGAGGCGGACATGAAGCATGGCGTTGCGGTTATTTCCCTCGTGCGACTTCATCAGGAGTTTTACGGTCTTCCACCGGATGAAAAGATTTTCATGCGCCGTGCGCTCACCGAGGCGGTGCATGAGCTGGGACATACTTACGGGCTTCCCCATTGCAGTGACCCACATTGCGTCATGTTTTTTTCCAATTCCCTCGCAGACACAGATAGGAAAGGATACCATTTCTGCAAAAGGTGCCTGAATGCATTTGCGAAATCCTTCCGCCAGAAGCGGACGAATTGATTGTTATTGACCATAATGATTAACCCTGACAGATGAGTTGGAACAAATTACATCAGGAGGTTGTTGTATGATGGATGAGGAAAAAACCGGGGAAAAGCAGGATGAGCGAGAAAAAACACCGCCTCTGCCTCCACCGACTATCAAACACCTTGTTGAGACTTTTTTCTACCAGGCGATGATTTCCGTCGGGAAGCAGATGAATCCGCTCAGCAAGAAGTATGAGCGAGACCTTGAGGTTGCAAAATATCAGATTGGTATGATTGAAGTGCTCAAAGATAAAACAAAGGGGAATCTCACGAATGAAGAGGCGGAGCATATTGACGAGATTCTTCATATCCTGCGCATGGCTTATGTTGATGAATTGAAGAGGGGAAGTAAGGAATAAGGGAGGAGGCGAGATGTTGAGGAGAAGATTGGCGTGGGTTCTTCTTTCCGCATGCGGCGGACTGCTTTTTTTCTCGTGCAGAGGGAAGGAGAAGAAAGAGGCGCCAGCGACCGGTGCTAAAGAGACGCCGCGAGTGGAGGCAATTAGAACTGAAGTGGCGCCCGTTGTGCCTGCCGTTGCCCACGCCAACACTTTCTGCTCGCTTGATGAACGTATCCCGCAGGGCACGGTCTTTTTTATCGCCGTGCGTGACGCAAAAAAATTCCTGAGCGATTTTAAAACATCCGCTCTTTATCAGGCAATCATGGACCCGGCTCTTTCTGAATTTCGAAGACAAATCGTGCAGAATATCGCGGATTCCGGTCAGGGCGAGAATGAATTTTCCTTGGATTCGGGTCCGTGGAAGGATGAGTTCCAAAAAGACATGTTGCTTGGCGTTCTTATGCCTGAAAAGGGAAAGAATGAACCCACCGGCGTATTTTTCATTACTGACCAGAGAGGGCGAGGGGAGGCGCATAAGGCGTTTGTGAAGGAAAAAATCCTGAATTATCTTCAGAGGAAAGACCCCGCTCTCGGCATATCGCAGGAGGAGATAGGGGGAACGGTGGTGGGCATATTCGGGCGTCCGAACAATCCGGGACTTTATTGTTTTGATAAGGACGGAATATTCACTTATGCCAGCACTCGAGGCGCTGTGGAAAGATTGGTTAATCAGGCGCAAAACCCCATGCAACCTTTTCCCTTTAGTTCCAGTGCCTCATATAAGTCTGCGCTTTCATCCATCCCCCCAGGGCATGTAAACGACCCTGTGGTCATGTATTTAGATATTGACGCTCTTATAAAGCGGACAACGTATGATACAGGAGGAATACGGCTCGGGCAAGGCATGGTACCCAAGTCAAAGAGCGCATTGTTCATGAACATATTCGGCATATCCACAATTCAGACCCTCACCGTTTCAACCCGAGTAGAGGACCGTGCCTTCCGCAGTGCCCTCTGTTTAAAATTTTCAGGTCCTCGGCAGGGGATGATGGACATCTTTAGCGAGCCCACCTCAGGTGGAACGGAAATTTTGAACCATTTGCCGGAGGATGCCATTTTTGCGGGCGAGTTAAGACTCAAGAGCGGAATAGATATCTGGCAGAAGTTTCTCACCATTGTTCAGTCAAGCGTGACACAGGAGCAGTATGTTAATTTCCAGAAAAATATTGCTAAGACGCAGGAGCAGTTGGGAATCAACCTACAGGATGACATCTTTAACCCGCTTGACGGACGCATAGGTTTTGCGGTCTGGGGGACTCTGCCCTTGTTGCCAAATGTTGCCATCTTTGCTGGAAGCAATGACCAGAAGAGACTGATTTCCGCAATCGGGAGCATGGTGGGACAGAAACCAACCCTATCCGTCGGGCAGGGAATCTACCGAGGTATCTCTTATTCGATTTATTCATTGCCTGGCGCCATGTATCAGCTCTCCTGCGGGGCTGTTGGGGATTTTGTCGTCATGACCAATCAGGCGGCGGCTCTTGAGAAGTGCATAGACATTTACAAAGACAAGAAGGGCGGGCTCGCCGCTTCTGCAAAGTTTCAGCGTCATGTGGTGAAACTCCCCGGAAATGCCGTTATAATATCTTATAACGAGTTGGAGAAAATATTGGGCATGATGTTGATGACGATATACAGGAGACCCGTGACTTCTGGTCCCGGGCAGACCCTACCAGATTTTTCAGTTCTTAACAAATACTTCTTTGGCAACAGCATGGCTTTGGTTTGCGGGAAAGACTCACTCACGGTGGAATCTTTTGGCTCCTTTACTGGCGTGATTCCTTTTATTTTGACTGTGGGTGCAAATTACTACCCCGGGAGCGTTGTGGGTTTCGCCGAATCTAATATGCGTTCACGCGTTTCCCGCGTCAAAGCAGAACAGCGTTCCCTTGCCACCGCCCTTGAGGCTTATTATGTTGACAACAACAGTTATGTTGCGTGGGCAACGGGCGACCAGGGTGTTAATAATTTTCTCCCCGCCAGCGCAGTTTCTCGGGCACGTCCCACATTCCGCCGCCCCACAGTGGGAGGACCCAGGACTCTCACCACACCCCTTGCATATACCATGCAATTATATGTGGACCACTTTGCACCGGATGAAGACTCTATACATTCATATTACTCGGACGTCGGCGGCTGGATTCTCATCAGCGCAGGTCCTGATGGAGATTATGATATTGACCCGCAGAAGCTGTACAACAGTTCGGTGCCCCAGCCATCGCAGGATCTGCTTTCCAAGAGTTATGACCCGACAAACGGCACCATCAGCGATGGCGATATTTTTCGCGTAAAGATGTGAAACAATAAAATATCCACCTGAGGCGGAAGGGAGGTGATAATGATGAGGAAAATGCTTTGTGTGTGTCTGGTTATTATTCTTCTTATAAGTCTTGTTCTGTTTTCATGCAGTAGCAGGCAACCCGAGAAGAAAAAGGAACCCGCTCCTGCACGTGGCGTAACGGGGCCTTATCAAGGGACTCCAAGACCACCGCTTCCCACTCCCGCCGCCGGCACCATGATGTAAGCGTTGAAGCGAAGGTTGTTGCCATTAGTGACTGACAATTCATCAACTCACGGGAGATGATTTTTTCCCATCACCTTGCTGATTTCCTCCTGGAGGAGGTGAAGCACGGATTCGTGCTGTTTTTGTTTATGGGCGTACCAGGTATATTTAACTTTCAGATTATTCATCAGGTTCTGGTAATTTTTTCGCGCCGCTTCTGGAGAAGGGGAACCGATATTTTTCCTTCGCGTAATGAGGCGCTCCGGACGGGCGAGCATTGCCCATTCCGTTTTTCTCAGTTTGGGGTTTTTCTTCCCCACTTTTCTCAGAAGACCGTTAAGGATATTAAGGTTCAGTTCGTTCGGTGCAGTTTTTTTATGTCCGCCTGTGGCGGATTCCCCGCCTGAGACGGATTCACGGATTGCCTCAGAGACGACTTTGTATGCAGACCTGAAAGGTATGCCTTTCTCCTGTGCGATGTAATCTGCAATGTCCACCGCGTTTATGAATTCCTCTGAACAGCGGGCGCTCATCGCATCTTTATTGACCTTCAGGGTGGAGATTACCTCGGTGAAGATGACGGGCGCATAGCGCACCTCTTCAAACAGGTCCATGACGGCGTATTTTGTCCACTGTGAGTCCCGATTGTAACCCGAGAGGGCGCCCTTTGAGAGAGAAAGGAGCGACATGGTGTACCCATGGCAGAATGCCGCTTTTGCGCGGGTCACCTCGGCGAAGTCTGGATTTCTCTTCTGCGGCATGATTGATGAGCCGGTGACGTAGGCGTCATCAATCTCAATCATGGGGCGCCGCCCGCCTGCGGCGGGCATGGAAAAAATGATTAAGTCCTGGGCAAGGATGCTTAAGTGATTCATGAAGAGACTTATATTGAAGGCAACCTGTGCCTCATACTCCCAGCGGCTGGTAATGCAGTCGAGACTGTTTTCCTGAACGGCTGTGAAGCCGAGGAGACGAGCGGCGAATTCACGGTCAAGGAGCCACGAGGTGCCGAATCCCGCCGCGGCGCCGAGGGGTGAAAAGTTCCACTGCTCATGGGTCATGCCAAGACGCGTCAGGTCTCTCCTGAACGCCTGGGCGTGGGAGAGGAGGAAGTGACCGAAGGTGGTAACGGCGGCGGGCTGGTAATGGGTGAAGCCCGGCATGACGGTGTTGAAGTGCTCGGCGGCTGTCTCAAGCAATGTTTCTGTGAGTTTTAGTATGCGGTTGTAAAGTTCGAGGAGGCGGTCGCGGATGTACAGGCGGCAATCGGTGGTGGTCTGGTCATTGCGACTGCGACCGGTGTGGAGATGCGCCGCCGCCTCATCACCAGCCAGTTCCGCCACCTTTGCCTCAATGCTGATGTGGACGTCTTCTTTTTCCTTATCAATTTTGAATTTGCCGTTGCGGAATTGCTTTGCGATTTCATCGAGGGCAGTAAGGATGGAGCGCGCAATCTTGATATCGATGATTTTTTGATTGTAGAGTGTAAGGCAGTGCACCTTGTTGAGCCAGATGTCGTATGGGATGAGGAGTTCATCAGCCGGCGGTCTGATGAATGGGTCGCGACCTGCGCAGTAATACACGTTCATCATGGACGGCTCGGAATCCATCCTTTCGCCCCAGACCTGCTCTGACTGCTTTTCCTTCATATAAGTAAGCCCCCATGAGTCATGGTTTAAAGTTTAAGGGTTTCAAAGGTTTAAAAGGTTTCATAGGATAAAAAGTTTTTTATTGTTTGTCTTCCTCGTCGTCAAGTTCTTCCCCGGAGTCCTCTTCGTCATACTGTGTGCGTTCGGCGGGAGAGAGACCCATTCTTGCAAGTTCCTCATCGGGGTCTATGAGGAGGTCGCGAGGTTTACTGCCCTGATAGGGTCCAACGATGCCCGCTTCCTCCATCATGTCCATGAGGCGACCGGCGCGGGCATAGCCGATTTTCATGCGGCGCTGTATCATGCTCACGGAGGGTTTGCGGGTTTCAAGGACCATCCGCAGTGCCCGCTGGTAGAGTTCCTTGTCAGATGCGTCCTCGAGAGGGGTTTCTTCCTCCTCCACGGCGAGCGACTCCAACTCCTTTTTACCCTTCTCAATGACCTCGAAGTCTTCTTTCAGGTAGGCGGCTTTTTCCTGCTCGCGGATGAACTCTGCAAGGGACTCAACCTCATCTTCGGAAATGAATGCGCCCTGGATGCGGACGGGCTTTGGCGCGCCCGCATGGGTGAAGAGCATGTCCCCGCGTCCGAGCAATGTCTCTGCGCCGTTCATGTCAATGATGGTGCGCGAGTCCACCTTGGAGGAGACCTGAAAGGCAATGCGGCACGGGAAGTTCGCCTTGATGATGCCGGTAATGACGTTGACGGATGGGCGCTGTGTGGCAATCACGAGATGAATCCCCACGGCGCGGGATAACTGCGCAAGGCGGATGACGAAATCCTCCACGTCGTTACGAGCAATCATCATCAGGTCAGCAAGCTCGTCAATAACGATGACAATATGTGGCATGTAGTTAAATTCGCGCCCCATGAGTTTTTTGTTTGGTTTATCGGAGAGTGCAAGGGCATTGTAGCTGTCGATGTTGCGGACACCGGCTTCTGCAAGTATCCTGTAGCGGTCCTCCATGTGTTCCACTGCCCAGCCGAGTGCGGCGGCGCACTTTTTCGGCTCATACACGACGGGCGAAATCAGGTGAGGGATTGCCTGAAAGACACTCAACTCCACACGCTTCGGGTCAATCAGCATGAATTTGACCCGTTCCGGAGGCTGGCGGAAGAGAACGGAGGAGATGAGTGAGTTCAGGCAGACGCTCTTGCCGGAGCCCGTTGCGCCAGCAAGGAGGAGGTGGGGCATCTTGGAAAGGTCGCCGATGAAAGGCTCGCCGGAGATGGTTTTTCCGAGGCAGAATGCGAGAGGTGAGCGCGCCTTCGACATCTTTTCACAGGTAAGGATATCCTTCAGGAAAACGCTTTGCTCCTTCCGGTTGGGCACCTCAATTCCGACGGTGTCCTTTCCGGGGATGGGCGCCTGTATGCGAACCTTGACGGCGCGGAGTGCCATCGCAATGTCATTTTCTAAGCTGACGATGCTGTTCACCTTGACACCGGGGGCGGGCTTCATGGCGTATAGCGTCACCACCGGTCCCTGAGTAACCTGCACCACCTTTACCTCGATGCTGAAATCGGCGAGAGTCTTTTCCAGGATCTGGCAATTCTCGCGAATCTCCTCTTCGGAGATTTCTTCCTCGGCAGGCGGTGGGTCGTGAAGGATAGAGAGCGGCGGGAGCTTATATCCGACGTGGGTTCTTTTCTCCTTTGGTTGAGGGACTGGCGATGGGGTTTTGATGATAATCTCCGGAGGGGGAGATTTTTCCACGGAAGGTAGTTTTGCCTCAGTTGGAATCGTGCGTGGGGGCGATGGTTTTTTTATAATTGGTTCCTGAGGCACCGCAGTTTCTGTCACGCGGAGTTTGGGAATTTTCTCATCTTTTGACCGCCAGAGGCGGATACCCATCCAGCCCTGAAGTGCCCATATCTGGCGGTAAAACAGCATGTCCGTTGCCAGGAGAAGTGATAGAATCGTTAAGGCTGAGAGGAAGAGCGCAGAACCCACGATGCCGATGAACCGAGGGATACGCAGTCCGTCATCACTTGTGATAAAATTCCCGACAAATCCGCCCAGAAGGTGAGAGTGCTGTGCCTCCTTGGGGTTATTGTAGAATGGGAGCGTGAGAAGGGCGCATAGTGCGGCGGTAAAAACAAGGACGGAGAGAAGCT
>Ga0172364_10001048_pt1 | contig 20823 bp, 15 predicted proteins | sample LakKivSesite10cm_FD_114545 | JGI IMG/M metagenome (GOLD analysis project Ga0172364, IMG submission 114545) | Sediment microbial communities from Lake Kivu, Rwanda - Sediment site 10cm | ecosystem: Environmental > Aquatic > Freshwater > Lake > Sediment | place: Rwanda: Western Province, Lake... | reverse complement strand
TTTCTTTTCCAGCTCACTTGCTATCCGGATAAGTTGGACTGGATTCAGCGCCATCTTTAGCTGGTTGATTTCCTTGACCGCTTTCTGGACGCTTATCTCTCGCGCAAGATGAGTGATAATCACCAAAGGCACCGAATCCCCTTCCCGAACCTCATGCTGGATAACTGAGCTGATGCTGATTTTATACCGAGCCAGGATACCGCTGATTTTGGCGAGCACTCCAGGCTGGTCTTTTACCCAGACCCGAAGATAATAGGGAGAGATGAGATTATCTATTGGCTCTATTTTCAAATTCTCAGGGTTAGATTTTTCATATCCCTCCGGGTTTGTCCAGATGGGATTTTTATTTTGGAGCAGATTCCGCGCTAACTCCATCAAATCGCTGACCACTGCGCTGGCAGTTGGTAGCATCCCTGCGCCCTGACCATAATAAAGAGTGGGTCCCACAAAATCCCCCACCACATAAATCGCGTTATAAACCCCTTTAACATTTGCTAAAAGCGAATCCTTGGGCACCAGCGTAGGATGAACCCTTGCCTCTAATTTATTTCCCACTCTCCGGGCAATAGCTAAAAGCTTAATTTTATATCCCAGCTCATACCCCGCTTGAAGGTCAAGACCGGAAAGCCTAGAAATGCCTTTTCTAAAAATTTTCTCTAAAGGGACATTCAAGCCAAAGCCCAATTGAAGAAGGATAGAAAGCTTATGAGCAGAATCCAGCCCCTCCACATCCGCGGAGGGGTCTGCCTCCGCGTATCCGTTCTGCTGTGCCTGCTTTAAAGCAGATTTATATTCCAGGTGCGCGTCTTCCATCTGCGTAAGGATATAATTACAGGTGCCATTAACTATGCCATAAATCGCCTGAATATGATTCGCGCAAAGCCCTTCTTTAAGCACGCGGATAATCGGGATTCCTCCTCCCACGCTGGCTTCAAAATAAATTGGGGTGTGATATTTTTTGGCAACCGCAAAAATCTCCTTCCCATATTTAGATAAAATCGCCTTATTAGCGGACACCACTGGCTTTTTTGCTTTGAGCGAGTCAATAATTATGTCCTTTACTCCGGGGAAATCTCCCACTAACTCAATAATGATATCCACCTCTGGATGATGAATCAGCTGATAAGCGGAATTCAGCCGAAGCCCTTTTGGCAATGACACCTTTCTCGGTCTTTTCCAGTCCTTATCCACCACCCCGACTAAAACCAATTTCGCGCCAATCCGGGCTTGAATCTCCTTCTGGTTCTCTCGTAATAGCTTTACAACCCCCTGGCCAATGGTGCCATAGCCAATCAAACCTATTTTTACTTCCTTCATCCTCACTCCCTTACTATTTCGCATTCTTGAATAAATTTAACAGATTTTGTTTATTAGCTGGTTGAGAATTTTTCCCATATCTACCTGTAAATTCTCCTCTTTCTTTTCTTTCCTTAAAAGTTTTTACAACCTTATGCCTGGCTAATTCCTCTTCACCATATTTAATTTCTCTTTGAGAATTTTTGACTCTTTCTTCCGCATATTTAATATATTCTGGAGAAATATCTATCCCGATAAAATTATGTCCTAAGAGCTTGACCGCAACCAGGGTTGTTCCACTTCCACAATATGGGTCAATGATTAAGCCCTTTTTATCATCCATAATTGAATAAATTACTCTCACTGGTAAAGCCAAGGGAAAAGGGGCTGGGTGTGGATTTTTTTGCTCTGGCGGAAATCTCCAGATGGAGGTTAATAATGCATGCTTGGGCTTGAGTTCTTCTCCAATTAAATTTTTTCCTTTGGGTTTATATAGCCAATAAATCCGCTCCTCTACCTGCCAGAACCGCCATCCCCGGATATTAGCGGCTATCATTCTATCCCAGATAATTTCTTGCCGGATTAGCCATCTGGTCTTTCTAAGCCAATCTATTGGATGAAGCATCGCCCCCTTTTCCCACCTTATTTTATGATTATAAAAAAAAGAACCGCCTGACTTAGTGATTCTGAAAATCTCATTTAAAACTTCTACCTGATTCTCCTGATACAGCTTTTCAGGTAAACTATCAGTCGCGCCGGAATACTTTACCCTATCCACCAGCCAGCCTTTTTTATTTTCACCCTTATTGTAAGGTGGAGAAGTGACCCCCAGGTCAACGATTTCCTCAGGAAGGTTTTTTAAAACTGAAAGAGCATCGCCCAGAATTATTTTATTTAGATAGTCCACTTTCATTTTGCTTTCTCTCTCAGAAATTCATAAAAACCTTTTACCAGATAAGGCTTATATCTTTCCAATTCTGATTTTGGCAGAAGATAAACAACCATCAAATCCGGACAAGAAACAAAATGCTTATAATGAAAATTTGCACTTCTTAGGAATTGTCCTTTAGTTTTTTCCCCCCTTTTCAATTTTGATTCAAATTTTATCAACTGTTTTTTTAAATGGTCAATAAAAGGTCTGTAGTTAAAAGGAAATTCAAGAATATAGATAAGCTTTCCATCTATAAAACCGCTTACCAACATATTTAAATTTTCCATTTTATCTTTTTTTAATCGGGCAGAAGTATAATCTGTAAAATTCCCTCCTCCATTTAATTTGGAGGGCGGGTTCTTTCTTGCCCCATTTTGAAATTTTTCTAATTCATCGGTTGAAAAATTTTTCGGCTTTGCCTCGCATTTAATCGTTTTACCGGGCTGTGAAATTTCCTGTCGGAAACCATTATAACCAATTTTTCCTTCTTTATGCTCATAGCCGGCAAGAACCACTGTGATAAATTCTCTGATGGTTGATGAATTTTTGTCGTTAATATACATAGTCAAAAGGTCAACCAGCATCCCAATAATAGTATCTTTTGATTTACCGATTAGATAATTGCTCAATTCCTGATGAGTTCCAGTGGTATATAATTTGATAACATTTGCCAGTTCTTGATTCATAATTGCCTCATTATTTTCATTTTATCATTTTCCCTTAAAAAGCGCTTTTTTGATGCCCCGAACCGCCTGTTTTATCCGATGCTCGTTCTCTACCAGCGCAAATCTGACATATCCCTCTCCAAATTCTCCAAAGCCCACCCCGGGACTGACCGTGACCTTTGCCACTTTCAGCAAAAATTTGGAAAATTCTAAAGAACCCATAGAAAGATAAGGCTCTGGAATTTTTGCCCAAACAAACATAGTGGCCTTGGGCTTTTTCACCTTCCAGCCCATCTTATTAAGCCCATCCACCAGCGCATCCCTTCGCTTTTTATAAATCTCTGCGGTCTCAAAAGCGGCTTTTTCGCACTCCTTGAGAGCAACCAGAGACGCGATTTGAATCGGCTGAAACACCCCATAATCAAGATAGCTTTTAATTCTTGCCAGCGCATAAATCAAGTCTTTATTGCCTAAACAAAATCCCACTCTCCAGCCCGGCATGGAAAAGCTCTTGCTCATACTATAGAACTCCACCCCCACTTCTTTTGCCCGAGGAATTTCTAAAAAACTGGGCGCCTGATAGTCATCAAAGGTCAAATCCCCATAAGCCAAATCGTGCACAATATAAAGTTTATTCTCCAGCGCAAAGTCCACGATTTTTTTGAAGAAATCCCTCTCTACCACCGCGGTGGTGGGATTATGGGGAAAGTTCAAAATCAACATTTTCGGTTTAGGCCAAGTCAGCTTGGTCGCTTTCTCCAGCTCTTCCAAAAAAACCTCCTCCTCGCCAGTAAAAGGGATTCTCCGCAAATCTCCGCCAGCAATCACCACTGAATAAGCGTGAATCGGATAGGTTGGGTCCGGCACAAACACCACATCACCCGAGCGAATCGTGGCTAAAACCAGGTGGGCAATTCCCTCTTTTGCGCCAATAGTAACAATCGCCTCAGCCTCCGGGTCAAGCTCCACCTCATACTGCTTCTGATACCATTCACAAATCGCTTTCCTTAATCCCGGAATCCCCTTGCTCATACTGTAGCGATGATTTTTAGGGTTATCCAGCGCCTCCTTGAGCTTATCCACGATGGGCTTGGGAGTGGGAATATCTGGATTGCCCATTCCCAGGTCTATAATGTCCTCTCCCTGCCTTCGTGCCTCAGTCATCAGGCTAACCACCTCATTAAATACATAAGGAGGCAATCTGCTGATTCTATTAAACTCCTCACTCATCTTTTTTCTCCTTGCTTAAATTCCAGATAAAGCTCCTCTGCCTGAAAACTGCTCCGAACCAGAGGACCAGAAAAAACCTGCTTAAAACCCATCTTTAAGCCGGTCTCCTTTAGCGCATCAAATTCCTCTGGCAAATAGTATCTTCTGACCCGGCAATGGGTTCTGCTTGGAGCCAAATACTGTCCTAAAGTCAATACCTCACATCCCACTTCAACCAAATCCTCCATCACCTTGACCACCTCTTCCTTCTCCTCGCCCATTCCTAACATCAACCCGCTTTTAGTGATTATCTCAGGCGCATTTCTTTTGACAAAGCTAATAATGGAAAGAGACCTGTTATAATCTGCGCCAGGCCGAACCAGAGCATAAAGCCTGGACACGGTCTCAACATTATGATTGAACACCTCTGGCTTTGATTCTAATACCCTTTCCACTGATTCCATTCTCCCTTGAAAATCCGGGGTAAGCACCTCTACCGTGGAGCCAGGGAGAGCGGTTTTCACACAAACAATTGTTTTATAAAATTGCTCTGCGCCCTGGTCAAATAGGTCATCCCGGGTCACTGAGGTAATAACGATATGCTTAAGAGCCAATTCTTTAGCAATTTGGGCAATATGCTCTGGCTCTTTTGGGTCTAAAGGCTCTGGCTTTCCTTTTTTCACCGCACAGAATGAACAATTCCTGGCGCAGACATTTCCTAAAATCATAAAGGTTGCAATTTTCCGAGCAAAACATTCCCCTAAATTTGGGCAATGCGCGGACTCACAGACCGTCCGAAGATGGAGCTTTCGGAGCTGAGCGCGCAGGAAGACAATTTCCGGGCGAAATCTGGATTTAGCCCGAACAAACCCCGGACGAGGCTTTGGCTTGATTGAATTTTTAACCACACCTTGCATCTTAATTTCCCTGATTTTAACATAACTTTAGACTTGGTTAAAGTTTTAGGGAGGAATTAGAATCTGTTGATTTAAATTCTTTGGGGTTGATTTTTTTGCTTTTGGCAAGTAAGATAAGCAGAAATTAAGGAAGGCGGAAAATGTTAAGCTGGTTTAGGAAACATTCAAAGTCTTGGATAGTCAAGGCGCTTTATGTGTTCATAGCGATTACCTTTTTTGGTGGCTTTGGCTTTTTTATGAACGAGTATTTTCATCCTGGTCCGACGAGTGAATCCAGGGATGCGGTTGCCATAGTGGAGGGAGAGAAAATCAGCGCCAGAGATTTTTATCAGGCATTTACCAATGCTCGGCGGGCCTGGTATCAGGAGATGGAGCGGGTTTATGGAGAGATTCCAGATGGTCTATTGGATAATGAGGCGCTTAAACAGCAGGTTCTGGATGAGATGATTGGGAGAACGGTTATGGTTCAGGAGGCTAAAAGGTTAGGGCTTTGGGTGAGCGATGAAGAGGTTAATAATGAGATAGTTCGGATGCCTTATTTCTGGGATAGTGAGGGACGATTTGATGCTCGGGCTTATCGGAACCTTTTGAGCAGAGAGGGAATAACTAAAGAGGCATTTGAGGAGATGGTCAAGGAACGGCTGTTGGTCAATCGGTTAATCCAGCTGATGGTTTCTTCGGTTTCTGTGGATGAGGAGGAGTTAAAAAGCTATTACCAGAAGCTAAAGGAGCAGGTTAATTTATCTTATTTTTTGATAGATGCGGATGAGCGGTATAAGAACCTGAAGCCCACTGAGGAAGAGGTAGAGAGTTATTATCAGGCTCATCTTAAGGAGTTTGATTGGCCCGAGACCCGTCGGGTGAGGTATTTGAGTTTTCATATTCCGTCTTTTGAGAAGGAGGCGCGGGTCAGTCAGGCAGAGATAAAGGATTATTATGAGCAGAGCAAGGAGCGGTATATAGTAAAGCCGGAGCAGGTTCGGATTCGGCATATTTTACTCAAGCCCAGAGATATGAACAAAAAAGCGGAGGTGGAAAAAGCTGAGCGAGACGCGTTGAAAATTATAGATGAGTTCCGGGCCGGTGGGGATTTTGGGGAGCTTGCCAAGAAATACTCAATGGATGTGGAGACCGCGGTGAATGCTGGAGAAATCGGCTGGGTGAGCAAAGGGATGATTTTACCGGAGGTGGAGAATAAAATTTTTGCTCTGCCAGTAGGAGGGATTAGTGAGCCAATCCGGACTCCGGCTGGGGTTCATATTATTCAGGTTGAGGAGTATAAGTCTGCGGAATATCAGTCTTTAAGTGAGGTCCGGGACAAGGTTAAGCAGGAATTGGCTCGGAATAAAAGCCATATCTTAGCGCAAGAGCAAGCGGGAGAGGTCCTTAAGACCTGGCAGGAAAAGGGGACAGAGGAAGTGGCAAAAAAGTATGGCTTAAAGCCTAAAGAGAGCGAGTGGTTCAAAAAGGGAGAATGGGGCTTAGAGGGAATTGCTGATTCTCGGAACATCACTGAAGAGGCGTTTTATTTGGAGGAGGGAGAGGTGAGCAATGTAATTTCCGGTCTGGATGATTTCTATATTATAGAGGTAATCGGGATTAAAGAGCCTCATCAAGCGAGTTTAGAGGAGGCAATGCCCAAGATATTAAGGAGGCTCACGCCAGAGTTAAGGTTAGGTCAGGCAAGGGAAGAAGCCAGAAAATATCTGAACCAGGCAAAACAGGGAACTGCTTTATCTCAACTGGCTTGGCAGGCTAAGACAGGGCTTAAGGAGACCGGTTTTTTTAAAAGAGGAGATAGCTCAATCCCGGAGCTTGGCTATTCAGAGGAATTATCCAAGATAATTTTCAGTTTGACCAAAGAGGACCCCTTTCCTGAAGATGTCCATGAGAAGGAAAGAAAGGTTTATGTTATCAGGTTGAAAGGAGTCAATCCCGCGGATTTGTCAAAATACGATGAGGAGAAAGAGCTGGTAAAAGAGGAGTTATTGCAGGCAAAGCAACAGGAGAGCTTTGACCGGTATCTTGAAAATCTGAAGCAGGGTCGGGTTCAAATTGTGGAGGAGATATATAAACAGATTAATTAGTTTTTTATCTGGGCAAAGGGGTCTGCTCCGGGCATAAGTTCCGCATTAAAATTTTTAAAAATTGACATTTTTATCAAAAGATGTCTAAAATTGTTTTATTCAATGACTAATGGAGGAGACTGATGAGCGAGATTATCTGGAGACCTTATGGGGAGTATCTTAATAAAAGCAACATCCGAAGATTTATGGATAAGCATAATATAAAAAGCTATGAGGAGCTAATTAAGCGGTCTAATTCAGATATAGAATGGTTCTGGGACGCTTGCCTAAAAGACCTGGGAGTGGAATGGTATGAGCCTTATACCAGAGTAATGGATTCAAGCCGGGGCTTTCCCTGGACCAGATGGTTCATTGGCGGGAAGATAAATATCGCGCATAACTGTTTAGACAGACATATTCGGGATGGGAAAGGTGGAAAGTTAGCTTTAATCTGGGAAGGGGATGATGGCGCGGTTCGCAAGCTCAGTTATCAAGATATTTATGAGAATTCCAATCAGCTGGCAAATGCCTTAAAAGAGCTTGGACTTAAAAAAGGCGATACCGCAGGGATTTATATGCCGATGTGTCCGGAGATAGTGTTCGCGATGTTTGCCTGTTTTAAGTTAGGGGTCGCAGTGATTCCGGTTTTTTCCGGGTTTGGATATATGGCATTAGCGACCAGATTAGAGGATGCAGAAGCCAAGGTGTTATTTACTGCGGATGGCGGATTGAGGAGGGGAAAAGAGAGCCTGACCAAGCCAGAGGTGGATAAAGCGCTGGAGCAGGTGCCAACTATAAAGAAGGTGATAGTTTTTCAGAGGCTTGGGGCTAAGGTGCAGATGAAGCAGGGAAGGGATATTTTCTGGCAGGATTTTGTTAAAGGAAAGAGCAAAGAATTTGAGACCGAGAAGCTTGACGCTGAGGATTATTCCTTGATTATCTACACCTCTGGCACCACCGGTCGTCCCAAGGGAACGGTTCATACCCAGGCCGGAGCATTAGCGCAGATGGCAAAAGAGGTGGGCTATTATTTTGACACCAAGCCTGAGGATAATTTTTTCTGGTTCACGGATATAGGCTGGATGATGGGTCCCTGGGAGGTGATTGGGGTTCAATTTTTAGGAGGGACTTATTTATTTTTTGAGGGGGTGCCGAATTGGCCCAATCCGGATCGGGTCTGGAAGTTAGTGGAGGACCATAAAATCACTATGTTAGGGATTAGTCCCACTGCGATTCGGCTTTTGATGACCTATGAGGATAAATGGGTTCTGGAACGGGATTTATCCAGCTTAAGGATTTTAGGCTCCACTGGCGAGCCTTGGGACCCGACCTCGTATATGTGGTTTTTTGAGAAGGTGGGCAAAAAGCGCTGTCCGATTATCAACATTTCTGGCGGGACTGAAATAGTTGGCTGTTTGTTAAGCCCGCTTCCGATTACTGAGTTAAAGCCCGGCACGCTCCGGGGACCCGGTCTGGGAATGGATATTGATGTTTTTGATGATGAGGGCAAGCCGATTAGAGGTGGAATCGGGCATCTGGTCTGCAGAAAGCCTGGACCCAGTATGACCAAAGGCTTTCTCAAAGACCCCAATCGGTATCTGGACACCTATTTTTCTCGGTTTGGAGAAAAAATCTGGTATCATGGGGATTGGGCAAATGTGGATGAGGATGGGTTCTGGTTCTTGCACGGAAGGAGTGATGACACGATTAAGGTTGCTGGGAAAAGGACTGGACCAGCTGAGATAGAGTCTGCGCTTAAGGAGCATCCTTTGGTGCAGGAATCAGCTGCGATTGGCGCGCCAGATGAATTAAAAGGAGAGGCAGTGGTTTGTTTTGTGGTGCTAAAGCCCGGGGTAGAGCCGAATGAGAAATTAAAAGAGGAATTAAAGGAGCAGGTGGTCAAGCATTTAGGGAAAACTCTGAAGCCCAAAGAGCTTAAATTTATCAAGGCGCTTCCCAAGACCCGCTCTGCCAAGATAGTCAGAGGCGCAATCCGAAGGAAATATCTGGGGCAAGACCCCGGGGATTTGAGCACGGTTGAGAACCCGGAGGCAATTGAAGAAATCAGCAAGGCTATCTAATCCAGCTCGGAATCCAAGATGAGCCAATTTGCCCAGAAGCCGAATTCAGAGAAGAAGCTCATTGATAGGCTTGGCTTATGGGTGCTTCTGGTTTTTGTTCTGCTTTTCTTGGTTCGGCTCTGGTTTCTGGCTCATTTTCCCTTGACCGGGGACGAGGCTTATCACTGGGAATGGAGCCGACATCCAGCTTTAGGATATTATGACCATCCTCCGCTCACCGCTTATGTGATATGGGTCTTCACCAAAATTTTTGGAACCAATCTGCTCGGGGTTCGGTTCGGCGCATTGTTTTTTTCCAGCATCATTCTTTTAGCGTTTTATTTTTTGGGGAAAAGGATTTATGGGGAAAAAGTGGGTTTTTACGGATTTTTGGTCGGAGCTTTTTGCCCGATTTTTACAGTGGGCGCACTGATGATGACCACCGACCCGGCTTATCTTGGTTTTTATGTTTTGGGCTTTAGCGCGCTTTATTTTGCGCTTTTTGAAGATAGAAAATTTGCCTGGTATTTGTCCGGGATATGTTTTGGCTTGAGTTTATTGGCTAAATTTTTAGCGCTGTTTTATCTGCCCAGCTTATTATTTTTTCTAATCATATCCAAAACTCATCGCTATTGGCTGAAAAGAAAAGAGCCTTACTTGATGGCGCTCATTTCCGGGATTGGCTTTTTGCCCGTGATTTACTGGAACGCAACCCACGAGTGGGCTACTTTTGCCTTTAATTTAGCTAATCGGCATAAAGGGACTGGAATAAATTTGATTTATCCTCTGGAATATCTGGTCGGAGAGGCGATTGTGCTTTCTCCTTTGGTCTTTTTTCCGCTGATTTATATTTTAGCTCGGTTTTTATTAAAGCCTTCCCGGTTTCCGGAAAAAGAAAAATTGGTTTTGAGCTTTGCCCTGGCGCCGATTGGGATTTTTGGCTTTTTCAGTCTTTTTGAAAGGGTGGGCTGGCACTGGCCGGCAAGCGGTTTTTTTCCGGGGATTTTAGCTTTTGCCAATTATTTTTTATCCAGAGGCAGGAAGGCTAAAACTTATTTGAATATCACTATTGGTCTTATGCTCCTGGGGATTTTAGGAATTTATTTTGTTGCGCTGAGACCGGATATCATCCCGAAAGTCCAATATAAGTTTGATTCAAAGTTTGATACCCAATACTTAAGGGAGTATTATGGCTGGAGCGAGTTAGGAGATAGGCTCAATCAAATTTTAGCTGATTCCCCTGCTGAGACTTTTCTTATTTCCCGGGCTTATCCTCTTTCCGCCCAGCTTTCTTTTTACACACCAAATCGTCCCTTCTGTCATCTTTTTGGAAAGGGAGGGGTGTATGGCAGGAATTATTTTTACTGGACTGATTGGGAAAAATTAAAAGGCAAAGACGCGGTTTATATTGCGCTCAATCCGATTAAAGGCTCAGAAGAAGAGATGCTTAAAAAGGCTTTTCAAGAGGTTCGGCTCTTAGAGGAGCTTCCGATTTATTATCGGAATAACCGGGTGCGGAGTTTTTATTTATATTATTGTGTGAAATTTATTTATAATCCTTATCTTGCTCGGGAAAATTAGTTTGAATAACAATTTTTCCCAAAGAGCTTTGACATTATGATAATTATCTTTTTAAAATAAAGCTATGAGCGCTAAAAAATTGGTGGGACTATTGTTGATTGGTGTAATTTGTCTGGGCTTAGCTAAAATTTTATTTCTAAGCGGTTTGGCTCAGGCTAACTCCCAGATATCCGGTCAATCCAAAGGAATCCAGACCGGGACCATTTCTGGGCGGGTGTTCAAGCCCAATTTATCCGCCTGCCCAGAAGCTAAAATAGAGGTGGACCTCGGCGCTGAAAACAAGATACAAGGAAAAACTGATGAAAAAGGATTTTATATGTTTCCGGCTATTCCCTCTGGAACCGGGTATATCCTGACCGCGAGCAAAGAAGGATTTAAATCCGTCCGCTCAAAAAAAATTAAAGTGAGCCCCGGTAAAAACACCACAGTTAATCTCACTCTGAAAAAACTGGATTAGGGATAAGATTCTTTCCCCTGAACCGCTTTTCCAGAAATAAAATTTATAAGGCTTTTACGCTGATTTTTATCATCTGTGGAGCAGAAAACGCTAAATTGGCGAGCATGGCGCATTCATAGGAACAATGACACTGAGATTGGCGAATGAATTTTAGAATTTTTTTTGCTCTATCGGAGTTCAAGATTTTTTTTAGGTCATAATTTTCTGCCCTTAAATCTCCCAGCAAAAAATTGTCCAAGCCTAATTGAGCAGAAGGTTGAGGATAAATATAATCCAGCATCTCACAGGCTCTCACCTTGCCATCTGGCTCAAACACCAGAAGTTTTTTCCCGGCTTGGCAGGGAAGAAGCATTTTATCTTGAGAAATGGTTTCTATTATTTTTTTTCTTTTTTCTTTTGCCAGCTCCGCCCGGACCCGGTCTATAAAATTTTTCTTCACTTTCTGATTTTCTTTATCCAGCCAATCGCTCACCGGTTTAAATTTTTCAATAGAGAGGTTTTTGGTCTCTGGGTTTCTGACTAATCCCCGAATAAAGAGCGCTTCTATCCGGTCCGGAGCTAACTCCGCTTTGATATATTCCAGTAGCTCAAAAATTTGAGCTTGATTCAAGGCATTGAGCAAGGTGAGAATTGCCAATCGGAGATTTTGATATTTTTTCTTTAAATTCTTCAGCTCCTCAAAGCTCTTGAGCAAATCTTCAAAAGCAGAATCCTTTCCCCGGATTTGATTATGAAGCTCGCCAATTCCATCCAGACTTAATTCCAGATTCAAGCTTAGCCAGGGATAGCTCATTGCCAATTGTTCAGTGGTCTGGACAATTCTTTCAGTAAGCATCCCATTGCTCGGGATGCTCAGAAATAAAGGTCGGGTTTTTTCTATGATGGGCTTAAGCAATGGGAAAAGGTCTTCTCTTAAAAACGGCTCTCCGCCAGAGATGGTCAACTGAATCAGTCTGGGAAGATGCTCGGCGATTTTTTCGGTTTCATCTGGGGAAAGCTCATTTTTCGGAGAGGCGGATTCAATCTCCTGCCAGTAAAAACAGGTCTGGCATTTAGCGTTGCATCTGGCAGTGACAAAATAAATCAGATAAGAAGGAAGCCGAGGATAAAGCCAATTGGTGAATAACCCCGGGTCCAGTATTCTGTTCAATTTTTCCTCTATTTATTGGACTGTGGGTGTGGGTCTGGGAATATCAAAGAGTTTTATCTCCCCGAACTGGCTCTCATAATGGGAGATATTTTCTCCTAATGCCTTATGCAGGCGCTTGGCATGATCTGGGCTTAAGATGATTCTGCTTCTGACCTTGGCGACTGGCTGACCCGGATTGATGAACACGAAATCCAGAATGAACTCACTGGGAGAATGCTGGACTATTGCCAGATTAGAATAAATCCCCTGTGCGGTCTGGTCGTCAATCTGAATCTGAAGGGTCATCTGCTTGGCATCTTTATCTTTCATTGCTCTCTCTCCTTTCTATCAATGATTGTAGCATTCTATTCAGAGAGGGCAAATTTTTCAGATTTGAAAATGGGCGGAAATTGATTTGCTTTGTTTCTGGGAAACCCTTTTGACATCAGTTCCAATCTTTAGTAAACTTTGCCCTAATTTGGAGGATGGAATTGAAGACCAAAAATAAAAAGGAAAAGAAAAGCTTAAGCCCTGGAATGGCTTTAATAGTGCAGGTTGTCTCTAACCTCATATCGTTGTTATTTATCACCCTGTGTATGGTCTATCTGATATTCGTGCTGTTCGGGGACCGGTCCGGGGAGCTACGCTCGGTGCAATGGACTTTGCTCATTTTTATCCCCTTTTTCACCATTAACCAGACTTTAACCGCAATCCTGAACACCCGTCGGGACTTTTTGCGCAAAAGATGGGAGATGCCGGAGCCCGGGGCAAAAGCAGAGCCGGATATGATAATCAATCCCTGGTTGAGGGGTGGAGCAACCGCTCTAATCACCAGCGTCATAACCGCGCTCGGGGTGATTCTTGCGCTTCGGCTCTTCAGGCAGGACAGCTTTAGCCTGCTCAGCATAGGTCTGCTTGCGTTTTTGCCTAGCTTTGCGCTCTCCACGATTTTAATCGGAGTTTATCTTCCCCGGGACCAGCGAGCAATGGTTGCCCGGCTTTCCAGACCGGACAAAGAGCGACCCAAGCCATACTTTCGCTATTTGCTTCTGGAGCACGCGCTTCCGTTGATGTTGCTTCAAGCGATTATCAATGCCGGAATCGGCTTTCGGATTTTTAGAAGGGAGGCGTTCAGTGACGGCTGGGTCTCTGCCCAGACCATAATGGGGGATGCGGTGATTATGAGTTTTGTAGTGATTTTTTTTATGTGGCTCTCTTCCCAGACCCAGGTGCGAACCGATGTGCATTTGGGCAGAGTGGCTCAAAACCCGGGCAAGGGCCCCCCGGTCCTGGTTATGTTAGGGGTTTTTTTGTTGCTGGCATTGATTCCCGCAGGCGCGCTGGCTGGGGTTTTTGCGCTTTTTCAGCTAAAGTCCATCGGGTTTGTCTCCGCGGTTATCATCAAGACCATTGGAGCAATCCTTGCGGGACTGGTCGGCGGATGGCTGGGGGTATGGTGGGGTGTGCGGAGAGAATCAGCCCTGCTTCGGCAACAAAATTAGAGCGGTCCCCAAAAAGTTTATAACATCATTATTAAACCCGCGGTCTGGTTCAGGGCGCAGGTTTGGTTCTGGATGAGAGAATAAGCGCGATTATGCTGAGCGCGATTATCACGATAAGCACCGGCTTATAGAAGAACATTGCCATTCCCGTAAACGCGATAGAAAAAAGTGCGCTTAACACCCCAGCGGGATAAAGCCAGCTTTTATGAATGGGCAGAGGCGAGGTTTTGACCTTTTCTGGATGCAAAGCGAATAAGCGGAGGATGCCGATTGAGACCAGCGCATTTGCGCCCATCAAACCTGCGACACAGAAAAATCCCCAGAGCTCTGCGTCCAGGTTAAATAAGGTCAGGAGACAACCGATAATGGAAATAATGGCAATAGCTAAAGGAAAATTTTGCCGTTTGCTATTGAACTTGACGATTTGAGCGGGCATCATTTTTTCTTCAGAGAGCGCTAAAAATTCTCTGGGCACTGCCAGAAATACCGCGTTCACGGATGTTATAGCCGCAGAAAGCGCGGCCAGATTTATATAATGAACGGTCCAGGGAGGAAGGTATTTGAGCGCGGTATCCAGCATCGCGACCTTAGAATGGTTTAATTCTTCCAGACTCAAACTGCCTGCGACCACCCAGCCAACGCCAAAATAAATGATGATGATAATGCCTAAACCGAAAATTATGGTCAGGGGTAGATTTTTTTTCGGGTTCTCTACCTCATCTCCTAACTCGCCAATGATATTAAATCCAGTATAGGTGAGCATTGCAATCACGCTTGCCTCCAAAAATCCGGGGAGGCCTTTGGGAAGGGGCTCAGAAAAATCCGGGGTAGCTCCGCCAATGATTCCCGCAATGATTACCAGTAAAATTGCGCTTACAAACTGAACCACTGCTAAAACTTGAAATCTGGCGCTGGCAATGATTCCCAGTCGGTTGACCAGCCAGGTGAGCAAAATCAAGCCAGACGCTATTAGAGGACGAGGCAGAAAGGGGAAATAGCGGTTAAGATAATCTGCTACGCCAGTGGACACGCTGACCATTGCGCCGATTGCGCCGATTATCACGAATAGGCTGGCAATGGTTGCGGTTTTTTTGCCCAGCAGCATTTTGGTGTAAAAGAAGCCACCTGCGTCTGTGGGCATTGTCCCTCCTAAAGCAGAAGCGACCAGACTGCCAAAAATAGCGGGAAGTGCGGCAAAGGCAAAGGCAAAAGGAAGCATTGCCCCGGTTTTGGTTGCCATTGGTCCCACAATCACAAAAATAGCCACGCCAATGACCGCGCCTACGGTAATCGCAACTGCGCTGGTTAATCCTAATTTTTTCTCAAACTTAACCAGCTTCATAGCTGATGGTTATATGCTCAATTTTAGAATAATGCAAATTCCGGGCTTTATTTTTCAACCTGATTTGGCAAAATCCAAACCAATGATAAAATCCTATTCTTTGAGGAGGGAAACAATGGGGATAAAAGGTTTGCCAAAAAAAGGGATTTCCAGAGAGGAATTGTTTGAGCGGATGAGCGAGTTCCGGGCAAAGGATGCGGATTGGAGAAAGGCAAGGACCTGGAGTTTAGTCTATTATGCCCGGGAGGATATTCTGGAGCTTGCCAAGAGCGCTTATTTGAATTTTTTCTCTGAGAATGGCTTAAATCCAATGGCTTTCGGGAGCTTGAGAAATTTTGAAAATGAAGTGCTCTCAATGGTTGCGGATATCTTAAATGGAGGAGAGAGCGCAGTTGGCAGTATGACCTCTGGCGGAACTGAAAGCATCTTGCTTGCGGTCAAGACTGCTCGGGATTGGGCGCTGAGCAAAAATCCCGGAATGAAAGATTTAGAGATAATTCTTCCAATTAGCGCGCATCCTGCTTTTGAAAAAGCCTGTCATTATTTTCAGGTGAAGCCAGTGCATATTCCGCTGGACAAGGATTTTCGCGCGGATATAGATTCTGCTCGGAAAGCGGTGAATAAAAACACGATTATGCTAATTGGCTCTGCGCCCTGTTACCCTTATGGGGTGATAGACCCGATACCGGAGCTCGCACAAATCGCCTTAGAGCATAATTTTTTATTTCATACCGACGCGTGCTTAGGCGGATTTATGCTTCCGTTTATGAAAAAATTAGGCTATTCGGTTATTCCCTTTGATTTCACAGTTCCAGGGGTGACCTCCATCTCTGCGGACATTCATAAATACGGGTATTCTGCCAAGGGCGCATCCTGCGTGATTTACCGGAGTGCGGAGCTACGAAAGCATCAATTTTATGTTTATGCGGATTGGCCCGGGGGGGTATATGCGTCTCCCAGTATGACCGGCACCAGACCCGGGGGAGCCATTGCCTCGGCCTGGGCGGTAATCAATTATCTTGGTGAGGAAGGGTATTTAAAATTGGTGGAAGAGACAATGAAAATCGCGGAGCAATTGATTCAGGGAATCAACCAGATGCCGGGCTTGGCAGTGATGGGTAAGCCAGATATGAGCGTGTTTGCCTTTGGCTCAGATAAGCTCAATATGTTTGAGTTAGGGGATTTGATGGAACAAAGGCGCTGGCAATTAGACCGCCTCCAAAATCCTCCTGCGCTACATCTGATTGTCACGCCCAATCATTCCAAGGTGGTCAAGGAGTTTTTGGAAGATTTAAAAAGTTTAGCTGAACAATTGACCCAAAAAGGCAAAGCTGAAGTCTCGGGGATGGCCGCAATTTATGGGATGATTGGGACTTTGCCTGACCGAAAAAGCGCGCATCAATTTGTGCTAAATTTTTTGGATGAGCTGTTCAAGCCCAAAAAATGAATCTTAAATAAAAAAATGGAGATAAAAATTATAGTTATCTTGTTCCTGATTATTATCCTTGCCCAGAGCATTGAGACCACCACCGGCTTTGGCGCAACCGTGATTGCTTTGAGCTTGGGCGCGCTGGTCTTTCCGCTCAAGCAGTTGGTGCCAATTTTAGTGATGATTGGCATCATTCAGAGCGGATTTATCGTGCTCTGGAGATTCCGCTATATTCAATGGCGGATTTTACTCGCCAGAATTATGATTTTTTCCGGCTTAGGTCTTCCCTTGGGAATCTGGTTCTACCGTCATTTTCCCTCTGAGCGGCTTAAAATCTTTTTAGGAATTTTTATCATCCTGGTCTCTGGTTATGAGCTATATAATCTCTTGATAAAAAAATCTATAAGCAAGCCTTTATCTTTAATTTCTTCCATCCTGCTTTTAGCCAGCGGTGGGTTTATTCACGGCGTCTTTGCCACTGGCGGACCCTTGATTGTCTATTATGCGGGTCGGGAGATAAAAAATAAAGCCCAGTTCCGCGCCACTCTTTCCCTGCTCTGGCTGGTTCTTAATTTTATTCTTTTAATAAGCTATTTGCTCTCGGCTACAATAAATCAGGATAATCTGAAAATGACCGGTCTCCTATTGCCTGCGCTGGTTTTAGGAATTGTGCTGGGCGAGATTCTACATAGAAAGGTTCAGGAGCAAACCTTCCGAGTGGTGGTGCAGATAATTTTATTTTTTACCGGGGTTTCTATTTTAGCGGATTCTTTTCCCTGGATTTCAATCTGGGCTAAATTCCTAAAATAGAAAACAGCTTATCCAAATTTAAATTTTTATTACTTCAATATCCCCTGGCTCTTCATCTTCTCTATTTAGAATTCCCCTTCAATTATTCTCTTCTCTTTCCCGGTGATGCCATAAAGCAGATAAACCAGCTCATCTATCTCAGAATCCGCTCTCTCAATCTGTCTTTGAATCTGCTCCTTTTCCCAGCCCCTCGCGCTTTGAATTTTTTTATTCAACTCCAGCAGAACCTCCACCAATTCCACTAACCGATTATGAATCTTCCGTTCCTTGTAATTTGAAAAATTAATTTTGTAGATAGGCAATCTTTTGACATCATTAGGATAAACATGTAATCCTCCGCCAAGAAGTTTCTGAAAATAGTAATTGATTAATTTAGAATTTATTATCCCCAAAATTATTTTCAGATTATATTTTTTAGATTGCTCTATTTCTTCTTGGGAGCAATCAATTCCTTTTCTCTTAACCCCCACCAACAAATGTTTTGGCACGCACAAGGAAACAGTGTGTTCAGCGTAAAATTTTTGGTCATCATAAGTTGCCTTTAGTCTGGTTTTACCGGATATATCCCGGACAATTATTTTTTCATTTTCAAATAATTCCTCAAACATAGGGTTGTAAAGTTGCTTTTTTAGATACCGAATATATTTTCTATCCCAATTCAACGAATAACGCTCAATATTGCGAGCATTTATCATTTTTTTACAATCGCGGTCCATAATTCTATCAACCACAAACTTATTGATATTCCCGGTCCTGGCTCCCCAATTTACATAACAGAGGTTCCCTAAATTTATGCTTTGCTCGGCGATTTTATCTAATAGCTTTTTGTCTTCTCCGCTGGTATCTATTCTGAACATATACTTTGGCATGCGTCTCAAGAAATTAACCGGCACCACTCGTCTTTTAGTTATTTCAGGAATATCATTTTCTTTTGGTAATGCTTTAAATACTGCAATTCCTTTCTTTTTTGCTTTTTTATTCACCACAATAATGCAATTCCTTACCACTGCTTCTTCAAATATTTTGACCTCTGATAAATCCACAATTTGTTCTAAGCATTGTTCGTCAATAATATTTTTTCTCAGCTTTTCTGCGTAGTTTTGATTTAAGAACGGAAAAGGAATTATAAAACTTAACCTGCCCCCATTTTTTAGGAGATTTAATCCCCTTTCAATAAACGCGATATAAATATCAAATCTTTTGATGGCGTTTTTATAATTGGTCATTAAAAACTTACGCTCAGGTTCATTCAAATTTTCTACATTAACATAGGGTGGATTTCCAACCACTGCGTCAAATCCGCGCTCCTCTTTAACAATTCTTTTGAACTCATCCTCCCAGTTAAAGGGCTTGACCCTGTGCCATTCTTCCCCAAAATACTCTCTCAGCTCTGCTGGTGCGCCAGAGATAAGAGAATTGCCACATTTGATATTCTGATTGAGCATAGGAAGAACCGCTCTGCCCAGGATAGCGCCAGATTCCCCCTCTAACATTTTAAGCATTAAGGACAGTTTGGTTATTTCCACTGCTTGTTCATCAAGGTCAACTCCGTAAATATGATTGAGCAAAATTTCGCTTTTTTCTTGAAGGGATAAATTATTTTCTATCTGCTCCTGTTTTAACTCTAATTTGCCCTGACCCTTGATTGATTTTTTACGATTATTTTTCTGGCGCTTATAATAATTGAGGATTACTTCATAAGCTCGGATTAAAAAACTTCCGGAACCGCAGGCTGGGTCCAAAATTCTCAGCTTCTTGATTCTGTTCGGGGGCAATTCCTTTAATAATCTGCCGAGGCTATTTTCTATAATATAATCCACAATATATTCCGGGGTGTAATAGACACCGCCAGCTTTTCGGACCTCTGGCTTTAATTCATATTTAACCAAGTGGTCGGTCAATCTAATGGTATAACCAAGATATTGCTCATAGATATTTCCCAAAACTTCTACGGGAATCACATCAAATTGATATGGGCTATAAGTCTCAAGAACAATATCCTTCATCACTCTGAAATCAATTGCCAGCCTGGCTTCCCAATCTTGGGGACGGAACAGGTCGCTATTAAAAATTGTATTGTAATGGCTAAATTCTTCCCGAAGAAAAATCATCGTGTTTAGACCCACTCCCTCGGTTCTTTCTTCAAAAATCTCCTTTAGGCTTCTTCGCTCAATCAGCCCCCGGTCCTCGCAACTGCGAATAAAAATAATCCGGTCAAGAATTTTTTGGGTGATTTCTTTAAGGTAAGTGGAGTCTTTCTCTATATCCCCGGAGTGAAAAAGCTCAGGATTATTTTTGAAAATATCTCTGGCCAGCTCCGCCTTCCAGCGCTTCAAATCCTCCAGAATACCTCTGTTGACCTGGAACCTTTCCCTGAGTGGAGCTGAAAGTAATTTCTCATGCTCTCCTTGAATCACGGATTCTCTGGAAAACCGCCATAATTTATCAAAATCTTGAAGATATCTATCATATTTTAAATCATAGATTAAACCTTTCTGGGAATTTCTACGGTCCGGCTTGACCGTCACATCAAATAGTTTTAATTCTTTAAAATTGGTCAAAAAAACAAAAGACACGCCCGGATTATTTCTGCCATAATTAACCGCTTGTTCTATATATTTGCTGAGCTCAATTCTCGGGGGCTTGGCTTCCACAAAGAGCTTTATAGCGCCTTCAACCATCAAGCCATAGTCAACCCGGCCCCGAGAAATCTTCTTCTCAGCCCTCACCTGGTTTCTATCATTTACATCCCACCCCAGAACCTCCTTCAAAAATGGCTGAATAAAAGAATTTTTGGCCTCCTCCTCTGTATACCGGTCAATCTGACCAGAAGCAGATTCCAATTCAAATTTTTCTATTAACCTAACTAAATTTTCCCTGGCGATTGCTCTGGTTAAACTCATCAGCGGATTCTCTTTTTATTTAACTTTATTCTACCCTTTTGAAGAGTATGGTCAACTGGATAAGATATAATATAGCAATTTTCCAAAAGCAGATTTACTTTAAAAGCCCAGCTTTTTTCATCTTCTCTATCTCCTCCTCCCTTAACTTGCGCTTGAAGATTTTTTCGGTCACGGTCAGAGGAAGCTCGTCCCTGAACTCCACCATTTTTGGCGCTGCGTAGGGAGGAAGGTTTTTCCTGCAATGCTCAATAATGTCTGATTCTGAAATTTTGTTCAGATATTCTTGACGAATTTTTAAAAAAACCTTTACCCGCTCCGAGCCAGGCCTTTCTGGGTCCGGAATGCCGATTGCGCAAGCCATCTCCACCGCAGGATGTTGATACAAAAGGTCATCAATAATCCGGGAATAGACCTTGTATCCACTAACATTTATCATATCCTTCACTCGGTCAACTATATAAAAATATCCGTCCTCATCCATTCTCGCAATATCCCCGGTCTGAAGCCAGCCATCAATCAATCCCTT
>Ga0172364_10001047_pt1 | contig 20830 bp, 16 predicted proteins | sample LakKivSesite10cm_FD_114545 | JGI IMG/M metagenome (GOLD analysis project Ga0172364, IMG submission 114545) | Sediment microbial communities from Lake Kivu, Rwanda - Sediment site 10cm | ecosystem: Environmental > Aquatic > Freshwater > Lake > Sediment | place: Rwanda: Western Province, Lake... | reverse complement strand
GATATTCCTGATATCCACACCATCAGACAAAGGCGGTTCCGGCGTGGACAGCCATGACGATAAATCGTTCATTGATGAACATGTCAGAAACGGCTACGGCACGGATGAGATTAGAGAAAAACTGGCAAATGCTGGCTTCGGCAACACGGAAGTGTCCTTTACTTACGGATGGCCGGGCAGTATATCATGGCATCTTTCAATGAAATACCCGGTAAAAATGCTCAATATATCATATCTTTTTTTCCTGATTCTCCCGTTTTATTATCTGATAACTTTCCCTTTTTCAATAATACTTAACATTTTTGATGTCAGTTTAAAGCATAAATACGGTACGGGATTGCTTGTCACTGCAAGAAAGTAATAAAGTGAAGCTTTCAATTTACATAGCAAAAAGATACCTGTTCGCCAAAAAATCCAGGAATGCAATTAATGTCATATCTGCCGTATCGGTGGCCGGTGTGATGGTTGGAACAATGGCCCTCATAATAATATTGTCTGTCTTCAACGGTCTCGAGACACTTGTAACTTCAATCTTCAATACATTTGACCCGGATCTGAAGATAACACCCGCAGAGGGCAAAACATTTATTCCTGATACAGCAAAGCTTAAGCTGCTTTGTGCTGTTGAAGGCGTCTCATGCTATTCCCTCACACTGGAAGAAAATGCTCTCCTGAAATATGGAGAAAAGCAGTTTATTGCAACTATCAAAGGCGTTGACAGTAATTATTCCAGGGTAACTGATATAGACAGTTCCATGTGGGACGGGGAATTTACCCTTTTATCGGCAAACAGGGAGCCCCGTGCTGTACCGGGAGTAGGGATAGCTCAGTACCTGGGCATAAATATCAATTTCATTAATCCGCTGTTCATTTATGTCCCCAGGCCATCAGCAGGTTCAGGCATTGATCCGGAGGATGCTTTCACGAGAAGGTATGTCTTTCCTTCCGGCATCTTCCAGATAGAACAACAGTATGATTCAAAATATGTTTACCTGCCCCTGGACTTTGCCAGGGAACTTATCGAAAAGGAAAATGCGGTAAGTTCGGTTGAAGTTAAATTTTCCGCGAATGCTGACGGAAAGAAGGTCAAACAGGAAACTCTTAGAATTTTCAACACCGGATACATAATTCAAAACAGGTTCGAACAGCAGGAGATCTTTTACAAGGTAATGCGATCTGAACGACTTGCTATTTTTCTCATTCTGACTCTTATCCTGATAATTGCATCATTCAATATTATAGGCTCACTTACAATGCTTATTATTGAAAAAGAGAGAGATGTGGAGATATTGAAGAGCCTGGGCGCGAACAATGATCTCATCCGCAAAATTTTTATTTTTGAAGGCTGGCTGATATCAATCATAGGAGCTTTTACAGGACTGATCCTTGGGTTTATTGTATGCTGGCTCCAGCAGACTTACGGACTGCTGAAACTGAATAGCGACTCACTTATTATTGATTCATACCCGGTGGTAATGAAACTTAAGGACTTTATTGTTGTCCCCGCGACTGTATTGCTGATAGGCTATTGTGCTGCCTGGTACCCGGTAAGATATTTAACGAAAAAGTATCTGAAAAAAAATGAAGATCAAAGCTGACATAATTATCTCCAGGTTTCAATATTCTTTTCTGAGCGTGATACTGTTTATCATTCTGATTAATTCCTGCACTGAAGAACAGGGAAGACCAGTCCCGAAAAAAATGATGCCTGAAAAAGATCTCGCTTCTATATTGTATGATCTCTACCTGACTGACGGAATACTCTCTGTTGCAGAGGTCCGTGACAGGTACAGCAGTCTTGATTCCATCACGGCATACCTGAAAATTATTGAAAACCATGGTTATACAAAAGAAGCCATGGATCTTACCCTGGAGTATTATTTTGTTAAGAAGCCAAAGAGACTTATAAGAATATATGATAATATCCTTGGTAAACTGTCAGAAATTGACATGCGTCTCTCCAATATACCCTTTGATGAATATTCGCCGGAAAACAATAAATGGCCCGGTTTGCCGTCCTACACTTTCCCTGATCCGTCAGGCAGAGAAAATCCGGGATTCAGCATCCCGCTAAACAGCCAGGGATATTACACCATAGCCTTCACGATAACAGTCTATCCTTTTGATCAGACTGTTAATCCGTGTTTCTCTGCGTGGTTCTGCAGTGCAGACAGTTCAGAAACCGGGAAAAAATACTTTTTACCTTCAATAAAATACATCAGGGACGGGCTCCCTCATACGTACACTTTTACGGGCAATAATGACAAAAACTATCCGGTTCTGTTCAAAGGAAGTCTCTTTGATTGTGAGAATAATCCGGATTGCGGAGAAAGATACGGCAGAATAGAAAGAATACGTTTTTCCTTTTCACCCGGAGTATAATGAAGAGATTTTCCGCTCAGTATATTTTCACAAACGCCGGACCTCCCCTGAAAAGAGGTTTGATAACTGCCGGGGATGATGGCAGTATAGTGAAAGTTGAAGACACCGGAGGAAGTCTTTCAGAAAGTCATTTGACAGAATTCCACAACGGAATTATAGTTCCCGGATTCGTAAACTGCCACTGCCATCTAGAGTTGTCTCATCTTAAAGGCATCATTCCTGCCGGAAAAGGTCTCGGCAATTTTATCATTAAAATAAGAGCGGTACGGGATAGTTCTCCGGATACTATTGTATCTGCTGCTGCTGAAGCTGATAAACAAATGTATGGTGAAGGCATTGTCCTGTGTGCTGATATATGCAACGTGCCTGCGACATTCGACATCAAAAACAAAAGCCGGATTACTTATATAAATCTTATCGAGGTATTTGGGATTGATCCTGCCAAAGCCGGAAAAAGAATAGGTGAAGCAGTAAGATTATCAGCAGAGGCTGACAGGGCAGGATTGTCATGGTCGATTATACCGCATTCCTTATATTCCGTTTCGCTGCCCCTTTTCAGACTGCTGCGGGAGAAAACCGCAGACAACCTTGTTACATCAATTCATTTCATGGAAACCGGGGAGGAAAAGGTTTTTCTTTCTCATCATACCGGGCTGCTCAGAGATTCGTACGAGGCGTCCGGACTGTTACCGGATAAGATTCAACTTCCTGATGATCATTCAACTGCAATTCTAAGCGAAGTTACCTCATCCGGCAACCTGATACTGGTACATAATACTTTTGCTGACGGAAAGACAATCAAAGAGGTGCAAAAAAGAAAAAACACTTTCTGGTGTATCTGCCCGAATTCCAATGAGTATATCGAAAATAAGTTACCGCCTGTGGACCTTCTGAAATCTGAAAATTGTGACATCGTAACAGGCACCGACAGCCTTGCCTCGAACAGGAGGCTCAGTATCCTGGAAGAACTTAAAACCATTCAGCATCATTTCCAGTCAGTAACCCTTGAAGAAATGATCAGATGGGCTACATTAAACGGAGCAAGGGCTCTGGGAATGGATAATATCTTTGGTAGTATTAAACCGGGAAAAAAGCCCGGACTGGTCTTGTTAGAAAACGTAGATTTACAAAACATTAAGCTTTTAACTGAATCAAGGGCAAGTCTGTTGATTTAAGATTAACTGATTATTTACCACGGAGTTACACTGAGTTTTGCACGGAGTATCACGGAGTAAAAAACAGTGTAACTCCGTGGTTAAAGATTTTAGTGGTATTTTTGCCTTTCGATCTATCAATGGCTACATTTCTTTTTGATAAAATCATTTTCGGGCCTGTAAAGAGCAGACGCCTTGGGGTCTCCCTGGGTATTAACCTTTTGCCTGCAACCAGGAAAGTCTGCAACTTCAACTGCATATACTGTGAATGCGGTTGGACCAATACAATAAAAATAATTGGCGAGAAACTTCCGACAAGGAAAGAGGTTTATGAAGCTCTGGAGAAGAAACTGTTGTCGATGAAAAAGATGAACCAGGTTCCTGATGTCATTACCTATGCAGGTAACGGTGAGCCCACACTCCATCCCGAGTTTCCGGGAATAATTGACGACAGTCTTGAGCTCCGTGATAAATATTTCCCCGGAGCCAGAATAGCTGTTCTTTCCAATTCCACGGCAATAACTAAACCAAAGATCAGGGAAGCTCTGCTCAAGGTTGATTCAAATATCCTGAAGCTTGATTCGGCTTTTAACCTGACTGTTAGGATCCATAACCAGCCAAGAGTTAATGTCCAGGTCGGGAAGCTTATCCGCGATCTGAAGAAGTTCAGGGGTCAGCTTATAATCCAGACTCTTTTTATAAGGGGAAGTTATAAGGGAAAGAATATCGACAACACCACCCCGGAAGAAATAAATGAATGGCTTAAGGCGCTTAATAAAATCAGGCCTGCTGAGGTTATGATATATACAATTTCGAGAGATACTCCGGAAGGTGGCGATCTGGCAAAAGTGCCACTCCGGGACTTAAAGCATATTGCATCACTTGTAAATAAACTTGGCATTAAAACACAGGTTTCCGGCTGAAATTGAAAGAAAGCCAGAACATACTGATCTGCCCTCTGGAATGGGGTCTTGGTCATGCCGGGCGTATGATCCCCCTGGCGGCAAGACTGAGGGAGATGAAATATACTGTTAATATCGGAGCCGGAGACGAGCTTCTATCCTTTTTCCGAAAGGAGTTACCGGGGCTCAGGTACATCCGGTTCCCGGGTTTCAATCCAAAATATTCGGCCTTGCTTCCACCGTATATTTCGATATTCCTGAAAATCCCGGCACTGGTTGTCAATATTTTTCTTGAACACTTCAGGCTTAACAGACTGATCACCGATAATTCAATTGATATTGTTATCAGTGACAACCGTTTTGGCCTGTGGAACAGGAGAATTAAAACAGTATATATCACTCATATGCTCAGGATACCGTTTCCGCGTCCGCTCAGGTTTCTTGAGTTTATCGGCATCATCCTTCACAAGGCGATTATCAGCAAGTACTCTCTTTGCTTTATTCCGGATCTGCCGGATGAATTGAATATCTCAGGCAGGTTATCCCATGACCTGAAACTGCCGGCAAACATCAGGTATATCGGCCTGTTATCTCGTTTTACAGGCATCTGCCCCTCATCGCAGAAGAAACCGGTTAATAACCTTCATATAACCGTAATATTGTCAGGACCCGAACCGCAGCGGTCCCTTCTGAAAAAAAAGCTGGAAATCCTGCTTCAAACCAGCGAATACCCGGTAGTAATTCTCGGGTGCAGGCCTGATAAATCATCAGAGCCGGTGCGTTCGGGTAATGTAATCTATTATGATCATCTTCCTGCAACGGAAATGAAAAACGTGATAATTGGCAGCCGGGGTATAATAGCCCGTTCCGGGTATACAACTATAATGGAACTGATCAGCCTGGGCTGCAATGCATTACTGGTTCCGACACCCGGGCAGACGGAGCAGGAGTATCTAGCCCGGCATCTTGCCCGGAAGGGATGGTTCTTTTATTCATCACAAAAACTCCTGAACAAAGGAATCGATTGTCAGGCAGATAAGCCTGCCTTTCCTGATGAAATAATGGTACGGAGCAAGATGCTCCTGGAGAAAGCTTTGAAGGAGTTATCCAAGGAAGATGAGTATCAGGGATGTGCCTGCTGATCCCAGAAAAAATGCCAACCACACTTCCCGGGGATTATGGGAATTAAGCCATAATCTTGACGACATGATCAGCCCCGCTGCAATTATCGAGGAAATCAGAAGCCAGTAAAGAGGCGTATGCATCCTGACTGAAAGAACTGCAATAAGTGAGATCAGCGCACCCGCACCCGCCGAATGGATTGAAATTCTCCACCAGAAATTTATTAAAGTAATTGCAATTGCCAGCAAAGCAATTGTTATAACATAATATTTGATAAACAGCGGTATGTGAAACTTAAGGATGATATAAACTGTTACAGAATAGAAGAATGAAGCAGCAAGAAGGGGAATGATCCGTTCTTTTCTCTCATTTATTTTCCATGAAGAGATTAAATTCCTGTACCTCAGGTAGGGAAGCAGTGAAAGCGGGACAATTATATTATTTATTAATATGATTGAAAAAATGATCCTTTTAACCGGAAAAGGAAGATATCCAAAGAGTGTAGGTGCTGAAAAGATTATTATGATGCCATAAAGGGGTATGAACAGTGGGTGCAAAACTGCTGATATGATTTTAGCAGTTAATGTCACGTTTTTTTCGATCGCTGCTGATGTCATCAGATCTCCTTTCTTAATCGTGCAACAGGGATATTAAGCTGCTCACGGTACTTGGCAACCGTACGCCGGGCGATCAGGTATCCTTTCTCCTGAAGTATTTCAGTGAGCCTTTCGTCGGTTAGCGGACGGCGTTTTTCTTCATTATCGATGCAGTCCTGCAATATTCTTTTTATTTCACGGGTAGATACTTCCTCGCCGCTATCTGTTTGAAGCCCTTCAGAGAAGAAAAACTTGAGAGGAAAAATTCCAAAATGAGTCTGGATATATTTGCTGTTAGCCACCCTTGATACGGTGGATATATCCAGTCCTGTCATTTCGGCAACATCTTTCAGGATCATCGGTTTGAGTTTTGTTTCATCACCATCGATGAAATACTCCTTCTGGTATTCAAGTATTGCATTCATTGTAAGGAGGAGGGTGTTCTGTCTCTGTTTGATGGCATCGATGAACCATTTGGCTGAATCTATTTTCTGTTTTACAAACATTATGGCATCCTTCATTTCCTTTTTCTGGCTTTTATCCTTGCTGTATGCCTGAAGCATCTCGCTGTATGCCGAGCTAAGTCTCAGTTCCGGAAGGTTCCGGGAATTAAGGTGAAGATCAAATCCTTCTTCGGAATGTTCAAGGATAAAATCGGGGATTATCGGCTGGGCTGTTTTGCTGAAAGGATCGCTGTAGACTCCGCCCGGTTTCGGATTCAGCTTAAGTATTTCCTCGATAGCGGATTTCAGCTCACCTTCGGTAATGCCAAGTTTTGCAACGATCTTATCATAATGACGTTTGGTAAACTCTTCAAAATAAAGATCAATTATTGTGTTAGCAAGTTTCACGGAAGTCTGGTTGAGGACCTTTTTTTCAAGCTGAAGCATAAGGCATTCCCTGAGTGTCCTTGCTCCCACTCCGGCAGGCTCAAGGTCCTGGACGATCCTGAGGACTTCCTCAAGTTCCTCTTCGGTTGTTGTTACGTTCTGCAGGAAGGCAAGGTCATCGACTATGTTGACAAGGTCCCTCCGGAGATACCCGTCCTCGTCGATATTTCCTATAATATATTCACCGAGAATCTTTTGTTTGTCGTTAAGATTCCGCAGACCCAGCTGGCTTTCGAGATGTTCATGAAACGAAGATCCCGCTGAGAAAGGGATTTCCGCCCTTTTCTCATCATCCCTGCTGACGTTACTGACCTGAAGGCGGTATTCCGGTATTTCATCTTCCTCTATATAATCATCAATCGTGAACTCATCCTGGTCTTTGTCGTTTTTATTGTCCTCATCATCAAATTGATCTTCGTTGTCTTCTTCTGACGTGAGCGATTCATCTTCGGATCCCTCTTCAAGGGCCGGATTTTCTTCGAGCTCCTTTTTAATCCGCTGCTCAATCTGCAAAGTGGGGATTTCCAGCAGCTTTATCATCTGAATCTGCTGGGGAGAAAGTTTCTGTAGTAACTTTTGCTGTAACTTCTGCTTCAACATTTCACTCTTCAATAACAACAAACCAGTCAGGGCAGGTATTAGAATTCTGCATTCTTAGGTGTCCTGGGGAATGGGATAACATCCCTGATATTTGACATTCCCGTGATGAACTGGATCATCCGTTCAAATCCCAGGCCGAATCCGCTGTGCGGGGCTGTCCCGAATTTTCTTATCTCCAGGTACCACCAAAGATCTTTTTCAGGCAGGCCGAGTTCTTTAATACGCATAAGAAGCTTGTTATAATCATCCTCTCTCTGAGATCCTCCGATTATCTCTCCTATCCCGGGGAAAAGTACATCCATTGCCCTTACCGTCCTGCCATCATCATTCTGTTTCATGTAAAATGCTTTTATCTCTTTGGGATAATCGATCAGGATTACCGGTTTTTTAAAATGTTCCTCGACCAGATATCTTTCATGTTCTGCCTGCAGGTCTTTACCCCATGCCACCTGGTATTCCCATTTTCTTCCTGAACCGGTCAGGATCTTTACAGCATCGGTATATGTTGTTCTGACAAATTCATTTCCGGTAACAAACTGAAGCTTGTCGAGAAGGCCTTTATCAATCATATTATTGAGGAATTCGAGGTCTTCCCTGCAGTTTTCAAGTGCATACATGATCAGGTATTTCACAAAATCCTCTGCCAGGTCCATATTATCATTCAGGTCATAAAATGCCATTTCCGGTTCTATCATCCAGAATTCGGCAAGATGCCGGGGTGTGTTTGAATTTTCCGCCCTGAATGTAGGGCCGAAGGTATAGATCTCGCCAAGTGCAAGGGCGCCCAGTTCTCCTTCCAGCTGTCCGGATACTGTTAGATTTGTCGGTTTTCCGAAGAAATCATCAGCAAAATTTACTGATCCATCCTCTTTCCTGGAGGGGTTTGCAAGATCAAAAGAGGTCACATGGAACATTTCACCCGCACCCTCGGCGTCGCTTCCTGTTATTATCGGTGTGTGCAGGTAATAGAATCCCTTGTCGTTAAAATACTTATGAATTGCATATGCTATCGCGTGGCGAATCCTTAAAACCGCGCCGAAAGTATTTGTCCTGGGGCGAAGGTGTGCTATTTCTCTCAGGAATTCCATTGAATGACCTTTTTTCTGGAGGGGATATAATTCAGGATCGCTGCCGCCATAAAGTTCTATATTATCTGCAGAGATCTCGTGAGACTGACCTTTCCCCTGCGACTTAACAAGCCTGCCTTTTACAGCGATACATGATCCTGTTGTGATATTTTTCAGGAGATTTTCATCAAACTTTGAATTGTCAACAACAACCTGAATATTCTGGATTGTTGATCCATCGTTAAGTGCAATGAAATTAATGTTTTTATTCCCCCTTTTTGTCCTTACCCATCCTTTCACAAGCACGTCAGATCCGGTTTCCGGAGAGAATAATAATTCTTTTATTCTTTTCCTTTTCATTTATAAAACATAAAGTGATCCCGCAAAAATAATAAAATGTTAGCCTGAACTTCCATTCTTAAACGCAGAATAAATGATTTAATTCGCATAATGGCATATTTTTTGTGCAAAATCCCTCTTTTTTCCCGGGTTTCCGGTATTCTTTATAATAACCTGACTGAAATTCAGTTTTACTACGGACATATCAGCAACTGCTGATTGGAAATTTGTTAAAATCTGAATAACTTTGAGAATTACCTTAAATATTCTGAAGATATGGAAGAGAATCAAAAATTAGTCGTTGTTCCATGGGATTTCACACCGGTAGCAGAACATGCCCTTGCACATGCTGCCAAAATAAGCCGCATGGTAGGAAATGCAATATGTCTTCTTCATATTGTAAATAAAGATATAAAGCCGGCAGCAGAGGGCGAGAAGAAGGTTCTCCTCCAGCATGTTGCCGATGAAAACGGCAGAAAATACAATATGAAAATCGCGACTCATATTTCGAAAGGGAGTATTTTCACCGCAATAGCAGAATTTGCAAACGACAAGCAGGCCAGTGTAGTCGTTATGGGAACTCATGGTATGGTAGGCATGCAGAAGCTTACGGGAAGCTGGGCGTTGAAAGTTATTGTAAAGTCAAAGGTGCCGTTTATAGTTGTGCAGGACCCTCCGGTCGACCAGGAAAGATACCATGATATTGTCTTCCCGATGGATTTCAGGAGGGAGAATAAGGAGAAGACCCAGATGGCAATCTATATGGGCAAATATTTTGATTCGAAGATACACATACTTGTAACCACTGCCACTGATGCTGGTCTACTCAAGAGAACAAAGATCAATCTGAATTTTGCCATAAGGTATCTCATACAAAACAATATAGAATATGAGATCCATGAGATTCCCAAAGGCAATTTTGCTCAGCAGACACTTGATTTTGCTTCGAGGATCAATGCAGACCTGATACTGATAGTAACGACCAAGAATATCACTTTTGCTGACTTTATGCTCGGCGCCTCAGAACAATATATTATTGCCAACAGTTCAAAAATACCGGTCTGCTGCGTGAATCCGAGATCATCCTTCGCGAAGAGCGGCCAGTTTATGGGCGGCTGGGCTGATTAGAAAGAGTGAGAGTGAGAGTGAGAATGGTCACTCTCACATTTCAGTACGGGTTTTACTAATTGTACAGTTAATTATTTGTCCTTACTTTCCTCTTTCAGCTTCGAAAACGAGGTTAATCCTCCGATTACACCAAGATTCATTGAATCAAGGGCTGAGCTGGGGACAATAACCATTGAGCCCTTTTCCTTTAATCCCTCATACAGCATGTTCATTCCGCGCAGGTGCAGGGCAATCGGATTGTCGCTGTACTGCTCGCTGGCTTTGGCAAATTTCTCTGCAATTTCGGTTTCGGCAGTACCGAGGATGACTCTGGCCTTTCTTTCCCTTTCAGCCTGTGCCTGCTTACTCATGGCATCAGCAAGGGCCTGTGGGATTATGATATCTCTTATCCCTACTGTCTGACAGGTGATCCCCCATGGATTTGTATTTGCATCCAGTGTCTTCTGAAGGTCCTCAGCTATCTTTTCCCTTTCCTGTAACAGATCTGCCAGTTCATGTTTTCCTATGATATCACGAAGGTCAGTCTGGGCGATATAGGATATTGCCCTGACATATTCCTGGACCTCAAGGGCAGCCTTTTCCACATCCCAGACAGTCCAGTAAACAACTGCATCCACATTTACAGGGACTGTATCTTTGGTAAGAGTCTGTTCGGCCCTGAACTCAGTTACCCTTACACGCTGGTCAATATAAGAATTGATCTGGTCAATGATGGGTACGATAAAAAATAATCCCGGACCCTTAAGTCCGTGAAATTTCCCCATTCTAAGCACTACAGCTTTTTCCCACTGGTCTGCAATTTTAATTGAAGCTCCGATCAGCAGGGAAATAATGATCAAGATAACCAGGAGAGGCACTCCGATCATCTGGAGCATGTATAGTCCCACAGATATAGCGAGCAGGACTAAAACCACTGTTGTGGCAACAGGATTGGAAAAACCACTTGTTTTCATTTCTTACTCTTTTTGTAATTCATTAATTAAATCATTCTTTGTAAACCCATAGCTTAAAGCAATGGTGATAAACTCATTGCAGATACTCTGCAATTTTCGGGATCGTTCTTTGACCGGCAGCGTAATACTTGTCTTACCGATGAATGTGCCTGTTCCCTGCTGGGTCTCAAGGATGTTCTGAATTTCGAGTTCCTTGTAGGCTTTAGTCACGGTATTAAGATTGACTTTTAAATCTACTGCCAGAGCACGAACGGTAGGAAGCTGTTCTCCTGCCGTAAGGTTTCCTGAGGCTATCCCGAATTTTATCTGGTCAATTATCTGACGGTAAAAGGGAACGCCCGCTTTAGGATCAAGTACAAAATTAATCATAGTAATATAGCATTAATGTACTATTAATATAATACAATATTACTACATAATTTTAAATGAACCAAATCTTTTTGAAGTTTTTTCAGTCAGCCGTGAAGACTTTTTCAGAAAGGTGGATTTTTAGCTCTTTTTGAATCCGGAATAAATAATGCAGCCATGACTGCTACCAAAAGAGCAAAGACAAATGTTGTAAGCCTTGCAGGAACGCCTTTCGAAATAAAGGCGGATGTTATGGTTGAAATTGTTTCTTCCCTCCCTGTCATGCTGATTTTTTCCTTTATTGCCGCTTCAAACTTTGAAGCACTTATAAACCTTTCTCCTTCCATAGCGCGAAGATTATCTGAATCTCCCGGAAGAAGGATGTGCTGATTTACCAGCATATCGGTTTTAGATTGAGTCACCTTGTAATGCTGTTCAAAGCCGCCGCTTATCCAGAAAACAGTGAACAGTATTCCCGAAATGACGGTGATGATTGCAGCCCTGCCATGGAATCTTTTCCAGAATAATGAAAATAATATTACCACCGAAAATGTACATCCTATGCCTGCCCACACGTAGCTCACTATCGTAAAAATAAGTTTTGAAGGGGTAACATAAGAGAGGCCAAGGGCCACAAAAGCCAATATGACAGTGGTCAGGCGATGACGCTTTAATGCTGATCTGCCCGGATCACCCGATTCTGACTTCCGTTTATTCTTCAGCAGGCTCTCTGAAAGTTCTGAGGCTGAAAGAATAAGAAGCGAATCGGCTGTTGATATCATTGCAGCAATTGCACCGGTTATAAGAAGTCCTGCGAGCACAGAAGGAAAAAGCCGGAGAATAACGCTGGGCATAACATATTCAGGATCGCTTAATCCTGCAGGTCCGAAAATAGCCAGGCCGATCCATCCGATCATCAAAGCCCCGATATATGCAATTACTGTCCATGCAATTCCTATATTTCTAGCCTTTTTTGCCTGTTTTGCGTCTTTTATTGCCATGAAACGGACACTAAGCTGCGGCTGGCCCCCCATGTATCCGAAGAACCAGCTGAAACCGCCGGTAATCAGAAGGCCTGCACCGAATCCACTTGCCGCTCCGGTTAAAGATAAGTATGTGTCTCCCGATTTCATAAGTGCCTCAGAAATCCCTGAAGCATACAAGCCGGGATTATTAATTAAATAAAGTATCCCGACCACTGGTCCGGCAACGAGGGTAATGATCATCAGAATGGCCTGTACCACATCAGTATAAACAACACTTCTGAAACCCCCGTAGACAGTATAGGGTATAATGATTGCTGCCGTGATAAGTCCGCCAATTGCAGGCTTCAGCCCGAAAAGAGTGTAAAGAGTCTTACCTCCGCCGAGAAATTGTGCCCCGACATAGAAAAAGAAAAAAAACACAATTGCCAGGCTGGATATTATTCTCAGTATTCTTCCGGTTTCACCATGCTTTACCTCAAGATATTCTGTAAAGGTTGCCACATTGTATTTTTCTGCCTCATCCCTGAGACGCCATGCAAGCACTGCCCAGGCAGTTATTATTCCTGCGACACATCCGGCTGCTGTCCAGATCTCTGTAATTCCCATAGCATAGGCTGCACCCGGAAGGCCCAGCAATGCCCATGAAGATTCCCCTGTTGCTCTTTCAGACAGCGCTGCAATCCATCCGGGCAGTTTCCTTCCTGCAATGGTAAAATCGCTACCTGTCTTCACCTTTCTGCCCTGAAATACTCCCCATAGAATAAGAAGGGACATATATACTACCATTATAGAGATTAGCAGAACCTGATTTTCCATATTGTCTTGCTTTAGCTATACCAAAAATAAGAAAGTTTTTACCACGAAGTCGCTCAAAGGTCGCGACAGCTGTCGGGACCACGAAGGCGCACAAAGATTTGTTCACAAAAATGAGTAAATTTGATGCCGCCTGCTATTAAGAAAGAAGAAACAGCCTATGTCTATTGCAGTACAGGGAGTTACAAAGATCTACGGGGAACAGAAAGCTCTCGACAATGTTTCATTCGGGGTAAAAACCGGGGAAATTGTCGGATTCCTCGGCCCTAACGGAGCAGGAAAATCAACCATGATGAAGATCATTACCGGATTTATTCCCGCGACATCCGGCACTGTCCTGATAAATGACATTGAAATTAATGACGAACATGCCGGTGAACTGAAGAAACACATGGGCTACCTGCCTGAGAATAATCCTCTCTACCCGGAAATGTACGTGAGGGAATACCTCGGCTTTGCAGCATCCATGTATGGAGTGAAGCACTCCATGAAAAAGCTTATCGATAATGTAATTGAAGTCACCGGGCTTTCACCTGAACAGAAAAAGAAGATCGGATCCCTTTCAAAGGGTTTCAGGCAGAGAGTAGGTCTCGCCCAGGCTCTGATTCACAATCCTGATATACTGATACTGGATGAGGCTACATCCGGGCTCGATCCGAACCAGATTGTAGAGATCAGGAACCTTATCAGGGATGCCGGCAAAGAAAAAACCATCCTGCTTTCAACTCATATAATGCAGGAGGTTGAGGCTATCTGCGACAGGGTAATTATCATCGATAAGGGAAAGATTGTTGCAGACGAACCAAAAAACAATATTTATTCCATAATAAACCGCAGAATTCAGGCTGTAATGGTTGAATTTGACAGAGACATCTCCGAAAATGATCTCCCGGAGATCCCCGGCATCGTAAATATAAATAAGATAAGCAGCAGAATTTTTCTGATAGAAGCGGAAGGAGAAAAGGATATCCGCCCTGAGATCTTCTCCTTTGCCGTGAATAACAGCCTGAAAGTACTGTCGATGCAAAAAGAGGAAAGCAGTCTTGAAGATGTGTTCCGGCATCTTACAGGCGGATAAAATTTGTTTTTATGATTTTTTTTATTTGCTTTGCATATTGATTATCCGGTGGAAAGATTTGTGCTGATTGCAACCACAGAAAAAAATGCTAAAACGCTGAAAAGTGCTTTTTCTGATCAACCAATCTTCCCTCAAATTGTTTATGTACTTTAGTCACTCTAAACTTATAAACTATGGCTTATTTTTTTACTTCAGAATCAGTATCAGAGGGGCATCCCGACAAAATAGCCGACCAGATATCTGATGCATTGCTTGATGAGTTCCTGAAATGGGATCCGGAATCAAAAGTGGCATGCGAAACATTTGTAACAACCGGCCTTGTAGTATGCGGAGGAGAGGTTCAGACCTCAGGATGGGTCGATGTTCAGGAGACTGCTCGGAGAGTGATCCGCGACATCGGATATACTAAAGCTGAATACCGTTTTGACTGTGATTCATGCGGAGTCATTTCCACAATTCATGAACAGTCATCAGATATCCGCCAGGGCGTTGTCAGGGAAAAACCTGAGGAACAGGGAGCCGGCGATCAGGGTATGATGTTCGGATATGCCTGCCGTGAAATGGATAATTATATGCCTCTGAGCATAGAACTGGCTCATATGCTTCTGCAGGAACTGGCTGCAATACGCCGCGAGGGCAAAGTGATGAAATACCTGCGGCCCGATTCCAAATCGCAGGTTACCATTGAATATAATGACAATAACAAGCCTCAGAGAATTGATACGATTGTTATCAGCACCCAGCATGATGAGTTTATCCAGGCTAAAGTTAAGTCACATGCATCTGAAAAAACTGCAGAAAAAGCCATGCAGAAAAAAATATGGGAGGATGTTCAAAACATATTGATCCCAAGGGTAAAGAAATCTCTTCCTCCAAGGATCAGGAACCTGTTCAGGGATGATCTGAAGCTTCTGGTTAATCCTACCGGGAAATTTGTCATCGGCGGTCCTCACGGTGATACAGGTCTTACAGGAAGGAAGATCATCGTGGACTCTTACGGAGGACACGGAGCTCACGGCGGTGGTGCATTCTCAGGCAAGGATTCATCCAAAGTGGACCGTTCTGCTGCCTATGCAGCACGTCATATAGCAAAGAACCTCGTGGCTGCCGGTGTCTGCGACCAGGCTCTCGTTCAGGTAGCATATGCCATCGGGGTGGCACAACCTGTAGGCCTTCATGTTAACACATTCGGTACTGCAAAAGTTGTAAACAGCAAGGGGTCTATCCTTCACGATGGGGAAATAGCCGAGAAAATAAGCAAGCTCTTTGATATGCGTCCGTATTCTATCGTGAAGAGGCTGGGGCTGAAGAATCCTATTTTCCTGAAGACTGCAGCTTATGGCCATTTCGGCCGCGATTACAAGGTTGATGATGTTGAAGTATATTATGAAGTTCCCGGCAGCAAGCCCAGGGTAGTTAATAACAACGGTAAGCAGGCCTGGCTTAAAAAGGTCGGGTTTTTTGCCTGGGAAAAGCTCGATTATGTGGATAAGATAAAGAAGGCGTTTAATATCTGAGCCCCCGCTCCGCTATCGCGGAGCTGCCCCCTGAAGGGGGCATAATTACCTGATTTATAGATGCTTTTTATAGTTAAACAAACTTACCCCCCTTCAGGGGGGTTGGGGGGCTAAAGGTTCAGAACGATGCCTTCACAATCCTGGCAACATTATCTGATCGCCCGAGGGTATAATAATGGATTCCCGGCACGCCTTGACTTATTAGTTCCTTTGACTGCATGGTTGCCCATTCAATCCCGACTTCCCTGGCTTCTTTATCAGTTGTGCACTTCCTGATTTCTGAGACGAAATCCTCCGGTATATCAATATGGAAAGTCTGCGGCAGCAGCCTGATATCATTAAGCGCTGATATAGGTTTTAATCCTGCAATAACAGGCACATTTATGCCCAGCTTCCTGCATTCGTCCCTGAACCTGAAAAATTTCCTGTTATCGAAAAACATCTGGGTTACAATATAGCTTGCTCCTGATTCAACTTTATGTTTAAGGTTTTCCATGTCTGCCTGCATGTTGGGGGCTTCGACATGCTTTTCAGGATAACCTGCAACACCGACACAGAACCTGGTTGAAATTGTATCTTCCAGGGACTCTTCAAGGTATTTACCTTTATTCATGTTGATGATTTGTCTCACCAGTTCGAACGTATGAGTATGCCCGTCTTTTTCGGGTATGAATGTCCGGCTGCCTCTCTGGGGATCTCCCCTCAGGGCAAGGACATCATCGATTCCCAGAAAATTCATTTCTATAAGAACATTCTCGGTTTCTTCCTTCGTGAATCCTCCGCACAGAATATGCGGAACGACTGTTATATTGTACTTATACTTAACTGCAGCAGCAAGAGCAATGGTTCCGGGCCTGAGACGGGTCACCCGTTTCTCAAGAAGACCGTCGGGCCTGTCCTTATAGGTTATCTCATTACGGTGAGTGGTGAAATTTATATATGCAGGCTGAAATTCCATAAGTCTGTCAATTGCTGCATAAACTTTCTCAATGCTGTGTCCTTTCAGTGGAGGCAGCAGCTCAAATGTAAACAGCGGTCCTGAAGCGTTCCTTATTTTATCTATAACACTCATCTTAAATAAATTACAAATTAGGTGCAAGCCATCTGGATGCCTCTTCAACAGTCATGTTCTTCCGTTTTGCATAATCTTCCAGCTGATCATTGCCGATTTTTCCCACGTTGAAATAGGCTGATGCCGGATGCGAGAATATATAGCCGCAGACCGATGCCGGGGGATCCATTGCATAATTCTCAGTAAGGCTGACGCCTATTGCTTTTTGAGCATCCAGAATATCGAAAAGAATTCCCTTTTCGGTATGATCCGGACAGGCAGGATACCCGGGGGCAGGTCTTATGCCACTGTATTTAGCTTGAAATAATTCCCCAACCTGTAAATGTTCATCTCCTGCATATCCCCAGTATTCCTTCCGGATTTTCTCATGAAGCCATTCTGCGGCAGCTTCAGCCAGGCGGTCGCTGAGTATCCTTATCATGATCGTGGCATAATCATCGTCCCTGAATTGTTTAAGTGCTAAACTATCTATATCTGCCGTTACAACAAATAGTCCCATGTTATCCCTGATCCCCGAATCAAGAGGTGCAACATAATCCGCCAGGCAAAGGTTCGGGGTGCCTTTTTCCTTCTGCTCCTGGTTTCTCAGAAACCGGAACAGGTATTCTGTCAGTTTTTCCTCTTTCAAAGATACTTTAGGAATGTCTTTCCTTTCGGCATCAAACACAATAACATCATCTCCGCTGGAGGCAGCAGGATAGAGTCCGAACACTCCCCTGGCAGTTATTATCTTTTTACTGATGATTTTCTCCAGGTATGACCGGGCATCATCGAATAGTTTTCCGGCTTCTTCCCCTTTTACAGGATCGCTGAAAATTGCCGGGTATTTTCCTGATAGCTTCCATGCATAGAAAAAGAATGTCCAGTCGATATAACCTGTCAGACTTTTCAGGTCTATATCTTCGAGGAGATGATAGCCTGGTTTCAGGGGTTGCAGTAACTGAACTGAATTCCAGTCTGTCAAAAGCCTGTTTTTTCTGGCTTCCCCGATTGACAGCAGCTTTCTTTCAGACTGCCTTGAATCATGATCCTTTCTCAGCTTTTCATATTTGTTTCCGACGGATCTCACAAAGTCAGTCGTGTTATCCTGCAGCAGCGCCGAGAGAACACCGGCAGCTTTCGATGCATCTTTGACATGAACGACGGCATTTGAATATACCGGATCGATCTTTACAGCCGCATGTATTTCCGATGTTGTTGCTCCTCCGATAAGAAGAGGCATGGTTAGTTTCCTTCTCTCCATCTCAGAAGCGACATGCACCATCTCTTCAAGGGACGGGGTTATAAGTCCGCTGAGCCCGATAAAATCAACTTTTTCCTTTAACGCGGTGTCGATTATTTTTTCAGAAGACACCATCACTCCAAGGTCTGTCACCTCGAAATTATTGCATGAGAGAACGACTCCCACGATATTCTTGCCTATATCATGAACATCGCCTTTCACGGTTGCCAGGAGGATCCTGCCAGCCGACTTTTTCTCTTCACCCTTGTTCTCTTCTTCTATATAGGGAGCAAGTTTCGAGACGGCTTTTTTCATCACGCGTGCGCTTTTTACCACCTGGGGAAGGAACATCCTGCCTGATCCGAACAGGTCTCCCACCTCATTCATCCCGGCCATCAGAGGGCCTTCAATAAGTTCCAGTGACCGCGAAAAAAGATGGCGTGCTTCTTCGACATCCTGTTCGATAAATTCATCAAGCCCTCTTATCAGGGAGTGTTTGATCCTGTCAATCACCGGCATAGAACGCCATTCGTCGCTCTTTACCTCCTTTTTTCCTTCATTTTTCAGTCCTTCTGCAAATTTCACAAGGCGTTCAGTGCCATCTTTCCTGCGGTTGAGAACCACATCTTCAGTAAGCTGCAGAAGATCAGGTGGTATCTCACTGTAAACCTGCAATATGCCCGGATTAACAATTCCCATATCGAGACCGGCGTTTATGGCATGGTACAGGAAAACGGAATGCATTGCTTCACGTACCCTGTCGACTCCCCTGAATGAAAATGAAAGATTACTTATCCCGCCGCTTACCTTTGCATGGGGGAGATTTTCCTTTATCCAGGTCGTGGTTTTAATGAAATTGACAGCATAGTTATTATGTTCCTCTATACCTGTAGCTATTGCAAGGACATTAGGATCGATTATGATATCCTCCGGCGGGAATCCGAGCTTCCCTGTCAGAAGATTATAAGACCGGCCCGCCACTTCTACACGGCGTTCAAAAGTATCGGCCTGACCTTTTTCATCAAAAAGCATTACTACAGCTGCCGCGCCATACTTCCGGATTTTCCATGCACGTTCAAGAAATACTTCCTCTCCTTCCTTCAGGCTTATTGAATTTACAACCGACTTGCCCTGGATACATTTCAGCGCCGATTCAATCACATTCCACTGCGACGAATCTATCATCAGCGGAAGTTTTGCAATATCCGGTTCAGCCATGATCAGGTTGACAAACTTAACCATTGCTTTTTCAGAATCCAGCATCGCCTCATCCATGCATATGTCAATTATCTGAGCGCCGCCTTCAACCTGGTTCCTGGCGATCGCAACAGCTTCGCCGTATTTTTCCTCTTTGATGAGACGTGCAAATTTCAGGGATCCCGACACATTTGTCCTTTCCCCGATATTAACAAAATTCGTCTCAGGAGTAATGGTCAGGGATTCCAGGCCGCTCAGGCGTGTATATTTCCTTATCACCGGTCTTATCCTGGGCTTATATTTAGCAGCGGCTTCCGATATCTTTTTTATATGAAGCGGGGTTGTTCCGCAGCATCCTCCGATAATGTTTACCCAGCCTTCTTTAAGGAATTCCCCGATGACGGATGCCATAAATTCCGCAGACTGGTCATATTCGCCGAACTGGTTCGGAAGTCCTGCATTCGGATGTGCAGAAACAAAGAATGGGGACTTCGCCGAAAGTTCTTCGACAAACGGCCTCAGCTGTTCGGCACCCAGTGCACAATTCAGCCCGATGCTGAAAAGAGGGAAATGTGAAACAGATATCAGGAAAGCCTCGAGTGTCTGTCCTGTCAGAGTCCTTCCGCTTGCATCCGTTATGGTAACAGAGACCATTACGGGAAGCGCTGTCCCCTTCTCCTCAAATACTGAACCGATGGCAAAAAGTGCAGCCTTGCAGTTGAGCACGTCAAAAACAGTTTCAACCATAAGAATATTAACACCTCCGTCAATCAGTCCTCTTGCCTGTTCTGAATATGCGTTTACAAGATCATCAAAAGTTACGGATCTCGCTCCCGGATCATTGACATCGGACGACATTGATGCCGTGCGGTTCGTCGGACCAAGAGTGCCGGCGATAAAGTGTGTGCCTCTATTACCTGAGCTTTCAAACTCTGCCACAGCCTTTCCTGCAAGCCTGGCAGATTCAAAATTCAGATTATAAACCTGATCTTCCATGCCATAATCTGCCATGGAGATCCGGTTCGAGTTGAATGTATTGGTGGTGATTATATCTGCTCCGGCCTCAAGATATTCTCTGTGAATTCTCAGTATCACCTCCGGTTTGGTTAATGACAAAAGATCGTTGTTTCCTTTCTGGGATCTCGGGTGATCTTTGAATTGAAAACCGCGGTAATCTTCATCCTGCAGCCTCTGTTTCTGGATCATGGTGCCCATTGCACCATCGAGGACCAGGATTCGTTGCTGAATTATATTTTCAAGTTTTGAGGTCATGATTATCAGTTTATTCCCTTTCTCCCGGTATTTACTATAAAAACATCCATTCCTGGAAGTTGTTCTCTCAGTTCATATAATCTGTTAAGATTAACTAACCCTATTACATATTTATGCAATCTTCCGCTAAAGTATTCCGACACTTCCTCAAATCCAAATAAATCCTTTAACTTTTCATCGTTATACCTCAGG
>Ga0172364_10001046_pt1 | contig 20836 bp, 24 predicted proteins | sample LakKivSesite10cm_FD_114545 | JGI IMG/M metagenome (GOLD analysis project Ga0172364, IMG submission 114545) | Sediment microbial communities from Lake Kivu, Rwanda - Sediment site 10cm | ecosystem: Environmental > Aquatic > Freshwater > Lake > Sediment | place: Rwanda: Western Province, Lake... | reverse complement strand
TCGACGGGCGGGAGGGGCTCCGACTTGCTTCCGGGAGGCACGAACGACCCGCTTCCCTCGAGCATCGCCTGCGGCGAGTGGGTCTTCAGGATTTGCGCCAACGCTTCGCTCGGATCCCCGGGGCACGGCCAGCGATCATCCCCGAACAAGAGCAGCACGCCGGGCGCGGGCGTCAGTCGCCCATCGACCGATGCTTCGGCGTACACGACAACCTTGGGTCTTGTCATGAGGAGACCTCCTTGCCTCTGCAGATCCTAGCCCTTCGGGTCGGCGGCGCGAGCGGAGCCCTAGAAGAACTTGCGCTTCAGGAAGAAGATGGCGGCCAGCCCGGCGAGGAAGACCGAGAACCCCATCGTGATGAGGAACGCGTGTGGGGAACCCTGGAACGGAAGCCGCACGTTCATGCCGTAAAAGCTCGCAACCAGCATGGGAAGCGTGAGGATGATCGTGACCAGGGTGAGGAACTTCATCACGGTGTTCAGGTTGTTCGAGATGATCGAGGCGAAGGCGTCCATGGTCCCTGTCAGGATATTGCGGTAGATATCGGCAAGGTCGCGCGCCTGGCCGAACTCGACGCGTACCTCCTCGAGCAGGTCGATCTCTTCCTCTGTGAGATTCCGTCCCGCGAGTCGCCGAACGCGGTCCCACATCGGCTCGTTCGCGCGCAAGGACGTCGTGAAGTAGACGAGGCACTTCTGGAGGTTCTGCACCCGGATCAGGGTCTGGTTCGTCATGGAGCCCTGGATCGCGTCCTCGGCCTCATCCGACTCGTGCCGGATGCTGTTCAGAAACCCGAGGTACTGGTGGGCGATGTGGAGGAAGAGGGTGCATAGGAAGCGCACGGTGTCGCTCGAGGAGGGGATTCGGCTCCGCCCGGAGAGAAGCTCGCTCCACAGCGCGGTGTCCTCGGCGCACACCGTGACCACGCGCGTCGGGGTCAGAACGATGGCGAGAGCGAGCGTGACGTACGGCGTGTCCGACGACGCATCACGATGCGGAACCCGAAGGATCAGGAGCTTGCTGTCCTCCTCCACCTCGAAGCGCGGGCGCTCGTCGCGGTCCGTGGCTGCGGTGAGGAAGTCCATCGGGATGTGCGCCGCCTCGGCAAGGAGCGCCAACTCGACCGAGGTTGGATTCACGACCCGAACAATCTCCGCCTCATCGAGGCCGCCGGCGGGTACGAGTCTGCCGTTCTCGTTGCGGGTGTACTGAAGCATGGGATCGCTCTATTCCTGTGCGTTTCCGCGTGTGTGGCGCTGATGATAGGTCCCCGCCCTCCGAGCGTCAACGCACTCTGTCCGCCCGAAGAAGGCCCCCGTCCCCAGCGCACGGCGATCCCAGCGCCCACGGCGCTCAGCGAAGAGGCTTGACCCAGGAGCGCCGCACGGTTCGATACCCAACGCGTTGGTAGAAGGCGCCGGGCGCATCCGGAAACTCCCACGTGTCGAGTCTCATCTCGACGGCGCCGCGCCCGCGCGCCCACTCTTCCGCTGCGGCGGCCAGGGCGCGGCCTGCGCCTTGCCGCCGCGCCGCAGCATCCACCATAAGGCTCTGGAGATGGCCGTAGCGGCGCGCGACGCGAACCGGGTTCGGGGCGTCATCGCGGATGTACGTCTCGGCAAACCCGACGACGTCGCCTCGCCGGACGGCCAGGAGCAGCGCGGCGTCCTCGGACGCGAGGATTCCGCCGAGCGTCTCGAAGAGCTCGGTCCCCTCGAATGTACCCGGAGGATCGCCGAGGCTCGTCAGCCGGTCCGGCACGCCGCGCACGTGGAACTCGTGGAACTGGTGGTAGAGGCGACAGAGAGCTTCTCGATCCGCGAGCGACGCGCGCCGGATCGTCACTCCGGCTCCGCCCGGCGCACACCTCGCGGCTTCGCCAACCCGGTCGCGGCGGACTGCCGCGATGAACGCGGCCCACACGGCATCCGGCTCCCAAACGCGGCGGATGAGCGCGTCCGCTCGCTCGCGCGGCCATCCGCCGCGGAGCTCCTCGTAGAGGGCGACAAAACACGAAACGCGCTTGTTCGCGGCGCAGTGGACGAAGGTCTTTCGGGTTCGAAGCCGGTCCAAGAGCACAACAAACGCCAGAAAGTCGCCGGGGCGGGGATCCCCGAAAGCGACGGGGATGTGGTGATATTCGATCCCGAGAGAGCGAGCGAGCCCCGCTTCGTCGTCGAGGCAGTACGCCGGGTCGAGCAGACCCAGGTTGACGACAACGGCACACCCCTCCGCGGCGAGCCGCCGAAGCTCGTCGACCGTCGGCTGCCCGCCTGTCCAGAGCGTCTTCGACACGGCGAGGAAGCCGCGGATCGTCTCGACGCCGGACATGCTCCTCACCCCTTGCCGCTCGGCCGCTCGCCGCGAGTGGACCTACTCCGAGAGGACGCGATGCGCCGCCGCGACTCCGGCGCCGACGGCGAACCGGTGGCCCGCCCGCCGTAGCCCCGTTTCGATCGCGGCGACGGTCGCCAGGATGTCGCTCGCACGCACGGACCCCATGTGCCCGACCCGGAAGGTCCGCGCCTTGATCTCCGGGTGCAGACCGCCAGCGATGGTGACTCCCGCGCTCTGAACCTCGCGCAGGAACGTCGGGACGTCGACGCCTTCCGGCACGTAGCAGGCCGTGAGCGTGTGGGCTCGGTGCTCGGCCCGCGCCGGGACGTACGTGAGTCCGATGGCGTCGATGCCGGCCTGGAACGCGCGCGCAAGCCGCGCGTGCCGGACGCAGCGGTTCACCATCCCCTCCGCCACGATCTGCCCCAAGCTCACGTCGAGCGCGGCCACGAGGTTGACTGCCGGCGTTCCGAAGTAGCTCGTCGCGCGGGACTCGTACGCCTTCATCACTGGAAGCCACTTCGACCAGTCGGCGTAGTACGAGCCTACCGGCCGGCGGCGGGCGTGGAATGCCTCCAGCGCCCTCGGGCTCGCCATGAGGAGGGCCAGGCCCGGAGGCACGCCGATCGCCTTCTGTGACGCCGTCAGCACGACGTCGAGCTTCCACTCCTCCTGCCGCAATTCCTCTCCGCCCACCGAGCAGACGCCGTCCACCACCGTCAGCGCCCCGTGCCGGAGCCCCATCTCGCCGAGTTGCCTCACGTCCATCCGCACGCCGGTCGAGGTGTCGACGTGGGTCACGGTCACGAGCTTGTACCGTTCGCGCTCGAGCTCGGCCTCGATTTCGGCCGCCCCGACGACGTCGCCGACCGCCGCGCGCAGCACCGTCACCTTCGCCCCGTGGCGACTCAGGAGATCCTCGAACCGATCGCCGAACACGCCGGTGCTGATCACCAGCGCCCGGTCCCCGGGCTCGACGAGGTTCGCGCCCGCCAGCTCCATGGCCAACGTGCCCGAGCCCGCGACGACGAGGGATTGTCCCGATGGGCATCGCCAGACGTCGCGCATTCTCTCGAGCGCCCGCCCGAACGCGTCCACAAAGGCGGGAGCGAGGTGGCTCGTGGTTGCGGCTCCCATCGCCTGCAGCACGTCCGGCTCGAACTCGACCGGACCCGGGATCATCAAGAGCGTCTGCCCCTTCACGCTTTCCTTCCCCTTTCCTCGCCGCGCATCAGGTCGGCCCGTGCGAGCACCCCGGCAAGCTCCGTCCCCTCACTCGGGGTGAGTTCCGTGAGCGGTCCTCGAACCGGCCCGCCATACAGCCCCAAGAGATCCATCGCCTTCTTCAGCCCCGCCACACCCCACCGCTGCGTGATCGCCACGTTCGGCGCCACCATGCGCCGCTGAATCTCCGCTGCTGCGTCGACGTGGCCGGCGGCGAACTCGCGCTCGATCTCAAGACACTCCGCCGGAGCGATGTTCGCCAACGCCAGGATTCCTCCCACGGCCCCCACCGAGAGGGCCGGCAAGAGGAACCCCGCCGATCCGGCGAAGATCCGGAACTTCGGACCGAGCGCCTCGCGAATCACCGCCATCTTCACCACGTCGCCCCCCGAGTCCTTGATTCCGACGATGCTCCGGCCTTCGGCAAGCGCGACGACGGTGTCGGCATCGAGGTCGATTCCCGTGCACGCGGGCATGTTGTAGATCAGGATGGGGATGTCTGCGGCGTCAGCCACGCGAGCATAGTGGCGGAGGAGCGCCTCGCGGGTCATCCTCGCGCGGTAGTAGAACGGCGGAAGAACGAGCGCCGCGTCGGCGCCGATTCTCTCCGCCTCGCGCGTCAGCTCGACCGTCTCCCGCGTCGATTGACAGCCGGTCCCCGCGATCATCCAGCGGTCGCCGGGGATGTCCTCGCGTGCCGCGCGAAGGACGTCGAGCCGCTCCTCGGGGGAGAGCAGGACGCCCTCGCCATTCGACCCGAGGACGACGTAGCCGGCAAGAGCGTGCCGGCCCCAGGCGCGGAGGTTGTCGCGAAGGCGATCGCGTGCGAATTCGTCCCGCTCGTCGAACGGCGTCGGAATGGGCGGCAGGATCCCTCGTAGGTCGGTCACGTCACGCGGCACGACGCCTCCTCTTCCAGCGCTTCGGCCCATGCACCAAGCATCGGCCGGCGAGCCGCTCGACGCAAGTCCCGACCGGCAAGGAGAAAGGGAAGGGTCCGCGCGGTGCGCGGACCCTCGACTCGCTCTTCAATCTCAGCCAGCCCGCGAGAGCCGGCCACCCATCAGCCTCAGGCCTTCTCCGCCTTCTTGGCCTTCTTCGCAGCACGCTTTTCCTTCAGCGTCTTCTGCGGCGCCTTCTTCGAAGTCTTCTTTACATCCTGCGACTTCGCCATTCTAGGCCTCCTCCAATTAGGTGGTGTACCTGAGTCCCCTCAAGCACCCGCGACAGAATAGCACTCGCGAGGCGCAAAGTCCAAGCCCCAGGGCGAGATAGAGATCGGCCCCAACCGGCTTCCGCCATCCGGATGCGCCCGAAGCACACCCGTTCTCGTTCAGAAGCTCTGGCCGCTCTTGATGATGAACCCGCCCGACTTCTCGTCGCGCTCCAGGTCGAGGATCCCCTGGGCGCCGGCCTCCTCGAGGAGCTGCCCGAACGAGCCGAACCCGTAGTAGGACTCGGCGAAGCCAGGCTTCCTGCGCTTCAGGGCCTGCTTGATCATCGAGCCCCAGATCTCCCCTTCGCCGCGCTCTTCCACCAGCGCCTCGTAGGTCTCGACTACCAGGTTCCACGCCTCGCGCTTCTTGTCCTCGGGCGACGGCGCGGTCTTCTTCGCCACCCGGCCGCCTGCGACCTTCTTCGCCGGCGGGCGCTGCGCCTTCGCCTTGGCCTCCGCCCGCTGCCGGCGGACCAGATCGTCGTAGAAGATGAACTCGTCGCAGTTCGCAACTAGGAGGTCCGCCGACGAGTTCTTCACGCCGACCCCAATGACGGTCTTGTTGTTCTCGCGCAGCTTGCTGACGAGCGGAGAGAAGTCGGAGTCGCCGCTGATGAGCACGAACGTATCGACGTGCTCCTTCGTGTAGCAGAGGTCGAGCGCGTCGACCACCATGCGGATGTCGGCCGAGTTTTTCCCTGACATGCGCACGTGCGGGATTTCGATGAGCTCGAACGACGCCTCGTGCAGCGGTCCCTTAAACTCCTTGTACCGCGCCCAGTCGCAGTACGCCTTCTTCAGGACGATGCTCCCCTTGAGGAGAAGCCTCTCGAGGACCTTCTCGATGTCGAATTCCGGGTAGTTCGCGTCGCGAACCCCGAGCGCGATGTTCTCGAAGTCGAGGAACACCGCCATGTTGATCGCTTCTACTGCATGCGCCGTCGTCATGCCCCCATCCCATTCCCTTCCGTCCGATCGGTCGCACGGCCGCACCGACCCAGCCGCCAACCCGACGAACCCATGGCCCTACACGAGTCCGGCGAGCTTGTCGACCGCGTCCGTGATCCGGCGATCGAGGCCCTTCCCCATCCAGTTCACAACCGCCGCCCCGCGGACGGCCGCGCCCTGCGCCTCGCACAGCTTCCGCATCTGGCGGGCGGCGCGGTTTCCACCCAGCCACGCAAACGGGAACCCCTGCGTGATGAGGCAAAGTACGCCCTTCTTGTCGAGGCTTCGGATTTGTCCGAGCGCCTTCCCCATAACCGGCGACAGCGAGAACGCCTCGACGGGCGAGCCGATCACGAGAACATCGTACGGTGCCGGATCCGGAAGCGGGCCAAGCTGGACGTCGCGCGTTCCCTGCTTCCGCTCCCCCGCAAGCTTCACTTCCTCGAGGACGACCGAGTGCCCCGCGCCCTGGAGCTTCTGTTGCAGCTTCGCGGCCACCGACCGCGTATTCCCCGTTTGCGAGTAGATGACGATCCCTACCTTCATGTCTCCCTCCCCATTGCCCGGAACATCGCTGTACGCTACTTCATCCACAGCACCCGCGCCAACTCGCTTTCGCGGACCCGACATCTCAGACCGGGCCAGATGAGCCGGTGCGGTTCACCCGGGGAACGCGCGGAGGCAGGCCGGGCTCGGCCGCCGGCCCGGGTTGCCGATCCTGACCCGTCCGATCGCTTCGCGCGCCGACTCGGCGTCATCCTGAAGAAGTGGTCTGCACTCCGTCCTCACTCCGGACGCCTTGGGAGGTGTCCCGCGATCACACGGCGCCTGCTTGCCAGGCCGTGCTCAGCCGACGCCCGCGCGGAGCGCGGCGCCCATCGAGCCGAGGAGAAGGGCGGAGGAAGCCACGGTGACGAGCCACAGCCGCCGGTTGAGAGAGAACATCGGTAGGCCCATGAGAACGATCGCCCCAAAGAAGAGAACGAGATACGGCACGAGAATCGCGGGGCGCGCCGGTGACCGGAACTCCATTGGCACGGCATAGTCCACAACGACCATCAGGCCGACGAAGGCGAGGAAGACGGCGGGCCCGCTCCACAAGAGCCATGCTGCTCTTGCGCGGACGAACGTGACGAGAGCAGCGACGGCAGGAAGGGCAAGCGCCACGATGACGTACCCAAGCGCGTGGTTTGTCGCCATGCTGCGCGTCCAGATGCGCGAGAGGAATCCCGCCGCCTGCAGGACGTTAACGGCGTTCACGATCGCCCAGACGGTGAGGCTCGCCCACCACGGACCACTCGCCGAAGCCGAGAAGGCTACGTGGACGCACATCGAAGATGCTTCACCATCACAACGCACGGACTCGCCTCGCCCCACTCGAGAGTCTCCCGAAGCGGTCGGAACCCCAGGCGCTCGTAGAAGCCGCGCGTGCGCCGGTAGCTCGGATCTGGGTCGGACGCCGAGAGCGTCTTGACCTGCAGGGTATCCACGGAACGCCCGAGCAGGGCATGCTCGACGTGCTCGACCAGGAGCCGCCCATAGCCACGGCCATGGTGCTCGGGCGCGACGGCCACAGCGCGGATCTCGGCAGACCGCGGGCCCAGCGGCTCCAGGGTTAGGAACCCAACGACGACGCCGTCGACGTCGACCACCGACGTCTGGAGCGCCATGCAGTCGCGCACGTAGCCCACGAGCGACTCCTCGATTCCGAACCACTCGGGCAGCGCACGAAGGATCGCCTCGCAGGCAACCTCTTCCCCTCGCCTCATCGGGCGGATCACTGCCGGACCCCCGTTCCTTCCTCGCACATTCACCTCTCGATGGCGGTCGGCCTCGGCGCCTACTCACCGGCTGCGGCCTGTGGATCGGCCTCGTCGTCCGGAGTGCTCGTGGCGCGCTCGAGCCGCTCCCGAAGCTCCCCGCTCAACAGCCGCTCGAGGTACGGCGTCACCCGCCAATACTCCTTCAGCGCCTGGTACTCCTCCGCGGAGCGTCGGCTTGCGGATTCGGGCGTCCAGACGGAGCGGATCATCAGGTTCTTCGCGGTGTGCTCGATGGAAACGAACTGGATCACGTCCGTGCGGTACCCCATGACCCGCAGAATGGCCGCCCGGAATGCGTCGGTCAGGATGTCCCCCAAGCGTTCCCCGAGAATGCCGTGGCGCGAGACGGCCCGGAACGGGGCGGGCCCGGGAATGCGCGATAACTGCTCCTGCAGCTCGTGCTGGCAACAGGGCGCGGTCAGGATGAGCTTGCTGCCCCAGCGGATGCCCTGCGCCAAAGCATCGTCCGTCGCCGTGTCGCACGCATGAAGAGCGACTACAGCATCCGGAGCGACTGCCGGACGGTACTCGGCAATGCAGCCGACCTCAAAGGCGAGCCGATCCCATCCGAGCGACCGCGCTTTCTCCCAGTGCCGCTCGAGAAGATCCGCCTTCACATCGATGCCCACCACCTCGGCGGGAAGCCTCAGGATGTCGTTCAAGTAGTGGTAGATGGCAAACGTCAAGTAGGCGTTCCCGCAGCCGCAGTCCACGATGTGGACCGGCTTCGTCGACCCCGCCACGAAGACGCCGGTCTCCTCAACCAGCCGCAGGAACTCGTTGATCTGACGGAGCTTGCCTTGCCGGTCTGCTTTGACCTTGCCGCTCTTCGTCAGGATTCCCACCGCCTCAAGGTACGGCGCTGAGCCGACGAGCGACAGGATCTTCTTCTTCTCGCGATCGTGAGACAGGTCCACGGTTGCGCGCGGCGCCCCCAACGGAACCTCGCGGAGGAAGGGCTTGCCCTTCTTCGTGATCCGGATCTCGAGACGGCAAGCTGTCGTCTCGGCGTGGATGTTCGTGAACGCGAGCGCAAGAAGCCCGTCGACCTGTCCGGCAATCTCGTCCGCGTTGTAGTTCTTGCTGATGTCCTTCTCTTCGTCGAAGCGGGAGATCTGCCACCGCAGCCCCCCGTGGACGCGCACGGGGCGGACGACGACCTTGATCCACGGAAGCGTTGTGCCGGGCTGGCATCCGCTGAACACAGCGCGGACGAACGACTCGCGGTCGAGGATACAGTCCCGAACCCGTTCCGTGTACTCCCCCGACGTGCTGTTCATGGATGGAGGATTCTACCGTCCAGAGAGCTCCGAGGAGCATGCGTGCGTACTTCCCTGCTCCGAGTTATCCGTCCCGCCGCGATCGTGGATAGAGTGAAGCGCCTGCCTCCGCCAGTTTCTCCAACCACATCGCCTTCAGCGCCTTGAGGTCGTTCGTCGGATCGTACCCGGGGTCGTCTGACGGGGTGAGGAGATCCAGCGTCTCGAAGGTGAAGGACCCGGGGCCAAGCTTGCTCCAATCCGCCTGAAGCTCCTTGTCGGGATGCGAGCCGTTCTCGAGCTGGAATCGTTGGCGGTTGAGAATCCCAGGAACGTTGGCGCTTGACCCGAGGAAGGTCTTCCCGGATGCCGTGTTCCGGATGCCGTAGACGCCGGCAGGGCGAGGCGTCTCGACGTATTCGCGCACGAGCGCCTTCCTGTCCGCGCGTCCTGCGGCTCTCGGGTGCTCCATGCGGAAAGCCCAACCCGTGCGCCCGTCCGGCCACACGAGCGGGAGTCGCGACATGCCGGTCTCGGCGAGGAGAGCGGCTTGCCGCGCGTCGGCGGCGTAGTTCGTGAACAGGACGCAATCAAGGGCCCACTCCGTTCGCAGCCACTCTCGGAGCGCAGCGAGGAGGTGCCGATCGAGATCCCGAGCCACCTCCGACGCGCGAACCCAGAAGCCGACGCAGGCTCCGGAAGTGCCCGTGCCGCAGAGAGGATCGGCCTCAGACCACACGGGAACGATGTAGACGCAACCGAGGCAGCGCATCTCGTCTGGGGCAAGCACGGTGTAGGTGAACGTTTCCCCGCTCTCATGCTCGCGCTCGTGGCGCTCGAGGTCGGCCAGGTTCTCGGCCAACGTGAAGTCGTCGGCCGGCCAGTCGCTGCCGCTCCAGCGGCGCAACTCGGCGGCGCTCGACATCACCGCGTCGTAGTCGCGCTCCGCATCGGAGGCCTGCAACGGGCGGAGGACAAAGCGATCGGTTCGCGTCCCGCTGGGCGCGGAGTCTCTTGCGGGAAACGCGATGGGCATGAACGACCTCCCGATGCCTGGGACGCCCTCGGCGCCCAAGCGCGACAGCTTACGCGACCGCCCGCTTCCTCAGGAAGAGCCGAGCGCAGTGGAGCGCGTACAGCCCGCGAAGAACAGTCCTCGCCTCCCACGACGCTTCGCGTTCCGTGAGCTTCCCTCCGCAGACTCGGAAGAAGAAGAGCCGAGTGAGCCATCGGAGCGGCATCTTCTTGTCGGGATCGAAGACGTAGCCGTCAGCCGGCGCGAGCGTGAAGCGATAGGGCGGTTGGAGATCGAGCCCGGTCGGGTCCTCGCGAGCGCGCAGAGCGTCGAGCACGCCGCGGCGGATCGCAGGCCGCGTCTCGTCGGCCGATGGAAACCAGTTTCTCTCGAGGCTCTTCACGGAGATCCCGACGACGCGAGGACACAGCACCTTCGCTTCGGTCACTGCGGCCTCCTCGCCGACGACGGCGAGGAGCGGCGCGTCCATGAACATGGCGAGCTCGAGCCCGATCTCGCCCACACGTACGCCGTTCAGCGTCACGGCGCCGATCTGGAGACAAATCGTGTGCGCCGCGAACCCGCCGCCGCCGGCCATCGCGTGCTGACCGACGAAGACCATCCCGTAGGGCTCGCCGCGCACCGTCTTCCGTGCCTTCCCAGGCAGGTGAGGGCGCCGGAGCAAGCGGACGTTCGCAGGAAGTTCGCTCACGAGCAGGTTCGACTCGCGCTTGCCGCCGTCGTGCTCGTCGTCGATGATGATGTCGTCGATGCCGAACTCGTTCGCGGCTTCGCACACGGCCTTCACGTCGGAGGTGATGAGCGCACGGCCCTCCGATCGCCACAGGTCAGATCCATGGCGTAGCGTGTTCCAGTTCGCACGCGAGATGCCCGACGCGCCTTCCACGTCGCAGAGGATGTAGAGCACCTTTCTCGCGTTCTTCATGATGGCCACAGTGTTGGCGTCCTCCTTGATCAGAGAGCAGCGACCGGACAGTAACACAACACACTGTTTTATTCCAATCGGCAGGTGCGTCCTGCTGCGCCCGCAGGGAGTTCTCAGCCGTCGCCAGAGCTTCCGCGCTCGGCACGAGTCGCCTGCGCCCGGTGCAGGACGATCGGCAGGCATCGCGCGAAGAGCTCGAAGTCCGCGTCCGTTGTGTAGATCTCGTGCTCGTGTCGGACTCCAACAGCGCAGATCAGGAAGTCGGTGTTTGAACCTTGGATCCCCTTCGAACGGCAGAGGTTGTAGTAGCTCGCCGCCAGCTCGTAGTCTTTCGCCGCGATCGGAAGGTCCGGAAAGGCGGCAAGCGACAATCGGATTCGATCGAACTGCGCCTTCCGCGCGATCCCCGAGAGGATCTCCTGTCGGATGGGACCGATCAGCCGGACGCGGCCATCGCGAATGAGAGTCTCGAGCTCGCGTACCTCGGGATCGTCCTTGTGCTCCCGCCGGCGTAGCCCGAGCGACCAGACGCAGGTGTCGACAAGAACCATCATGTCTTGGAGCGCTGCGCCTTGTAGTCGTAGTCCGGCACGAAGTCGACCTTGCCGAACTCCGACAGCACCTTGACCTGGCGCAACCGCTGTGTGTAGTCGACGAGCGCTTGGGTGACGGCGGCCCGCTTCGTCTTGTGCCCCCCAAGCCGGACAGCTTCGTCAATCAACCGATCGTCAAGCTGTAGATTCGTCGGCACGTCGAGCTCCTATCCACACACAAGCCTACACATTGGGGGGTGTGGAGGCAAGCCGTTGCGCTTGAGAAGTCCGCGGCGTGCGCTCACGTGCCCGCAGGAATCACTCCGCCGAAGCGCTTGTAGAGGAACTCGACGTTCGCGGCGAAGCGATTCATCCCTCCGACGAGCCACGCGTCGAACGGTGCCGGCAGAGCGATCTGCTTCGCCTCCGCCAGCGACCCGCCTCGCGAAACGATCTTGCCGACCAACTCCTCCATCACGTCGAAGTAGGCAAGTTCCTGCTCGGCTTCCGCGCGCCCGCCGACGGGCCCGTGGCCGGGCACGAGCGTCTGGAGTCCCGAACCGAGGACGAAGCAAAGCTGCTCTCGGTAGAGGCCCAGGTCGGAGTCGGCGAGGAAGGGCTGCGTGTTAAAGAACCCGACATCGCCGATGAAGGCGATCCCGTCATCGGGGAGGAGAAGAGCCACGTCGTCGGCCGAGTGTCCGCGCCCGAGAGGGCGCACCTCGGCCACCCACTTCTCGCCGTGGAAGGTCAGCGGGCCGGCAAACGTCAGGTCGGGGTACCGCGGCACGTAGTCGGCCATGTCCGCCATGACGATCTTCGTGTGCGCAATGCCGTTTGCGAGACTCACGCGCATCCGCTCGTCTTGCTCTGTCGCGAGACGCTGCTCCAACTCGCCGAGCTCCGCCTCCCACGCCGCGCGGTCCTTGTACTCCTCCTCCAGCTCACGGCCATACGGTACGCAGGCTTCGCGCAGCGGCTCCGTCGCGAGGAAGAGCGTCTCCGAACCGAATGCGGAGGCGCCGATCCAGTGGTCGCTGTGCGGATGCGTAAGGACCACAGCTGAGACGGGGCGGCCGAACAGCGCCTCCGCCGTCGCGCGCAGCTCGCGGCCAGCAGCGACGGTGCCCATCGCGTCGACGAGCACTGTCCGGCCGCCGAGGTCGACGATCCCGGCGTTTGAAAGCGCGCCACCCCCCGGCTTGTGAATGCAGACGTAGACCCCGTCGGCAAGCGAGACGAGGTCGAAGTGCTTCGACTCGCGGGCCTGTTTCTGTGACATGGTCGTCCTTTCGTCCTCCCGGTCTCTGCTCGGAGTCTACCGGACCTCGCCGGCCGGACAAGGGGCACAGACACAGCTCACCGCAGAGCGCGCGGAGGAGCAACATGCCTTGTCTCCGAGAGTTCTCACACGCCCTTCTGCTTCTGACGATGAGGCCCGGGAGTGTCGTTCAGTGACTCTGCGTCCTCTGCGACCTCCGCGGTTCACGGTTACGAGCGCTCGCCGCGGAGAAGGCGGGGGGACCGACTCGTTCTCGCCAAACCCTTCGGCCGGCGATCCGAGAGCCTTGGCTCCTCGCTCCCTGTCACTCTCCGCGCGCTCTGCGGTGAGAGATTGTGTCATCCTGCGATGCTAGAGATCCTTGAAGTACCGAACGAGCGGCAGGCCCGTGTACCCGGCCTTCTCGTACGCACGTCGCGCCGGAGCGTGCCCCGCCTCGCCGCCGGTCTCGGCGACGGCCAGTTTCGCGCCCGCGGCTTTCATCTCGTCGAGAGCTGCCTGATTCAGCTGGGTCGCGATGCCCCGACGCTGGAACTCCGGATGCACTGCCAGCAGGACGACCTCGCCTCTCTCGCCCTTCAGCTCGTAGGCGATGAACCCGACCACCTGGTCGTCGAGCTCGGCAACCAACGTCTGGAGCTTGTCGGTCGCCCGGCAGGCGCCTGCGACGCCCCCTCAGCTTGCCGCAAAGCGCATCCACCTTCGAAGCAAGCTCGCTGGCATCTTCCGCCAGTCCGGCCAAATGAGGTGGAAGATCCGCGGGCCGAGGACCTTCTCCATCGACCTGAACACCGGCTCCCAGGCGAGAAGCGACAGCTCGACGATCTGGGCGACGTCGTCTTTCGTCAACGATCGAACCTGCCCGCGTTGTGTCTTCATCGTCGATTCACCCCGCGGCGATCTCGACAGTCTCGCCCACTCCTCTCTCAGGCAGGCTGCGCCGCCGCCCTCGGGTCACGCAGCCTGTGGATCCGAATCTACGCCGTCGGCCACCAGAATCCGCTCCTCGCCAGCCGCTCCTGGAACTCGAGGATCTTCCCGGTGACGACTCCCCTTGGTGCGGGCGTGCCGGTCCACTTGGTGTAGAACCAGTCGAGGTAGTGCCGGAAGCCCTGCTGTTGCCAGTTTGGGATGAGGCCCGCGTGCTTCGAGACGTCGTCGTACTGTGCGACGATCTTGTCGAGCTGCGCCTCCGTGTGGGCGCGGTACTCGCCGCGGTGAACGATCGCGTCGAGCTCAAGGCGACCCTTCTGGTACGGCGGCTCCTGGCGCGGGTAGCCGAGGACGACAGTGGCGAGCGGGAAGCATGATGTGGGTGGCAGTTTCAGGGCTTCGTAGACCTTGTCGAGGCTGTTTCGATGCAGGCCGTTCGTGATCATCGAGTCGATGCCGAGCGACTTCGCAGCGATGACGGCGGTCTGGGCCGCGAGCACGGTGTCCATGGTTCCCGTGATGAAGCCGATGATGTGGTCGCTATCGAACTCATGCTCGAGGTGCTTCGCCAGGGCCATGATCCGCGTGTAGTCGACGCAGAAGATGAGAGCCCGGCTGCCCTGGCAGAAGAAGAGGTCCTTCATCTTGGCCCGATCGTCGAGGACGACGATCGCATAGCTCTGACGGCCGGACGCGTTGGCCGCGCGGACGCTGGCCTCGAGGATCGTGGTCAGATCGGCGTCGCTAACCTCGCGGTCCGAGAAGTCGCCGTGAATCGTTCGCGACGAGTGGATCGTCCGCAGCGTTTCGTTCATCTGCCTTACCTTCCGATCGGTCGTCAGAGCGCACGGCTCACCGATACACATCGCGGCGGCGGCCGACCTTCACGATGGTGACCACGAGGACGACATCCTGGATTGAGTACACGACCCGGTAGTCGCCGCAGCGGACTCGGTACTTGTCTCTGCCCGATAGCTTGCGGCATCCGAGAGGTCGCGGATCGTCAGCGAGCCTCAGAATGGCCCTGACGATACGCTGGCGGTCCTTCTTCGAGCCGACGGCCTCGAGTTCCTTTCGTGCCGACGACTTGATCAGGACCTCATATCTTGCCACGCCGCCGCAGCTCCTTGACCACGTCCTCGAACAGCAGGTTGGGCTCTGAGGCTCGCTCATCGAACGCGCTCAGGTCTTCCGCGTCCTCGAGAAGCGAGAGCTTGACGGCCTCGTTCACGAGATCGGACATCGTTCGGTCCGTCTCCGCCGCCTTGAGCCGCAGCGCCCGGTGGATCGCCGGATCGAGGTACACAGTGGCGCGCTTCTGTGGCGTCTCCATGACGGCACTCTAGTCCCTTGTTGTCTTGACGTCAAGGCGCTGTCACGCAGTGGCAGTTCGCGAGATCTGTCGCTTCCGCCCAGCCGCGGCGCGCGGTGAGAAACCCCGAGGCGAAGGAAGTCGAAGTGCTCGGGGGCGTGGGCGTCGCTGCCGGAAGCGAGCCGGCAGTGAGGACACCAAACACAGAAGGCACGCGCTGGGGATGTCAGGACCAACAGAGGCCCCGAGCAAACAATCGAACCGAGACGGACCAACACGTCCCGCCGCGGTGAAGCATATGAGGTCAAGGTTGCAGAGCCGCAACTGCCCTGTTAGAGCTCGGGGATCCTTATGGGATACAGCTACCCGGTGCATGGCCGCGGCTTTCGCGCCCAAAGAAGGGTGTTGCCCGCGGACATGTCAGCCCCCTTCTGCGCCCTTGCGTCGACTCAACTCGAACACTCCGTGAGCCACGTTGGAGGAGAGCATCTCGGATATCGTAGGTCGTGGGGGCCGCCACGGGGGCAGCTTCTGCCACGGGCGGCGCGTTAGCTCAACGAACAGCAGCCCTCGAGCCCATTGGAGATTCTCCTCAAGCATCGCAACGTGGAGTGCGGTCTCTGCGTCCGACATGTCCGGCGATTCCCGGGACTGGGCAATCTCCTGCAGCGCTCCCTCGCATCGGTCGATCATGGCCTGCACTCGGGAGGTTCGACGCATGCGGGTAAGGCCGGCACCGCACAACAGCGTGTTCAATACACCTCTGGTGAGTGCACTCACGAGCACCGTGCCCGCCATGACGAGTACCCACTGCCACCAGCTCCAGCCCGGCATACTAGCCCTCCTTCCCGCCTGCCAACCTCTCCACTCTAGCGGCAACAGGAGCGGCGGCTGCAGTCTACTCTAGCTCCGTGCTCGCGGTTTTCCAAGCACCGAATGGCCTCGGCGCGCTAGGATGGGCGGGGAGACCTCATACCCGCAGTCCATCATGGCGTCCGAGTGGTGCGAGGTGGGGCTGCCCAGCGGCAGCCTCCCTGCTTCTCTAAGTACTCGCGCCTGTGCCTATGCGGGGCGAAGTCCGCATCGGTGACCTGCTACGCATCATGATGCTCTCTACGAGGCGATTGCGCGTAGCGCCCGCGCAGACTCTCACTCGTTGGCAACCCGCAGATCATCACCACAGTTCAGGATGCTGCCCGCCTCCGCCCATCCTCTCCGCGCGGTGAGAACCCCGAGCCGAAGGAAGTCGAAGTGCTCCGGGACGTGGGCGTCGGAGCCGATCGAAAGCTTGCACCCCACCGCAATCGCGCGGCGGACGAGCTCCGCGGAGAGGTCGAGGCGGATGGGATTGGCGTTGATCTCGAGTGCCGTGCCGCTCTTGGCGGCCGCTTCGAACACGACATCCCAGTCGGCGTCGCAGGGTGGGCGCTCTCCGATCTTCCGCCCCGTCGGATGCGCGAGGATGTCGACGTGCTTGTTGCTCACGGCGCGCACGAGCCGCGCGGTCGTCTCGTCTCTCGGCTGGCGGAAGTGAGAGTGCACGGCGGCGATGACGACGTCGAGCCGCGCGAGGATGTCGTCCGGTAGGTCGAGCGAGCCGTCGGGCTGGATGTTGACTTCAATGCCGGAGAGAACGTGGAACCCGCGCAGGGTCTTGTTCAGCCTGGCGATGACTTCGATCTGCGCCACGACGCCGGCGGCGGTGAGCCCGCCGATGACCTCCGCAAACCGGGTGTGGTCTGTGATCGCGATGTACTTGAGGCCGCGGGTCCGCGCCGCGGCGACCATGTCGGCGATCGACGCCAGCCCGTCCGACGCGTCGGTGTGGACGTGCAGGTCTCCCAGGAGGTCGCCGAACTCGATGAGTCGCGGAAGCCGGCCGCCCCCGCGTCCGCGGCCTCTGCTAGCTGCCGCCTCGATCTCGCCCGCGTCCTCGCGGAGCTCCGGCGGAATCGGCTTGAGGCCGAGGGCGCGGTACACGCCGGCCTCGTCCTTTCCGGCCAACGGCCGGTCGCCAGCATCGTACAGCCCGTACTCGTTCAGCTTCCAGCCCCGCGCCACAGCGAGCTTGCGCAACGCGATGTTGTGCGCCTTCGAGCCGGTGAAGTACTGGAGCGCCGCACCGAACGACTCCGCGGGGACCACACGCAGGTCGACCTGAACTCCATTGCCGAGCCGCACCGAAGCCTTTGTGTCCCCGCGCGACAGGATCTCGACAACCTCAGGCAGGGCGAGGAACGCCGCGACGGCGGGCGCGGGGTCAGCGCTGACGGCGAGGATGTCGAGGTCGCCGATCGTCTCACGGCCGCGTCGCACCGACCCGGCGAACTCGACGCGCTCGAAGAGGGCCGTCTCCCGCAGCTCGGCCACAAGATCCTCGGCGAGCCGCAGCGCAGCAAAGAGCAGCATGCGCCCCTCGACACCCCGCGTCTCGGCGAGGCCACGTAGGATCTTCGCTTCGGTCTTCTCTCCCAGTCCCTTGACGGTGCGGATTCGCCCCGCACGGGCCGCCTGCTCGAGGTCGTCGAGGGTCCGCACCCCGAGCGCTTCGTAGAGGAGCTTCGCCGTCTTCGGCCCGACCCCGTCGACGCGGGTCAGTGCGTGGAGGTCGATGGGAAGCTTCGCCTTAAGCTCGTCGTAGTACTTCAGGCGACCTGTCTTCACGATCTCGGCGATCTTCTTCGCAATGGCATCGCCGACGCCGGGCAGCTCGGCGTGCGTTCCATCAGCAACGAGTTCCTCGATCGGCTCGGCGAGCGCTTCCACGACTTCCGCCGCGCGGCGATAGGCGCGGGGCTTGAACGTGACGCCCTCGACGTCTAGGAGGTCGGCGATCTCGTAGAGGATGCGAGCGACCAGTTCGTTCTTCATCGCTTCACCTCCCGCTCCTTCGCGACGCGGGTTCCTCCGCTTCTTGCGCGGACACAGCCGCCCACCCAACGTACACCATCGCATCGTCGCGCGGCGAGACGGCGTCCAACCGGCACACTCCGACGCCCTGATGGGGCACGACATCTAGAGCGCTCCCGGCCGCGGATGATCCTGCAGACCCAGCATGGTCTCGCTTTGCACCGTCCGGACGATCGGCTCCGGTCCCATTCTCGCCCGGGCTCGACCTTGAGCCAAGCTCCGCCTTGCCCGGGATCGAGACGTCGTTTACCGTAGACCCGTGACACGACGCGAGCGTTACGGCGACCGGGCGGCCCACATCTATGGCGGCGTCATCGATCCGACTCTTCACTCGCTTCGCTCGACCGTGACTCACATCTGCCGCGAGGAGGGCCCGACCCTCGTCCTCGACATCGCGTGCGCCACGGGCGCACAGTGTCACCGCCTCGCCCAGGCGGGAATCCGAGCGACCGGCGTCGACTCGTCGGAGTCGATGATCGCCGCCGCCCGTCGGAGAGGGAACACGAGCGCTGACTTCATCCTCGCCTCGGCCCTCGACCTTCCCTTTCCTGACGCGTCATTCGGCGGAGTCGTCCTCTCCCTCGCACTGCACGAGCACCCCGAAGAGGAGCGAGCGGGAATGCTCCGCGAAGCCGTGCGCGTCCTCGAACCCGATGGGTTCCTCTTGGTCGCCGACTTCGAGCGTCCGACGCACGCGCCGTTCCACATCCCCTGGGCGATCGTCCGGCTCATCGAGGCTGCAGCGGGTCCCGAGCACCGCGCGGGGTTCGCCGACTTCGTTCGCCAAGGCTCGCTCGCGGGCCTCCTTGTCCGCCACGGTCTCACATGCTCTCGGACGGCACGAGCCGTCTTCGGGACCATCGGCATTGCCGTCGTTCGCCGGCCTACGGAACCCTCGCGCGGTCCGGGCCCAATTGACCCCACGGCATCGAACGTGCTAGACCTGTAGGCTTGGGGCTGAACGGAGGGCGGTCGGCCTCGCAGGAATCGTGGGAAGGAGGAAGGGATGGAGCGCATCCTTCGGATCAACATGACAAGCCGGACGGCGTCGTTTGAGCCCGTTCCGGAGGCGTACCGGAACCGGGCGGGACGGTGGATGACGTCAAGCATCGTCCACGACGAGGTCCCGGCGACCTGTCACCCTCTCGGCCCGAACAACAAGGTGGTCTTCTCGCCGGGGATCGTGACCGGCACGGCGTCCCCGACGTCGTCCCGCATCTCGGTGGGCGGGAAATCGCCCCTGACGGGAGGAATCAAGGAGGCAAACGCCGGAGCCGGGTGGGGACGCCGCTTGGCGCGGCTCGGAATCCGTGCGGTCGTCGTTGAAGGGCAGGCGAAGGAGAAGGGCTGGTGGCTCCTGAAGATCGACGCCAAGGGGGCGGCGCTCGAGCCCGCCGAGGCGTGGACCGGGAAGCGGCTGTCCGACGTCTACCCGGCCTTGTTCGCCCGGTTCGGCGGGCGGGAGAAGGTCGACATCTGCGCGGTCGGCGTCGCCGGGGAGTTCCGCATGGCGGCGGCCGGGGTGTGCTTCAACGACCAGGAGGGCCGCCCCAGCCGCTACGCAGGCCGCGGAGGGCTCGGGGCGGTGCTCGGCAGCAAGGGTCTGAAGGCGATCGTCGTCGACGACTCCGGAGCGAAGGAAGTCCCGCTCGCTGACAAGATCCTGTTCGACCAAGGCCGCAAGAAGCTCGCCGCCGCGCTTGGCGAGCACGCGATCACGAAGCCCAAGGGGGCGCTCAACAGCTACGGCACGGCCGTGCTCGTGAATATCCTGAACGAGGCAGGCGGTTTGCCGACGCGCAACTTCCGCGAGGGTCGGTTCGAGGGAGCCTCGAAAATCGCTGGGGAGGCCATCTTCGCCGGCAACAAGACGCGAACGGGCGCGGAGGTGTACAACCACGCCTGCTCGCCCGGCTGCGTGATCCGCTGCTCGAACACGTGGCACCGCCCGGACGGAAGCGAGCACACGTCGTGCATCGAGTACGAGTCCGATTGGGCCTTTGGCGCGGATTGCGGAATCGACAACCTCGACGACATCGCCGAGCTCTGCCTCCTGTGCAACGACTACGGGCTCGATACGATCGAGATCGGTGGCACGCTGGCGGTGGCCGCGGACGGCGGGGCGTGGCGGTTTGGCGACGGCAAGCGGGCGATCGAGCTTGTACACGAGATCGGGAAGGGATCGCCCCTGGGGAGGATCCTCGGAAACGGTGCGGTCGTCACCGGGCGGGCGTTCGGCGTGTCGCGCGTTCCGCACGTGAAGGGGCAGAACATGCCCGCGTACGAGCCGCGGGCGATCAAAGGGATCGGGATGACGTACGCCGTCTCGACCATGGGCGCCGACCACACCTCGGGGTACACGATCGCGCCCGAGATCCTCGGCGTCTCCGGGAAACTGGATCCGCTCAATCCTGATAAGGCCGAGCTGGCGCGCAACTTCCAGTACGCCACCGCGTTCGTCGATTCGACGGGCCACTGCCTGTTCATCGCGTTCGCAATCCTCGACATCGCCTCGGGGTTCGAGGGCACCGTCGAGGAGTGCAACGGAGTCTTGGGGACGAAGTGGACGATGGACGACGTCGGCCGCATCGGCAAGGAAATCCTCGACCTTGAGCGCGACTTCAACCGGAAGGCCGGATTCACGGCGCTCGACGATCGACTGCCGGAGTTCATGCGGAGCGAGCCCCTGCCGCCCCACAACACGGTGTGGGACGTCGCTGACCGCGAGCTCGACCGCGTCTTCGCCTCGTGAGGAGATCGGGAGGCCGCGCCGCCGCGGCCTCCCGTCGCGATGATCGACATTCACCTCTACGGGAAGCTGCGCCGGTTCGCCCCGAATGGTGACCCGGATTCCGACTCAATCGTTTCCGTGCCCCACCGGGACGGAGACACTGTGGGCTCGGTGACCGCACGGCTCGGCATCCCGGACGCAGACCTCGGCGCGAACCTGTTCGTGGACGGGCGGTACGCCGATCGGCGCACCCCGGTGCGCGACGGCGCGCGGGTCGGCCTCTTCCCCGATGACATGCAGCTCCTCTACAAGTGGTACTTCCGCCCCCCGGAGACCGGCTCGTGAACGTCGAGGTTCGCCTCCACGG
>Ga0172364_10001040_pt1 | contig 20881 bp, 16 predicted proteins | sample LakKivSesite10cm_FD_114545 | JGI IMG/M metagenome (GOLD analysis project Ga0172364, IMG submission 114545) | Sediment microbial communities from Lake Kivu, Rwanda - Sediment site 10cm | ecosystem: Environmental > Aquatic > Freshwater > Lake > Sediment | place: Rwanda: Western Province, Lake... | reverse complement strand
GTTGATTTTATGATAAAATGGTGGCAGGGCTTGGCCCTGGGCGCGCTTCAAGGAGCAACGGAATTTTTGCCAGTTTCCAGCTCCGGACATTTAGCCCTGGGGCAGAGCCTGATTAAGAATTTTCAACAGCCGGGCTTGCTCTTTGACCTGGCGTTGCATATTGCTACTGCGGTTGCAGTGTTGGTTTATTTCTGGCGCGATATTTTGGAGCTATTAAAGCGAAAGCGGGAAGAGGAAGCAGAAGAGAAGATGAAAAGCAGAGAGCTAAAGCCAGTCAACTGGCGGTTATTGGGAATTATGCTTATCAGCCTGATTCCCACCGCGATTATTGGCTATCTGCTAAAAGACTCAGCTGAAAAAGCCTTTGAAAAGCCCATCATCGTGGGAAGCTGTTTATTGATTACCGCTCTGATTCTCTTCCTGGCAGATTATGTCGCCAAAAAGCGCTTTCAGCTTTTTCCGGAAAAAGAACCATCTATCAATCAGGCGCTTTTAATCGGCATTGCTCAGGGCTTGGCGGTCTTTCCTGGCATCTCCCGCTCCGGAGCAACAATTGCGACTGGCATCTTCTCCGGAGTGAGAGGAGATTATTCTGCCAGGTTTTCTTTTTTATTATCTGTTCCTGCGGTGTTAGGCGCAAGTTTATTATCGGTCCTGGAAGAGCGAAAAGCGCTCTTGGAATTTCAGGCTCAGGAGATAATTAGCTATCTTTTGGGAATGGCGGGTGCTTTTTTAGTGGGATATCTTAGCATCAGATTGGTGTTTGAGACCATAAAAAGAATTAAGCTGAGCGGATTCGGAATTTATTGTCTGATTATTGGAGGTGGCGTTATTTTAGTTCAACTTTTAAGCTGAACGGAGGCAAAGATGCGAGAAGCGGAAAAGCGCTTGGAGCGGTTTCAGGAGGAGCTTTGGGGAGCGGTCCTATTATTTATTTCCATTTTTCTATTTTTGATTTTGTTCAGCTACCGGGTGGAGGACCAGTCCTTTTTTTCTCAAGGAACCGAGCAGGTCAAAAACCTGGGCGGGGTGGTGGGCAGTTATTTATCCGCGCTTTTTTTCCAGAGCTTTGGAATTAGCTCCTTTCTGATTTTTATCCTGCTTTTCTTTGCCAGCGGTTATAAATTATTCCGTAAAAAGCCCTTGATTAAGGGAAAGGCCAAAACCTGGATAGCGTTAAGAGCCATCGGCATTTTTCTGCTTTTAATTTTTTTCTCCACCTTCCTCTCCTTGATAAAAAGCGAGCTGAGCTGGAGAGGCGAGGAGATTAAAACCGCAGGATGGATAGGATATTTGTTAGCTAATGCCTGTGAGGCGCTTTTCGGAAGAGTGGGCGCTCTGGCAATGGTTAGCTTTGGGATTTTAATCAGCCTGGTGTTAGGCTTCCATCTCAGCATAACCCGGATGGCAAAGGTCGTGGTGGAGCTTATTCAGTTAGGCTTTGACTGGTTGGGGGAGATGGTTCAGCGGTTTAGAGAGAAAAGAAAGAGGAAAACCCAGGTAGAGGAGCAGAAAAAAATTTTAGAAAGTCATAAAACTCAACCCGAGCCAAAAATTGTGGAAACCCCAATTTTAGACCCGGGAATGGCTAAAGAGCCGACCTTGACCCCGGCTCCCCAGCAGGGAAAGCTCCATTTTTTTGGAAGCGAATATCGCCTGCCCAGCTTGAAATTATTGGATGCGATTCCTGCCAATAAAAAATCTCTTGACCGGGATTCGCTTTTGCTCAGAGCAAGACTGCTTGAGAAGAAGCTTTTAGATTTCGGGGTCTCTGGAGAGGTGATGGAGGTCTCTCCCGGACCCGTGGTCACAATGTATGAGTATAAGCCTGCGTCTGGAATTAAGATTCATCAAATCTCCAATTTAGCGGATGATTTGGCTTGCGCCCTGAGCGCGCTGAGCGTGCGGATTATTGCGCCTCTGCCGGGCAAAGGCGTGATTGGGATAGAGATTCCCAATCAGGAGCGGGAAACGGTTTATCTTAAGGAACTAATTGCCTCCAGCGTGTATCACAATTCTCGGAGTTTGCTGACCATGGCATTGGGCAAGAACATAGTGGGCGAGCCATTTGTGATTGATTTAAGGAAAGCGCCTCATCTTTTGGTCGCAGGCGCAACCGGTTCTGGCAAAAGCGTGAGCCTGAATGCGATGATTATGAGCGTGCTTTTTCGCGTGACCCCGGACCAGGTGCGGATGCTTTTAATTGACCCAAAACGATTAGAGCTTTCCACCTATGAGGGCATTCCTCATTTGCTCCATTCAGTAATCTCAGAGCCTAAAGAAGCCGCGCTTTCTCTAAAGTGGGCGGTGGTAGAGATGGAAAGGCGGTATTCGCTTCTTGCGGAATATGGGGTCAGGAACATTGACGCTTATAATCGGATGGTGGATGAAGGGAAAAAGAATAAGAAGAAAAAGCCCAGAACCAAGGAAGAGGGAAGCACATTGGTGTTGGAGCGGACTCCGGAAAAATATCCTACTCAATATATGCCTTTGCTATTGGTAGTAATAGATGAATTAGCGGACCTGATGATGATTGCCTCCCGAGATTGTGAAGCCAGCATCACCCGTTTAGCCCAGATGGCAAGAGCCGCAGGGATTCATCTAATTGTAGCGACCCAGAGACCGAGCGTGGATGTGATTACCGGATTAATCAAGGCTAATTTCTCTGCCCGGATTTCCTTTCAGGTGTCAAGCAAAATTGACTCCAGAACCATTCTGGACCAGAACGGCGCAGAAAAACTCTTGGGTTTGGGAGATATGCTTTTTATGGCCCCGGGCTCAACCCAGCTGGTTCGGGTGCATGGAGCTTATGTGAGCGAGACCGAGGTGAAGCGGGTGGTGAGCTTCTGGAAGAAGCAAGGTTCGCCAGAATACAATGAGAGCGTGATTAAGCCCTCTCTGGAGGCAATGGCAGAAGGAGAAGGGGAGAAAGATGAGCTTTATGAGCAGGCGGTGGAATTAGTGGTGAGAACCAGGCAGGCAAGCGTGTCTATGCTTCAAAGAAAGCTCCGGGTGGGATATAATCGCTCAGCACGGATGATTGAGCAGATGGAAAAGGAGGGGATTGTAGGACCCGCGGATGGGGTCAAGCCCAGAGAGGTGCTGGTTGACCCGATTCAGTTGGAAAATATCTTTAAGAAAAAATTGAAGGGCGCAATATGAGGTTATGGAAGATATCTTTGGGGATGGCTCTTTGGGCTTTATCTATCTCCAGCCAGGGGGGGCTAACTGTTTCTCAGGTGATTAGCAAGCTGGAGCAGAACTTTGAGCAAACTAAAACCTATCAGGCAAAGTTTGAGCAAGAGGTAAGAAGCGAGCAATTTGGCAGGAGCTTGAGCCGGGGCAAGGGAGAGGTTTATTATTCCAAGCCCGGGAAGATGCATTGGCATTATACTGAGCCAGAGGAGCATTTTTATATTATGGATGGGAAGACTTTATGGGATTATTTGCCTTCAGCAAAGCAGGTGTTAGAGGTTCCAATAGATGAGGCGCTATCCAGCAATCTTCCCAAGAGTTTTCTCTTCGGAATGACAAAAATTTCTGAGCAATTTGAGGTGAGTTTTGCGCCCAAAGAGCATCAGACCAAGGATAGCTATAGATTGGTGCTGGTTGCCAAGAAGGAGCAGGATAGGATAATTTTAGGCACTATGGAGCTTTTGGTGGAGGCTAAGACCTTTCTGGTCAAGGAGGCGAAGCTAAGAGATAGTCTGGGCAATGAGAACCTGCTTCGGTTTTCAGAGATTAAGGTTAATCCCAAGATAGATGAAAAAATGTTCACATTTAAGCCCAAAGAAGGGGTGAGCGTGCTTCAGGCGCCATCAATCAAAGATGCGCTGAAAGAGAATAATGGAGCGAATAAAAAGCAGTAAAAGCGGATTGGGAAGGGACTAAAAAGATAAGGAGCGAGATAAAATGACTGAGAGCGGAATCAAGGTTGAGGTCAGCATAGAGGAGGAGCTTCAGAGAAGTTATTTAGATTATGCGATGAGCGTGATTATTGGTCGGGCTCTGCCTGAGGTCCGGGACGGGCTTAAGCCGGTGCATCGGCGGATTCTTTACGCAATGTTCAAAGAAGGGATTTTGAGCAATAAAAAATACTCCAAGTGCGCAGGAGTGGTGGGAGAAGTGCTCAAGAAGTATCATCCTCACGGAGACGCCGCGGTGTATGACGCGTTAGTTCGGATGGCGCAGGATTTTAATATGCGCTATCCCTTGATTGATGGTCAGGGGAATTTTGGCTCAATAGATGGGGACCCGCCCGCGGCTTATCGCTACACCGAGGCGCGTTTAGCCAAGTTAGCAGAGGAGATACTTCAGGATATTGAAAAAGACACCGTGGATTTTGTGCCCAATTTTGACGAGACCACCACTGAGCCGGTGGTGCTTCCCACTCGGATTCCTAATCTCTTGATGAATGGCGCAAGTGGTATCGCAGTGGGAATGGCGACCAATATCCCACCTCATAATCTCTCGGAGCTGATTGACGCTTTGGTCGCCCTGCTGGAAGACCCGGAGATGACCATTCGGAAATTGATGAGGCATCTGCCGGGACCGGATTTTCCCACTGGAGGAATTATCTATGGTCGGGAAGGGGTTTTGGAGGCTTATGAAAAGGGAAAGGGCTTGGTTCAGATTCGGGGGAAAATTGCGGTAGAGACTCATCCTCGGACCGAGCGAGCCAATTTAGTGATTACTGAGATTCCTTATCAGCTGAACAAGACCAGATTAATTGAGCGGATTGCGGAGCTGGTTCGGGAGAAAAAGATAGAAGGAGTGAATGATATCAGGGATGAGTCGGACCGGGAGGGGATGCGGATAGTGTTGGAGCTAAAAAAAGATGCGGAGCCGGCAGTGATTCAGAACCAGCTTTACAAGCACACTCCGCTTCAGGACAGCTTTGGAATTATTATGTTGGCGATTGTCAATGGCCGACCTGAGCTTTTGAATTTGAAGCAGTTATTGGAGCATTTTCTCAAGCATCGGCGGGAGGTGGTGGTTCGGCGGAGCTTATTTGATTTACGGAAGGCAGAGGAGCGGGAGCATATCTTAGAGGGATTGAAAAAGGCGCTGGATTATTTAGATGAGGTGATTGAGTTAATTCGGAGGTCCAAGACCCCGCCAGAAGCCAAAGATGGCTTGGTTAAGAAATTTAAGTTAAGTGAGGTTCAGGCCCAGGCGATACTGGAGATGAGGCTTCAGCGCCTGACTGGTTTAGAGAGGCAAAAGGTTCTGGAGGAGCTGAAAGAGGTTCAGGCAGAGATAAAACACTTAAAGGAGCTATTGGAGGATGAGGAGAAGATAAAGCAGGTGATAAAAAAGGAGCTTTTAGAGGTCAAGGAAAAGTTCGGGGATGAGCGAAGGACCGAGATAGTGGATAAAGGTGAGGAGATTAAGTTAGAGGATTTGATTGCGGAGGAGGAGATGGTGGTGACCATCTCGCATTTAGGTTATATCAAGCGCAATCCTTTGGCTTTGTATCGGGCACAGAGGCGGGGCGGAAAAGGCAAGACCGGGATGACGACCCGGGAGGAGGATTTTGTAGAGGATTTATTTGTCGCAAACACCCATGACCGGGTGTTATTTTTCACGGATAAAGGGCGGGTGTTTATTCTCAAGGTTTATGAGATACCCCAGGCCGGAAGGACCAGCAAGGGCAAGGCAATTGTTAATATGCTCAATCTGGAAAAGGAGGAGAAACTGCAGACAGTGTTAAGCATCGAGGAGTTTGCGGAGGGGAAATATATTGTGATTGGCACTGCGCAGGGGCAGGTGAAGAAGACCGAGCTCAGCGCTTATGCCAATATCCGCTCCAGCGGGCTGATTGCCTGCGCCCTGGATAAAGGGGATAGGTTAATCTCTGCCCAGCTAACTGATGGGAGCAAGGAATTACTATTAGTGAGCAAGAATAGCAAAGCGGTTCGGTTTAAGGAGACTCAGGCCAGGGCTACGGGCAGAGCGACCATGGGGGTGCGGGGCATAAATTTAGCAAAGGATGATGAGCTAATCGCGATGGAGGTGGTTAGTCCGGGAAGTATGATTTTAGCCTGCACTGAGAACGGATATGGCAAGCGGACTTTGGTGGAGGAATACACCATTCATCACCGTGGGGGACAGGGGATGCTGGCGATGAAGTTGACCGAGAAGACCGGAGCCATTGTCGGTATTCTTCAGGTCGGAGAAGAGGACCAGATAATGTTGATTACCGACCGGGGAAAAATTATCCGGATGAAGGTTAAAAATATCTCTTTGATTGGACGGGTCACCCAAGGGGTGAAATTGATTGGCTTGGAGGAGGGGGAGAAGGTCACTGGGGTTTGCAGGTTAGCGGAAGATGAGGAGGAGCCGGAGCAGAATAATGGAAAAGAGCCAGTAGAAGAAAAAGACGAGAAAAAGGAATAAAGGCTTGAGGACTTTTATTTATTTTTTAATCGGATTGGCTTTTTTAAGTTTTTCCTGCGAGAGCCAGCGAGCCAGGCGCTGGTTTGAGCGGGGGAGAGAGTTTTATGACCAGGGCTTATATTTAGAGGCGATTCAGAACTGGGAGATGGTCTTAAGTTATGCGCCAGAAAGCAAATATGGGGATGATGCGCTTCACTGGATAGGGATTAGCTATTATCTTAAGTTAGATATGCCGGACCGGGCAGTAAGCGGTTTTTCTCGGCTGGTGAATAATTATCCTGATTCTGGTTATGCGCCCTCGGACCAGATTCTGGTCGCAGAGATTTTCAAGAGCCAGGGGGATTATGCTCGGGCGATTGTGGAGCTTTATCGGTTTCTCAAGTTATTTCCGGAGGAGGAAAAATTAGCCGAGGTCTGGAATCGGTTGATTATTTGTTTGTTTGAGGCTGGGGAGTATGAAGCGATGCGGAATCAGGCAAAGGCTTTAGCAGAGCGCTTTCCGGGAAGTATCTGGGAGGGCAATGGCTGGTTCTGGATTGGGGAGAGTTATTATTTGGAGGGCAATTATTCTGAGGCGATGAGATATTTTCAGGAGTATCTGAATAAATATCCGGAGGGGGAATTAGCTTATAAAGCCTGGTTAGGCATTGGCGCGAGTTTGGAGGATGATGGTCAGATGGAGCAGGCGATAGAGCTTTATCAGAATTTAGAGAGGCGCTATCCTCAAGAAAAGGTGATACAGCTCCGGTTAGAGTCTTTAAACAAGCGGTATGAAAGAAAATATAGCAAAAAGCCAAATTGAGACAATAAAAATTTCAGTTCATAATCCCCTCTCTTAAATTTAAAAAATTGAGCAATTCCAAAAACAATTGATTTTTCTTAAAAATTATCTTATGGTGGAAAAGGGGCAAAAGGATGTTTCCTTTTTTTACTGAAAAAACCGAGCGGACAAAAAAACAGGCGCAGGAACTTGGGCAATGGCTTAAGCCCAAAGACCCATTAATAGAGGAGAATCAGGAGATAAGCCCGGAGGTTCTGGCAAGGCTCTGGGAAGAGGGATATTACGGTTATTTAGTTCCCAAAGAGTTAGGCGGCAAAGGAGGTGGCATTCTGGAATTGACCCTGATTTTAGAGGAATTAGCTCCAATTAGCTCAAGCGTTTCCCTTTCTATTTTGATAGAGGCTTTGGCTATTTTGGCTATTAGTCAGGATAGTCTGCCAGAAAGGACTGCGCAAAGGCTTGCCCGGGTGGTCAATCAAAGGAGGCTTTTAGCCTTTGCCATCAGCGAGCCGATGGAAAGAGAGTTCTCTACTCGGGTTGAGGAGAGCGAGGATGGATATAAAATTTATGGTCAAAAGGTTTATGTTAATCAGGCTCGGGAGGCGGATTGGGTAATAGTGCTGGCTGAGACCAGGCTGGGCGCCTCGCTTTTTTTAGTGGAAAAAGGCACTGCGGGGATGATGGTCAGGGATAATTTTCAAAGGAGCTCGGCTCAGGGGCTGAGCTGGGCAAAAATTATGTTTGAAGGGGTGAAAATAGGCTCGGAGCAGATGCTCGGGGAGACCGGGGAGGCGGAAAAAATCTGTGAGAGAGCGCTCAGTAAGACCGCTACTCTGGTTTCCGGGATGGCTTTGGGGCTGATTAAAGCCGGGCTTGGTAAAGGGAATTCAGTCCCCGGGCGAGCTATGCTCAAAGATGCTTTGGGCATAGAGCGGTTTTTCGCAGAGATTAAGCTTGGCTTAACTGCGGGAGAGGCGCTTTGTTATCAGAGCGGATTTGCGCTGGACCGGGGTTTTGCTCAAGCGGAATTTCAAGCTTTAGCCAGCAAGATATTTAACACTGAGTTAGCTTATAGGTTTTTATCTCGGTTATCTGAGCTGGCTGGTAGCCAGGGAGTGGATTATATGATAGAATGGAAAAGATGGCTGGAGCTTGCGGGTTTATTAAGGTCGCTTTTAGGCTCAAATAGCTTTTTGCTGGAAAATTTATATAAAGGGAAATAATTTTTAGGTTTTTGCATCAAAATTGAAAAGTAGGCAAAAAGGTGATAATTTAATTAAGAATTTTAAAAATGATTTTTCACTTGACAAGGTTTTTAAATTTGGCTATATTTTAAAATAGCCAAAAAAGGGGGTTTAGTATGGCAAAGGGGAAGAGATTTTTAGCTTTTATTTTATTTCTTATAGGGTTATTAGGAGTGAATGGAAATAGCCAGGATTTATGCACCCGAGTTGATATGAAGCCAGTCCTGAGTCTGGAGCAGGTTCGGATGAATGAGCTGGTAGATTTTTTAGCTGAGATTTCTGGGATTAAGTCCCTGCCCAGCTGGCCCAGGGATATAACCGGGATGAGCCCAGAAGAGTTCTATAAGATGGAGGTCAAGATGCTGGTGGATAATGGTTTTCCACCCATCTTCCTTGAGATTAGTCCCGGGGAGCTGGTTAATCGGAGGTTTTTTGGCTCATTGATGTTCCAGATTGCGATGGAGGTGGACCCCAAGGTTCAGCAAGATTGTAAGGATGCGGTCAGCGAGACCCAGAAGATGGAATGCCTGATTCAGCACGATTGGGTCTATTCAGATACTGGCAAAATTTATCGGGAGGAGATTTTGTCTGTGCTTTGCGAGAAGAGAGCGGAGATAAAATCTTTAATTCCTCCACCACTGGTCGTTCCGCCAGAGATATATGTTGAGGAATTTAAAGAAGGGGTATTAGAGGCTCCCGCTACCACTTATTAAATAACAATAAAGTTAAATTGTGGATGGGAGGGGGTTAATGAAATTTTTTAAATATGGCTTATTAGAATTTATTGTCATTTTTGTTTTTGCCTTTTTTGCCCAAAAAGTCAACGCTTTTAGCGCAAAATTTACTCCTACCGTAAAAGTGGAATATCGCTATAATGATAATATCCGAGCGGAAGATGAGGAGGTCGCAGACCCAACTGGATTGCAATGGGTGAATTATTTCCTGGGACTGGACGCTACCCTTAAGAACCGAAGAACCACTCTTAATTTAGGTGGCTGGGTAGGATATTCTCAGTATTTAGCTATTGATGGAGGACTTGCGGATATTGCCAATTTGGACGCGGTGGATTTTGATTATCCGAATATCTATCTTCACGCCGGATTTCAGTATCTCACCCCCAAATTCACCTTTGATTTAGAGGATGAGTTTAAGCAGAATAGAAGGGCTTCTGAAATTATAGGAGTGGATATTAGCGACTTTTCTGAATACTATCTTTACATCAATAACATCGCCTCTGCCCAGGTTCGGTTTAGAACCGGTGGACCATTTTCAGGTTTATTCCGCTATCAATATCAGATTACCAATTTTGAAAAACCAGAAGAAGCTGATACCTTCCCTCCACCCAATTCTGAATCTCATACCGGCTATTTAGCTTTAAATTATAGAATTAGCCCCCGGTTTGATGTCCAGTTAGATGTTCACGGCGGAGCAATGACCTATGAGGACCAGGAGTATTATGTTAGTCCGGGGGTATCCGATTGGTTAGAAGTTACTGATTATACTTATGTTCAATCTACCTTAGGGGTAAATTGGAGATTAAGCCCCAAATCCTTACTCCATTTCAGCGCGGGCGCTCAATGGCGAGATTTTTACGGAGAAGCGCCCGGCAGAGAATTTGAAGACTTTACTCTGCCCGTAGCCAGAATCTCTTTTAATCACGGCGAAAAATATCGTTATGAATTAGGAGTGGGTGGAGAATATGCGCCCAGCGTTTATGGGCTTAACTATTATTTCAATTACTGGCAGGCGGATGCGCATTTTAAATTCTGGGTAAGGAGACCGCTTTATCTATATACCGATGTCTATTATAAACAGAACACCTTTGACCGAGATATGATAGATATGGACGGGGTCTGGGTGGATGACCGGGTGGATAATGTGACCATTGCCAGAGCCGGGGTGGTGTTTGACGCGTTAAGAAGACACGAGGTGCCATATCTATCATTCCAGTTAGAATATACCTATAATCTTCGGGAATCCAACATTGATGAAGGCGCAGATTATGTCGGAGGCTATGGACCCTCTTATGATATGACAAATAATTATATAATTTTCTCTATGACCTTTAATCCCTCCCTGCTGATTAAGTAAAAGATGATTTATCCCCGAAATAAGGTTTTGGCTTTAGCTTTATTCGGACTATTTTTATCAACCCAGCTTTTGGCTCAAGAGGAGGATTATGTCTTAGGCGCTGGGGATGTGATTCAGATTGAGGTGGTGGGCGAGAAGGATATGAGCGGGAGTTTCAAAATCTCAAAAGAAGGAACCATCACTTATTGGGTTTTAGGCGATGTTCCCACCGCCGGAAAGAGTATCAGCCGGTTCAAGCAGGAGCTAACCCAGATTCTTGGAGAAAAATACCTCCAGAATCCAGTGGTCAAGTTAGAGGTCAAAGAGTATCATTCCAAAGAGGTGGTGGTTCAGGGCGCAGTCAGAAATCCCGGCAATTATGTTTTAGAGGAAAACTGGATTTCTTTAGTGAAGTTAATCTCCAAAGCTGGCGGAGTGACTAATAATGTCGGCACCTTTGCTTATATTATCAGGGGATATTTAAATCAAAAGCCACCCATTAAGATTGAAGTGAGCACCCAGACTGAGCCCTCCAGCGATGCCCCCTTCAGAATAGAGGTCAATTTAAAAAGATTGATTCAGGACGGCGCAGTGGAAGAGGATAAACCGATTTATGGAGGGGATTTTGTGTTCATCGCCAGCACTGAATCAGAGACCTTAGGCACCAATTTTGTCTGGGTAGAGGGCGCGGTCAAGAGCCCGGGGAAAATCCCCCATCAATCCGGCTTAACCGCGCTTTCCGCATGCATTCAGGCAGGCGGGTTTAGTGATTACGCGGCGCCTAACAAAGCGACCATTCATCGGGTTGACGCTAATGGCAAAGTTTTGACCATCAAGGTCAAGCTCAAAAAAATTAGAAAAGGAAAAATCCCGGATTTGCCTTTGCGACCCGGCGACCGCCTGACCATCCCAGAAAGCGTTTTTTAAGCGGAATTTAATTTTCAACCCCTTCTTCTAATTCTGACTTGGTCTTTCTGAACCGATAAAAAGGAAAAATCGCCACTGGCCCCAATAAGCCAAAAACTTCCCTGTTTGCCAATAAATTAGCACTGGTATTGGACACTCGCAATTCCAATCGGTTTATTCCCGCTTGAACCAAATCATTGAGAAAAAACCGATAAACCGGTCCTATGCTCCTGCCCGCAAATTTATCATTCACCCACACCTCTAATTGCGCCCTTACCGCTGGGCATTCCAAAATTAGCTCATAGTCAAGATACTCCTCTTTTAGCTCAAACTCGGTCTGGTAGCTCACCTTGCCAGAATAATCCGAATAGCCCAATTGACTTAAATCTCCGAGCGGTTTCTTTTCTTCTCTTTTCTGAATAATGCGCTTCTTATCCACCTCAAACTCGCCCAACAAAACCATTGGCTCTAAACTATGAAAACAGGGATATAAACAGGGATAAGATAATTGTCTGCTTTCAAATAAAATCCTATTTTTGCCTTTCCGCAAATAGGGCATTATCTCCACCGCCAGATTGGAGCTATCCCAGACCAGGAGCTTTTCCGGCGCTACCTCCACCCTTTTCCCATTAACCCGGATTTTTACCTCCTCTGCCAAATTCTCAAACACTAATTTAAGGCTTTCTGGAACATATTTTAGATGAAAGCTTGCCTCTGCCTGATAAAGCTCGCCCGGAGGAGGATAGGTTCGGAACCAAGTAATTAAAGGAAAATAATCAGAAAATCTGAACAAAAGCTCTATCAATTGATAAAGCCCAAACCGGTTTAGCTCTATCCCCATTACTTTAGAAAATTTTTCTATATCTCCCTCCAACTCCCCAAAGCCCTCATAAATCAGTCCCGGATATTTTTTCTCCGGACCGAGTATGAAATTTAATAACCTAATCAAAGGACGGAAAATATAAATCAAGGCTTTGGTCTGCCTTGAAAAATGTGGCTCATCTTTAAGCTGGCTTAACTCCCGCGCCGGGGGACTTTTGGCGCGCATTCTAAAAGGTCCCAAGCGGAAAACATTGGCGGAAAAAGGCTTAAACCCAAAAGCTCCATTAAGGATAATCGGAGGCGGAAGAGTCCTCTTTTCTGAAAACTTTAGCTCCTTTCCAGAAATTTTTATCTTAATCTCCGACTGATTAGAAAAACCAGAAATTTTATCCTCATCCAATTCAGTTATAAATAAATCCGCGCTCTTGAGCCAGCTGGAAAAAATCTCATCCCCCGCAACCAAAACCAAAGATTGATAAGGAGCTAACTCCAATTGAAAGCAAAGCTCCTCTCCCTTTCTCTCAAATGCCACTCCCTTTATCTTTCCCTCCCAGGGCAAAACCTGGACAAGCCCTTTTTTATTGCTCCGAAGCCAGACCCAGGGCTTGAGCCAATGCTCAGATAAATTAGCTAAAAAATAAACCTCATCCTCACCCACTCTCCGGGAATGATAAATTATATTCCCCTCGGAAAAAGGATAAAAACTTAGCCGGGCTATTCCCAACCGGGCAAGCGCCTCTATCACCATCCCGCTCGCAGATTCCGCCTCAGAAAAAATTTTTACTTGCTCCTTATATTTGAACAGCGCTCTTTTCCATTCCCCAGTCTCCTCTCCTCTCTGGTCATAATCTGGAAGCGCTCCTAAAAAAATCACTTTTCCTTTTTGCTCAAGGAATTGTCCAATCAGCTTCAATGCGCTTTGCTCAAGAACCCTGACCCCAGGCGCCAATAACACCGGGAAACTCTCTTTCCCGGCAATCAATCTCCCCTCCTCCACCCTGACTTTTCCCTCAAGAATCGCCTCCTCAAAGATGTATTCAAAGTCCAGCTGGTTCTGGAGCAGAAACCGAGATAAGTCCTCAATCTGGCGAGAGACCTGCTCAAGCTCCTCTTCTTTATATCCTCTGCCTCGGCTCAAAACCTTTATGGCACTGCTCGGAATCAAAATCGCAATCTCTGGCTGGTGCTCCCCTTGAGAGAGTAGCCAGGAGACCCGGGCAACATATCTGGAAAAATCTGGATAGAACTCAAACCAGGGCTCCTGCCAGAAATGGCTGGGAGGAAAATCTCTTTTCCGAAGACCCTTAAGGGAAAGCAAAATCAAATGCGGATTGATAAAATTTATGCCTAAAGCAAACAGCCAGTCCACCATCCGCTTGAACTCACCAAGCGTCATCCCCCAGCCCGCGCCTCCTCCGGTCTCGCACAACACCCGATTTTTACCTTGAAGATGAGCAATGGAGCTTACCATTTTCACTGAAAAATTAGGCGCCTCCATATTGCCCAATCCGCCTTCTATCCCCTCCCCGACATTCAGCGCATCTATCCCCGGCATCTGAAAAAATGAAAGATGAGAATAAATCCCGCCATGATTCACTGGCATCTGACTAATCCGCTCCTCCATCCCTAAATGACCGGTCAAAATTAAATTATGCTCCTCACAAAATTTAGAAAGTGGCGCATAAAACCCCTCATTCATCATCCGCTCACAAAGACCATAATAATTCACCCGATAGCTGATATAGCCCTCCCGGTCCAAAACCAGTAAATAAACTCTCTCCAACGGGTCATAGCCATATTCTTCTTTAAACCGCACATAAAAACGCTCTGACCAGGGAAAGCCATTATAATTTTGAGGCTCATCTGTAAAAATCCCGGGAATGGTCTTTCCAAAATGCTCGGAAAACCGCCGGGCATATTGATAATGAGTGCGGTTCATAAATTCCTGCACCGCAGACGGGTTCATCAGGTCTATATAACCCGGGCTGGGCTTGAGCCAGTTGGCGCAGGAATTAACAAAGCTTTTATCTTGGTTTTCTGCTTCATAAAAAATCAAAGCCTGGTCCCGAATCCGGGGCAGGATAATTTCTTTGCCATCAAAAAAATAGTCTCCTACTCTCTCTATCCGCTCGCCTACGGAAAAGACCCGTAAGACCTTTCCCGAAATTGAAATTCGCTTTTTAGGATTGGTCTTTTTCACCCATAAAAAATCTAAATACCTCTGCCGATACTCTGGATGGTCAAGAAGAAGCGTCCCTGCCGAGACCCCGCTGGGCCAATTATACTCATCATAAAGCCAAGCTTTTAAGCCCAGCTCCTTACATATCTCTATTGCTATTCTGATTCGGTCAAAAAAATCCTCGCTGAGATAAGGAACCTCTAAGCCGGTTCTCGGATGAAGAAACACCCCAGCCATACCCGCTTGAGAAATCTCTTTAAGCGCCTTTGTTAACTCCTCTGGCTTTAGCTCAGAATTCAGCGCCAGAAACGGGGTGGGACCATATTCCTGGCTCGGGTTTTGGAAAAAATTCTTAAGCTCGGGAAAAAACATTACTAATACTTAAATCCGATAAAATCATCTTTGTCAAATTAAAAATCCGGACTAAAGAGCTTTCCTGATTAAAATTTCTGGGTTTTTTTAGACCCGACCAGTAATCCGAACCTCCGGCCCAAACGTGTCTTCAATCAAACCTTCCCAGAGCCGAATCAAAACCGATACCATCTCGGCCCGGGAATGAACCTCTAACTTGGAATAAATTTTTTTCAGATGGTCCCGAACCGTATGCTCAGTAATGTCCAAAGAGCTTGCGATTTCCTTAACCCCCATCCCTTTTATGGTCAAAACCGCCACTTGATTTTCTTTCTTGGTCAAGCCTTTGCTTTTGAGGTATTCCATCGCCCAGCCTTCTTTCTTGAAAAAAGAACAAAGATAGCTCAACCGAAAATAATTTTCTAAATGCGGACAAAGATTATGAATTATCCCCTTTTCTCGCTCTGAAAAATCTTTTCCATTTTGGATAGAACGACGGAAAACCGCTAATCCTAATTTTTTTCCCATCGGGAGAAGGCTAAATAAATAATAGCTTGGACTTGCATGCTCCCAATAAGCCTGATAAACCTCCATCAATAACCTCCGCCAGTCCCCTAAATTCAAACTGGAAAACTCTCCTCCGGTAAAAACCCGGTATTGGGTCAGGGGCTTTTCTGGAATCCGAGGTATGCCTTTCATTAAAAATTCAAACCGCACCCGATTGGATTGCTTGCACCCGTAAAAAAAGACAAATTCATAACCCAGCTGGGTAAAATCCCCTTTTGGGCAAAGCCGAGCCAAACAAAGACAATCTGCGTTTAATATCTGCTGAATTTGTTGCTTAAAGTGGTCCGCTTTCGGCTCGTTAAATAATCCAGAAAATAATTCACTAACCAAATAACTTAACTCTTGCCCCTCCATAAAATTCCCCTCCCGTAATTTTTATACCACAGGCGGTCCTGGTCTCTTATTTAGTATAGCCTATTTAAATAATTTTAGCAAACCGATTTGCATAATTTAAATTATTTATTTTAATCTATCTTAAATTGGCTAAATTGCAATCCCTAAAATAGAGGAAATCAAATTTTTTATAATCCACCCATTTAGGGGATTAAATTTACCCTGCAAGGTTCCTCAATAAATTTCCGATTTTAATTCCCAAATTTAAATTATCTGGAACAGGAAAATTTTAAAATGGAATTGGTTTGGCATTAAAGAAAAAATATGATAAAACAAAGCCAAAATCTAAAGAGGAAAAATGAATTTTGAAGATGCTAAAAATTTAACCTTTTCTAAATTGACCAATCCCAACCTCCAAAAGCATTGCTTGGCGGTCTCTCAAGTTATGAGGCATTTAGCTAACAGGTTCAATCAGGATGAGGAAAAATGGGCAATTGCTGGAATGCTCCATGATTTGGATTACCAGGAGACCCTGAGCCGGCCTGAAAAGCATAGCTTGCTTACCGTAGAATGGCTCTCCGCTTATAACCTTGACCCAGAGATTCTTAGCGCGATTAAGGCGCATTCTGGGAAAGCCGAGCGGAACACCCTTATCAATCAGGCAATCTGGTGCGCGGACCCGATTACTGGATTTTTGGTCGCCTGCGCCTTGATTGGACCAGATAAAAAAATAGAGCCAGTTGATGCCCGGTTTGCGCTCAAGCGAATGAAGGAGAAGCGCTTTGCTCAGGGCGCGAGCCGGGAGCAGATTCAGGCTTGCACGGAGATGGGACTTAGCCTGGAGGAATTTTTAGAGATTTCACTAAAGGCAATGAAAGAAATTAAAGATGAGCTTGGACTTTGAAGGAGGGAAAAATGCCCGGAATCGGTGAAGAATTTTTCCAGAAAACCATTTATTCCAGAACCCGTCCGTTTATGGGCGTAAAACCTAAAAAAATGGCAGAGCCTTTTAAAACCTATCCAGAAAGCCAAAAAATAAAGCTCCCTCTCCCGGAATTACCCTCTGGCTCGCTCTGGACCGCGCTTAAAAATAGAAGGTCAAGGAGGGGTTTTAAAAGAGAGCCAATCTCTCAGGATGAGCTTGGTTTATTACTTTTTGCGACTCAGGGAATCACCGAGCGGGTCTCTGGCTATCTTTTAAGAACCGCGCCCAGCGCTGGCGCGCTTTATCCGATTGAGACCTATTTAGTGGTCAACCGAGTGAAGGGCATTGACCCGGGGATTTATCACTGGAACATCCTGGAATCAGCCTTAGAGCTACTCAAGCCCGGAGATTTTTCTAAACAAATTGAGGAAAGCGCTCTTGGACAAGATATGTGTAGAGAAGGCGCGGTGGTCTTTATCTTCTCTGCGATTTTTGCTCGCTCCACCTATAAGTATTCGGACCGGGGCTATCGCTATGTTTTTATGGATGCGGGACATATCTGCGAGAATTTATATTTAGCCTGTGAGGATTTGGGATTGGGCTGTTGCGGAATCGGCGCATTTTTTGATGATGCGGTGAATGAGCTATTGCAACTGGATGATTTGGAAGAATCCGCGATTTATCTTTCCGCAGTGGGCAGATATTAAAAAAGAACCAATGAAAATTTTTATCCTCAAAAGAATCAAGGATGAAAATCAAAATGATAATCGCTGATAAAACCAAAAGTTTAATCATTTGCTTATTCTATCTGGTTCTTGCCATAATTTTGACCTTTCCCTTTGCCAAAAGCTATTCCAACTATCCAATTTTTGATAACCTGGACATAATCGTTACCTTTTATAACTTCTTCTGGCAATACTATTCCATCACCCAGCTTCATATCCATCCCTGGTTCAACCCCATAATAAGCTATCCAGAAGGATACAGTATGGTCTTTTTCCCGGTCTGGATACCCTATGGCATCATCACCATCCCGTTCCAGCTCATCTTTGGCTCCCCCACCGCGCTTCCCGGGGTGTTCCATTGGCTCTCCATCTTTTCCTTTGCCTTAACCGGTTTTTTAACCTTTCTCATCGCTAAAAAAATCTCCCAGCGGTTTTATCCCAGTATCCTGGCTGGCATCCTTTTCAGCTTTATTCCATTCCATTACTGGCACCTGCCAAGATGCCATAGCTCCTGTTTAGAACTTGTCCTGTTGCCGATATATTTTTATCTTCGGCTTCTGGAAGATAAATCAAAAAAAGCTGGGATTTTCTTTGGACTATCTTTAACTCCATTAACCTATCAGTCCCCTAACTATCTCCTTTATTTGGCTATATTTTTAGGATTACATCTGGTTTATCTTTTCTTCGCCAATCGCTCTGCGCTTAATAAAAACTGGCTCCGCGCAGTCGCCATTGCCTTATTGGTCAACCTCCTCCTCTCCAGCCCGTTCCTGTTCTTCGTCTCAAAAGATTTAATCTTCAAGACCACCCCAGCTTCAAGCATCCTCGGAGAGCAAAACCGCTACTCTGCTAATCTGCTCGGATTTATCCTCCCCGGACCAAACCAAAAAATCTATCAAGCCTTGGGCAATTTTTCCGAAAATATCATCGCAGAAAATGGCGTCTCAGGCAAAGAGATTTTCCCGGGTTATATCTTGCTGATTAGCGGACTCCTGGGAATGTTTCTCTCCAGAAAAAACCTCAAAAATTATGGCTTCTGGCTCTTATCCTTTCTGGTCTTCTTTATCCTGAGCCTGGGACCTTTCCTCAAATGCGGAACCTATACTTTATTCCATCCGGAGCTTCCTTATTTTTTCCTGGCTAAAATCCTTCCTTTCCTGGAAATGGACCGTAGCCCAGTGCGAATCATAATTCTTGGCTATTTCTCCCTGACCCTGCTCTCCTTAGGATTTTTTTCCCAGCTGGAGAAAAAAATTACCTCTCAAAAGAAAAAATTTCTATTGGGCATAATCTCTGCCGTTGCCCTGATTGAATTAAATCAAGCGCCAATTCATCTCACCAAAATCCCTTTGCCAGAAATCTATCAAACCATCTCCAAAGAAAAAGATAAATTCACCGTCCTGGAGCTTCCTCTCTTTCCAGAAACCTACCGCTACGCAGGCATTTTCCAGACCTATCACCGAAAATACCTGGCAATTGACCTTACCGCCAGAAAAGCCGGCGCGGGCTTCTATGACCGACCATTATTTTTCTATTTAGACGAGCCTCTCCGCTTCCTGCTACTTCCCAAACAAGACCAGGGCCAGGCTAAAAAAGAAATTGAAAAAGAACTATGGCATAGAAAAATTAAATACATCATCCTCTATCTTAAATTTATGGATGATGAAAAAGCCCTTGACCTTGACCGCCTGCTGAACACCCTTAACCCCACTAAAATTTTTTACTCAGAGCCAACTCTCAAGGTCTATCAATTTGAGCTAAAGGAAAAATAAATGAAAAAAATCACCCTCAAGGTCAAGTTCCTCAAAGGAAAAAATCAAGCGCAAGCCCTCCCTTCCAAAGCCACCAAATCCAGCGCAGGTTTTGACCTCCTGGCAAGTAATGATAAGCCAATCACCATCCCTCCCGGAAAAAGAGCCATCATCCCAACTGGCATCGCAATAGAGCTTCCCAAAGGATATGAAGCCCAAATCCGACCCAGAAGCGGACTCGCACTTAATTATGGCGTCACCATCCTCAATACCCCGGGCACCATTGACCCGGATTACCGAGGAGAAATCAAAATCATCCTGATAAATCTCAGCGATGAACCCTTTACCATAAAAAAACAAGACCGAATCGCCCAGATGATAATCTCCCAACTGGTGCCAGTGAAAATCCAATTGGTGAAAGAGCTCTCACCCACTAAGCGAAACCAGGGTGGATTCGGTCATACCGGGATAAATTCAGCTCCTAATAAAAAACTTGACAGATAAATAAAGAATTGCTCTAATTAAATCAAATCCAAAAAGGGAGGTGGAGAAAAATGAAAAAGCTATTTCTCGGAGCTTTGGCTATTTGTCTGTTCCTGGGATTGGCTATTGCCCAAGAGCAACAACAGCCCCAAGCCCAATCAGCGCTCACGGTTGAGACCGCAGTGATTTGTAAGGATGTGGCAAACCGGGAGCCAGTGGAGCCAGGAGATCAGTTCTCAAAAGATGTGGGCTCGCTCGCCTGCTTCTCCAAAATCACAGGCGCAAGCGGAGAAACTGAAATCAAGCATCTCTGGTATCACAAAGACCAGCTTCTGGACACCATCACCCTCCCGGTCAAAGCCAGCGCCTGGAGAACCTGGAGCAGAAAAACCATCCCCGCAGAGATGACCGGAGAATGGAAGGTGGAAATCAAGGATGCAGAGGACAATGTTTTGACCAGCTTGAGCTTTACCATAGAATAGTTTTTTTCGCTGGCTAAAAATTTTTACCTTTGCCCATCAGCTAAGGAAAGGGAAGTTTTATCTCTAATCAAAGATTACTAAAAAGCTCAAAGCCCGAAAAAATCCGAATTTGACCCGAGCAAACATTTTGGGGTAAAATAAGCATCTGGAAAATTTAATTTATAAAAATTATAAAGGAGGGGAAAATGACCCAACAAAAACCAGCAATTACCCCAGCAAGCGAAGAAAAAGATTGGTTGATTGCATTACTGCTTTGCATCTTCCTCGGTCCACTCGGCATTCATCGGTTCTATGCCGGAAAAATCGGCACTGGAATCTTGATGCTTCTTACTGGGGGCGCTTGTGGTGTCTGGGTGATTATTGATTTAATTCTGATTGTCACCGACAATTTCAAGGATGCAGAGGGAAGACCCCTTAAAAAGAAATAGCCTTAAAACACGCCTGCTTTTTATAGGCATAAGCCTGGCGCTTGGGCTGATACCTTTTTTGCCTGCTGACCTTATTGACCATCTCCCTTCAGTTTGCCTGTGGAAGCGATTAGGATTTAATTTCTGCTGGGGATGTGGTATCACCAGAGCCTTCTGGCATCTGCTCCACGGAGAACTTAAAACCGCACTCATCTATAACTGGCGGATTATCATTGTTGCCCCTATCCTCTTCGCCCTTTATCTAAAATTGGCATATGAAACCATCACCGGACATCCTTTCCAAGTCAAATTAGAAAACATCCGGAGGGATTAAAGAAAAAGGCAAGGGTAGAGGTTAAATAGCAAAGGAGGGGAGATGAGGAAGAGAAATTTGGTGATAGGGATAGTTATATTGGGTCTTTTGCTGGTCGGGGTTCTGGTTTTTATTGGCATAAG
>Ga0172364_10001037_pt1 | contig 20899 bp, 27 predicted proteins | sample LakKivSesite10cm_FD_114545 | JGI IMG/M metagenome (GOLD analysis project Ga0172364, IMG submission 114545) | Sediment microbial communities from Lake Kivu, Rwanda - Sediment site 10cm | ecosystem: Environmental > Aquatic > Freshwater > Lake > Sediment | place: Rwanda: Western Province, Lake... | reverse complement strand
TATAGCAACCTTTTCGAAGAAACATTTTCTTAACAACCCTTCAAGTTCTGACAATCTGTAGAAATGGGCGTAACCATAGAAAACATGGCCGGCTTCCGCCTTCTTCATGTATTCTTCTCCCCAAGCTGAATCCTTTGGAATAATACAGACTGCAAGCTCGCCTGAGGACCGTAAAATCCTACTCGCTTCTAGAAGTGCCTTCTCCGGAGAATCGAGAAAGCACAAAGTCACCGTCATAAGCGCAAAGTCGAAAGACCCTTCTCTAAAAGGCAGATAGCCAGCTACAGCTTGAACAGGCTCGATTCTACGAGATGACGCAAGCTTAAGCATGTTTAAAGCGGGATCCACGCCGACATTTATTGAGGCTTGAGAGTCTAGAATTCCAGTTCCAACACCTATGGAGAGACCTCTACCCTTAAGATTCAAGGCTTTTACTACCTTAGCTTCACATTCAAAAAGGACAGGGTGCCGCTGATACCACGAATCATATCTTTTTGCGTGTTTATCGAAAACTTTGGTTAAAGTTCTCATTAATAATCCTCAGCAAAGTTTAAAGATAAAAATGGCAATAATCCTTCATAAAAAAGTTGAAGACAGACATTTTAAAAGTACCTCATCCTATGATTTTGTCTTGAACCAAAGGAAACTCCTAACTGAAACGTCTCCTGACCGACTTTTGAGCCTTCATCATCGACTTGCTGCGAAGCTCCTTAGCTACGCCCACGATAGAAGTCATCTTCTCAAGAGCCTTATACCAAGCGCCTGAACGAACGGGAAAATGACGAACAGAGCTCCTCACTATCTCCAATGCGCTGTCTACAGGACAGACAACCTTACATGCGCCACAATAAATGCAACAGAAGTCGTTTATGCTAACTTTGTTGTTTTCTGAAACATATAAGACACCTGGTACAGGGCAAACGTCCATGCATTCGTGGCAGTTTTCTGGGCACTTTTCATTATGAATGTTGATGGAACCTAAGATTATCCTCTGCACATGGATCGCGTCATACGGGCATTTAACTTCGCATACTCGGCAGCATGGACAATGCTCTTTTTCGATCTTCACTTCTACTTTCCAGTGCTGTTTGTCTGCGACGACCTTGATGAGGTTAAACGGGCATGACTCTTCACATACCTTACAACCTACAGGGCACTTTAACTCGTCAACTTCTATCTCGCGAATTAACTTGGCAAAGCTCTCTTTCTCAAGAACAGGCACAACTACATCGCCATTAATGTTCATAGAAAACGCCCCGAACGGACATATGGCAATGCATATTCCACAGAATACGCACTTTTTCTCATCAATCATGATTGTTGGTTGCTTCTTACCCTCGCTTGCGACATTAGAAGGTATAACTGTCTCTATGGCTTCTTTAGGGCAAACAATCTGGCAAATCTGACATCCAACACACCTAATCTTGTCAAGAATTAGCGAGTAACGTTTCGTGTACATGATTCTTTCTATGAAAAGCTGGTTCCCAGTTTGGCTCTTGAGCAGTTTAGTAACCATTAAAGTCTTTCTCCTCAGAAGCCAAATTATGCTACCAGACGAATCAGACATCAACACTCAATTCTAACTATTCTGTTCTTTTGACAATAGATACACTCTCCCACTCCCATCTCAACGCTGCCTCCTTGAAAGAATGAACTCAGCTATCTCCTTATTTTTAGTCTCTGAAAGTGGTTGGCCCTCAACATAAATTGCCCCGACTGGACAGACTTTGGCGCATTTCCTACATGAGGTACAAGTTTTAGAAGACCCCCATGCATCATCAAGGTCAATTATGACTTCTGAGTCCTTTCCCCTCATCTTCAAATCAAGAACATGAACACCTTCTATCTCGTCGCATACTCTGACGCAGCGGGTGCAGAGGATGCATCGGTTTCGGTCGATGACAAGAAACTCGTGAGTAGAGTCAAGATCATGCGGAGTCCAGCTATGCTCAAACCTCACATGGTCGACTCCCATTTTGTTAGCTAAGTCCTGAAGTTCACAATTACCATTCGCCACGCAGACTGAACAAACATGAATCCTTTCAGAAAGAATAAGCTCCAGCGTCATTTTACGGTACAGTTTCAACCGGTCAGAGTCTGTTGTGACTTCCATTCCATTGCTAACCGGAGTAGTGCAGGCGGGAAAGAGTTTCGGTGACCCCTTTACCTCGACGAGGCAAAGACGACACCCTCCGAGACTTGTCAAGCCGTCCAGCTCACACAAAGTTGGGATAATAATCCCGTTCTCTTTAGCAACCTTAAGAATAGTGTCCCCTTCATGGGCATCAAAGTCCTTTCCATTTATCTTCAGCTTTAATAATCCAACGCTCAATATTTTTTCACCTATTTCAAATTCTTGCAACATTTTCGTATCTGCCTAGTCCTCTGACAGAAAACTTACTACAGAGTAAAGCATCTTCTTCACATCTTCCTCTTAGAGTGATAGTGTCAACGCGTCGATTATAGAGGCCAGATTAGATAGCCAATTTAAATGCTAGTCTTCGTTCACTTTATACATCAGATACCATAAACAGTTCTTACTTCAGACGATTCGACATATTTGTGCTTTAGAATATTTCTTTTTCGCCAATTTTTCTGTATGTTTTTCCTCTGATTTTTACTGGTTGAACATCTTCTTCTTCAGGTTCTTTTTCAACAGTTTTACGTTTAATATTTTCTCCGCACCTTCCTTTAGGTAGCAGGCGTCTTGCCAGGCATATTGGATAATTGCAGTTTATTGGGTCACATTGTTCTTCGCTCCAACTGCACCAAGCTGTTCTTCCCCTGAATTGCAAAGCATTTTTTCCGCATCTAAATTTTGAGCAATTTGGAGAACAAATAGACTCGGACATTTTGGTTCACCCTAACATGCGTTTTATTCTTTCCTCTAACATTTTTTTAGGCAGCGCGCCTACAATCTGATCTACCAGTTTATTGTTTTTGAAAACCAAGAGTGTGGGTATGCTCATTATTCTATATTGTGTGGCAACCCTCTGATTCTCATCCACATTCAATTTTCCGAACAGAATCTTTCCAGCGTAATTTCGCGCCATCTCCTCGATGACGGGGGCAACCATACGGCATGGACCGCACCATGGAGCCCAGCAATCAACAACTACGTTAGGATGCTTCGCGATCGTCTCTAAAAAAGTAGCATCGGTTAGCTCAACTGGCTCATTCAATGAAGGCTTTCTTGGTTCTTGGTCTTTTCCTTCAGCTTCTCTTTCAATAGATTGCCTCTTCAATAGTCTCAGTTTCCTTTCACGTATACTTTTTAGCTCTTCATCTTCATCCATTAGGTCCACCTAACTTTTCAATTCCCTAATACTAATTTATCCCCGGTTCTTAGGGGGTTGCATCTTCCTTTGAAGCTTACAGTAAATTGGCGTACAGCTTTAGAACCGGTGCAGTGGCATGGATAAATAAGGTCTGGATTGATTTTTTCTAGATCGTTTATTGTTGCCTTAACTCTTTCATCTACAAAGTCGGAAAGGTGAAAACCGCCGATTACCGCGTGAATCTTCTTCACTCCAGTCAACTTTTGAGCATGTCTTACCGTGTTCACGATTCCTGCGTGAGCACATCCAGATATTACCGCCAAGCCTTTATCTTCAAGGTTCAATATCAGCGCTTGGTCGTCCTGCACCGTATCTTCTATGAACCTTTCATCTTCTACGGTCCAGAAACCTTGGGGCTTCTCGTAAGGTGTTAATCGTTCTATCTCGCCAGTTGCCACGATTCCTTCAGAAACCACAACAGGGGTTCTAGATAAAAGGAGTCGCTCAGACGATTCAATCTCTGAACGCGTAAAAGGCGATCCTATGTATCTGAGGTTTGGAGCTACCTTGAATTTTGGCTTGAATACGTTCGGATGAGCTATGACAGGAACATTTCTGTTAGTCTTTTCTAGGATTCCTAGCAAGCCGCCTGTATGATCATAGTGTCCATGGCTCAAGAATATGGCATCGATCTGCTCTAAGCTTACGCCGAGTATCTTTGTGTTGTGCAATATTATGTCAGGGGATTGACCAGTATCCATCAGAATCATAGATTTAGGTTTAATCCTCTCAACAAGTATAGATAACCCATGCTTAGCCTCCAGCCCCAGAGCCTTCTGGGATGCACTTACAACGTCTTCGACTACAACTGTTAACTTGACTTTCTTCATCATTGTGGTCATCTCCTATGAGTCGTTGACTGGTATATGGTCAAGTTCCTAACTTCTACCACATTCCCCAATTTCTCTGCCTTCTATATTGGTGACCCATTCCAAGTCCAGTCGGGCACCTTCGCATCTGGAACCGAGTCTGCCCTCGGGATATATGGTTTAATGTCGATTACTGGCGAACCTTCAAAGGCATCAAGCCCTTCCACAGTTAAGACGCTGTTCTCAACTTTAGTCAATTTCACTATACATAAACCCACAGGATTAGGACGGGATGGACTCCTGCAGGCGAAAACACCCTTCTGCTCATTCACCTTGTGCCTTTTAGGGAAAACCAGAAGGGTTCTTCTATCCTCCGTATTGTCACGTAAGTGAATCCAGTAGAGGATGACTAAATGAGAGAAATCCTCTATACCCTTAAGCCCAGCACAAAACTCCGGGAAAACACGTATCTTAGCCTCAGTAGCGCTCTCAATAAATCCAATGGGGCTTAGTTCAATCTTCACAATCATTTTTCCTCCAAATCGATGGTTTGCATCAAATCACCCTGTTGTTTGGCTAAAGGTGGCCACGGTAATATTCCGTCGCGGGACATCCTACGCATTGTTCAGATTTATATCTGCCACACGGTTTGCAGTCAACATTGCACGGTGGAGCGGGTAGATCTTTATGGGCTAAGTGTCTTCTTATGGGCATGAAGGGTGAATAACCCACGTCCCTTATCGGATAAAACTCTGATCTGCGGATTCCCTTCTCGCTTCTGAGCGAGCATTTTTCCATCGATATGCTTTCAAGAGTTTCCTGGTTTTCAGCCACTACCAAAGCGATCACGTTATATCCGCCAATCGTTGTGAACATATAGACTACCCGGGGGCAGTCTTCGAAACGTTCCAGAAGTCGATGCGTAGTTTCAGGCCCATCGGTTTCGATCAAAACGATGGCCGAACATAGGTTGAAATGTTTCAGGTTTAGCTGAGCGGACACCTTTATCGCTTCACTTTCAAGGAGTTTCCCAAGCCTTTTCTTGGCACCCATACTTGTGTAACCGGTTATCTTTCCAAGTGTCTCGAAAGTCGTGCGGCCGTCAACCTGCAGCTGCGATATTATCTTCCGGTCAATATCATCCATTTCGATTCACGAGTTTATTTTTTAAACGAAAGGATTAAATATGTTTTATTAATCAAACTAAAGAGTCAACCATATATAAAATTATCCGAAGGAGAAACACGTTGACCGAAGATAATGCAGACTCCGCCGACGCTAGACGGCAAACCTTAGACGAACAACAAAAGTTGCTTAGAATCAGGATGAACAAGGTGAAGCATAAAATTGCTGTAATCAGCGGTAAGGGAGGCGTCGGGAAAACAGTGGTCACTGTGAACTTGGCGATGGCTTTTGCTAAGAATGGAAGACCGGGTCGAGTGGGCATTCTTGACGCAGACATCCATGGTCCGTGCGTTCCCAAAATGCTAGGTGTCAAAGGTCAAACACTTCAATCTGGTCCACCTGGCATCTTCCCAGCAACAGCCCCTTTGGGGATCAAAGTCGTCTCCATGGATTTCCTGTTGCCAAATCAAGAGTCGCCAGTGATATGGCGCGGCCCTCTTAAGATGACCGCGATAAGACAATTCCTCTCAGACATTATTTGGGGAGAACTCGATTTTCTCTTTATCGATCTTCCTCCCGGAACTGGCGACGAGCCTTTAAGCGTCATGCAGCTCCTTCCAGAGATGGATGGCGTAGTTATCGTGACTATACCTTCAGAGGTCTCGCAAGATGTTGTTAAAAAAGCCGTGACTTTTGCTAGGATGCTAAATGTTCCAGTGATAGGCATAATAGAGAACATGAGTGGCTTTGTATGCCCAAACTGCGGCGCACAAATAAACATATTTAAGGTTGGAGGGGGAGAGAAAATCTCTAATGATCTTGTAGTCCCGTTTCTTGGAAGAATCCCAATCGACCCAAAAATATGCGAAGACTCAGACAAAGGCATGCCCTTTGTGATCGAGCACACGAATTCGCCAGCGGCGACAGCCTTTATGAGTATAGTTGAAAAAATAGAGGGCTTCCTAAAGGACAAAACAAATCAAATAGATGAAATTAAGAAGGAGGAGGTGAGCTAGTTGAAGGTTGCTGTTTCAGCTACTGAACCCATCTTAGACGCTGCCGTAGATCCACGGTTCGGTCGTTGTGCCTACTTCGTCATCGTGGACACGGAAACTATGCAGTACGAGGCGATACCGAACACAAGCCAATCCGCTCCTCATGGCGCCGGCATACAATCTGCCCAAATAATTGCCAACAAGGGCGCAAAAGTCGTCTTGACAGGCAATGTAGGACCGAACGCTTATCAATCTCTAACGGCTGCCGGAATCCAAATAGTAACAGGAGCAACAGGAACTGTCAGAGAAACAATAATGAGGTACAAGAAAGGTGACCTGAAGGAGACGAGTTCGCCGACTGTCGGCGGGCATTTCGGTGCAGGCGGAGGTCGAGGTATGGGGCGTGGAGGAAGATGGTAATGAAGGGGTTTGACGAGCACCCAGAATATTCAAAAAGATGGAAAAAGAGAATGGAGGTGAGACTGTGACCAGAGTTGTTATTCCAGTTACTGATGACAGAGGAGTTGATTCTCAACTATCAGAACACTTCGGGAGAGCTCCCTTCTTCGCTGTCTTCGATTTTGATGAAGATGGACAGGTACTATCTAGTAGAGCGGTTCCTAACGAAAGTGAGCACTTTGGCGGTGTCGGTTTTCCTCCCGACCGCATTCTCCAGCTTGAGCCAGATGCCGTTATTACGTATGGTATGGGGCCGAGAGCTTTGGGAAGGTTCCAAGACGCTAGAGTAGCTGTCCTGAGAGCCAACTCAGGAGTTGTCAAAGAAGTGGTCTCAGCGTATTTGAAAAATCAACTCCAGGAGCTAACGGAAGGCTGTCAACACGCACTACATCGATGAGCGCGGTCGCGGAATTTCTGGGAGGTGATAGGCAACGCCTAGCAAACTAAGGAAAGAAGAGTTAGAGTTACTAGAGAAGTCAGGTTACTCAAAGAAAGCGATCAAGTATTACAAAGACAAAATTAACATTGGCACAATCGAAAATGCTGATGTCGTTCTTGACTACACAGGACCTTGCGGAGATACAATAAAGCTATACCTAGAAGTTGACGCAAACAGCAGAATAAGAGATGCAAAATTTCTATATTTAGGTTGTCCAGGCTTAGCTTCTTCTGTGTCTATGTTAACTAGACTGATTAAAGGCAAGACCATTGAGGAAGCAAAAAAGATTTCAGAACACGACATAGTAAGCGAATTAGAAGGATTGCCGAAATCAAAACTTGATTGTCCCAAACTTGCAGTCGCAACATTACAAAAAGCGATCGCGAAATATGAGGGAAACAAATCTCTGAGGAAATCTACATGATTATCTCGATTGCCAGTGGCAAGGGCGGAACTGGGAAGACCACGGTTGCTGTGGGTTTGGCTTTGTCAGCTGAGAATGTTCAGCTCTTAGACTGCGATGTTGAGGAACCCAATGTCCACATCCTTCTTAGGCCGAAGATATGTGAGGAGAAGCCTGTTTACTCTCTCGTTCCACATATCCTTGAAGAAAAGTGCAACCATTGTGGAAAATGCGCTGAACTCTGCCAATACCACGCCCTATTCGTCGCCCCAGAAAGCGTTCTAGTCTTCCCTGAGCTCTGCCACAGCTGCGGACTATGCTCAACCGTATGTCCAGAAAAAGCCATAATTGAAGAGAAAAGGCAGATAGGCTTGGTCAAAAAGGGCTCAGCCCAAGGAGTCAACCTAGTTTACGGCGAACTCAACGTAGGCGAACCTATGGCCGGTCCAGTAATAAGAAATGTCAAAAAAGAAATTGACAGAGAAAAAACAGTTATAATTGATGTCCCACCAGGCGCTTCCTGTCCGGTCGTAGAAAGCGTTTATGGAAGCGACTTCACAATTCTTGTCACGGAGCCTACCCCTTTTGGACTGCATGACCTGAAGATCGCTGTCGAGGTTTTGAGAACGTTGAGGATTCCGCTTGGCGTTGTGGTTAACCGTGCTGGAATCGGCGATATGAAGGTTTACGAGTTCTGCAAAGAAGAAGGAATTCCTGTAATGCTTGAGATACCGTTCAGCAAAAAGATCGCAGAGCTATATTCCCGCGGGATCTCCTTCGTGACCGAGATGGAGGAATGGAAAACAAAATTTCAGCATCTGTTAAAGAGAATTGTGGAGGTGTGAATGGTTGAGGCAAATAACGGTTCTTAGCGGCAAAGGTGGAACAGGTAAAACAACTTTGGTTGCTTCCCTCGCTGTATTCGCGGAGAATCTGGTGATTACAGACTGCGATGTGGACGCGCCGAATCTACACATGCTCCTAAATCCAAGTATTATGCGGAAACAGGAATTTAAGGGCTCTAAAGTGGCGATTCTGGATGAATCGAAGTGCATCCAATGCCAGAGATGTGAGGAGAGCTGCAGATTCAACGCAATAAATGACCTCAAGATAGACGCCGTACTCTGTGAGGGATGCGGATTATGCGCTTACATATGCCCAGTGGAGGCTATAGGGCTCAGAGAGAAGGTTTGCGGCTACGCCTACATCTCGAAGACGAAGTATGGTTTCATGTCTCATGCGAGGCTTAATCCCGGAGAGGAAAACTCCGGTAAGCTCGTAACCCTTGTTAGACAGAATGCAAGACAGATAGCTGAAGAGGAGAACGTTGACTTAATCTTAAATGATGGATCACCGGGAATTGGCTGCCCCGTAATAGCTTCGGTTGGCGGAGTCGACCTAGGAGTCATCGTTGTTGAGCCGACTTTATCCGGAATCCACGACATGGAAAGGGCTTTGAAGATGCTTAACCATTTCAAAGTTAACCCATTGGTCTGCATAAACATGTACGACCTGAACATTGAGAATTCGAAGATGATTGAAGCATTCTGCGGAAGCAACAGCATCGAAGTTGTCGGTAAAATACCCTTCGATCCCCTTGTTACAGAAGCGATGGTACTTGGGAAGCCTATCGCTGAATACTCACCAGAGAGTACAGTTTCAAAGGAAATCAAAGAGATCTTTGAGAAAATATTAAACCCTAACTAGACAGTGTCAGGAATGGTTATTGTCTATAGATATGTTACCTACTCCCTAAAAGGGGTGATCTTTGGCATAGAGCGTCATATCAATAGGCCGATTTTTTCCTATTTTCAATTTGTGGGGAGCACCACCTTAACACCGGCACATAAGTCTTAACATGAATCCTAGAACGGAGAGGATCAGACAAGTGAGCGTTGAACATTGGGCAAAGCGCCTCCGGGCACGAGTCGAACGCGAACGCATCAATTTCTTAGTGGAGTGGGCTAGGAAAAATGGGGTCGAGAACTTTCAGCACATATACAAAACGGCTCTAGCCGAGTTTCCCATGGCCGGCAAGCAAAAGGCCTGTAGGTACGCAGAAGTAGCCCTAAGAGAACTAGTAAAAACTAAGAAGATGAGCATGCAAAAAGAGAACGTGAAGACATTGACTGAGAAGGGAGAGGAATGAATGACGCTTGCCCGCACAAGGTTGACCTGTGATGGAAAGGTTAGAGTCAAGGTCTCTGGTCAGAGAAGGAAAGTTTTTGAGGTTCCATTCCTCGACAAGTATCGGAGGAAAGCTTTCAGAAATTTAAGGCTCATTCTTGAACGCCTCAACATCAACGTCATTGAGGAGAAGCTTGTCACGAGGGTTGTCAACGTAGATTATGAGGATGGAAGAACAACCTATACTCACAATGTTGAAGTAGAGGATACGGTATTACGCGCAAGTTTCAATCCGGGACCAGAAATTCTGGAACTATGTCCGTCTCTGAAACGTGAGTATCCAATACTATTCAAATATGATGGAAAGGGAGTTTTTAATGTCTCTACAATCGAAAAGTTAAGCGAAGAGGAAGAAGCAGATATCGAAAAGTTCGTAACATATTGTGTTAAGCCACAGTATCAAATGGCCTTTCTGAAGGATAGTGCACTCCAGAGCAAACAGACGGAGGAAGGAACGGAATCTAGAGAAAAACCCGTGGTAGCCTTAAAAAAGAACGATATAAAAACGAACAAGCCTGATGAAATAATAACTGTTGAAACAGAAAAAACCAATGAAAGAAAGAATCTCAATGAGGATATAAGAAACAAGATTGATGACCAAGCAGAAGAGATGCTGGCAATCGAGGAGATAAAAGATAGGATTAAGCACTTTCAGCCTGAGGGCTTCAGAGAAAGCGTAGCATACGAACGTTACCTACAAGCCTTATCATCTAATCCCGGAAAAGAAGAAGAGATTCACCGAGTCTTCTACACGCTAGTGATTGGAAAGAAGAATTTTAAGGATTTCTACCGTAAATTGTATGCGTATATACCGGAACTTCTCAAAAAGCATTTACAATGAGTCATACGCGAGATTGAGCACCAAGAGTTGTCTCAAGGCGAGTCCTTTCCGACTTATTTATTATATCTTTGTATATTCCTCAAATTCTTCTCTGAGATGTGATGATGCCTTTATGATATGCGCTGCACAACCCTATAACTGGGTTGTGACCCAGTAGACGATCTTTCACTATTAATGTTGTGACAGGGGCTTTAGAGTTCATTGTGAAAAGCATGTCGTGCACAATGCACAATCTCACGATAATGTTAATTTCTGTTCCAGCCTCGTTAAGCAGTTCAGCCTGAAGAAGAGGGTTACAGCCTGCTTCAAACTTCTCAGGATCTCCGATTTGTCTTATTCGGCGACGCCTAGCTTGGTCTTATCAGCACCTCGTTTGAAGGATATGATGTATGTCATCTGGCTCAATTCCTCAGATAGATGCTTTGTAAGACCTTTGTTGAGTCTTATAAATATAAATTTGTGTTATTGCACAATATTCACATTAAGGAATTAGACATGTTCCCTACCCACAAAGACTGCTTAAACTTTAGAAACGGACTCTGCACGTTACATCGGATTCCAGTAAATCCAGATGGCGCTGCTTGCCCAAGATTCATAAACAAAAGTGCAATGTTGCTAATGACCGTTCGATCCACGAGGCAGCCATTACTTCCCTGTAAGAACGAAGAAATGGAGATTGACCTTTCAGGTTTGAAGAGAAGGCTGGATGCGGTTGAATCAAAGATTAAGGAAATAAAGGAGATGCTAAGGCGTTAAAAATCCCCATTATTTGTGGTAAACATCAGTTTAAGGAGAGAATTATATCCCATTGGTGCTCCACGTCACAGTAAATATCCAGTGATGTGGAAGTAGAATGATCACAGAACGCTGATGTTTAATTGTTGAAGGTTAAGAATTGATGTTCACTTTTCACATACTTTGGAGGGAGGAAAGGCAATAATGGATGAAGAAACAATAATACGCTTTCTCGATAAGAAGAACATTTTTGCTGTTGTAGGAGCGAGTAGAAACCCTGAAAAGTACGGGTATAAGGTATACATAGACCTGAAGGGAGCTGGTTACAAAGTTTATCCGGTGAACCCGAATGCTGATGAGATTTTAGGAGATAAATGTTATCCAAGCCTTGAAAAACTGCCAGTGATTCCAGATGTGGTTGATGTAGTTGTACCACCTGAAATAACAGAACAGACAGTTAAGACATGTAAGGACCTTGGAGTCAAGAAGGTGTGGATGCAACCCTGTTCAGAATCTGAAGAAGCCATTAGATTCTGCGGGGATAATGGCATAGATGCTGTATACGGCGTATGCGTTATGGTTAAACGGAGAAACCAAAAGATGGCAGAATCCTCGAGATCGTCCATGTTCCAAGGCATCTGCTAGTAACACTTCCTCGCGTCCTTTCATCAACGTCAAATAGTATCAGATGGATCGTCAGTGTAGGTTTAATCTTTAAATGTGAGCTTAACAGTCTTGTAATGAAAGTTACTGGAGGTGATTAGTTGAGCGGAAGAGGCTATGGTAGAGGTAGGGGTGGGCGGCGTCAAGGAGTCGGCGGGCCTGCTTACTGTGTTTGCCCTAAATGTGGGTATAAAACTCCTCATGTGAGAGGAACGCCATGCCTTTCCACTATGTGTCCTAAGTGTGGGACAGCGATGATGCCATCATCTGAATAATTATTTAAACAAAAAAGAATAACGATGCTTCGTTACAGGTTGCTTTGTTTATCTTTTTTGGGAGCTTAGGAGCGTAGGAGATATTATAACAACTGCGCTTTTACTTCCGATTCGGGAAAGGCTTAGAAAGTCCTTATTTCTTAATTTAGTTTCTGATCTGGTAGGAGTTCTACTTGTCATGTTATTTCATTATTTCTGCACTTTGAGTTCGCATTCGATTTTGACATCCGCATCTTCGAATAATCGCCCAACCGGGCATATAGAATCTTATCTGAGCGATATCCCTGCTGAGGTCATTTTTATAGCAACGTGATCAGATTTGAAGTTATCATGGTTTAACGAAGTCGTAAAAGGTGTCTTTCAACCAATCCTCATATTTGATTCCTAATTTTACTGGTATTACCTCTTTCGGAAGCAGGGAAGCCACTAGATCAAGGAAAAGAGGCTTTTGGAGGACTGGAAGGCGGCTACTCAGGCAAAAACATAGCATTAGACCTGCATATGCTAATCCAAGGCCTTGAAGGAGGGTAATTCTAGAGTTCTATGAAGATTGTTGAGTTATTCTTGAAATGGTTAGATTTTAAAGGGTTGCTGGACGAGCGGGAAAAGAACAGTTGGCGTCTCCACACCTATTCAACGGTGGCTATGAGCGCACAACCAATGGCATATAATGTCAATCATTACTTACTGTTTGAAAGGGAAACATGGTTAGATTTTCCATCGTCCTTCCATTTTTGTGTAAGTATAAAAACAACAAGGTCGAAAGTAGCCCTAACGTGGCATTGGCTAGACTATTGCGAGAAAAAACAGATAGATGATTTCTCCTAGAGTTAGAGACGGAATATACCCTTTGAAAAAGAGAATATTTTTGCTTTATGGATTAACTTCTTTTAGATAGCTTGTTTGATGTTCTTGCCTTTTTTTGAAGAGACAATTACTGATGTGAGCCGCCACAGTTATATTTGTAGCTCTTCCCGGTATATGTAGGAGGTGGTAGGTATGAGTATGCAAGAAGTCGCGGAAGAGGTTAGCAGTTGGATTCAAAAGATGGGAAAAGAATATGGTAAAGTTTTTGGACCTTTTGCAGTTTGGATGAGACGGATTGAAGAAAAAGGCGCACTTGACACAAAGACAAAAGAACTGATATCTGTTGCTTTAGCTGTTGCCACACAGTGCAGATGGTGCATTGCTGTTCATACGAATGCCGCGCTTGATGAGGGAGCAACGAAGGATGAGATCATGGAAGCTTGTTTCGTAGCTTGTCTGTTCCGAGGAGCTCCTTCATGCATGTACAGCCAGTTGGTTATGAAAGCGATAGAAGAATACCAAAACAAGAAATCAGACCAATAGAAGCAGCTATAAATCATGCTTAGAAACGTATGTAGTAAAATTCTAATTATGGTAAAAGCAATTAGCAATTAAGCGATTTTGCTGTCAGAAGAAATCCTGGGAAAAAAGATTGCAACTTCATTCTCTCCGAACACTCTTCTTCTACTTCCCCTCACATCCTACTGACAGGGAAGGTTGACCAGTAACGTAGGGAATAGCGCATAGCTCACCGCACATAGCACCTATTCCAGAGACGCAAGATTGAATTCTTTTCCCTGTTTTACTGTAGTCTCTGATGAGGTACATTATCTCGTCTGGCTTGCCAAAATATACTACCAAGTCTGGGTGTTACATTTTTCCCCGAAAATTCTGACCGTTTCTTCGATAGCTTTCGATCCTGTGCAGTGGCAGGGACATATAAGACCAGGGTTAATTCTTGTCAAGTTGTTGATTATTGATTTTATTCTTTTCTTCCGTTAACCTTCTATCAGTCATGCACAAACTTTTCACATTAAAACATCTTGCTTAATGCATCGTATGCTTTGATTCTTGTTTGTTCTGGGACACGGACTTCGTGTTTCTCTTCTTTTAGTGAGAAGAGGATATCGTGCAGGGTGTTACGTTTCATACCTACACAAGTAGCACCTACAGGAAAGAATCTTTTCTCAGGATTGTCTTTTTCCAGTCTATATGTTAACCCATCTTCTGTTCCAACTATGTATTCTTGTGTTTTTGATTTTTCAGCATGTTTTTGCATCTGTGCAGTGCTGCCTACAAAATCTGCAATTCTTCTAACATCCGGAGTGCATTCAGGATGTACCATTACCTCTGCTTCGGGGTACCTACTCTTAAGAAAGGTTATCTTTCCTCGGTCTATGTGTTGGTGGACGTAACAGTAGCCTCGCCAAGGAATAATGTTCTTTTCAGGTATCTTTTCAGCTGTAAACGAAGCTAGATTCTTGTCTGGAGTGAAAAGAATATTGTAGTCTGGTAGGGACTTCACTACGTGTACTGCGTTTGAGGATGTGCAACATATGTCGGATTCCGCTTTAACGTCAGCGAATGTGTTAACGTAGCTAACCACCGCAAAATCCGGGTGTTTCTCTTTCCATTCCCTTAACTTCTCCACAGGACACATCTCAGCTAATCTGCAACTGGAATATTTGTCAGGTAAAAGAACCTTCTTATCGGGGTTGAGGATGGAAGCAGTTTCAGCCATAAATCTAACTGCAGAAAACACTATCATCTCCGCGTCTGTCTCGCTGGCTTTAATGCTCAACTCCAGAGAATCCCCGGTGTAATCAGCTATGTCTTGTATCTCCCCTCTCTGGTAGTTATGAGCCAAGATTATAGCATTCTTTTCTTCCTTCAGCTTTCTTATTTCACTAACAAGTTCGTTCATGTTAGGTTTTAAAGGAAACAAGAAATATTAAAGTTTGTATATCAAGACTTAAGTTTCATTAGTGTTGAACCACGTATTTTGTTTAGGCGGTTTGGTTATGTTCAAGTTTCGCAGGAAACAGAAAATCTTCAAAATTGGGGATGTTAGAATAGGTGGTCAGCCTGGAGAACTTCCTACAGTTTTGATTGGTAGCATACTTTGCAGAGGGAAAGAGGGAAACAAAGGTTCTGCCCTTTCCAAGAAAAAACTTGAGCAGCTAATAAATTATCAGGAGGAGATGTCTGATAGAACAGGACTCCCGTTCATGCTTGACATATTCGCAGAATCAATCATGGTCTTCCGAAAATACATTGGCTTCATCTCTGAGTTGACCGATGCGCCGTTTTTGATAAATGGGCCCAACTTTTCAGTCAGGCTTGAAATGGCTGACTACTGTATACAGGCAGGGTTGCTTGGCAGGACAGTTTACAATTCAATCTCATATGAAGACACGGAAGAAGAAGTTTTCACCGTAGGAAAATCAGGGTTGAAAGCCGCAATAATTCAATCTTTTAATCCTCGAAACCCTTCACCTGAAGGCATGATTAAGATCTTGAAAGGAGAAACATGTGAAAAAGGTCTTATAAAGAAGGCTTCGAAGGCTGGATTAGAGAAACTACTCGTTCTGACGCCTGGTCTAGATGTCCCCAGCATCGGATACGCGGTTAAAACCGTTTACCTAGCGAAGAAAGAGTTCGGTATACCTGCCGGAACAGCCGCCGTAGGAGTAGTGGGAGGCTGGAAGAAGGCAAGAATGTTGGGGAGAAACACTGAGAAGGTTTGCCGTGCCGGCGCAGCTGCACTCGCTCAAGCTATGGGCGCTGACTTCATAATGTACGGTTCAATCGCTAACGCTAAGGATGCATTTCCGGTTTGCGCCATGATTGACTCTATAATGGCTTACACCGCGAAGACGCTGGGGCTGAAACCGCTTACAAAGGATCATCCACTATACAAAATATTTCAGGACATTCGGTAGTTAACAGGTTCATCAATCCATTTTTGACTGAACGGTAGAGTTTAAAGCCAGTTCAAAAGCCTTGTCAGCGTGGATTATGGCGGTATCAAAGAGCTTCGCTGAAGTATGTTCCGGTTTAATCAGCAACGGAATCTCGGTGCATCCCAGAACAATACCTTCCGCTCCTTGGCTGATTAAGTCTCTAATTATTCTGAGAAACCTTTCTCTTGACTCCGATTTAATAACCCCACGACACAGCTCATCAAAAATAACCTTGTCCACGTATTCTCTGTCACCCTTTTCCGGCATTAAAGTGTCAATCCTATAGTCAGCTAATCCCTTCTTAAAGAAACCTTCTTCCATGGTGAAACGTGTCCCCAGAAGCCCCACCTTGTCTACACCTTCCTTGTTTACTTCTTCGGCTGTTGCTTTGACGATGCTGACGATAGGTATAGGCGATCTTCTCTGTACTTCTTGATATACGAGGTGCATTGTGTTTGTAGCTATCAAGGCGAAGTCTGCTCCCGCCTGAGTAAGGCTTTTAATATCTTTAACGAGCTGTTCCGTTATCTTATCCCACCTCTCTCTGCTCATCCAGTCTATGAATCTCTGGAAATTCACGCTGTAGATGACAATTTCAGGGTAGGTGTGGTCACCGAAGGACTCATGACATCTTCTCACAATACGTTGGTAGTAGATAATGGTAGATTCAGGGCTTAACCCACCTACGATACCGATCTTCTTAAACATGAAGATTTCGCCAAAAATAAATAGTCACTAACATTCTTAAATAACGAGTTGATCGAACTGAATTTCTCAAATGTCAAAACCTTAGCGAAAAGTGTAGGATAATAAACCTTTAATCCTAATATAACGGGGGTTTGAGGTGCATAACTTGTTTGGATCCGGCTGGAGACGTGACCTAAATGTATGGTTTGATGGGGAGGGTGAAGAAGTTTTGAGGAAGATAGGTGTCAGAAGGGGTCAGACAGTTTTAGATTTCGGATGCGGAAGAGGCAACTATGCCATACCTGCCGCAAGAATTGTGGGAGAAGAAGGAAGAGTGTATGCCTTAGACAAGAACCAGAGAACCCTAGACGAGTTAATGCAGAGAGCTGAAAATGAAGGACTGAGAAACGTTAAACGGATAGATATGTCCGGAGAAGTAGAAATATATTTGGAAGACGGGTCTGTTGATACAGTTTTACTCTACGACATCTTCTGGTATTTTCCATTAACGGATGAGAGGTTGCCGAAACTGCTGTCTGAAGTTTACAGGGTTATTGCAGATGACGGTCTTCTGTCGGTCTACCCCAAACACGTCAATTCAGAACAGCTTAGGGATAAAATAGAGAGAGCCGGCTTTAAACTTGAGGGTAAACATTTCGGGAGACTTATCCACGACGACAATATTGAAAGCGGTTACGTGTTGAATTTTAGGAAGAGGAACAAAAAATGACAGTGGAATCTAGGATTGATGAGATGTTAGATCTTCTCAACCCGGATGAGATGACTTTGAGGAAACGCAGTGAGAGAATGCCAACTGAGGATGTTTTCTGAAGTTAAGTTGGTCTGATGTATGCTTTTCATGGTTCTTATTCGCCTTCTTCTGGCTTGACCAAGGTTTCAGGTAGCTTGAAGTATACTATGGGGTACCTCATGGTTACGTCGATGACGAGTCCAAAGTCTTAAAGGATTAAAAACTGCTTTGTGGAGTAACTAAGGTTTTTCTGTTTTTTCTCTGCTATTTTAGGGGTGGTGTAGGCTTGTGGATTGGGATAGTGTTGATGAGAGGCTTATCAAACGTGGAGAACTGCTTCTAAGCCTAGAATTTCTGGAGAGTTATGAAGACGAATTGAAGACTATGAACTGTGGAAAGGAGGGTCGCCCTTTTACTCTGACCAGTTCTCACATGATGTTTTTGGCTGTTGTACGTTACCTTTTCGGACTGCCTTACAGGCAGCTTGAAGGCTTCACTCGTGCTTTGAACCGTCTGGTTCCAAGGCTTCCGCCTGCAGACTATTCGGGGCTTAGGAGAAGAGTACTTGAAGTGAACCTTTCACCATACATGAGTTTTGAGGGTTCAGACGACGTAGTCATAGCTGTGGACTCGACTGGAGTAAGAGTTCACAAGGCTGGAGGATGGGTTGAACGTGAGCATGGAAAGAAGAAACGCTATGTGAAGATCTTCTTCGCCGTGGATGTGGAGACTAAGAAGGCTTTAGCATTGATGGTAACCACGGACGGCACACACGACTCAAGAGCCTTCCCAGAACTGTTGAGGAAGACTGAAAGCAACGGAAGAGTCTCCAGGGTCTATGCGGACGGAGCCTATGACAGTTCAAAAGTCTACGAGCTACTGGAATCAAAAAGGATAGAGCCAGTCATCAAGCCACGCCGGAACAGCCGAATGGATACGCCTTCAGAACCTCGGAGAAGAGCCGTAGCCATGCATAAACGTCTAGGACATAAAGAGTGGGCGAAGCTCACAGACTACGGGAAACGCTGGAGCGTCGAGACCGCCTACTCAACGTTCAAACGCACGTTTGGAGAGTTCTGCATGGCAAAAACCATGAGCAACATCGAGAAAGAGATGACGACGAAAGCATACATCTATAACACGCTCATAAACCTCTAAACAAAGAGACATTGAAAAACAAGAAAAGAGACAACCACCCAAAGACCTAACGAGTTAATCCACAAAGCATTAAAAACAGCAATCAGAGAAAAACTGTCATCTGCAGGAATAATGCTACTAAAAAAAAGAAAATAGCAGTAACCGGTAAGGGAGGCGTGGGTAAAACTACAATTGCCGGGACTCTAGCGTACATTCTTCACAGAAGCTGATTCAAGGTTTTAGCTGTGGACGCTGATCCCAACGCGCTTCCTATCTCGACTACATCATTCAAAGATTGGAAAACGCAGTGGAAAGTACGAGCCATGCAATAAATGTTTTCGCTATCTGCAAAATAAGCTGTATAGTTACAAGAACAGGATTGCTGAACCTATACGATCAGGGAAGATTTCCTCGTCTGAAGGCAACATTCTAAAAAGGATTCTCGGAATAAAGATTCCTCACTTCCAAAGGAACCATCAGAGAAACCTTGAAACAATCAAAGAGATTATGAAGAGTCTAATACCAGCGCTGCAGCAACAGAAGAAAATGATAGAAGATATCTCTCAGACTTGGAGAAACAAATTAACAAATTAATCTACGAACTCTATGAATTTTGTAAAGAAGACATAGAATTTATTGAGTCAACATTTACCATCAGGATCTAATATAGTTAACCTGCTGGGCAATTGAATCAACATAAGTCATTTCCAAATCTTGGCTGTCTGCTTGTGTTCTTTTATTTCCTAGTAGAAGAACTTCAGTATTTGATCTAATAACTAAATCTTTGAGTGTAGGGTTAACCTAAGCATGGGGTCTAGGATGTCTTGGGCAAAGAACTTCATGGATCTGCCATCACTGTTTTGACGATTTCCTCTATCGTGTCTTTTTCTGGCAGGTTTACTCTGTCGAAGCCTGCTTCCTTTCTTCTGGTTTTGTACCAGTTGCATTTGCTGCCGCAGACATATTTGGGAAGCCTTGCATCAGACAAGATGCTCCTTCACCGATTTAGTGTCCTATTTGATTTTTATTGTCTCCTCATACTCGGGGAAGTATCTGTTTATGACCTTCAAGTTGAATCTGCGAAGTATCGACTCTTTTGGTTCTCGGTTCAAGAGGAACTTGAAAGATTCTTCTATCAACTTCTCCTTTGATATCGCTTTATCTGTCAGCCGTTCGTAGTACTCTTGGTCGACGATGACAGTGTGTTCGGTTTTTGATCCTCCTTCCTTCACGACAACTAAGAACTCGTTTTCCCCTTTTCGTTCAACCTTAATCATGTGCATGTCTCCTTAGCCTTTTTTCTCCAGCTATCTCCTTGAGTATAAACCGACAAGCTGCCCCTCAGCAATTATGTGCCCTTTCATCGCTCCTTCGACATCCTTCTTTCTTGAGGACGGTGCTAGATCCAGCTTAGTGTCCAAAGCGTATACCCTAAAGAAGTATCGGTGTGTCCCTGAAGGCGGACATGGTCCACCATACGAACGCTTCCTGAAATCGTTCATCCCTTCGGTTCCGGGTACACTGTTTTCCCTTATCTCCTCCTTCAGTGGAATGTTCCAGACAACCCAGTGAACCCAAGTCCCCATCGGAGCGTCTGGATCGTCAACGATCAAAACAAGACTTTTCGTTCCTTCAGGTATCCCTTTTATGTTTAACGGAGGATTAACATTGTCACCGTCGCATGTGTACTTTAATGGAATACGCCCTCCATCCACAAATACAGGACTCGTTACAGCCAATTCCCTCATCAATATCACCTAGAATAGAATTCACAATAAAATATATTATTAGGGTATCTTCTGATATCTATTTGATCGTCGTCGATATTTCTATTCGTACCTTGTTCTTCGCCGATGAATGATTTACTTCGCTAGTCTACTATCTATGTTCTGTGAGTATCTTCCGTCAGCGGTTCTGTAAGCAGCGAGTCTACTAATGGTTTCCCACTGATCACCTTAAAGGTGGCGAATCTGTACTGTTATAACCGCTGCTTGATCAGATTTCTCAGGCCAAACAGTCAAACTCAAAAAATTCCCGTTGGGTAGTCTAGTTCTAATGTTTGCTTTAGGTTGAGACCGAACAGACACTAAGCTCACCATCCAAAGGATCAACGTGATAATTGTCCCTTGAACATAATATTTTTTATGCTTGTTTACTGGACAGATTGGGGAACATAAATCGTGATGTCAGAGAGTCAGCGAAAATGCTTCTAGTGAATAAGGGTTCTGAAGCCATGGCATCCCTAGTGAAGGCTCTGGGAGACTTTGATCGAGACATTCAAAATG
>Ga0172364_10001033_pt1 | contig 20918 bp, 13 predicted proteins | sample LakKivSesite10cm_FD_114545 | JGI IMG/M metagenome (GOLD analysis project Ga0172364, IMG submission 114545) | Sediment microbial communities from Lake Kivu, Rwanda - Sediment site 10cm | ecosystem: Environmental > Aquatic > Freshwater > Lake > Sediment | place: Rwanda: Western Province, Lake... | reverse complement strand
TTCAGCCAGCCTTGGTTGGCATCACACTGGATACAAAAAGGGCGACTCAGTCGGCGGCGCAGCGGCAACACGTCTGCCAGGTAATTCACCGCTATTCCGCACACCCAGCCGGGTATGATCGCCAGGATGTATGTTATCATAGAGAAAATTATAGCAACAAAACTCGGTTCCTACACCGAAACCGGTGATTAATTTCAAAATTGTGAGGGTAATGCCTCAGCCAAGGAGAATACCATGGATAAGCTGATCATCCAGGGGGGGCAACCGATAACAGGCGAAGTGACACCTTCAGGAAATAAAAACGCCGCCCTGCCCTTGTTGGCAGCCTGCTTGCTCACCGACGAGCCCGTGATCCTTCACAACGTCCCCGATATTCGTGATGTCCAAGACATGATCGCCCTGCTGAAAAGCCTGGGTATAGAAGCCATGAAAATAGGCAACCACACCTGGCACATCCATGCTGCCAGCCTCTGCCCGGCCGAGTTGGACCCCGATCTGTGCCGGCGCATCCGTGCCTCCATCCTGCTGGCCGGCCCGTTGGTTGCCCGCACGGGTGACCTGCGCCTGCCTCCACCCGGCGGCGATGTCATCGGTCGGCGGCGGGTAGACACCCACATCCTGGCCATCCGCGCCCTGGGCGCCCATGCCGAGTATGATCGAGAGAATCACCTGTTCGTGTTCTCTGCCACCAGGCTCATTGGTGCAGATATTTTATTAGATGAAGCCTCCGTCACCGCCACCGAGAATGCCATCATGGCAGCCGTGACCGCCGAAGGCACCACCATCCTGCGCAATGCCACATCCGAGCCGCACGTCCAGGAGCTGTGCCATTTCCTGAACACCCTGGGTGCCCATATCGAGAACATCAGCTCCAACACCCTGCACATCCAGGGCGTGGAAAAGTTGCATGGCGGCGAGTTCACCATTGGCCCCGACTATCTCGAAGTGGTCAGTTTTATCGGTGCGGCGGCTCTCACCGGCGGCAACATCACCATCCACAACGCCGGCTCTCATTACCTCGACATGATCCGCCTGGTGTTCGGTCGCCTTGGCGTAGATTGGCAGGAAAACGGCAACGAGATCCTGGTGCAGCCTCCCCAGCGGCTGGTGGTGGAGCCCGATCTCGGCGATGCCATCCCGGTGATCAACGTGATGCCCTGGCCGTCCTTCCCCACCGACCTGATGAGTATTGCCATCGTGGTGGGCACGCAATCCAAGGGCAGTGTGCTGTTTCACGACTGGATGTACCCCAGCCGCATGTTCTTTACCGATAAGCTGGTGGGCATGGGCGCCCAGATCGTGCTGTGCGACCCGCACCGCTGCATCGTGCAAGGCCCCACCCAGCTGTATGGCGAGGTGCTCGAAAGCCCCGATATACGCGCCGGCATGGCCCTCGTGCTGGCGGCGCTCACCGCCAAAGGCCAATCGGTCATCCGCAATGTCGGCCAGATCGACCGTGGCTACGAGCGTATAGACGAAAAACTGCGCCTTTTGGGGGCGCAGATTGAAAGGGTTACGGAATTGTGATTTAGTTCTTGGAGACTTGGTTGGTAACTTCCAGGAATTGGGTGACGATAGTGCGCAGGATCGGCTCGGGGAGGGCACCAACCTGGCGGTGCACGATCTTGCCACCTGCCACAAACAGCATGGTGGGGATGCCCTGAATACCATATTTCATCGCCCACTCAGGGTTTTCATCCGTATTGACTTTGGCGACGAGCACTTTACCGGCGTTCTCCTTGGCAATCTTCTCCAAAACCGGCGCGACCATTTTGCAGGGTCCGCACCACGGCGCCCAAAAATCCACGATAACCGGGACGCTCGATTGTAAAACTGTTTTTTCAAAAGCCGAATCAGTGACATGAACAGGTTCGTTGATCATTATTCTTTCTCCAGGTGAATATAACTCTTAGATGCATCGACTTGCCATTCGTTGCAAAAATCACATTATTTCTTCCGATTCCCCGGGCTGCAGGATACGGTAGTTCGAGTGGATGTTGGCGGAACAGCGCAGCATGGCGCTCACCGAGCAATATTTGTCCTCCGAAAGCTGGATGGCGCGCTCAACAGCTCTCTGGTCAATGCCATCCGCCCAGATGAGGTAAGTAATTTCGATTTCAGTATAGATCATGGGATACTCAGGCGCCTGCTTGCCCTGCACCTTCACTTTTAAGGCTTCAAAAGGCTGCCTCATCTTGCGTAAAATATCCACGATATCCACCCCGGTGCAGCCTGCCAGGCCCATTAAAACCATCTCCACAGGTGAAATACCCGGCCGCCCCTCCAACTTGCCCATCTGCACGCTTCCGCCGGCAGCATTACGCCCGGTGAACCCGGTCTCACCTTGCCAGTCGACCTCGATTTTTCGCCAATTATTCGTCATTTATGTCACCTCTAATGAATTTCATCCAAGTATAGCATGAGCGTAATCAATTGTCAGGTATAATCTCGCCAGGATGTTCACCGCTTCAAACCAGCAGGTTTCCAATTACACCATCGCCACCCCCGTTTACGAAGGGCCGCTCGATTTACTGCTCCAGCTCATCGAGCGCGCCGAGCTGGATATTACCAGGTTATCCCTGGCTCTGGTCACCGACCAGTATCTGGAGCACATCCGCCAGCTCACCAACCTGGCTGCTGACGAGGTATCCGCCTTCCTGGTCATCGCCACTCGCCTGTTGCAGATCAAGTCCGAAGCCCTGCTGCCCCGCCCCCCGCAGCGAGAACCAGGTGAGGAAGACCCCGGGGAGGCCCTCGCCAGGCAGCTCATCATCTATAAGCGCTACCGTGAGATTGCCAGCATCCTCAGCCAGCGTGAGGCTGATGGGTTGCGCACCTACCTCCGCGTGGCGCCTCCGCCAAAATTGGAAGCCAACCTGGATCTCACCGGCATTACCATCGACAACCTTGCTGCTGCTGCGCAAGAAATTTTCATCAACCTGTACATGGCCGATGACTTGAAAGCTGTAGTGCCGCCATCGCGTGTCACCATCCGCGAGAAAATCAACCTGATCACCGATTCCCTGCGCCACCGCCGGTCGATTTCCTTCCGTACCCTGCTGAAGCACGATCATTCACGCCTTGAGATCGTGGTCACATTTTTAGCCATGCTCGAGCTGATCAAGCGCCATCTGGTGCGCGTCTCGCAGGAGGGCCTGTTCGGTGACATCTCTCTCGAAGTATCCGAGCCCTGGGATAATCTGGCCGAGATTGAGACCGAGTTTGGGGAGTGATTGTGATTTCAGAAGGGTAAAAAAAATGGGAATCAAGGACGATTATGATACATTCTCGTGAAGAGGTAAGAGCACGAGCTATCCGTGAATTTGCCCAAACGTAATCCCCAATGGCCATATGACATGGATGGTCATTCTGCATACCACCGGGATAAAGATGTCGAACGCGCCCTGGCCCACGATGAGAATCGTTGATGGGATGCAGGGCTCAGTTATCCAAGCTCTTATTCGGCGAAATTGTTAATTGGTTACTTCCTCAATATGTATGGTTAATGTCACCGGGCAATGGTCTGAGCCCAATACATCGGGATGGATCACCACATCGCCTACATAAGGTACCAGATCATCCGAGATCATGAAATAATCCAGGCGCCAGCCAACATTGTTCTTACGGGCATTCATCAGGTAAGTCCACCAGGTATATTCCACCTTGTCAGGGTAGAGTTGCCGGTAAATGTCCACCAGGCCGTGATTCATGTAGGTATCTATCCAGGCTCGCTCCTCCGGCAGGAACCCTGAGGTGTTCTTATTTTCCTTTGGGTGGCGCAGGTCAATCTCGTTATGAGCGGTATTGAAATCACCACACACCACCACCTTCTCTCCCCGCTGCTGAAATTCATCCAGGATATCCAGCAAGTGAGAGTAAAACTCCAGCTTGTATGCCACCCGGTCTTGACTACGCTGTCCGCTGGGAAAATACACATTGAACAGGGTGAAGCTCGGAAAGCACATGCGGATCACGCGCCCTTCCACATCGAACTTGTCCAAGGCGATGCCGTAATCCACCGCCAGAGGAGATACCCTGGTGAATGTCGCCACCCCGCTGTACCCAGGCCTTTCAGCCGGGTTCCAGTAGACATCGTGCTGGCTGAACAGGTTGTAAATATCCTCGGGGATCTGCTCCGGCTTCACCTTGATCTCCTGCAGGCATAATATGTCCGGGTTCTGCTGCCTCACCCACTCCCATATACCTTTACTCAGTGCGGCTCTCAGCCCATTCACGTTCCAGGTGGTAATTTTCAATGCAATTCCTCCGCTAAGTTTCTCGATCTGGTATTGATTGGTGTAAAGATCTCTAATACTAATTTTGATGCTTCCACTATCCTTGGTTCATGCTTGAATTTTACCCTGTTATGCTGAAAGGACATTCTCGGTTGGTTAATTCGTGTTAAAATCATCCATCGCAGCAATGAAGCGGGTTTTTATTCGATTAATTCTTGAAAGGTAAGTTCTCACCATGAAGCAAATCATCCCAGCCGTGAAAGGCACCCGCGACTACTACCCCGAAGATATGGCCTTCCGCAACTGGCTGTACCAGGCAATTCGCCAGGTATCCACTTCGTTCGGCTACCAGGAATGGGAAGCCCCCATGCTTGAGACCATCGACTTATATGCTGCTAAGTCGGGCGATGAGCTGGTGAACCAGCAATCTTTCGTCTTCCCCGACCGGGGTGGAGAGATGCTCACCCTGCGTCCCGAGCTGACACCTAGCCTGGCGCGCATGGTTGCCCAGCGGCAGAACCAGCTGGTATTCCCCCTGCGCTGGTGGTCATGGGGTCCGTTCTGGCGCTACGAGCGCCCCCAGCGCGGCAGGACGCGAGAGTTCTTCCAGTGGAATATCGACCTGATCGGTGTGGATACACCCGAGGCAGATGCTGAGCTGATTGCCATTGCCGCCAGCTTCCTGGGTAAGGTTGGGTTATCATCCGATAAGGCTGTGATCCTGGTGAACGACCGCCAGCTGGTCAATTCCGAACTCGCCGAATTGGAAGTACCAGGCGAGAGACGCCCTGATATCCTGAGCCTGATCGACCGTAGGGAGAAGATGGCGCCAGCACAGTGGGATGCCAATGCCCTGAATTTGGGAATGAATACCGCCCAGTTGGAAGGGATGAAAGCTTTCCTCAGTAATCAGAACCTGTGGCAGAAATCTGCGACCCTGGTGCGGGTATTTTTAGCCCTGGAAGCGCTGGGGTTGCAGGATTACGTGCGCTTCGATGCAAAAATCATCCGCGGTCTGCTGTACTACACCAGCACGGTGTTCGAAGCTTTTGCGCTGAACAGCCAGGTCAAACGAGCCCTGCTGGGTGGTGGTCGCTACGATAATTTGATGGCGCAGGTGGGTGGCGACCCGTTACCGGCAGTGGGTTTCGCCATGGGTGATCTGACCCTGGGTTTATCCCTCGAATTGCTGGGCCTGGTACCCAAGGAGATCAGAAATGCGCCTGCCGATGTGCTGGTGAGCGTGTTCGATGAGCGGGTCCAGTCTCTTTCCATGTCATTCGCTGCTAAATTACGCCGGGCAGGCCTGAACGTGATCTGCAGCCCTGAAGTGACCCGGCTGCCCAGGCAATTCAAATATGCCGACCGGATCGGCGTGCCCCTGGTGGTGGTGATCGGTCCAGATGAGGCTGCGAACGGACAGGTGACCATCAAGAACCTGCGTGACGGCTCGCAGCAAACCATATTACAAACAATAGCGATACCGGCCATCAAGAAGTTGCTTGATAGCCACCGCCCGATGTGATAAAATCAGCCCGCTTGCAGGAACGAACGGATATTTTAACATGGTGGGCGTAGCTCAATTGGCAGAGCACTTGACTGTGGATCAAGTGGTTGAGGGTTCGAGCCCCTTCGCCCACCCCAGAATCGGATAATGGCATGTAGTTGAGGGCACCCGCAGGGGGTGTGAGATTAGAGCCCCTTCGCCCACCCCAGAATCGGATAATGGCATGTAGTTGAGGGCACCCGCAGGGGGTGTGAGATTAGAGCCCCTTCGCCCACCCCACCAAGCATGAGATCCAATCCCCGAAAAACGACAACCAGCCTCCTGTCACGATCACCGCAGGCTTCCCGTGAGAGAGCATGATCGTTGCGGCGGTATGCCGGCAATCCCGGAAACGGATAACCGGCATTCAGCGACTCACTTGCGGCGTAAAACGGGCAAATATGTCCAGTCACCGGTTTTCACGGTAAGGATGCTGCCCACATCATTACCGATGACCCGGCCGTCCAGGTGGCGTAAGCGCAGGAACACCGGTCCGTCACGGTCGGAAGTCCAGGCCAGCACCGTATTACTCCCAAAATTCTCCGGCGCCACTTCGGCCAGCAGGGTAATGCCATCCTCAGCATACAGGCTGATCGCTGTGGCCGATGGCTGGCTTCGAGCAGCGGCAAGGACGAGGTAATGCTGTTCGTTGGCAACCTGTAGCTCAACCCAATCCTCGTCGTTCTTAAAATTAGGCGCCAGGGGGTTACAGAAATTATGAACCTGTGCAGCGCCATTCACAAAAATTATGCTCGCCTCGGCAGGCCCATTGTCATTCCCCGAGATATCGTAGCTATCGAGAGCATTGCATAGCATGTTGGCATCCGGAACAGCGGTAACCGCTTCGGCTTCAGCCGGGTAATATTCAACATTTCCGGAGAAATCCACTCCTTGCATGCGGTACGAATAAGTATTACCTGGATCACCGATGATCCAATATTGGGCCGTATTCCCACCAACAGGTGGCAGGGTGATCCAATTTTGATCGGGCATCTGTTCTTGTATGTGGACAAAATTGACACCCGATAAATTATCAGTAGCGATCCAATGGAGTAGAAAGGCATTGCTGGGTTGGCCCGCATCCAGGGGATCCATGGCGGTTACAGGCGGTGATTTATCAATCCCCAGGTTCCAGGCTACCTCACCCGCCCAATTTCCCGCCTTATCGTATACATGGATGAAAACCGCCCCATCCCTTCCTTCCGGTTGGCCGGAGGGGTCGAAAGTGACGCTCCAACCATCCGAGCCATCCCAATCAGTCCCCAGCTTCACCCAGCCTCCCACCAGCCAGTTGGTTGGGTGCCAGTAGAATTCAACCCGTTCAACGCCATTGGTCATTTCATTAACCTGAGCAGTAAAATTCATGTATGTGTCTGGAAGGTAAGTATTTGATATCGGCCAGGTAAGCTGGGCAACCGGATTTGTATGGTCTTCATACAAGCGCAGGGTATAAAAATAATTGTCTCCCCCCACCAGGGGATGTTTCCATGCTTTCAATTTGAGGTAGTACCACCCGGTATCAGGTAAAGTATAACTGAGCAATGGGTCTCGCCTCTCCGCATAAATTTCATCGTCATTTTCAGCCAGGACAGTTACCCCATCTGAATCCAACAAGTACAGGTATGCATCGAGCAATGAATTATTATTCACCATCGCATCAATATCAGCAACGATGTGATCACCAGTATTTCCGTAAAACTTATAATAATCATAATCACCATTCGGGCAAATTGCTCCGGGCACGCTGATGTCGGGATCATAGGTCAGGATGGATGCCTGGGCAGGCGTGTCGTCGTGTCGGTCATCACTGCAGGCAGGTGGCGGCGTGGCGGTGATACTGAAATCATCGATGCCCCATCCAGCGTAGTTATTGGCAGACGCGTCGAGGGTCGAAAACTGGAAGCGGATGCGCACCAGATGCCCAACATAAGCAGACAGGTTGATCGCTTTGTTGCGCATCCAGCTGGAAGTTTCCGTAAGCTGTGGATCATCAGCGAGCTGGACCAGATTTGTGAATGGCCCATCGTCCACCGAAATTTGCACCCAGCGTTGGTCCCAGTTCGTTCCGGTGGTCTCGGTTTGGTAGCGATAATAAAAACGCAGATAATATCCCACGCTGGTGATGGATATGGGTGGCGAGGTCAAAGAACCTGAATTAGGCTGGTCTGAATAATAATCACCAAACTGGTTTTGGTACCACCAGCTGGAAGTGCCGCTGTGCGCCATGCTGGCATTCTCAACGTATCTCCAAAAATCGATGCCCAACCACTTAGCTTGAGAATTTTCCATGGTGTCACTGTATGGTAGGGTTTCCTCGGGTGGAACAACTACCGGAGCTGCAATGGTGAATGTTGAACTCCCACTCCATGGGCTCATTCCAGCCAAATTTCTACCCCTCACCCGCCAGCTGTAAGAGCCTTCCACCAGTGAATCAACGTAGTACATAGGCTTGTCTTGCCATGGGAGGGTCTTATATAAATTTGAATCTAAAGTTATCTCCACCTGATATTCGGTTGCCCCGCCACCATCGAGCCAGGAAAATGGGATTACATCACCCTCGCGAAAAATGACAGATTGATCCGGATAGACAGGCACGGGTGTCAGAGGGATACTGCTGAGGGTGAATACCTTCATCGATGAAAGCGAATTGGCAGGCACCAGGTCATATTGCATATACGCAATGGTATCTGTGACCGTTTGTGAGTGGCCGCTGTAATTTTCTTCTGAATACAGTGTGGAAAACACGCCATTTCCTAACATGATTGACTCTGCATCATCATTGCCGAGTGGATCGAGCGAGTGCCCGGTCGGATAATTGCCGATGTTATATTTAACGCAGCCACCCTGAAAACCAGCATTTTCGAATAATGTCACCTGATTTTGACCAGGGATGCAGCTGGCTGGTGGGATTGGGCAGCTATAATTTTTTGTGAAGTGGCTCAATCCCACGCGTGGCGCTGGGTTTCCAGCCACATCATACAGCAACATGGCAACACTCACCGGACCATTCGGAATGGGCAGTTGTGGGTCGCATAAGTCCCAGGAAAATGAGAAATCTGGATTAAATTGAGGGCCAAGGTTATGCCAAGACCCATCGAAATATGCCACCAATTGGCCATAATCCAACCCCGAAAGGCTATCGACTGCCCATCCGTTCAGGTAAATTGTGGAAGTCTCCACAATTTCACCTGTCGTAATACCGTTCAGCTCACCGGTCGGAGGTGTGGAATCCCCTAAATAATAGTTTTGAGATTGATAAGTGGACCTGAATACATCACAAATATCATCAGGGCGACAATATCCATCATCCAAGGGGTGTGCCCGAGGCCTGCCACCATTAATATCCACATCATCGAAGGTCACGTCCAGTGCCGTATTCCAATAAGGATTATCTTCCGGCCAAGTCGGTTGGTGCTCAATGTGAAAATGCAAGTGTGTTCCCGTGCTAATCCCTGTATTATCGGCTATAGCGATAAATTGGCCCCTGGCAACCGGCGCGCCAACGGACTTTAACGCCGGCGGGATACTGTCCTTCGAAAGGTGCATGTATAGCTGGAAGATGGATGGGTCGTCGATATTACGCAGCACGATGAAATTGACCGCGTCATGGTCGCAATCAGTAACCGAATCTTCCCATCCCCACACCGTTCCAGCTCGTGAAGCATAGATGCTAAAATTATAACCAGCTGTCCCTCCCGCAGACCCTGCCTTGTCTCCCGGGCAAATCGTATCACCCGGGAAATAAAAATCAAATGCATAATGGGCAGTAGAAAAATCAGCGTCATGACCTACGCTGCGCGATAGATATCCGGTTTCACCCCCATGCCAGGGTAGAAAATAACCGCTCTGAGTCGGGAAAATTTCAACCGTCCCCTGATTCATGGTCAACCACATGTCTTTTGATCCTTGCGACAACAAATCATCAGGGAGCATGGGAATCACATTTTTCCATGATTCGCTTGATGACAGGTAAACCTGCCACTCACCGTCCACAAAATGGGTAAGGGTGAGGCCGGGCTCGGTGGGGATGGTGGCGTCAATTTCTGAGTCATAATAGGTGATCCAGGCTGTGCCCCAGCGTCGGTCATTGGAGACTTTAATGTCACTCACCTGCAGCAGGTCAACCAACCCGCCCTGTTCATAACTCTTGCTCGAATAAATTTCATTAAAGATCGCCTCTTTGATTTGATCTTCGATGGATTGTTCATCATGCGTGGAGACGGCCGTCTCTGCATACAGGGGCGATGATGATACTTTGGGAATGGAAAACAAAAAAAAGCTGATGAAAACTGCGAAAATACCCAATACCAAATTCTTCCACTTCATTGCTCATTCTCCTCGGCAATATTCCATCGCCTTACTCGTAAACGATAAAGAATTCGGATGATTTCACAAGCTGGTAAAAAATTCGGGCCACCAACCATCTCGTGATATCAACACGTTGCAAGTTTTCAACCAGATCTATCCATTATCCTTATAGGTATCCCATAAAATACCAGGTGACTGTGCGGCTTGTAAAGCCATCGCGCGATGTTAATCCTCGTTTACGAAATTAATATATAAACTAATCGATAGTCTTAAATGATCAGATAACCACTCCATCCTCCTACTCAGGCATGCGATGTAACAAGACCAGGTTGGTGGGACTGATCGTGGCGACTGGAAATCCGCATGTCACAGCTACCTGCTGCCCAGGTTTGACAAACTCTGAATTCTTCAGCACGGCATCAACATCAGCGAGCATCCCCTCAAATGAATTGGATTGGGGCACTAAAAAAGGTGTCACCCCCCAATACATTTCAAGGCAGTTGAAGGTGTTCTCACTTGGTGTAAAGGCCAGGATGGGTACTGAAGGGCGAGTTTTGGATACAAAAAGGGCAGTTTTTCCGCTCATGGTAAACACGGCAATGGCGGCAACATCTCTGTCCTGGGCCAGCTCTCTTACCGCCAAAGACATGAAAATCGCGTCATCCCGCGAATCCGAGGCTGCCGGTCCATGCCAGTGACCCCATTCTTCGACACGCGCTTCTGCCTGGCAGATGATCTTACCCATCATTTCCACAGATTGGACCGGATAGTCACCCACTGCGGTCTCTCCTGACAGCATGACTGCATCGGTGCCATCAAAAATGGCATTCGCCACGTCAGAAGCTTCTGCCCTAGTGGGTCGCGGGTTGTGAATCATCGACTCAAGCATCTGGGTGGCAGTGATCACTACTTTACTATTCCTGTTCGCACACTCGATTATCATCTTCTGTGCAATGGGGACTTTCTCAGGAGCCATTTCCACGCCCAGATCCCCGCGTGCCACCATGACACCATCGGCAACCTGCACAATTTGCTCCAGATGCTCCAGGGCTTCCGGTCGCTCCAATTTAGCGATGATGGGGTGGTGTTTTTCATCGGCAATGATCCGTGTAATATGTTCTCGCAACTGGCGAACATCCTGTTCTGAACGCACAAACGACAGGGCTATGGCGTCAACTCCAAGATGCAATCCAAATTCCAGGTCAACCAGGTCTTTGTCGGTCAATGCCGAAATATCCAAGTGTGCTTCGGGGAGGCTGATGCCCTTATGAGATTTCAATACTCCTCCAACAACGACGTGCCCGATCACCTTGTTGTTTTCTATCCCATCCACCAGCAGCTCAATATCACCATCATCCAGGAGGATGCGCTCACCGGCAAGAACGCTATAAGGCAAGCCAGGAAATTCGACCGGTATTTCTCCAATTTGGGGTGTATTCTTCTCAGTGGTCAGCCTCACTTGCTGGTCTTGAACGAGGCGCAATTCATCACCGGGTAGGATACCGATGCGAATTTTGGGTCCCTGAAGATCCAAAAGGATGGAAAGGGGGGTTTGCAATACTTTGGCAGCGTTGCGCAGGCGATGGTACACCTGGCGATGATTTTCATGAGTGCCGTGAGATAGATTAAGCCTGGCTACATTCACCCCACTGGTGATTAACCTGTGGATCATCTCCTCACTTTCGCAAGCTGGGCCAATCGTAGCAACAATTTTCGTTCGCCGGTCCATGATGCACCCTCCAACCCAATTATACCTTTCCAATTTTAATTAAAAAAATTCAGCCGGTTAACAATCTCCAGATGGCTGAATTTTCTTCGTAATGCAATAGCTAATCTATTTACATATATCTAAGCTCGACAGCTTCCTTTTTCATATCTTCTCTGAAATCCGGGTGGGCGATACCAATGAGTGCCTGGGCGCGTTGGCGAATGCTTTTACCATACAGGTCGGCAACGCCATATTCCGTGACGATATAACGCACATGATTGCGACTGGTCACCACTCCTGCGCCGCGCTTGAGCATGGTCACGATACGCGAAATTACTGTACCATCACGCAATGTGGTCGTGCTGGGTAATGCGATAATCGGCACCCCACCTTTTGATCGTGATGCGCCATAGATAAAATCGAGCTGTCCACCCACTCCGCTGTAAAGTTTCGGCCCGATACTATCCGCACATACCTGCCCGGTGAGATCTACTTCAATTGCAGAATTAATTGCCACCATACGGTCATTCTGAGCGATCACAAACGGATCGTTAATGTATTCGGTGGGGTGCAGCTCAATCAAAGGGTTATCATCCACCCAGGCATACAAGCGCCGCGATCCAATAATAAATCCTGCCGTTATCTTCCCTTGATGGAATGTTTTTCGTGCATTGGTTAGCACGCCAGCATCCACTAGGTCGATCACACCATCCGAGAATAACTCGCTGTGTACGCCCAGGTCTTTTTTATTGTAAAGGTATTTCAACACTGCATCTGGAATGGCGCCAATACCCATCTGCATGGTGGCACCATCTGGGATCAATTCTGCGATGTAACCGGCAATCTTCTCGGTGATCTCATCCGCACCTTCTCCCCCCATCAACATCTCTGCCAGCTGGTAGTTTACCGGAACGATGTAATTAATCCGGCTTAAGTGAATGAACGAATCTCCCAGGGTACGTGGCATTTGCTGGTTAACTTCTGCAATAATGATCCTGGCAGATTCGGCGACAGATTTGGTCAGGCCATTTTCTATGCCAAAGCTTAAGAAGCCATGCTCGTCCGGGGGTGATAGATGCACCAAGGCTACATCGACAGGCAAGTGCTTATTCTTGAACAACAGGGGAAATTCCGACAGTAAAACCGGAGTGAAATCCGCACGACCTTCTTGGACAGCTTTACGGATATTAGGGCTGATGAACATCGTGTTGACCCGCAGATGCCCTTCCATCTCAGGGCTGACATAATCCGCAGGCCCCACGGACAGCGCCTGGCAAATTTCAACATCCTTTAAATTAGGTGCATGCTTGACCAACGCGGCCAATACAGTTTGTGGTGTCGAACAGTTGCCAGTTAAAAACACCCGTTGGCCCGATTGGATCTTTTTAACCGCTTCTTCGGCAGTGACAATGCGCGATTGATACAGCTTGTTCAGATCCATGTCTCACTCCCCTTCCTCTACGCTGGCTTTACTCGAGGATAATTTCTTGAGCTCACCCTTGATGATCACCGCTCCCATTTCAATGGCCGGATTCTCATCAATCGCATCAGCAGATCCTTTTTTAGCAATCTCTCTGATATATGGGAAGGCAGCATTCAAGAACGCATAGGTTGAAGTACGGGCGACTGCACTGCCCATATTGGGTACGCAATAATGGATGACACCTTCTTCAACGTAGGTTGGGTGCTCATGGGTCGTCGGTCGTGATGTCTCGAGGCAACCACCTTCATCAATGCTGATATCCATGATCAATGAGCGAGGCTTCATCCCCTTCAGCATTTCACGAGTAATGATGATGGGTGGGCGCTCACCGGGGATCAAGATGCAGGTTGCCACGAGGTCGGCATATGCAGTGGCCCGGAAAATATTATTTGGATTAGATACCATTGTGGCTACCCCAGGGAAGGTCTCGTGGATGACCTGCAACGCGTCAAGGTCGGTGTCCAACACGGTGAGATGAGCACCCACCCCATACAGCGACTGGATGGCGGCAGTTCCCGACACACCTGCGCCGATTACCACTGCTTCAGCGGGTGGAACCCCGCCCATGCCCCCTAACAGCACACCTTTCCCGCCGGCATCATTCTGCATCAGGTGAGCACCAATCTGCGCCACTAAACGTCCCCCTATCTGACTTAGCGGTTTCCGTACCGGTTGAGTCCCATCCGATAATTGGATTTGCTCATAAGCAATGGTAGTGATCTTCTTTTCCTGAATCAGGTCAATCTTTTCCTGGCGGGAAGAGAACAGGTGCAGCAGACCCATGAGAGTGATTTCAGGCCGCAGCCACTCGAGCTCTTCATAGGTTGGGCGTGCAACTTTGCAAAGCAGATCCGCTCGGCCAAAAACCTCATGAGGTGTATAGACGATGCGCGCCCCGGCTTGCTCATATTCCTGGTCACTGAATCCGGCGCCAACGCCAGCATTATGCTCCACATAACATTTATGCCCATCATCGCTAAGCATCTGCACTACGCTGGGGGTCAGCCCAACGCGAAATTCAAAGGTCCTTCTTTCTTTTGGAACGCATATATTCATATTGATCCTTCCTTTTCAGGCGATCTTGGAATCGCTCATGTCAGGTTTTATTCCACAAGATAGATCCCTACTTCATATTTAGCACTTCACGAATACGTGGGATTGCCCAATCAAGTATTTGGCGATTGATAATTAACGGGGGTGCAAAACGGATCACATTCTCATGTGTTTCCTTCGCCAAGATCCCAACTCTAACCAACGCTTCGCAAAACCTGCGCGCACCTCCTGCTGATGGGTGAAGTTCAACGCCGATCAATAATCCCTTCCCACGCACCTCCTTAACATGAGGGCTCGAAATTTCAATTAGCTGCTCCATGAAGTAATCCCCCATCACTGCCGAGTTGGTGATCATATTGTCCTCCACCAGCACGCGTAAGGCAGCTCGGGCCACTGCCATACCCAACGGATTCCCGCCAAATGTAGATCCGTGCTCACCGGGTGTGAATAAACCCAGTAAATCGGCATCTGCAACAATCGCAGATACCGGATAGAAACCCCCTGAAAGAGCTTTTCCGATGATCATGATGTCCGGGCGGACAGATTCGTGGTCGCAGGCAAATAGCTTGCCCGTACGACCTAACCCGGTCTGTATCTCATCAGCGATGAATAAAACCTTATTTTTTGTACAAATTTCACGAACTTTATTAAGGTATCCAGCTGGTGGAATATTCACACCGGCTTCCCCCTGGATGGGTTCCAGCATCACGGCGGCAGTATTCGTGGTAATGGCGTTGGCGATTGCCTGTGCGTCACCAAACGGAACGACCTTAAACCCGGGAGTAAAAGGGCCAAAATCATCCTTGTAAAGCGGCTCTGTTGAAAAAGATATGATGGATATCGTACGACCATGAAAATTATTCTCGCAGGTGATGACTTCAGCCTGGTGGCGGGTTATCCCCTTGACTTGATAAGCCCATTTACGCGCCAGTTTCAAGGCGGTCTCCACCGCCTCGGCACCTGAATTCATCGGTAAGGCCATCTCATAACCGGTTAATTCAGACAGCTCTTTGTAAAATAAGGGTAGCTGATCGTTGCGAAAAGCGCGGGAGGTAAGGGTGAGTTGCTCGACCTGTTTCAGCATGGCGCTCAGGATCTTGGGATGTACATGACCCTGATTCAACGCAGAGTAGGCACTTAGACAATCCAAATAGCGGTTCCCATCGATATCATATACCCACACCCCCTCCCCTCGGGATAGAATTACATCCAATGGATGATAATTATGAGCCCCATGGCTCTCCTCAAGTTCAATGTATTCTTGTGAATTCATATATCCTCAGGCCACCCCGAATATTCGTGCCAAGATAGCTTTTTGGGCATGCAGGCGGTTATGTGCTTGCTGGAAGAGCGCCGAATGTGATCCGTCCGCAACTTCATCGGTGATTTCCTGGCCACGGTGCGCGGGTAAACAATGCATCACGATAACTTCCGGGTCAGCTTCTGCCACCAACCCAGCACTGACCTGGTAAGGCTGAAAAACCTGCTCGCGTATCCTGGCTTCTTCTTCCTGCCCCATACTGGTCCAGGTGTCGGTGTAGATCACCTGGGCGTCCTTCACTGCTTGGTGCGGATCGCGTAGTACCATCACCCGACTGCCACTCTGCCGGGCCATTTTTTTACCTATCTCCAAAGCTTTTTCATCCAGCTCGTACCCTTCGGGGCTGGCGATGGTGAAATTCGCGCCCAAGAGACCACACACATGCAGCAAAGATACGGCAACATTATTGCCATCTCCAATAAAACTGACATTTATATCTTTTAATCTTCCAAATCTCTCCTGGATGGTGAGCGCATCTGCCATGCCCTGGCAGGGGTGGTTGTAATCACTTAAACCATTGATCACTGGGACCTTCGACCATTTGGCTAATTCCATCATGTGCTCATGCTCAAAGACCCTGGCCATAATGCCGTGCACATACCCATCCAATACCCGGGCTACATCAGCGATGGATTCACGCTTGCCCAGGCTGATTTCCGCCGGCGAAAGGTACAGGGCGTCACCTCCCAGGTGGCGCATTGCCATGTCGAACGATACCCGCGTGCGCAGGCTCGGTTTTTGAAAGATCATTGCCAATACCTTGCCTCTCAGCAACGGAGGATTGCCATTAAGAATGTATTCCTTCTTCAATTTTTCCGCTAAATCCAACATGCTTTGAATTTCTGCTGCAGAATAATCTGCGATGGCGATGAAATCCTTCATAGACTTTCCTCCTTATGTACAACCATGGGTTTGTTCGCTAAGCGAGTATAACACAACCAATAACCCTGCTGCATTGTCATAGTTCAGAGGATTAATTGCTTAATGTCATGTCTTTACAAATATAGAAACCGCCCCGATGGATTCCATTGGGGCGGTATCATTAATCTTCTTAAACCGGTTTGTCTACTGTTTCATTACGAGGGGTAGATAAAAATTGAACATCACCATGGTGTCTGCTGTGGCAGTATTGTTATCCGGAACAGGATCATAAAAATGCCCGTTGACCACGGCGGTATTGGTGATCATGCCTCCCACTGGCGGAGATGTGACCACAATTGTTAGATCTACTCCAGTGCCAACTACCAGATCATGCAGCTCACAGGTTACGATTCCCATTTCTTCACTGCAATCCTCTGAGGCGCTCACGAAGCTCACTCCTGCTGGCAGGGTGTCAACCACTTGCACGTCCAAGGCATCCTCCGGACCGGTATTGCTGATCGAAAGCGTGTAAGTAAGCGGCATATTGGTACTGACCGGGTCAGGAGTGTCAACCTTGGTGATGGTCAGGTCAGATTCCGGTGCCACGATCATGGTCACAGGGATGGGTATCAATGGTGTCACCGGGTCATTGCTCTCCGCGCACAGCGTAGCTGTATACACACCCAGGGGCATCTCCGTGCCATCCAGGTATACGGCCACGAGGCTGCTCTCATCTGGTGCGGTTGTCCCCGCATCAGGTATGGTGCTCAACCAGGGGATATCTCCCCACACACCACAAGCAGGATTACCCGTGGGTTCAAGTGACAAGTCATCATAGTAAATCACGGAAGCACCGTTAGCAAACAAGTCAACTGCCGCGATATTAGCGATCCCGCCACCTGACAAGCCATCTTTCCAGGAACCGGTGAAAAGTAAATCATCGCCATAAAAGAAATTCTGGATATCATTGTTCAGGTCGATTTCCACACGGATCTCCACCCACTGGTCCTTGAGCATCGGTAATGTGCCACCATCGGGCCCCTCATTCGTGATGATCCCAGTCCCAATATTAAAGTTCACCTGCGTTGACCAGTTATTGGTAGCGCCTGCATCATCATACTGGTTGAGCAGGATGAAGTAAGTTTCGCCTGCCGATGTGGATGGGATATACTGCCAGGCGGTATAGGTCCATAACCCGGTACTGTAACCGCTATATTCGTGCACCAGGTCTGATGCCCCCTCAATGGCCACTGAATTCGGTGCGCTCCGCGCCTCATCGTCAGAAGTGTACGCTGTAGCAGCCGGATCATTGCCCCAACCCTTCCAACCGCCGACACCGTGCAGCGAAATGTCGGTTTCGTAACTGTCGAAATTGTCAGACCACATTTCCGCCGGTGTTCCATCATATAGATCCCACTCCAGATCACTATTACCCTCATTGCTAATTGTCAGAGGTGTGGTTACTAATGTCGCTGGCTGTACGCTCATGATTTCGGTGGGATCGATGGAAATTACAGGCACAGCGAGTGCCTTCACCACTACCGGCAGGTGCGTGCTGCTGGCGTCGGCCGGTGTAAGTAATACGTCACCGAACAAACGATCGCCTGGGTCGGCCAGGCTCACGTCGGCCGTAATGGCCAGTTCGACGGTCTCACCAGGCTGGAGTGTGAATGCAGATGGATTGACTTCAATGCTGAGGTTTGGATCTCCACTGGTCGTGACGGTCCAGGTGTCTTCTTCGGGCAGCACACTGGTCAGATACCTGGTCCACGTACAGGCGCCTGCGCAGGCGTAATTCACCATGCTAGGTTGGTTGAGGGTCTTTGGATCTCCACCTATGACAGGGTTCGCAGCGAGATAATCCGCAGCCGTTTCATCCATTACCAGGCCGGCGCTACCTGCCCCACCGAGTGCCAATCTTCCGGATCCCATTTCGTATGGATACGCCGGGCTGATGCCATCGATATCCTTCACTGGCTCGGGATCAGCTGTACTGTTCATCGCTGAGCGAATTTCAGCCACCGTCCAATCGGGGCGCAATGCCATCATCAAGGCCGCTGACCCGGCGCTGTGTGGCGACGACATGGAAGTGCCCTGCAGGAAGGCGTATTGTACAGGATCGTCTCCTGCGGCCATATATGCCGCCAGGATATTGACACCGGGTGCCGTGTAATCCGGCTTGAGCAGCTCAAACTGGCTGGGGCCGCGCGAGCTGAAACCAGCCATGATATCCTGCCAGGCGGGATTGATGATAATTTGTTGCTCGGCGTAAATTGTCACTTCTGATGTTGGCGCGCCACTGATCAGGTCAACCACTGCCAGACCATCATCCAGGGTGATCATCACCGAAGGGATGGTGGGAGGTACAGACCCCATGGTTGTAGGCGGACCACCGGCATTGTTGAAAATCACCGCTCCAACCGCCCCAGCATTGTAAAGATTGTTAATTTTCACCGAAAAATTACAAGTACCTCGTTGTGCCAGGCCGATTTTTCCATCAAACGAATCGGCTGGAAACGGGTCACATGCCAGTATGTTATTCGGGTCTACATCACCAGCATAAAGGATCGGAGCGGTGATATCGGCACCGATGACAATCACATCACCAGGCACTGCAGCTACATCACTCAGATCACCATTTGGGGAAGTTACATCCAGGGTGTTAGCAAGTATCCGGCTATGGGTTGAAGCAGCCACGGAGGAATTCCATGGACCGGTGTGAGCGACGGTAGCTTCACCTGGACCATCATTTCCGGCAGATGCAGAGACGAAAATTCCAGCTGCAAAAGCATCCAGGAAAGCCTGATCAACTATATCGGTCCACGGGCTATCACTGCCAGATATGGAGTAATTGATCACGTCGACATCATCGGTGCCAATCGCCAGGTTTACGGCTGCAACGGAGGCAGTTTGAGGGCACGACGGGTTGCAAACCTTGTAAGCGACGATATTGGCATGGGGAGCCACGCCGGATATCGTGCGAGTAATGGTCTCTGTTACCTGAGCTACAACAGTATTACCACCGGCAGTGCTGCTGGTGTGGCTGCCATGCCCATCGTTATCCTCGGGGTTGCCCCCTTCAGGGTTAAGGCCATAGGCTCCAATCAGTTTATTGTTACAAAAATCCGGGTTGTCGACGCACCAACCATGAAAGACACCATCTCCATATGGATTGGTGTGGATATATTCATCTACAGGACCAACTTCTGCGAAGGAAGGATGGGCATGGTTGATGCCTGAATCGATCATACCGATGACGATCCCTTCACCCTTGGTTGCGATTCCGCCAATGGTGTCACCCTCCCAAATGCTGGGTGCACCAATCAGGGTCGGGCCCATATCCGTATCTAATTCATTGAGTGAATCGGCATATACAGTTTTCACACCTGGAAGATTAAAAGCCTGCAGCGCTTCCTGATGCGAAATGTGAGCCGCAATTGCGTTCAAGGTATATTGGTAATAATATTGGACATCAACCGGGTGGCCGAAAACAGCCTGCATGCTGTCAACCAGAGCCCGTTGGCGGGTATTCAAGTATTCCAGATATGCCTGGCTGTCAGGCGTATTGGGATCCAGCCGTATTGCACCCGTCGCCTGCGGGCTGGTGGCATTAAGACCGGAAATCCCACCCATATATAGAGAAATGGATGGATCGTCTAATTGTAGGATGTACAACCCGGTTGCACTTTCTGGTAAATCATGCGCCGAGATGCCAGCTGTTATTGAGCTTCCGGAGGCGAGAGCCGGGTTAGTACTGGCGAGACCGGAAAATGAACCGATTAGCAATCCAGTGATTACGAAAACGTTAAAAACAACCTTGCTGAGATCATGATGCTTCATTACCTACCTCCTCTATTATTTATTTTGCAGTTTCAATCATTGCTGCTTACCGACAATTGCAAATCCTTATAAGAACCCACCTCCTTTCATTCATCTCACCCCTTAATTTCTGTTATTCGACATTAAAGGGTTGTAAAGTAATACCATGAGCCAGATCAATATGCATAAATTAATCATTGTATCCTTATACTGATTTTCCCATTAGATTAATACTGTTTTTATGCACTGATCCTCCGTATTTATATCACAATATAACCACTTTCAATAATAAAACACCCCGATAAGAAAAAATCGGGGTGTTTGCTCAGCTAGATATTAGCTCGATCAGTATTTCTGAACGAGAGGGAGATAGAAGGGGTGGATTGCCGGGCTGATCATGATATCGACCTCAGCCATGTTGTTTTCCAGGTCGGGATCTTCATAATCAGCTGGCACCGGCACCTCGGCTATGTTGGTGGCAAGACCCTCGGCATCGGCAGAAACGACGATGTACAGGGTCACGTCTTCATCCATGGCGAGATCACCAATGTCACAGGTAACCACTCCTTCGAGCTCGGTGCAGC
>Ga0172364_10001030_pt1 | contig 20921 bp, 33 predicted proteins | sample LakKivSesite10cm_FD_114545 | JGI IMG/M metagenome (GOLD analysis project Ga0172364, IMG submission 114545) | Sediment microbial communities from Lake Kivu, Rwanda - Sediment site 10cm | ecosystem: Environmental > Aquatic > Freshwater > Lake > Sediment | place: Rwanda: Western Province, Lake... | reverse complement strand
CTCCAGAAATCCATAGATTTTACATCGAAAACCTAATCACTTACCGCGTGGCTGTGGACCTTGCCCAAGTTAAAAAAAGAGAATCACAAAAGGATTTTGCAATTACTGCCGCGATATCAAGGCAATCACATCACGAACTCTTGAAGACTGTTGCCCAGTCTAATAATGGTCAGCTCACTCTTATTCCAAAAGAACAAATTGAAGAAATGATGAGAGACGGGCAAAGAAGAAAGTTGATTCATGAATTGCAAGACTATTTGGCACACCTCCATCAATGTCTAATAAATTTCACCTCAGGACATATCAAAAAATTTATGGATGATTACTATTTAACTCATAAATTCCAGAGATTTGTCAAACTTCTGCAGGAAACAGCATAAAAATCAATAGAAACCTCTACAAAAATATCCCTTTCTCATTTTTTATTTAGAGATGATACTCTTCATGGCTGTGCCTGTAGTTAAAAATCTCTAAAAAGTTTCTTACCACTTTGTCAGGGAAGTTCAATTCTTTTAACACTCTGGCTGTCTTCAAAAAAAAGCAATAGGCGCAAGCAGACAAAGTTTCCCTGCCGCAAAGAATGCAGGTAGTTTCGTTCATTGTTTCAGGCGAAATCTCTTCTTTTATTCTAGTCATTACAACCTTTATGGGTATGGGATTGAGCCCAAAATCTCTTAACCACTGTGCAATCTCTTTAAGATAGCATCTTTCACAAACCGGGTTTGTGATTACTTCAGAGCAAGTTGTACAGAGGTTTTGTTTAAATTCCATACTTTTTATAAGCATAGCTAATATAAAAATAGTTGTAGTATTTTTTTAGACACTTCTTAAAAATCTTAAAGAATGTAGTATTTTTCAAGACACATTTAACATGTTTAAACCAAAATGTAGCAATCTTTTAGACACTTACAAAATAAAAATTAGAGTATGTAGCAAATCCCAGAACACTTTTACAGAATTTTTCTTAAACTTTGTTACCTGCTGGCATTGCCCCACAGTATTTCAAAATATTTATGGTAAGAATCTGCAATCTGTTGGTTTTTGATTTCAATAATAAAAATTGGCTCGCAGAATATTGCTATTATTACAGCGTCTCCGCACACAGTAGTGCAGACAAGATGGTCATATTTTCTGGCAAGATGCCTTGCTTCCATATATTTTATCTTGTTTAGCTTATGAATCGTCTTTGGATTATTCTTGCTGTATATATGCCTCATCTGAATCTTATTTTTGATTCTTTCTCTATGGAATTCTTTGAATTTTGAACATCCCTCGCCCATAATTTCCACTGCCTTCGTAGGAATACTATAAGAATCTATAGGCTTGTTTAGATTTAACATTCTTAAATATGCGTCTTTTAATGCAAAAATTCCCTTTGCTATAGAAATGCTCTCTCTTTGGCTTACTGTTTTTGTAAATGATTTTATTTTTGGTATAATCAAACTTATTTCTTTTTCTTTTTGTTTAATGTAATCTACTATTTTTTCAGGCTCTAGTGCTTGGAATGCTCTTCTGCCACCCACCATAAGCTCTTTCACAAAACCCTTGTCATTAAGTCTTCTCAATGCTTCATAAGTATTTGGTCTGTAAATTTTTGTCCTTCTTGATATTTCAAGTGCGGTAGAAATGCTGTTCTTAAGAAGATCAAGATAAACCTCTATCTCGCTGTTATTCAATCCAATAGACTTAAGCACAAACCCTATTTGTTCTTCCATACTAAAACTTTATACAGAATCTAGTATTTAAGTATCTTTCGTTTTGAAGTATAAAACACTTCAAAATTGCATCATCCTTTCACAATCCTAAATCTAACTAAAATCTAATTTACTTTATCTCGTATACAACATTAACGCTTGCAGAAACTTCGATATTCCTTGGATGTATATTTGTAGCGACACTCTTTACATCCGCCCCTTCTGCAGCCTCCATTCTGTACAATGGATAAGGCATATAGCTGTACTCGGGGGCAGAAATAGATACAAGGCTTCCAAGCTTCTTTCCAAGCCCTGCAACAATTGCCTCTGCTTTTTTCTTTGCATCTTGCGAGGCATTGGCCAAAGCCATTGCTTTGTATTCGTTCATTTTTTCATTGCTAAGCTCAAAATTAATGGAATTTATCAAGGCTCCAGAATCAACGCTTGCATCAACAACTTTTCCAACTTTATTAAACTCCTTAAGAGTTATTTTGATATAATTTGAAGCTACATACCCTCTCAGCCTTTGTATGCCGTTAATCCAGTCGTACTCGGGGTAAATATTATAATTTTCTGTTTCTATTCCCTCTTTATTTAACCCAACTCTTCCCAACTCAGCAATCACTTTTTCTGAAATCCAGGCATTTTGGTCTTTTGCACCTTCTGCAGATTCGTTTCTTGTTTCAATCAAAAGATAAACAACTGCTTCGTCAGGCACGACACTAATCTGAGAATTGCCACTCGCGCTTATTGTTTTCCTTTCTTTCTCTTTAAGGACATAAGACCCTATCAAAATTCCTACAGCCAGCACAATGATTAACCTAAACCAAAATCCCTTTTCCCTTTCTTTTAACATCCATATCTTTTTCACAGTATTGGATAATAAAGAACATATTTAAATATTTCTTAAATAGAAATCTTTATAACCTCTCAAAACTCTAAAAAGCTAATTTGACATTAAATTTTTAAAAACGGAGGTTAAATAAAAAATGGCGGAACATAAAGCAAGGTGTATGAAATGCAAGAAAGAAGTAGATGTTGCCGATGCCGAAGTGATTGAGATGGAAGGAAAAGGCGGAAGCAAGAGAAGAGCAGTAAAAGGAAAATGCAAGATTTGCGGAACAAAAGTCTACAGATTTTTGCCAAAAGCTTAAATTTATTCTATTTTTTCTTATTCTCTTTTTATTATTATTGATAGAGTCTAAATTTTTAATTAAAATTACTTAATCTCGCCTTCAAACCAGGAATTCAAATAATCTTTTTTGTCTTCCCGTCCTCTATGAGATTTCAAGAATCTTTCCCATGCGCTTCTTTCATGAGCTACAACAACCAACTCATAAATACAAAAGCTCCCTGCCTTTCTAATATCCAATGGAGTGAAATTTCCATCATAGCCATAAACTCGGTTTACAACAGCAAGAGGCTGTTCCTTGTCCCATCTCGCAACGTTTAAGGCATCCTCTGAAAATATAGCAAATCCCATTCCAGATAAAGGTTCTATATTGCCTGCTGCAATTTCTTTTTCTAAGACTCCTCTTGCTTCTTCTGCTCTTCCTGTATAATCTTCAGGGCTTACTTTAAGCATGGCATACATTTTCAACACAAGATTTGGGCTTACTGCTAAGCCAACTTTTGAAACTCTTCTTCTTTCTAAATCAGGCTTCTGGACATTTCCTATATTTCCATACACCGCCCCAAAATGTGTTTTTCCCATCCTACTTTTACTTTTCTATTATATTTAAATCTTGCTTTGTAGCCACTTCAAAATAACATAAATTTTTTAAATACCCACTTCTTAATGTTTATAATGGCAAAAAATCAAAGAGTTTATGCTGTTGCAGTCTCTTATTCGCAAAGGGATTGCAAAATTTATATAAGAAATGATAAAGAAGAAGTTATGGGCTTGAATAGATCAATTAGTAGGAATTCTAAAGAGAGATGGCAAGTCGCAGGGATATTCAGACCAAATCTAGGGGAATCTTTTTATTTGAGGGATTTAGAAGAGAGAATAAGAGTGTGTTTAAAAGCTAGTGGCAAGCCATTTTGTTTCTCTTTCTTGGAACAAACATAAAAATTAAAAAGAAAAAAGAAAAAGTTTTATTTGCACATTGGTTCGAGGTATTGTGTCTTGCACGAAATGTCTCCAATCTCGTCTCCGGTATCAAAGTTCATTGCCTGGCAGCATAACGCAATGTTGTATCCTTTGTAAGGGTTAAAGCTTCCAATCCATACGCTGAACTCGTCTGGCAATATGCCATTCTTGACATAATTATCACCGACTTGGTACCAGCAGTTCAAATAAGCATTTTCTGCAAGCTTGACATTTTTCAATCCAGAAAAGGTATTTGCATTTATTGCTAGTAAGGGATTCTTGCCGCATTCAAAGCCTTGGAAAAATCTCCAGTTCATGTCAAACTTTTCTATGCCAAGAGAATTCCCAACACTCGCTTGTTGTGCCTGGCTTATTGCTTCTGTTTTTTTCTCTCCCCCTCTTGTCAATGCTATTATCAAAACAACCACAACCAATACTGCTAAAACTCCAATGATGGCATATGTCACCTTGTTTTTCTCGAACTCGCTCTTGAACTCTTTTTCAACACCTGCGATATTTACTTTTTTCATAACTCTGAGTAGTAAAAGAAGTATAAAAATGTTTTCAAACCCCAGAAAACATTAAATAAAATATTTCTATTACCTTGTTGAATGAACTTTCTTTTTCGCTAAACCAATCCTTGTTACAAACGAATAATAGCAAACCAGAAATATATATTTCCTTGTTATCAGCAATCAATTTTGCAGGTATTAAGTTATTTTCAATTAACTCTTTGTTTTAGTTTTAGAAATCAAAAATATTATTTATTATCCAAACAAAAATCAGGCAGCAAGCAGCTCTTTAAAATGCCTCCAAACCATTTCATGAATAGCTTCTGGAGGCAAAATTCCTTCTTGGCCATCTCCACATTCCACAAGTTTCCATCCTTTTTCTCTTCCTGCCAATTCTTTAAAAGTTTCTGAAACACATTCCAAGTACTCTAGATTGCTTTCATGCCCGTCTTTTGCATGTCCCTCTGCGTTTCTTTGCTGCTCTTTAAGTCTCTGTGCAACTCTTGGATCAAGATTCAATATGACAGTCAAGTCAGGATACAGAGTTCCAAATCCTCTCTCCTCAAATTCCATTTCTCTTAACCAATTAAAAAACTCTTTCATCTCTTGTTTTGCCCTTTCTATATCCTGCCTATTTTTCTCTTCAAATCTTTTTCTATATTCTGGGCTCATGGCAGTGCCTTGCGATCTTGGGATTACACTTTCAAGTTCCCTTATCTTCATTCTGTATTTTCCGCCCTGATGTCCTATGTTTGCAGAAGCAAACCTGTTGGCAACAACAATTTTCCCTTCATTTAAGTCTTGCTTCATTCTCTCAGAAGTTTTCCATCTGTCAGCAGCATACAGCATAGAAGCAGGATAGGGATGGACTTTTGTTGCAATTCCAAACTCATTTCTCAAATAAGCAGCAACAGTTTCAGCAAAAACATTATTTCCATACTGCGGAAAATCATAAGTAGCTACAGAAAAACCTTCACGAGCCAGCCTTTCAACAAGAAGTTTTGTCTGGACAGTTTTCCCTGTCCCATCATTTCCCTCAATCACTCCAAACTTTCCGCATTGCATTTTGCTTTATCAATCTATTTTGTTAATTTTCCTGCCCCATATTCTGCGTTTTTGTCTGCAGCCTTTCTAGCAATCATTGGTCTTTCTTCTTCAAAAATCGGTTCGGCAAATTCTCTTGTCCAGGTTCTGTCTTCAAAGCTTCTGTCTCTTACCTGTCTTAGGAACCCTTGTTCAAAGTGTTGCCTTCTTTTGCCATAGATGTGATACGAATCAGACTCATCAACATACCTCCCAACTAAAATCTCCTCTCCTCTTTTCTCGCTTACTCCTTTTGCAACTTTTTCTATAAGATGTACAAAAGCAAAACAATTCATATAAGCAGCATCATAAGCATCCCTGCTTCTGAATCTTTCATTTGTATTAAGTCTTGGTCTTCCGTCTGCATCGGGCAGTATTCTAAACCAAAAACTTTGCAGGCATGCAGGATCAAAAGCAACAAGATCTTCCCAAGGTTTCCAAGTTATAATTTGTACTCTTCTGGTATGGGGAGATTTGGCAAGCCCGTCAATACAAGCTTCTAATTGGTTTATTACAACAACAGGCTCTTCTCTAACAGATTCTATTTCAGGCCTTCCTTGTTCGTCTAACCTTGGATTGCCGTCATCATTTAATTTAAAACTATAGATTGGTCTGTTCACAACTTTTACCCACGGCTGGTCAAGCAGTACCCTTACTCCATCTTTTCTCATTATCTCTTTTGCGGCGTCAGGCAATTGAGCAACCACTTCTAACACTTTACTTAAAGGAACAGCATATTCGGTAATTCTTTCATTATAAGTATATTCCCATCTTTTATCTCCAGGATTTGTTGGAACCCTTACCCAATGATTTTTAATTCCATCCAAAACCTCTTGTCTGTATTCCTCTAAGTCTCCCAGCCCTCCTGGAAAAGCCCTATGAATCAAAGGCTCTGAACTTGGATCTTGCACAACCATTGCCATGCTACAATCTACACTTGGAGGATCAAGATACTCGCCAGTTTTTTTATCTTGAGCATCGTACTGTGTTCTTGCCTGGCTTCCTCTTGCATATAAACAGATTAAAGAATTTTCCCAAGCTCTTGCCAGACTCTGCCCTCTGGAAAATAATACCGGTATGCCTGATTCAGAGCCAGTGATAACCCCCATTTCTCCATTTCGCTGTCTTTTTTGAAACTCTTCTTCAAGAAATATTCTATAATCAAATTCTTTTCCGGCCTCTTTTTCTCCCATCCTCTTTCCAAAAGTCAGGAGTTTATAAACAAAACTATGCTACAAAATATATTTTAAAGAAATCTTTTAAAATTGTATTTTTCCTTCCTGCCATTCCTTGAGTATAAATCTTGCAGTTCTGTCTGTGTCAACCTCGCCACCTTTAATCAGCCAGTTTTTTCTTCTGCCAAGCTCTTCAATCAAGACTTCAGAATTTCCTTTTGCGTCTATTTTATAGTATTTCTCAAGCACATCAGGATAATGTTTCATTATTCTTGCCACAACAAACTCCGGCTCTTTTACCTCGCTATATGTCCTTGCCCCTATTTTCGCATGCCTCGCCACTTTTTCTTGTATCAAATGTGAGTATTCTTTTTCAGCAATAACTCCTGGAGTGTCAAGAATCACAATATCACCTGTAAACTTTATCTTTTGTATGCCTTTTGTGAATCCTGCTTTTGCAGAAGTTCTTGCAGTTGCCATGCCTGTAAGAAAATTAATCAATGAAGACTTGCCTGTATTTGGATAGCCAATAATTCCAATCTGGACTCTTTCCTTCACGCCTTTTCGTTTTCCAAGTTTTTTTACTTCTATCCTGATTATTTTTATCAGATTTTTCTTGCCCCTTTTTGTAGTACATGATATTAAAGCATAAGGCTTAAGCCCTTCTAATTCTAGTTTTTCCTTAATTTCTCGCAGCTTGCTTTTATCAAGCAAGTCTTCTTTATTTAGAATATAAATTAGTCTTTTGCCTTTTTTCTCGATTTCTTCTTCTAACTCAGGAATCCTTGTTTCATCTATAAACCTTGCATCCAAGACTTCAAGAACTATATCTGACTGGCATATCACCTGCTTGGCTACCTCAGGCACTTTTGGCCTTTGCTTTCTTATATTTTCAATATGTCCTGTTCTTCTGCATGAAAAACTGTATCTCACTTTCATGCTCTTCTAAGGAAAAAGGCGTTTAAATCTCTTTTCTAGCTTAGTGTCTGCTAGTTTTCTTAAATGAATTCTAACAAAATGAAGGCATTAACATTGAAATATTACACAATTGGCATTAATTATAATAAGCTTAATTGAAAAGCAAATAAAGTTAGAAATTGTATTCGTTGCCCCCCACAATGAATTTAATCTCCTCAGCTCTTGGATTATTTAATTAGTTCTTTATTATTGCAACTTTAGAAAGCTAAGATATGATTTGTCTAAAATAAGCTTGCTTATATTACTCTCTGAAAAATATAATCTTAGAGAAAGCTTTTTATACTTTAATTTTCTACTTAAAATATAAAAAGAGGTAAAAATGGTAGCAAAACCAAAATCATCTGTGGTAGGAGTTGGATGCACTAAATTTGGCAACATAATGACTACTCCAGAATTAAAGGGCAAGACATTGCATGAAGTCATGACAGAGGCTGCTTTTGAAGCAATGGACGACGCCAACATGACTTCAAAGGATATCGACGCTTTCTACATTGGCAGCATGCTTTCTCATGGTTCTCATATGTATGCTCATCATACTCAAATGGCAGACTGGCTCGGCCTTCAAAACAAGCCCGCTTTTCATTTTGCAACATCCTGCTCTACAATGAATACGGGCCTAGGGCTTGCCACAATGGCAGTAGCCTCAGGCAAATTCAATTCTGTCCTTGTTGTCGGAGGTGAAACACTTTCTTCATATCCTGATGACAATCCAATTGTAAGAAAAGCAATTGACCCTGCTGACTTATGGTACTGGACTGACTTCGGAGTAGACCAAATATATGCTTATCATCATTGTTATGACATAGCCACTGCTTATGGAGCTATTCCAACAATGGGCTATGCCAAGAAATATGGCTTGAGTTTTGATAAAATGGATGAGGTAATGTATCATGTCTGCAAGGCAGTAAAAACCCACTCTGCATTAAATCCAAAAGCATTTGTCACAACTAATTTAGAGCAGGATGCAAAAGCAAAAGGCTTCAAAGATACTTTTGAATATTGGAAAAGCAAAAACAATCCTTTTTTTGCATATCCTACAAGGGTATTAAGCGCATTAAACACAGTAGATGGAGCTACTGCATTTATTGTCACAAGGGCAGACATTGCCAAAAAATTCCATAAAGTGCCTGTTGATATCCTTGGTTATCACTGGTCAGCAAGCAACTATCCTTGGTACGGAAAAGACCCAACAGAATGGCCGATTGACCAGCTTGCTTTCAAGAATGCATTCAAAATGGCAGGGGTCACAGGAAAACAGCTTGATTATTTGTATGTGCATGACTGCATGCAAATCTATCAATTAATATTATCAGAGCAAGCCGGCTATTTCAAAAAAGGAGAGGCATGGAAAGCTTTCAAAGAAGGAAGAACATTATACAATGCAGACAAGCCAATGAATACTTCAGGAGGAAGGCACGGAAAAGGCCATGCTTTTGCAGCAAGCCCTGGCGCAGAGACTTATGAAATAGTAAAGCAGATGAGAGGCGAAGCAGGCAAAAGGCAGTGCAAAAAAGACATTAAGATTGCAGCCCAGCATAATCATGGTTATGGAATGCAGACTGCTGTGACAGTTTTCAAAAGGAGATAAAAGGAAAGATACAACTAATAATAAACAAAGACAAAAGTCAAATAAAAAACAAACAAAAAACACAAAAATGGTAGAACAAGTTGCAAAAAGATTTTATGAATCTTTGAAAGAAGGCAAGATTTACGGAGTAGTATGCAAAAAATGCAAAAAGTGGAGCTTTCCTCCAATAACCGCATGCAGGGAATGCGGAAGCAGGAATGTTGAATGGAAGACAATAAGCGGAGAAGGAACAGTTTATTTTTATTCAACAAGCCTCCTCCCACCAAAAAAATTTGCAAAATACTCGCCTTATGCTTATGGAGATGTTGTCCTGAAAGAAGGACCTGCTTTCTTCACAATGGTAGATGGCTTAGACGCCTCAACACCTGAAAAAACAAAAGCAGGCAATGAAAAGCTTCCTGTAAAAGTCAGGGCAAAAGTTGCGGAAAAAGCAGGAATGAATGTAGTAATATTTGAAGTTGCAAAATAAATTTTTCTTATAAACCTATAATATGGAACGAAAAGAAATAGAAAAAAAGTTTAGGGAGATTGTCGCAGATATTTTCAAGAGAAAGCCAGAAGATATAAAAGATTCCACTGATTTTGTCCAGGATTTAAATGCAAAGTCAGTTGATATCATGGCATTGATTGCAGCAACAGAGTCTTCTTTTGGCATAAGGACAGAACGAGACCAGACTGCCAAGAACAAAAATGTCAAGCAAGCAGTTGATTACATAGAAAAGAAGTTAAAAGAAAAAAAGTAAAGTCTAAATCCTGCCTTCATACTACTTTGTATTTCCCGCCTTCTATTCTTATTGCTTTGCCATTAATGATTGCATCTGCTATTCTTTTCCTCGCGGATATAATTAATCTGTGAAAAGTTGGCTGTGAAATATTCATTTTTTTGGCGCATTCTCCCTGCTCAAGCCCCTCTAAATCTTTAAGCCTTACCGCCTCAAATTCGTCAACATTCAATATGGTTTCTTCTAGTTCCCTTAAAGGAATACCTCTCGGCTTGAAATAAGTCACATTTGGATTAAAGCCCACTCTCCTGCACAATCTTGGCCTTACCATAACGAATTAGTATTCATAATTGTATATAAATCTTGCCAAAAGAAAAAAGAAAAGCAAGAAAAAAGATTTACCTCATCTCTTTCAGTCTTTTCTCTATATCTTGCTTTTCAGCTTCGATTTCTTTTAATTCTGCTTCGAGGATTTTCTTTTCTTCATCTTTTGATAGAGCAACCGGTTCTGCATATCTTGGCCAGCATCCCCAGCCCATTCCTCTGCCAAATCTCATAAATCCTCTTCGCAATCCTCTTCCACAAGGCCCTAGACCTCTTCCAGTCATAGGTCCCTGTCCTAAAGGTCCTGTTCCATTTTGTCCTGGCATCTTATTTTTCTCCTGCCTTTCGGCTTGTTTAGTTATGAATATATATTCATAATACTATTTAAATGTTTCGTTTTTCCAAGAAAACAGCAAATTTAAAGGAAAAAGACAAATAAACGCCGGGTCGCGGCGTCATGCTTTTTTGATATCCTATCAATTTAACAAAACAGTTATGCCATATCTTTATAAACCATCTTGGGGGTATGTAATCATGAGAAAATTTAGAGAAAGATCAGAAGGCCGCGGCGGATTTAGAGATAGGTCTAGCGGTAGCCGATTTGGCGGCAGATCTGGAGGAAGGTTTGGAGGATTTAGAAGCAGAGATTCTGGAAGAAGAAAGCCTCTTGAAATGCATGATGTTATTTGTGATAAATGCGGCAAAAAATGCCAGGTTCCATTCAGACCGACTGAAGGCAAGCCAGTATATTGCAGCGAGTGTTTTGAGAAAAATGACGGTAGAAGAGAACAGGGCAAATTGTCTCAGTTAGGAATATCTTCAGAGCAATTCAAGCAGATTAATTCAAAACTTGACAAAATAATCCAAGCCCTGAATATGGAAGAAGATGATTCAGATGATGATTTTGACGACGATTCCGGTGAAGATTCTGAGGAATAGCAATAATTCTTGTCAGTTCACAACAGCAAACCCTGCCGCATTATCTTTTGTGAACGAAAGGCTCAGTTCAATTTTCTTTTGTCCAGCGAGCTCTTTCGTTTTTCCAGAGAGCCGGGCATAAGGCTTTCCTTTATCATCCCGCAGAATTTCAATTTCGCGAGGCTCAAAATATTCAATTCCTAAAGCCTTGAAAACAGCTTCTTTGCCTGCAAATGCTGTGGCAAGATGCTCTGCTCTTCTTTTGCCAGAATCTTTCTTGTTGGCATAACTCAACTCTTGCTGTGTAAATGTCTTAAAAAGAAAATCTTCTCTTTCTATATAGTTCTTAATCTTGCTTATTTCAACAATATCAGTTCCTACACCAGCCATTTTATAAAAAACCTTTTGTTTCCATAGCAATCATCTTTTCTTCATTTGTCGGCACAATTATAACTTTAACCTTTGAGTCTTTTGTTGTTATTATTCCCTCTTTTCCTATCATTTCATTGTTCAGTTTTTCATCAATCTTTATCCCAAGACAAGGTATGTTGGCTGAAAGCGTTCTTATCCTGGGCAAATGTTCTCCTATGCCTGCTGTAAACACAACAGCATCAAGATTCCCCAAAGCAGCTGCATAAGCCCCAATATATTTTTTGAGTCTGTAGCAGAAAATTTCAACAGCAAGCCTGCATCTTTTGTTTCCTTGGTCATAGCATTCTTTTGCAATCCTCATGTCCTTCCCTACCCCTGTCAAGCCAAGCAGCCCGCTTTTTTTATTCAACAAATCATCAATTTCCCCTGCTTTCATTTTCATTTTTTGAGCAAGATGGATTAAAATGCCTGCGTCAATATCTCCAGTCCTCGTTCCCATCACAAGCCCTTCTACAGGAGTAAATCCCATGCTTGTGTCTATTACCTTTCCTTTTCGCACAGCAGCCATGCTGCACCCAGCTCCCAAATGGCAGGTTATAATGTTCAAGTCCTCAAACTTCCTGCCAAGAATTTCTGCTGCTCTGTTTGCAACATACTGGTGTGAAGTCCCATGAAAGCCATACCTTCTTATTCCATGCTTTTTGTAAAACTCATAAGGCAAAGCATAAACAAATGCTTTTTCAGGCATTGTTTGGTGGAAAGCGGTATCAAAAACAGCAACATGCTTCACTCTCGGCAAAATTTTCTGCATCTCTATAACTCCTCGCAGATTTGGAGGGTTATGCAACGGTGCCAGTGGAGAAAATTTCTTGATAATTTTAATGACTTTCTTGTCAATCACGCACGATTTTGAAAGCATTCCTCCATGCACTACTCTATGTCCAACAGCATTTATTTCATTCAGAGAGTTTATTTTCCCACTGGAAAGAAGATGCTTAATCATCAAGTCTATTCCCTGCTTGTAAGTCTTGATCTTGCTTCCCTTCTCGCCTATTTTCTCAATCAAGCCATGAGTCAGCAGTTCTCCATCTTCAAAAAGAGCATATTTTATTGAACTGCTTCCGCAGTTTAACACAAGTATTTTCTTCATTTTTTTCTTGCGACCATCAGCATCCTCAATTTGTCCATTTTAGTATACTTAAGAGATATTTTTTCAAAAGAATCTGCACTGAACATTTCAATAACCTTAAAGCCTGCCTGTTCTAAAAAGAATTTTAATTCCTGTGGGAAGAACATTCTTGATTCTTTGCTAAAAAATCCTACCTTCTTGCCAGTCTTCAAATCAAAGTAAGTCCTTTCGCTGATGTGGGTTTGCTTTCTTTCATCAATCCATTCTTTAAGCGCCACTCTCACGCCCAAAGATTTTTCTATGTCCTTAAATGATTCTTTAAACCTGCAGTGTTGAATATATCTAATTGGATTGCTTAATTCTATTATAACAATTCCGTTTTTCTTCAAAGCTTTATTGAATCTTCTAAATGTCTCAAAAACTTCTTCATTTGTCCTGTTGAAGACAATTATGCTTCCCACACAGATTACTGCATCAAACTGATTATTATAATTAATATCTTGCATTGCTCCAACATTAAACTTAATTCCAGGATATTTTTTTCTTGCTCGTTCAACCATTTTTGGATGAGGTTCAACTCCCTCGCAAATATAGCCTTGTTTATCTAAAAAATAGCAATGAGTTCCCAAGCCACAACCGACATCTAATACACTCTTGACCTTGCCATACTTATTGAATACCTTAACAAGAACAGAAACATCTTTTTTTGCATTAGGCTCATTACTAGGTATCCATACTTCTGGATGTTTTGCAGAATACTTTGTTTGTTTTACTTTCATTTTATCCTCGCATATACACAGTCATCTCTGTACTTTCCGTTCTGCATGTTGTTTTTTCTCATGATTCCTTCAAACTTGTATCCTGCTTTCTCAAGCATTTTTCTTGCTCCTTTATTGTAAGTCCTTGTGAAAGTTCCCACCCTTACAAGTTTATATCTTTTGAAAGCATAATCAGTCACCATCTTCAACACTTTAGTTCCAAGACCCTTGCCTCTGTATGATTTAATTAACCCAAAGCCTATTATTGTTTTATGTTTAGGAACTATTTCAGCAAGCCAAAAGAATCCTGCAACATTTCCTTCCACTTCTATGGCTAAATTATCATATTCATGCCCTTGATAATTAACAAATCCTTTAACTTCTTTTTTTGCTTCTGCAAGATTTTTTGGATATGAAGTAAAATTCCATCTTGCTTCAGGATCATTATGCATTTCAAAATATGCTTTTGCATCAGACATCTTTACAGGTCTTAACACAAAGTCTTTTGTTTTTATTATCATTTCTCTATTGAGCCCCCCCAAGCATAAGGCATTAAATCAATTAATTTTGCTTTTTTTGATGATGAAATTATTACCTCTGTGCTGGTATTCTTCTTGCACGCTTGCAAAATCGTTTCCCTACATTTGCCACAAGGAGGGATTATATTATACTTCTTTGCTTTTGGGTCATACCAAACAGCTACTATAGTTTTGATTTCTTTTTCTCCATTTGAGATCATTGACCCTATTGCCTGGTATTCTGCACATGATCCTATGCCACAAAAAAATCCCAAGGAAACTCCTCGAAATATGTTGCCTTTATGGGTTATTAATGCAGAACCAACTTCGCTAGTATCAATAAGATTGACTGGCCGAGATTTTACAATTATTTCTTTAGCCTTTGATATTAATTCCTTGTCCTCTTTTGTAAGTTTATATTCTTTCATTTTACCCAGCCCTCTGCCCAGACAGCAAGTATTGAAATCACTCCCATAATATCCTCAGGCGTTGCCCCTCTTGACAAGTCGCTTACAGGCCTGTTAAACCCTTGTAATATGGGGCCATAAGCATTTGCTTTTGCAAGTATTTGTGTAAGTTTATATGAAATATTTCCTGCATCCAAGTCAGGAAATATAAGAATGTTTGCCCTGCCTGCAACTTTTCCTATGTCTCCTGTTATTTTTTTCTTTGCCGTGCTTAAAACTAGTGCAGAGTCTGCCTGCAATTCTCCATCAATCTCAATTTTCATTCCTTTTGATTTTTTTCTTGCAATTTCTAATGCCTTTTTTACCTTGCACACATCTCTATGATCAGCAGAGCCTTTAGTAGAAAATGATAAAATAGCAACTCTTGGCTCCCAGCCCAAAAGTTTTTTCGCAGACAAGCCAGACATTATTGCAATGTCTGCAAGCTCCTCGCAAGTAGGATTTGGATTTACAGAAGCATCAGCATACATCAAAGTCCCTTTTTCCCCCCCATCGTAATTTGGAATGCTCATAAGGAAAAAGCTCGAAGGCACAGCAATATCTTTCTGCAAACCTATAATATTCTTGCTTACAGCAATCATGTCCCCCGAAGTATACACTGCTCCTGCAACCATTCCATCAGCATCTTTCAAAGATACTGCCAAGGCAGAGAAAAATAATGGCTGTTTTACAATTAATTCTGCTGTCTTCTCAGCTGTCCCTATTTTTTTCACATAACTAGAAAGATATTTCTTGAAGTTTTTTGATTTTGCAGGCTCAATAATTTCTATTCCGTTTAGATTTAATCCAAGACTTTTTGCTTTTTCTTTAATCTCATTTTCATTTCCAACAAGTATTCCTTTGATTACTTTGTCTTTTGTTGCCTGGACAGCTGCTTTCAAAATTCTTTCATCAGTTGCCTCAGGAAAAATTATCTTTTTTTGCAAGCCCTTTGCTCTTGCCTTTATCTCGTCTATTATTGCCATTACCCACCTCCTTTAACCTTCTAAAAAGTCAGGGGTTTAAAGTTTAAAAGCCTTTTCTCATGAAATAAATCAATAAGATTATAAGCTTTATTACAATCAGCGAAACATGAAAAAACGAAATAAGCTGCTCACTTTATTTTTTCTTTTGGCAGGCGCAATCTCAGTAGGCTATGCTTTAGTTCCACTAAAGCCTAGCATACCGAACAAGCCTGTTGAAGAGCCCCGCGCCTCTGCAGGTTTAAGGAAAATAAAGATTGCAAACTGGAATCTTGAAGTTTTTGGCGACAGCAAGGCGTCAAAGCCCGAGTTGATGCAAAGTTATGCAGATGCCATAAGCCAGTATGATATTGTTTTTGTACAAGAAATCCGCGATAAAGATTCCAGCGCATTTTATGATTTATACAGGCTTCTTCCAGGTTATGAATTCAGAATTTCAAGTCGCGCTGGCAGGAGCAGTGCAAAAGAACAATATGGCTTGTTATACAGGAGGGGCATACAACTCAGAGATTTCAGGGACTTTAATCCAGACCCCCAGAACAGATGGGAAAGACCTCCAATATGTGCATCATTCCATGTTGATTCTTATGATTTCACAGTTTATAATATCCACACAGATCCAGACGATGTAAAAAGAGAGCTAAGCCATCTTGAAAGGCTCATCTTGCAAAATCCAGAAGGCAATATAACACTATTGGGTGATTTAAACGCAGACCAAAGTTATTATAATAACCCAAGAGAAGCAGAATTTGACTCGTGGCATTGGCTAATCCAAGATTCAGAAGATACAACTACTACTTCAACAAATGCAGCTTATGACAGGATAATAATAAATTCTGATGCCTTTGAAGAATATTCAAGCCACGGCATACATAGGCAAAGCATAACAAGAAGCATGTCAAATCATTATCCTGTCTGGTTTGAAATAGAAGCAAGAGAAAAGTAAGCTTATAAATCAGATTTTCTTTAACAAATAAAACAAAAGAGGATAAAGAGGTAAAATGCAAATTTGTGCTTTGGGCTCAGGCTCGTCAGGAAACTGCTATTATATTGAAAATAATGACAAGGCAATATTCATAGATGCAGGCTTTACGTCAAAACAGATTAATGAAAAGCTTTCCCTGATAGGAAAATCCACAAAAAACATAAAAGGAATTTTCATAACTCATGAGCATATTGACCATATAAGGGGAGTTGATGTTCTTGCAAGGCAATTAAACATTCCAATTTTTGCAACAAAATCTACTGCAAAAAACTGCTTTTTATGCTTAAACCAAGAACTAATAAATCCTATAAAAAACAATGAAACCCTCAAGCTTGCAGGACTTAATGTTTCTGCTTTCAAAAAATCTCACGATGCCTCTGATCCTATATTTTACAGCATTTCAACTAAAAGCAAAAAGCTTTCAATAATAACAGACTTGGGCAAGGTATGCGAGAATGTAGTAAGTAATGTTCAAGACTCTAGCTTCTTGTTCTTTGAGTCCAATCATGATGAAGAAATGCTTGACTCTGGCCCTTACCCTTATTTCTTGAAACAAAGGATAAAAAGCGAGCTAGGTCATTTATCAAACAAAAAAGCAAGTTTATGTATTTTAGAGCATGCTTCTTCAAAACTAAAGCATTTAGTCCTCTCTCATTTAAGCAAAATTAACAATACCCCTAAAATTGCATTAAGCACTTTTAAAAATCTTATAAAAGAACGCCAAGACTTAAAGCCAAAAATAAGCGTTTCATTAAGAGACCAGCCCACAAATCTGTTTAAAATTTGAGACAAAATTTATCAAATTAATTATATTCTTAACTATATAATTCTTTAAAACTTGCCAAAACTTTTTATTATTATGTCACGCATTGTTTTCACAGTCGCAAATCTTGAATCTCCAGAAAACCCTCACGAGTTAGGAGGATATAAAGCAAGGATTTACCTTGACAGAGAGCTTGCACTTAAAGCCAAAAACAGAAAACTAACTGTCGATGAAATAAAAACTTTTCAAAGATTAGGAAGAGAAAGGGTATTGTCGAGATTATGGCCTGAAAGATTAATGCCAGAGCCATACAGGTTTTATGAGGACTCTTTGCTGATACAAGCTTGCCATGTTGGAAGTAACTGCTGTTGCATGCATGCAAGTGCAATAGACATTCTTTGTTTAGATAAAACCTTTCCTAATAATCCTATAGAATATAACGCCCACAATGTCGATAATTTGGCACAACAATTTGGCTTGCTTTCTCTTTTTAGCTTGTGGGTTGATTATAATGATATATTCCTGAAACCTTAGATTTGTTTATTAATTCGGCCTTGTTCTCTTTATTCTTTCTTCTCTTCTGCCAAGTCTTCTGGGCTTATGCTGTTCACGAGTTTCTTGAATTCTTCAAAGCTCCCTGCCGGAATTCTTGTTCCTGACTTTGTAAATCCTGTGTATTTTTCGCTTGTGACAAACTCCCTTATTGTTATTCCTTTCTTTCCACCAAACTCGTCAACTCTCACAACTATATTAGAATTATCTGTTTTCTTTATTTTTCCAATTTCCTTTTCCATATCTTGAATAAAATGTTTGGGTTTATTAATTTTGTGCTTTATAATATTGCATTATAAGTATCCATATTTTCAAAAAATCAAGGTTTTATAGACCATTATTTTTTACCCTCTTCATATTTCTCATAAAACCAGTTTCTTCTTTTTTCTGAAATAAACCTTTCTATCAAGAATCTTGCATCATCATCTACTCTGCCTTTTTTTGCATCGTCTTCAGCATCTCTATGTCTCTCACTCAGATCGTCAAGCAATCCAAGAACATAATGCTCAGACATTAGCCTCGCCATTGGACTTTGCATTTTATTCTTCCTTTCTGTTCCCATTCATTTTATCATATTTTCTGATAATTCCCACAAATTTTTCAAAATCATAAGGTTTTCCAATGTAATCTGTCGCTCCTGCCTTTCTTGCCTCTTCCTCGCCAACAGTCCCGCTCATTAAACAAACAGGAATTTCAGAAAACTTTCTTATCTCAGCAACAGCCTCTAGGCCATTCATTCTGGGCATTACATTGTCTGTTATGACAAAAGCATAATCCCCTACTCTAACTTTTTCAACAAGCCCTTTTCCATCCCCAACTTCATGGACTTCTCTTCCAGGGCTTGCAATCCCAATTAACCTTTTAACAAATCCTCTTACTGTCTCTTCATCATCTGCGACTATTGCCGGTTTCATACTTCTTCAAGAAAAAGTTTATTTATAAACTTTTGTATTTGTCACTTAATTATAGTAACAAAATTAGGGGCTACTAAAAATTTTTAGCGTCTTTTAGACATATAGTAAAGATAATATCCTATCAACCCCAGCACACTTAACAACAGGCCAATAAACCATGCAAGCGTTTCATTTGATTTAATCTTGATTGCCCATTGCCTGCATTTAAATGCAGAAAACAAAGATATGCAAGCCCCTACAATGCTAATCCAAAATTCTTCTCTTCTGATTGAGCCTACAATTGTAACACAAATTAAGGCAATTGATATAATAAACACCCAGCTTGAATAGAATTCTTTTTCTTTTGACTTCATTTGCTTTTTCATATAATATAAACTAATTATTCCTATAAAAATCTTTTTAATCCACCTTAAACATCTTTGGAAGCCTTGGAGGCCTTTGGTCCTGGTAACTGCCACCATAATCTTTCGGCTTCTCACTTTCATTTAGTCCAACAACTTTGTCAAATATAACAACTCCTGCCCTGTCCCCTCTTCTTATTCTTCTTTTTGAATGACTATAGAATTCCATTGTTATGCCTCCCCTGAAAAATGGCTGGAATACCCTCGCTTACGCAGTAATCATTAAACTTTAGAATTGTCTTTCTATCTTCTTTTGAGAGGTCTTCCTCTTCCCTAATTCTCTGAAGCATCCTCTCATATTTTTTCTTGTAGTTGTGTATGTCCATTCTTCTCATAAATCGTGGCAATTTATATACCACGACTATGAGCGTAGAATTATTTCCGAACGCCCGGACCGAACAGCCCGAGTTTGTATGATGCTCTTATTCTGTTTATATTCCGCTCGGATAAACAGAGCACCAAACTTTTTCTATACGCCCGCGCCGAGATTCGAACTCGGATTGCCACCGTGACAGGGTGAAGTGTTAGCCATTGCACCACGCGAGCTGAGCGATTTTGTTTGACTATTATTAAAATTAAAATTTCAAACAGGGTCGCGAACCCATCCTAAAAATAATGAGAACTGATTTAAAAAACTTGCTTTTTAGTTTAATCCGTCTACTTTGTTCTCTACTGTTCTGCCCTTAAATGTCTTTTTATCCAATGCCGAGCCACTATCAGATCTTTTAAAAAACACCTTCCTTCTTGTTTCTTCTTGCCTTTTTCTTTCAAAAACCATTTTATATTTTTGGTATGTTCCAGCAATACTCTCAAGTTCAGAAGCCAGCTCTTCCATTCTTACAGCATTCCCGTCTGCATAAATCCAGAAATCATTAAATTCTTTGGCATCTCTTACTAGCTCTTTTCTATAAAATCTTTTGAAAATAGTTGCTATGCGTATTAGCTCTTTTACATCCTCAAAAAGCATCCTTTCTGTTCTATGAGTATTAGTACTATAATCTCTTTCCTCTATGACTGGAAAAGCTTCGTAATGCCCTTGGTTATTTCTTGTCCATGACAATCTCAAAAATTCAACACTATGATCTCCAGGAACTCCAGAAGCCTCTAATAATTTGTAAACTTCTTTAATGCTTATCTCTGTCCCAGATCTTTTTCTTTCTTCCATATTTATACTAAGAAAGCCAGTATTAATAATTTTCTATTCACAAAATTTAAATAAGCTTCCTGCTTCTTGTAGTAATGAAACTAAAAAGAGCAATCTCATTCGGCGCTTTGTTATGGGTTTTGATTTTCTTTGAAGTCAGTATTTTAATGTTCGGCTTCAAGCTAGAGCCGGGCATTCTTTACTACACTCTCCATTACATTTTTCTTGCAGCCCTTACATTTGGAGTGGCGTGGCTTTATTTTAAAGGAAAAATAGAAGCAGGCTTGCAAGAAGGCTTGCTTGTTGGAATTGTCTGCCTTCTCACAGGGATTGTTCTTGATGCATTAATAACAATCCCTTTATTTGTTAAGTCATACTCATTTTTTGCTGGCATATACTTATGGATAGGCTTTTTAGAATCTATCATAATTTTTGGGATAATCGGAAAAATCAAAGAATAATTGTTATTTAATAAAGTTAACAAAACCTTTATTGCCCCCGCGAATGAATCCTTATTTGTTGGCTTAAAAATATTTCATTAACCCTTTCTATTATGTTTCGGAAAAATAAGTTATAAAAAACAAACTTATATTTATTGTGTTCTTTGTGCCAAGCCAGAATTTTGGACTTTTAACTTTCCTGTTCTTAGGTCTTCAAGCAGTCTTTTTACATCCGCTACACTTATCATCAAATCAATTCTCTCTCCTTCTTGCGTAAGTCCCATTGTCTTTACTTCTTTTGCCCCATATTCTCTCAATAATCTCTCTCCTTCATTTCCCCTGACATTGAATCCTTCTTGTCCTAAGACAAAATAAACATGGTTAGCACTCATTTCTCCGCCATATTGCATTGATGGTTGTTGTGCCATTT
>Ga0172364_10001028_pt1 | contig 20933 bp, 23 predicted proteins | sample LakKivSesite10cm_FD_114545 | JGI IMG/M metagenome (GOLD analysis project Ga0172364, IMG submission 114545) | Sediment microbial communities from Lake Kivu, Rwanda - Sediment site 10cm | ecosystem: Environmental > Aquatic > Freshwater > Lake > Sediment | place: Rwanda: Western Province, Lake... | reverse complement strand
CAAGCACAATTTTCCTGAATTCAACATCGCAAGAAACAGGCTCTTTCTCCTGCCTTCTATCTTCTTCTCTTTCAACGTTTTCTTCTTCTACCTCAATTTTCTCAAGTTCAGAAACAAAGCTGTCAATTATTTTTTTAGCCTGCTCTTTTATTTGTTCTTGGTCAAGCGCCATAAATAAAGAAAGAGAAAAGGGTTTAATAAAGTTAATCTTCTACAGCTCGATAATCTTCCAGCCAGCAACCCCTAAATTATAAACTTGTGTCTTGCTGACTCTTGCATGGCCTTGTCCTTCATGTATATGCCCGCAGAAAACGTATTTCGGTCGATATTTTTTAACGTAATCAAGAACTACTTTGCTTCCTGCATGTTTTCCCTGCCAGTTTTTCGGAGTCCCAGGAAAATTTACCCTGTCTAGCATTCCATAAGGCGGTTGGTGGCATACAAGAATATCCATCTTGCCAAATTTTTTCAAAATCTTTCTTGCCTTGTCAGTCTGTTCCTTTGCTTTTTTCATTTTTTCATTATAATCTTTTGGTCTGAATTCTTTAACCCAGCTTGTATCAACAAAATAATCCAAGAATCCTATCCTTAACCCGTTAATTTTCCTCAAAGAATTTTTCACAATTTTTACATTTTTGATTCTCTGGACTTTATCCATTGTGGCTTCAAGCTTAATTCCATATTTTTTCTTGATTTTATTTAATTCAGATTTGTTTGGTATGCCTACATTGCCCTCAATAGCATAAACTCTCGCATATTTTGATAAATATTTTAAAAGATTTATTGTAGAATTATGTATCTCATTACGCATTGCTATTGCGTCCTTTGCTGTTTCTTCAAGCTCGTCCAGGCCTTGTTGTTTTCTTTTTTGGTTCTCGAAAAATCTTTTTCTTGCCAAGTCCGCCTTTCCCAAATCTCCAGTTAACAATATCAAATCAATATTTTTCAAAGAAATCTTCCTGACTTTCTTCAAGTCGCCATGAGGATCGCCTATCGCAAGAATTCTCATTTTAAGTTAATTAAGGCGTAAGCCTCTCTGTATCTCTTGGCAAAAAAGTGACTTCTCTTACATTCTTGATGTCCAACAAAAGCATTAAGAATCGTGTTGGACTGATTGCAAATCCGCCATGCGGCGGGCATCCATATCTGAAAAAATTAAGATAATCTGCAATAAGCTTAAGATTTATCTTCTTGTCGATGGCTTGTTCCTTCAAAATGTTATGTCTATGTTCTCTTTGAGCGCCAGTCGTAACTTCAGTTCCTTTCCATATCAGATCAAAACTTTTAGTAGTATCTTTTGTGCCTTCTTTTTTCATATGATAAAAAGGTCTTGCAGACCACGGATACTCTGTGACAAAAACAAATTCGTGGCCGAACTTCTTTTTTATTATATTAAAAAGCAAATCTTCGCCTTCAGCATTCAAATCATCAGGAGGACCTTTATACCCTTCTTTTCTCAATATTTTCTGTGCTTCTTCCATACTTAGTCTCGGAAAAGGAATTTTAGGAACAACAACTTCAACCCCAAAAACTTCTTTTATTTCGTTGCCATATTCTTCTTTTATCCTCTTGAGGAAATAATTTATCCATTCCTCTTCTATTTTCATTACATCTTCATGAGAGTTTATAAAAGAAATTTCCATATCTATCATTGTAAATTCCGTATCGTGCCTTACTGTATGCGAAGGATTTGCTCTAAAAACCGGCCCTATTTCAAATATCTTTTCAAACCCTGCAGCCATTGCCATTTGTTTGTAGAATTGGGGACTCTGCGCAAGGTAGGCTTTTTTGCCAAAATAATCTACACTAAATAACTCCGCACCACTCTCGCTAGGAGAAGGCATAAATTTCGGAGTGTATATTTGTATAAACTTCTTTTTATCCCACCACTCCCTCATAGCCTTTTCCATAAAAGTCCATATTTTAAAGATAAGCAGATTTTTCTGTCTTCTCAAATCAAGCCATCTATAATCAAGCCTTTTCGGCAGTTCTGTCTTTGAAAAATCAGAAACATCTATTGGCAAGGGATGCTCTGCCTTCCCTAAAATTTCAATTTTTTCAGGAATAATCTCAACTCCGCCAGGCGCTTGCTTATTTTTCACAGCCTTGCCTTCCACACTAACAACGCTCTCCCTTGGAATTTTGTCAATCTCTTGAAAAATTTCTTTTGAAACTTTTGTTTCTGGCGCGGTTACTTGTATCCTCCCAGTCATATCTCTCAAAACAAGAAACTTAATTTTCCCCAAGTCACGAGTATCATGAACCCAGCCATTCAAAACTACTTTTGTCCCCTCTTTTTTCTTAAAAGCTTCTTCAACATAAACTCTTTCCATAACCTTCATACATCGATAAGATTTAAAAACTTATTGACGTGGTAAAAAAGTATAAATATACCCTTTTCTATGTATAATCAACAAATAAACACCAAAAGGAGGTAAAAATGAAAGGCGAGAAAAGATCTGTTTTAAGCTGGCTAGTATTAATCTTGATGGTTGTGGGCTGTTTGAACTGGGGACTTGTAGGGCTTTTGGATTTGGATTTAGTAGCCACAATTTTTGGTTATATGAGTCTTTTATCAAGAGTAGTATATGTCCTGGTTGGCGTAGCTGCACTAGTCAAAGTATACAAAGTAGCTACAAGATAAATTTAATAATTTCTTTTTTATTTTTATTTTTTATTAATCAAATTCTAAGCATTAAGTCTCCATATGCTAAAATTCAGGTAAGAAGCAAAGCTTACCCATAATATGTAAGGCACAAGCAAATAAGCAGAAGTTTTTGAAATTCTATAAAACTTGAAGATTGTTGCAAGGATTAAAAGCCAAAGCAACGCTATGTCTATTAGGGCAAGAAAAGGGCTTTTCATCCCAAAGAAAAACACACTCCATAAAATATTCAAGGCAAGCTGAATCCCAAATATAACTAAAGCAGATTTTGTTTTCTTATTTTTAGGAAATTTGTCCCAGACAATATACAAAGAGATCCCCATCAGCACAAACAAGCATACCCAAACAACTCCAATAATCCCTCCTGGAGGCGTGAGCAGAGGTTTTTGCAAAGTGGTGTACCATGTATTCACAGATTGGTTTGTAAATATGCTTCCAATCACACCTGCAAGTTGGCATATGATTATTGCAAGCACAAACTTGAACCAATTTATTTTTGTCATATTATATTTATTTTAAAATCCTCTTTAATATTTCTATTATTTCTTTGCCCGAGACTCTTCCTTTGAACTTTGACATAGCAAGCCCCATATATGCATTTATGCCTAAGCCGGGCTTTTCTTTAACAATCTTTAATATCTCTTCTTCGATGTTTTCAACTTTTTCTTTTTCCAATGCTTTTTCTATGCTAGTGCCAGAAGCAATTTTTTCAAGAGTATTTTTTATGTCAGATTCATTAATCTTGCCCTTGCACACAGCATGCAGCACTGTTTCAAGGACATCAACAGAAAGCCGTTCATTGATTTGCTTGTCATTTAGTTTTAATTTTGTCTGGATTTCCCTAGGCCACAGAACAAGCATTTTTGCAGCAAGATTGGCATTATCGCAAATATGCAAAAGCTCCATCAACTCATTAACTTTATTTTCTTGCAAAACAAGTTTTATCATTTCTTCGCTAAGCCCTTTTTGTTTCAACTCGCCTTTTACTTCAGAACGGAGTTTTGGCAACATTCGTTTTGCTTCATTAATTAATTCCCTAGAAATATGCAATAAAGGCAAGTCGGTTTCTGGGTACATCCTTGCAGAGCCAGGCATTGGCCTAAGAAAAGAAGTTGTTCCATTAGGATTTGTTTTTCTTACTTCTGGCTTCAAATCTTTCTTGCTTAATTCTTTTTTTTGCCTCTGCACTTCTATTTCAACAGTCTTAATCATAATTTTTGGATCCTGAAAACCCTTGATTTCTACTCTTGGATGTCCTTCTATACTAACATTAATATCCTGCCTGATTGTTCCAAGCCCCCTTTTCACCTTGCATGCCCTTAAAATCTCCCCGATTTTCAAGGCTGTTTCCCGAGCTTGTTCTGCATTCTTTATATCAGGCATGGTCGCAACTTCAACTAAAGGTATCCCAAGTCTGTCAAGTTTGTAGACTTTTGATTTGCCTTTCTCTTCATTCTCTTCACCAGAAGGCCTTGCAGCATCTTCTTCAATCATGACAGTTCCTATTCCTACTTTCCCAAAAGAAGTTTCCAGCCATCCATTTTTTGCAATTAAAGCAGTTCTTTGAAATCCGGAAACATTGCTTCCATCAATAACTGTCTTTCTCATGATTTGGGTATAAGGAATTATTTCACAGTTCAAAAGAAGGGCAAGCTGGATGCTAATTTTTAATGCTTCTGGGTTTATCTGATGTGGCGGCTCTTCATCTAGTTCAACAAGGCAATTGTTGTCATAATAACCTTGGTACTCAAACTCTATTCCTTTTTCAGCCTCATGCCTTGCTGCAATGTCTATCTCGCCAGACTCGCCAGCAACAACATGCAATTTTCTATGTATAATATAGTCTGGCTTATCCTGCCTCAATATACTTGGGCAAGAACAAAATAGCTTGTGAGTATCTAATTGTTGGTGTATTTCAAGCCCGGCCTTAAGCTCGCTCTTTTCCATAATAAATTTAAGAAATTAAGATATTTAAAACTAATCGGTTCTGGGTTTGACGCAGACTTCTGGAATATCTTTTAATTTTCCAATAACTCTTTGTGTTGCCCTCTCAGAAAAAGGTACGTGCAAAACTTGCGAGCTTGTTGTATAAGGAGAGCTCACTGCAAAGCGCCTGTCTAATTTAAGAGCTGCTACATTGGGTTCGCCTGCAAATATCTTGCGGCTCTGGGCATATCTTACAAAATCTGTTCTTTTCTCTCTAAACTTTCCAAGTCCTCCATCTGTACTAGTCCCACTCAAATTTCGGGAATATTCCACTTCAACCCCACTATAAACCAAATCCATAAATCTTTTAAAATTCTCTTGGCAGCCAGATTCTGTTTCCAAATCAGAGCCGAGATACCAACTGCCTGCTCCAACAAAAAAATCAAGCCCGCTTGCCAAAGCTAGCCCTTTAGAGCTTCTCATGATAGAAGGGTACATAACAGCAGAAACCCCAAGCAGACTTGCTCCCTCATCTTCTGAAACAATTCTTGGGATCTTGTACATGGATACCTGCCCTGTCATTCTTTTTCTTTCAAGATAAAGTGCAAAATCTTGCCTTAGTTTTCTCCCATTTTCATCTACTATCAAAAAAGTCCACGGCATTAGTTCGTCATTTCTCTCTACTTGCGCCAACAAATCAAAAGCTTTCAAAATATCATTTGATGCTCTGCCGGATATTACTGTATCTATCATCGCAAATCTCCCAATTTTGGGAAATGCTTCGTATATTTCGGCAAGATAGTTTCTTCCTTCCAATTCTCTGAGAACAACATCCGCAAATGATCTAAAATAAGGACTATTTTTTCTTTCTTCAGAAGGCTTGAAAAATGAAGCAGTAACATTTGCCCAGTAAATTCTTGTAGACGAAGTATATTCCTCATTGTTTTGGGTTGGGTCAAATTTCTCTACATTTAAATCAGCAGTAAAGGGTATAAGCAAAACTCTTGCTTTTTTCCCATGCGTTGTGTTAGAAACTCTCGAATCAGGAGGTAACAAAGGAGCCAGCATTGGCTGTACCCCAAGGGCTTCATAAAATTCCTTGAACTCTCCTTCCCATTCCTCGCTCATTCTGTCTAAAGCATAAAGAATTCCCAAAAAGAAAGGGACAGCTCCTCTGCTTGGAATAACTAAAGTATCAAAGGGCTTTTTTTTGTGAAAATCGGGAATCTCAACAGCCAAGTCCAAACATGCTTTAGAATATGCAAGCATATTGTCCTCGCTAAAAATAGTTTCTAGAGTATTAGTCATTTTCTCACCCCACAAATAAAGACTCCACCATCTCTCTAAAAGAAACAGTATTAAAATCTGATTTTTTCATAACATTTAATATAACGTCTGAATATCTTCTCCATTCTTTTTCTGCTGGAGGATGGTCACTTACCACAATAACTCCCTTATTATGGTATATGTTGCGCATTTCAGAAGCATAAGATACAACAGAGGCCCAAAGGTCGGCTACATTTGCCCCCGGTTTTTCAGGAAAATGTCTGTCAGTAATATAAAGGTCTGTTTCACAAGAAGCCATTCTGTAAAAAGCTTCTAAATCTTCTGCTTGTATTAATTCCAACCCCGAGATTCCAGCAAGGCTTTGCCTGATTTTTTTTCTAAACTCAGAATCATCATCTATATGTATTATTCTTGCCATTTTACCAGATAAGTCATATGTAAAAGTATTTTTAAACCTTTCTATATGTCACTCCTACGAAGTTACAATATAAAAACACAAGGCTTTTTAAATAAGTTTTCCCAAAATTGTGTATGGCAAAAGAAGTTGAAAGAAAACATTTTGAAGTAAAAAAATTAGATGTTTTAAGTGTAGGCAAAGTTTTTGCCTTGCTTGGAGCTTTTGCAGGATTTATCTTCGGAATTGTGATTTCATTCTTGATGTATAAGCTAAGCAGCTCGCCTCTTATTCAGGAAATGCCCGGCTTTACAGCAATAACATGGAAACAGATGATAGGTCTGCCTTTTTGGTATCTTCTTATTTTTGGTGTATTATGGGGGGTTGCAAGCATGATTTTTGCCCTTATATACAATCAAATCGCAAGAACAGGCGGCTTGAAGTTTAGTGCAAAGTAAAACTTTTCCTTTTATTTTCAGTTGAATTATGTTGGAGAAAACTTTATCTATATGTATAAACTTCTATTTCAATAAAAATATGTAGAGTAAGCAATAAAGTATATATACTATTTACAGACTTCAAGGGTAATTGGTCTGAAAAAATAGGAGAAAAGATTATTACTCTTCTAAACGGGAATTAAATTCACCAGCCATATTTTCTAACATTTTTTCTCTAATTTTATTCTTCCATTCGCGATGTGCAAGTACAAATCCCAATTTAACAAGAGCTGTCTCTGCCAGCATATCCTCAAGAAAAATAACTCCTGCCTTCATCAAGCTTCTTCCAGGGCTGTAAACCCTAGGGTCAAGCCTTCCATAAATTGTCTGGCCAGCCATACAAATAATAAGTCCGTTATCAATTGCTTTCTTTATTTTTGGCAGCCAGTCATGTTTTGCCTCTTCTGACACCGCAACATGCCCTAGCCCGCTTGCTTCAATTATAATTCCATGATATTTTTGGCCATAATAATCAAGTATCTCTGGATCTTGCCCAGGATAAAATTTTAACAAAGCAACTTTATCATTAAACTCATTGTCAAGTTTTACTTTCTTGCCATCATCCCGCAGGTTATGCTTTGAAAGCTTTTCTATTTTTCCATCCGGAAATATTTTGGCAAAAGGCCTTGCGTTTATTGCCTTAAAAGCATCTCTCCTAGAAGCATGCATCTTTCTTACTTTTGTTCCGGGCATTGCATAACAAAAATCATCATTTATCGAGGCATGCCCCACTAGCATAACCTCTGCCATGTCAGAGACTGCGGCATAAGCTGCACATTTTAAATTCAAGCTTGCGTCGCTGCTTGCCCTGTCGCTTGACCTTTGGCTATAAGTCAACACAACAGGCTTGTTCAAATTCTGAAGAAAAAAACTTAAAGCACTTGAAGTGTAATGCAAAAAGTCTGTTCCGTGTGTGATGATAATTCCTTTTACTTCCTTATCATTCAAACTTTTTTCACATATTTCAGCAAGCTTCTGCCAGTCTCCTGCAGACATATTCTCGCTTGCTTTCATAAACGGCATTTCTATCTTTCTTACATTAACAACATCAAAAATTTCAGGATAAAACTTAAACAATTCCTCTGGATTAGTCAGCCATTTTACACCCCCAGTCTTGTAATCTATTCTTGAAGATATTGTCCCTCCTGTGATAATAATGTCAATATAAGGCAAATTTTTCTTTTCTTTTAATTCATGCTTTTTTTCTTCTTTCGCTTCATGCTTTGCAACTCCAATATTTGTAATGTCTTCTTTCTTTACTCCTATATTATACCCTGACTTCAGCTTGATAAGAACAATTCCGGGCTCAGAGCTTTCAAGTAAAATGCCCTGAATCTCCTCTTTTACAGTATTGATTTTAACAATGTCGCTAGGTTTTGCCTCATTCATATCAAGTTTAAGAAAAAGTGTTATAAAAACTTATCCTTGCCCATTCCTGTTTTTTGGAAGATGTGCATTTGTTCCGCTCAGTCTTTCATAATGATGATAAAGTCTTGCTCTCGCTCCCAGATTGAAGCCGTGCCTCCGGCATTCAAATTTAATAAAAGCATATGTTTCTTCATCTACAGCTTTTCTTTCATAGTCATTTTTTGCATCTTTATATTCTCCTGCAAATACTCCTAAAATTCCTTTTACAATTCCAATAGTCCTCTCTCTATTCAAATCTTTTTCTCTTGAAGCTTTTGTTTCAAGTTTTCTTACCAAGTCTCTTTCGTTTGTCATGATTTTGATTGTAAAATTGAGTTTTACAGTTGGTTCTTGAGAAAAACTGGCTTTATAAATCTTTATGCGATAAATTCAGAAAAAGTTGGTTATTTCTTTGCCTCTTTTTCTACTTCTTTTAATGTTGCTATGTCATTAACTCCTCTGTCTGGCCTGAGCATCTTTATCCTGGGAAATCTTAAAGCATACCCGCTTGTATATGTTGGGCTTTTCTGTATGTTCTGGTATCGAACTGTAACCACAATTTCAGGCCTGACTTTAACATGCCTCCCTTTTTCTTCTGTAATCAGTTTTTTTAATTTTTTTGTCATTTCAACAAAAGAAAGTCCTTCTTCTGGCTTTTCCTTCAAGCCAGTTGAAACTTTGCCAACTTCAAGAAGCTTGTCATCTTTTCTGCATGAAACATCATAGCTTGTGAGCCAGCCAGCTCTTTTGCCTGTCCCGTATTCTGCTCCTGTTATAACAAGGTCAAAATCTTCTGCCTCGGGTTTTAATTTCACAGCATACCCTACTCTTGCACCGGGTTTATATCTCGATTCAAGATTTTTTGCCATTAAGCCTTCCTGTCCCTCATCAAGCGCCTTTTGATAAAACTTCTCCGCCTCTTTCTTGTCTCCTGTTATAAGCTGTTCTGCAAGTCTTATCTTGTTTTTGACAGGCCTGATAATCTTTTCAATCAGCTTGCGCCTTTCTTTGAATGGAGTATCAATAAGCGATTTTCCATTGCAATATATTATATCAAAGACGTTCAATTCTATAGGCAGTTCTTTTTCAAGTTTTTCAATATCATATTTTCTTTTAATCCTTTGTGAAATTGCCTGGAAAGGCAGATATTTCTTTGTTTTAGGGTCATAACCGACTGCCTCTCCATCAAGAATAAATGTTTTTGCAGCCACATTCTCTTTTACATATTTCACAGCATCAGGAAATTGATTTGTAACATTATCAAGCCTTCTTGTAAAAATCTTGATCTCGCCTTTCTCGTCTTTATTTAGCATTACCCTAAAGCCATCATATTTGAATTCAAAAGCAGCAGGCTTTCCAACAATCTCAAATGCTTCGTCTATATCCTTTGCTTTAGGAAAAAGCATTACCTTTACAGGCTTTCCTGGTGAAAGTCCAATCTCGCCAAGCTTGTTCTTGCATGATTTTTCAAATACCTCAGCAAAATCAGTTGCCTTGTCATAAGCACTCTGCACTTTCTCTCCAAAACTTCTTTTCTCTTCCAAGTTTTTTGGCTTAAAGCAAAAATCAACAATTGCATCTCTCAAAAGCCCAGAGCCAATGCCTATTTTCAAATCTCCAAGTACAGTTCTAATGACATATTTTGCCTCTTTTTCAGTTGCAGAATTCAAAAGCTCAATAACAAGATTAAGCTTTTTTTCCACTGTTCCTTTCCCTGTTAATTCCGGCAATTTTCTTAAATTTTCAAGAACTTTTTCAGTAGTTAACTTTTTTGAAAATAAAGTAGCCTGTTTTTTCTTCCCAATAATTTCTTCTGCTACTTTTCCCAAATCTCCAAACAATCTAAAGTTCTTGACAACCTGCTCTTCGCTTGCGCCAGAAGCTTTTGCCAGTGCCTTTACTGCAAGCTGTTCTGAAATTCCAAATTCTCTTTCATCATAATCAGGAAAAACTCTACCAAGAAGAAGATATACTGCCTTAGGCTCATCTTTAATTTTTCCAAGAAAATCTGAGATAATCCTTGTTTTTTCTAGCCCTTTAGAAGTTGCCTCAAGCTTCTCATACACTTCTACCAATTTAGAATATAACATAAAAATTTAAGGCAATAAAGCTTTTTATATTTGATGCCTTTCTTTCTGTTCAGTAAAACGCAAAGCTTATTAATGCTAAAATTTTACACAAGTTATGTCAGACTCAGAAAAAATTATATTAAGTGCTCCAAAGAAGATGCAGCCAATGCTCAGATCAGTTTATGACTATAATATTAAGTTTATTCTTGACGAAAACCAGGAAAAAATTCTTTCAAGGATATTGTTTGAGATGATAAAAGTTGACAGAAGCTATTTTTATGAAAAAGAGGAAGAAGTCTATTCGGACACGGCTTTGCCTATAGGAGAAGGCCAGACAATAAGCCAGCCAAGCACAGTAGCAAGAATGCTTATAATTGCAGATATCCATGAAGGAGATGATGTCCTTGAAATAGGAACAGGCTCTGGATGGAATGCCAGCCTTATATCTTTCTTGAGCTACCCCGGCAATACAGTAAGCGTGGAAAGAATATATGCATTGACAGAAAAGGCAGAAAAAAATATTGCAGCATTAAAAGGCAATCTTAAACAAAAGCATCCGCAAGATGCCAACAATCTTGACAAATTGAGTATGTACGCCGAAAACATTTTTGAAAAAGGAAAAGCATGGAAAAAAACATATGACAAAATTATTTTTACAGCAGGTATGGAAAAAGGCAAAGAAGATAAAGTAAAAAAGCTTGCAGAATGCTTGTTAAAAAAGAACGGCATTCTTATTTGCCCATATTCAGAAGGCCCAATGCTTATCTTAAAAAAAGTTGATAGCAAGTTGATAGAAAGCGCAACAAAAGAAGAATATGTATTTGTTCCTTTGCTTGAGAAAGGCGTTGTAAAGAAAGGCAAATAACTTTTCTGTGTTTAAACTCTAAAATGACAACAGAACGAAAGGTTTAAATATATCCAAAAATATACTTTCAAATGTATATTTTCAAAACAAGATTAAGGAAATATGCTTTGTCACTTTTAAAAAACAGACAAGATTTAAATATCTAGTGTAATATATATGTTCAAGAATATAAATTAAAAATGAAAAACAATCTTGATATATTTTTCAGACGAAAACCCGCACTAATGTTGGTTGCCTTGAAAAGGCTCGCAAAGGCCCGTTACGGCTCAATGCTTGCAAAAGAGATTGATTGCACTTATTCTCACGCTGTTAAAATTCTTCAAAACCTTGAAAAGCTTAAGCTTGTTCTTTTTGAAAAGAAAGGAAGGATTAAACTGATAAAGCTCACAGACAGGGGCGAGAAAATAGCCAATTGCATTGGCGATATTCAAGGACTTTTAGACTAAATTATTTAGATTAAGCTCTAGCCTTATTCTCCCCTCTTGAAATTCCACTGGCAATTAAATGGCTGACTCTTAACGGTTCAGGGATATTTGAATGCAAACAGGTAATTTCTAAAATTTCTTTGGCATCTTTGCTATCAAGCCCGGCTTTTTGCACAAAAAGTTTTTTGCCCTTAACATTGATTTTTTGGATCTTGCCTGCATTTTCTACTGCTTCAATGCCCAAAGGATTTATTTTCTCGAACGCGTGGATAAATTTTTTCATATTCGGCTTTTTCCTCATAACAACAACTACCGGCACGCCAGTCCTTTCGTATATTTCTTTGATATCAAAAAAATTAAAGCCTGCAAGAGTAATTCCTTTAATCATAATATACTGCAATTGCCCTTTATGTCTTGTTTTTTCCAATATATTAATTAGTTTCTCTGTTGCATCACTTCCGTCTTTTTTCACATTAAAGGTCAGCAAGCCATCAATATAGCTTCCTCCCCTGTATATAACCCCCACTACAAGCACGCTCTTATCTTTTTTTGAATAAGCTGCATCATCCAATCCAAGTATCCTTATTTCGCGTTTCATATCAACTAATTTTACACTCTCTTCCTGCAAAGCTCCTCATTGCATTGCGGGCTTTCTTGTTGCAGAATGTAAAATGGTCCCGAAGGGATTTGAACCCTCGACACCCGCATTTCTTTTATTGACAATCTCTAGGGAGATGTCATAAGAAGAACCGTTAGGTTCTTTTTATTAAGAGTGCGGTGCTCTAACCAGGCTGAGCTACGGGACCTCACAATATTCCTAATATAACAAAGAAATTATATTTTTAAATTAAGCGTTTAAGAGTACTCTCTCCAGGAATGCCCGCATTTTTTGCATTTGAAAAACCTTGTTTCTGCTTCGTCTGCTGAGCGGGTCTGGCTTGTCCAGAAATAAGCTTCTTTGTTTCCGCATTTCTCGCATATGGCATTGATTGTTGGCAAAAGCTCTATTTCTTTTTCTTTTAAAACTCTTGCCTCTTGGATTTCTTTTAACTTTTCAGAGCTTTGTATCTTTACCTTCTCCCTCTTTCTGTATCCGCATTTAGGGCAAGAGTAGCTTTTTTCTTTCTGCACCAATACCACATTACACTTAGGACAAAACTCCATTTTAGTATAAAATTATTTATTTTCTACCCCTCTTTTGTTTTTAAATGTTTTGTTATGCCCGTTTTAGGCAAATAGGGTTGTTACAAGTTAATGATTATTGCCAATTTATTCACCCGAGCCGATATCAATCGATATCCATTCTGGCACTTCTCTTGCAATTATTATTTCTCTGCTTGGATAAACTGACTTCATTAAACTAGCTAGCTCCTTTAGTTTCTTTTCTATCCAATTTGCAGGCCCATGAGAAAGAAAATATCCATAATTTCCCCCTCCCTCTTTTTCAGAAAAAACCAACGGAACAAAATACCACCCCTTAAGTCTTCCCTCTTGGAATTGATGATAGTGTGTTCCTTTTTCATCCCTAACCGGGCGCATTTTTTCTAATCTTAATAATTCATCGACGCCTTTTTTGTCCAGTAATCCAAACAAATCTCTCCTTTTTAATGGCCCTCTTCCACTAAAAGCTTCTGCAGCTTTTTCATTTGAAGAAATAATCACGTGATCAGGATTTGCATACAATAACGGAGAAGGCGTTCTTTGGACAAAATAGTCCACCACTCCTATTGGCAAAGACTCTGCAATTCTTTCTTTTAAGTCTGCATTTTCCCTTAATGCTTGTTCCATTAATTCTTCAGCATGCCTCCTTAATGCTCTTTCATGCGAAGCCATAGTCCTGGCGTCTTGAACCATCACTTCCATAGAATCAGCATACTCAGAAGCCGATTCATAATTCGCTTGGTGTAAATCCCTCTCTTCTCTTAGTTCTTTTAATTCTAATTCAATCTCCCTGATTTCTAAACCCAATTCTCTTGTTATTACTCCTTCTTTTAATTTTTTATAAGCAGGGGAACGCCTTGCAACATAATTTAAGAACCCGTGCCATAAGTGTTTTATCCGGCTTGTCCTGCCCATTTTAATATTTATAAATCCCCTTTTCTTTGCTACTTTATGTTAACAGACAAACAGCTTTTAGAGTTGAAAAACCTTTTGGAATCAAGCCAAAATCCATTGTTTTTGTTCGACAATGATGCAGATGGGCTTTGTGCCTTCTTGCTTTTAAGGCGATTTATAAATAGGGGTATTGGGGTAGCAATTAAAAGCTTTCCAGAGCTTGATAAAACTTATATCCACAAAGTAAAAGAATTTAATCCTGATTGCATTTTTGTTGTCGACAAACCTTTAATTTCGCAAGAATTCATAGATGAAGTTAAAAAAACTAATATTCCTTTGGTCTGGCTTGACCATCATGATGTAGATGTTAATACAGAAGGACTTTACTATTTTAATTCAATGAAATCAGAAAAACCAAGTGCAGAGCCAACAACATACTGGGCCTGGCAGGCGACAAAAAGAAAAGAAGACATCTGGCTTGCAATAATTGGCTGCATTTCAGACAGCTTTTTGCCTGACTTTACACAAGAATTCGAAAAACTCTATCCTCACTTATGGAAACCCGGCATAAAAACAGCATTCCAAGGAGTTTATGAAACAGAAATTGGAAAAATCTCAAAGATAATGGGCTTTGGTTTAAAAGACAGGACAAGTAATGTAGTAAAAATGATAAAACTTTTGTCAAAAGTAAGGTCTCCCAACGAAATCTTGGAGAATTCCAGCCATACAATGATTATAAGGTTTGAAAAATTAAACAAAAAATATCAAAAGATATTGGAAAAAGCCAAGCAGTTCGCAAGGAATAAGCTCTTATATTTTCAGTATGGGGGGGATTTGAGCATTTCAGCAGATATTTCAAACGAGCTTATATACTTGTACCCAGAAAAAATTATCATTGTTGTTTATATAAAAGGAAATCAAGCAAACATTTCCTTGAGAGGAAAGAACGTGAGAGAAATTACATTAAAAGCAATCCAAGGACTAGAAGGCGCGACAGGCGGAGGCCATAAAGACGCCACTGGAGCCAAGATGTCAATAGAACAACTGCCAATTTTCAAGGAAAAAATTGAAAAACTGGTAAAATAAAAAACATTAAAACAAGAAAATGAAACCCATAAAGCATCTTAAAGTCAAGAAAGGAATGAAAGTTGCAGACTTAGTTAAAGAAATGGGAGAAATTGGCTTTGGAGCAAGAAAAATTGCAGAAGCCTCTGCAATACTAAAAGAAATGATCGAAGACAAAGAATGCAAGATTTTTCTTGGAGTTGCAGGGGCAATGGTTCCTGGAGGAATGAAAGAAGTTATTCTAGATTTGTTGGATTATACAGGCGTTTTTGTCACAACAGGCGCAAATCTTACTCACGACCTGATGGAATCAATAGGAGAAAAGCATTACATAGGAGAAGAAAATGTCGATGACAAAAAATTGCATGACGAAGGCATTGACAGGATTTACAATGTTTATTTGAAAAATACTGTTTATGAAAAGCTTGAAAAGTTCTTTGAAGACAACTGGAATGAAATAAGCAAAGCCAAGACAATAAAAGAATTGCTGTGGAAGCTAGGAGAGCTTTGCCCGAGCCAGGGAATTTTGAAAAAATGCTGGGATAAAAAAATTCCGATTTTCTGCCCTGCTCTTGCCGATAGTGGAATTGGATTGATGATATGGGGGAGAAAAGCAAAAGGCAAAAATATAGTGGTAGATGCTTTTGAGGACATGAAAGAAATAATTGATTTTGCCTGGACTTCAAAAAAGAATGGAGTCATTTATGTTGGCGGCGGAGTCCCAAAAAATTTCATCCAGCAGTCTTTGCAGTTCTCAAAAGGCGCAAGTTATGGAATTCAAATTTCAACAGACAGGCCAGAGCCTGGAGGAAGCAGTGGGGCAAGCTTAAAAGAAGGCATAAGTTGGGGAAAAATGCAGGCAAAAGGCAGGTTTGTAGATGTTTTCTGCGATGCAACAATCGCTTTGCCTTTGATACTTTCTACAATATAAATTCTTTTAAACCCCATTGCGAATTCTAAAATTATGAAAAGAAAGGCAAAAGAATTACCCACACAAAGAAACTATAATAGGTTTGTAAAAGAATTTTCAGATGCATTGGGAAGAAAATATCCTAAAATATGTTTTTTTCTTTATGGTTCATATGTCGATGGAAGGCTTGTTTCAGGAAGAAGTGATTTAGACGGCGGCATAATTCTAAATGCAGAATTTGTAACTCCAAAACGCACAGTTATGGACATTGCAGGAATATTGGCAAGAGGTTTAAGCAGAAATAGGATTCCAGTACAGCTTAATTTAATGGACCGTGCCACAAATAGAGATGGAAGATTTCTTTCTTATACTCAAGATTATAAAGAATGGCTGCAAGGAGATTCTGTAGTTGGTTATGGCTCGGATTATTTGAAAGAAATGAGGGGTCTTGACTATAAACTAGGATGCCTAACAGCTATTGCATTTAATTTAAGAGCAGTAAGAAACCACCTTTTGGAATCTTTAGATGATCTTGCAATAGACCCTAAAAGATTTGAAAAAGGATTATTAGAGTCATTAAAAACTGCCTCTGCTCTGCCGAAAAAGCTTGTGTATTTGCAGACAGGGGAAGTAATCCCCTGCAGAACAAAGTCATTACAAGAATTTGAAAGAATTTTTGGTCAAATCGATTCAAATACCTTAAAAAGAATTTTGTCTCTGTTAAATAATCCAATAGCTCTTTTTAATTATGCAGAAAATAGTGATAATGCCTTGCAACTCTGGCAGGATGCTCTAACAATAATGGAAACCATGATTAGAACTTATGTTCAAAGATTTCCAAAAATATCAAGAAGAGAAGTCGCGCCTCAAGGAAGATGATCAGTATTGCCTGGCAATATAAACAATTGCATTTGCTTTTTTGCCGCATATAACACAAGTTCCTTTGGGCTTGTCTTTTTCGTCAAGCTTTGTTCCTCGCACTTGCGCTTGAATTTCTTTTTCAACAACCTCTGCGCATTTCGCTCCTTCTATATTCACAGAACAGAACTCGCACCTTGCAATCTTCCCTTCGTCCATGGCTTTCTGCACTTCCTGCTTATTTTTTGCATTAATAATAGCATTATTGAATAACTTATCAGCTTGTTTTGTCAAAGTATTATCAATATCCTCAGAAGTTTTTTCTATGTATTTTAACAAGTCTTTTCTTTTGATTGTCTCTTTCTTGTTTATATCTCTCCTAAACACAGTCAGTTTCTTTTCTTTTACTTCTTTCGGGCCCAACTCTATTCTTAAAGGAACGCCTTTCATTTCCCAAAAATAAAATTTTTCCCCGGGCATTTTCTCGCTTGCATCAACCTCTACCGAAATATCATTTTCCTCTAGCTCTTGTTTAATTTCCTCAACTTCTTTCAATACCTCTTTGTCAGTCCTTATCGGAACAATTACAGCCTGTTTCGGCGCAATTTTCCACGGAAATTTTAGCCCTTTGTCATCTCCATGCACAATTATAACGCTTGCAAATATTCTTGATATTGCGGGCCCGTAACAGGTTATCCAAACATATTTATCTTTTCCGTCTTTATCTTTGTACATCACATTAAACCCTTTGGAAAATTCTTGCTTTAACAAGTGAGTAGAAGGCTGTTGTACAAGTTTTCCATCAGGATTTAGCACATCTGCTGCAAAAGTTCTTTCAGCTCCTGGAAATTTGTCCCATGCAGGCCTTTCAAAAAATATGAACGGCAGTCCATAAATATCATGCAGAACTTCTTTTGTTGTTTCCATGTCCTCATAAACCTGTTTCATTGCGTCTTCCTGTGTTGCATGGGCACAATGTGTCTCAATCCAATAGAACTCCCTGCTTCTCAAAAACGGCCTTGTTGCCTTTGTCTCATACCTAAATACATTTGCTCTTTGATATGTTTTAAATGGCAGGTCATTATAGCTCCTTAGCCATAAAGAAAACATCTGGTAAAATGCTGTTTCTGAAGTTGGTCTAAGCGCAAGTTTCTCATCCAGTTTATTGTCTCCCGCTTCAGTAACCCAAAAAACTTCCGGCGTGAATCCCTTGATATGTGAAGACTCTAGTTTCAGGTTCTTTTCAGGAATAATAGTAGGAAACCAATATGGCTTGTGCCATTTTTTCTGCAATGCCTTTTCCATACAGCTGTACATCTTTTCCATAGCCAGGACAGACCATGGCTGGAACACAATGAAACCTTTAACATTATATCGAATATCTGCGAGTTCTGCTTTCTGGACTATTTCTGTGTACCAATCCGAGAAATTATTTTTCTTGGAAATATCAAAAGTTATTTTCTCTTCTTTCTTTTCCTCTTTTTTTTCTTTTGCCATGCCCATTTCCAGCCATCTCTTTATTTAAATCTTTTGTGACTGCTATTCAAACAGAATCTCGATGCCTCTTCCTCTCAAGTCCAATACCTTGCATATTTCCCTTGCTGTATCTGGAGAAGGAGTTTGTCTTTCAGTTGTATACAACGATATTGCCTGCCTTGTCACTCCTGCCTTTTTGGCAAGCCAACTCTGACTTCTGCCAAGTTTTTTCAATCCTTTTCTTATCATTCTACTTAACCTTTTGCTTTGTTTTTTTCTTTGTCCCCTTTCTCTCTTGGTATACCGCCTGCTCTTTCTGCTAGTGATTCCTCTCTTTTCCATATATTGGTTATGTGCCTGTTCTCTCCATGAACCCTCTCCTTTTTGCATAGCTAAAAAATCCCTATACCCTCTGTAAGATTTGAACCCTTTTTCTTCTGCCATAGAAATAGCATATTTATGAAATGACCTAAAACCTTTTCCTTTTAGCAAATGTAATGTATAATGATGGTAAGAATTAAACCCTTTTGCTCTGGCATGGTAATTTTGCCATGCCCCAAGAGAATCAAACCCCTCTTTATAAGAAGCTATATGCCTGTATACTGTTTGATGCGAAACGCAGAGCCTTCTAGCTATTTCTGTTCCATAAATTCCTTGTCCATACAAGTCTAATATTTCCTCTCTAATATCTGATGCCCGTGGCATGACAAATGTCCAGAATAAGTCTTTTTAAATCTTTTTCTTTATGAATGTTATAATCCTTTTTTTGATGTTGCTTACATTCTTATTTTCTGTAAAAGCTCCTGAGGCATGCAAATGCCCCCCGCCTTTGAAAAGCCTCGCAAGCTTGAGAACATCTTTTTCGCTTGTTGTCCTGAAATCAAGTTTTATGCCTTCCCTTCTCCTATGGAATATAACAACATAATCTCCCTTAATCTTCTTCATTACTTCATAATTTGTAAGATTCCCTGCAATCTCTGTAAACACAATTTTATTGCCTCTTACATCCTGCTCATTAGTCTTGAGCATGTCAACTTTCTTTTTTTCCTGTACTCTATAGGCAGCAAGTTTTAAGATAGTATGAGGATTGTTTAAAAAAGCCAGGTTATCAAGCTTTGTTATTAGTTCTCTGGCCATTGGTGCAAAAATTATTCCCTTTGCAGTATCTTTTATATAACTCACATAATCCCTTAACTTTTCAGCCTCTTCTAACTTTACATTATTTGTGTCTATTTCATTCGCAATTTGAACAAGCCTCTCATTATCAAGCTTAAATTCTTCAGATATTATATTGGCTGTGCTGGGCATTTGTTTTATAATAAGCTTAAAATTAGCTGGAATATCATAAACCCCTTGTTCTTCATGATGATCTATCCATAAAACCTCGCTAAAAACTTTTGTTTTGTTTAAAGCTTCTTTTGTTGGAGTAATGTCAAGGACAACAAGTTTTTGTTTTTTATTCTTTACAGAATCTATTGTTTTGGAAATGCTGTTTGGTCCTGAAAACAAGACAATTGCATTGCCAAGCGCTTTTTGGATTAAATAAGCCGAGATTATGCCATCTGCATCACTGTGCGTTATTATTATTTTTTGCATGTTTTTGAAAAGTTTTGAAGCTTTTTAGGTTTATGTGTCAGCTTGAGCCAAACTTGAGGGAAAGAGCCTAGGAAAGGACCATAAGTTCTTTCTAATGGGATTGCCCGGATTTGAACCGGGGTCGCCAGGTTTTTCGCTTTGTTGGAGGATTATAAAAACACTCTTGAGGTTTTCATTCCCGAACCTGGAAGCCTACCAAACTAGCAGACAACCCCTTGCACAGGAGTGCACAAAACGTTTAAATCACTGGCTTTTTAATAGTTTATTATGAGCAATGATAAAAATTTAATTGAAAAAGTAATGGAAAAAAGCCCTTATAAATTTATCAATCAAGAGTTTATCCAAAAGCTTTCCGTATTAATCAAGTCAGATATAGAAGAAGAAAAAATCAAGATTATTAGGGCAAATCTGAGGAAAATTTCTACCTCTGCCCTGCCAATAAAGTTCTACAAGAAGTTTGAAAAATTAGAATTCTCAGAAGAAATTCTTAAGCTGCACCGCTCTACACGAGAAAGGCTTCCCGTTTACCAAGAATTGATTGATAAAATAAAAGAGTTTAATGCTCAAAAAATACTTGACTTGGGCTGCGGCTTCAATCTTCTTGCATTATATTACTTTAAATTTATCCCAAAATATTACACAGGATATGACTTGGATAATGCAGTCGTGCAGTTTGTTAGCAGATTTGCAAGTGAGAAAAAAATTAATGCAAAACTTGAGTGCAAGGACATTCTTAAAACAGAATTTGAGCCGGCAGACATTTGCCTTTGCCTAAAAGTCTTTGATGCAATTGAAGATATTGAAAGGGATATCACAAAAAAAATTCTTGAAAAGCTGAAAGCAAAATGTAAAATAATTATAGCAAGCTTCTCAAACATCTCCCTCGGCGGAAGGGGCAAACTGAAAGAAAGGATTTGGTTTGAAAAAATCCTCAACCAGCTGGAATTGCGCTGGCATAAAGAAGCCCTTGGCAACGAAACTTTTTATTTTATAAAAATATAAATGGACCCGCGAGGGATCGAACCTCGGATCTTCTCCGTGTGAGGGAGACGTCTTAACCATTGTCCGAACTTTTTAGGAAGTTCTCTGGACTACGGGTCCACAATCTCTTAGAACTAGTATTATATTTAACTCTTTCTCCTTGCAGTATTTGATTAGTTTCCTGAAATTTAATGGCAATTTGTAAAAGTATGTTTATAGAAGCGTTAATGTAAAAACATCAAATAACAAAGCAACACTGCATTGTCCTCGCAAACAGAACTTTTCTTTGCGTTAAAAGTATTTTTATTAACTCTTTATCACAAACTCCTTGTGTTTTACTGTCGGCTAATGTCAGAAATTCTGTTAATTTCGTGAATTTCTGAACATGTCAAAATCGTAAGATTTTGAGCACTATCAAGAATAGAAATTCTTGAAGCAATCAAAAATCTCTGATTTT
>Ga0172364_10001026_pt1 | contig 20944 bp, 21 predicted proteins | sample LakKivSesite10cm_FD_114545 | JGI IMG/M metagenome (GOLD analysis project Ga0172364, IMG submission 114545) | Sediment microbial communities from Lake Kivu, Rwanda - Sediment site 10cm | ecosystem: Environmental > Aquatic > Freshwater > Lake > Sediment | place: Rwanda: Western Province, Lake... | reverse complement strand
GGCGTCTTCCAGCAGGGCGACCTGCCGGCCGACATGGAGAGGGCCATCTTCGCCCTCGACGAGGGGCGGACGAGCCAGGTCGTCGAATCCGCGTACGGCTTTCACATCTTCCGGCTGGACCGGAAGTTCCCGCCCGCGCTCAGGAGCGTCGACGAGGCGGCGGCCGAGATCCGCAACCGGATCATGGCCCAAAAGATGAAAGAGGCCCTGGCCTCCCATCTGGCCGGCCTCAAGGATACCCTCAGCTGGGAGTCCCGCCTCGAGAACCTGTTCTTCGCCTATCAAAAGTCCGAGGAATGACCATGAACAAGAAGATGATCCTGACCGCATTGGCCTTCGCCGGATGTCTCGCCGCGGCGGCGCCCGCCGTCTGCGCCCAGGAGACCGTCGAGGGGATCGTGGCCGTCGTCAACGACGATATCATCACCCTGTCCGAGTTCCGGACCCAGTTCGACCTGGCGGTGCAGGGCCTGAAAGCCCAGCAGCTGCCCCAGGACCAATACGACCAGACGCTCGAACGGCTCAAGAAGGAGTTCCTGAACCAGCTGATCACGGAGATGCTGCTCCTCCAGAAGGCCAAGGAGCTGAACCTGAACGTCCAGGAGCAGATGAAGAGCATGCTCGAGAAGATCAAGACGGACAACAACATCGCTTCGGACGCCGACCTGCGCCGGGCCATCGAAGCGCAGGGCATGCCCTACGAGGTCTGGCTCAAGCAGTACGAGGAGGGCATGATGCGCCAAGGCGTCATCTACACGGAAGTCCAGCGATCCATCGCCCTCGAGGACTCCGAGGTCGTCAGCTACTACAAGAAGAACCCGGCCGAGTTCACCGTGCCGACCGAATACAAGCTCAACGCGATCTATCTCTCGATCGAGAACCGGGCGGCCGATGACGTCGCGAAGCTCAAGGCCGCGGTCGACGACAAGCTCAAGTCGGGGGCGTCGTTCGCCGACACGGCCGCCGAGCTCTCGGACCCGCCGATGAAGGAGGCCAAGGGCGAGCTGGGGACCTTCAAGGCCGGCGAGCTCGAAGCGGTCCTCGAATCGCCGGTCGAGCGGCTCAAGGCCGGCGACCGGACCGGCTGGATCGATCACAAGAACGGCTGGTACCTGCTGCAGCTCGTGGAGAAGAAGGACAGCTACCTGCGGCCGTTCGAGGACGCCCGCAAAGAGGTCGAGGAAAAGATCTACAGCCAGAAGTCGTCCGTCAAGACCGAAGCCTATGTCAAGACCCTGCGCGAGCGGAGCTACGTCAAGATCCTCAACCCGGATCCGCTGGGTCTGGGCAAATAAGAAGACAGGGTCAGACCTACACCTTTTTAGTTTTTCCGCTCGCTTCAAAAGAAAAAGTAAAAAGGTGTAGGTCTGACCCTGTCTTGATTATCCAATAAGCACGGCGGCGGCGACGGTCGTCGTCCACATCCCCGCGACGCCCTTGGCCGTCTGGGTCATGCTCCGCGTCTTGAGCGACAGCCCGTTCGAGACCCTGAACACCTTGGCGAACTCCCCGGGCTTCGGCTCGCGCAGCTTCTCCCCGAGCTTGGTCGCCAGCATCTCGGCGGCGAGGTATTCGGTGTGGAGCGAGACCGCCCGGGCCGACTTGCCGACGTCGGAGTGCTCGGCGAGATAGCCGTAGTGCGATGGGTCGTCGGGCACGGCCATGCCGATCGACGACGAGATGAGCGCGCCGGGCTCCTCGGTGGCGTTCTCGCTCAGTACGACGAAGAGGATCTGGCCGTGATGGAGCAGCTTCAGCCCGGCCGCCTTGCCGACGAGCCGGCAGCGGGGCGGGAAGATGCTCGAAACGCGGACGAGGTTGTAAGGGGCGATGCCCGCCTCGCGGAGGGCCTTTTCGAAGCTGACGAGCTTCTCCCGGTGCTGCCCCTTGCCGCGGACGAGGAAGACCTTGCTCGGGACGATCGCGCCCATGTCACTTCTTCGGCTCGACCGGCTCGGGTTCCTTGAAGTCGATGTCCCTCGAGACGTCGTAGACGCCGATCTGAACGGGCTGCGACCCCTTGGAGATGGCGAAGAGGCGCACGAAGGCCGGCTTCCAGGCCGGGTTGTCGCGGATGCCGGCCAGGTTCTTGCCGTCGACGCCCATGTTGCTCTTGAGGACGATGAGGTCGCTCGTCCCGCCGGGCGGCACGGCCTTGCCCCGGATGGCGGCCATGAACGAATCGCCGAAATTCTCGGGATCGCCCTTGAACTGGTAGACGGCGTTGAAGTTGACGTAAGATAGGGGCTTCGGCCCGATGTTCTTGATCCGGAACTTGATCTGCGGCACCAGGATGAGCCGGGGCGGCCAGGGCTGGTAGTATTTGGAGACCCAGGACGAGCTATAGTCGAGGACCTCGATCGAGCTCTTCAGCTCGTCGCTCGACATCATTTTGCAGGCCGGGGCCATCGCGAGCGCGAGCGCGGCGAGGACGACAACGGACGGGGCGAGTCTCTTCATGGAGCGCCTCCTCTCTCGGGATTCATCATAACGGACGGGGGCCGAATATTCAACCGGCCGCCCCCGGTCCAACGCTAGCGGACCAGTCGGGAGACCGGGACGGCTTCGAGGTTGTAGGAGTCGATGAGGAACAGGCTCGACTTGAGGACGGCCAGCGTTTCGGGGAAGGGGTGGCAGATGCCCACGGCCCGGCCCTTCTTGCGGGCCTTCTGGAGGAGCTCGATGAGCCGGCCCTTGATGCGGCCGCGGTCCTCGTCGGCGTCGAGGAAGACGTCGCGCTGCGCCGACGGGACGCCCATCTTGCGCGCCTCCTCGAGGGCGACCGTCTGGGCCGTCGTCCGGCTGTCGACGAAGAAGAGCCCCCGCTCCTTGATCGGCCGCAGGATCGTCCGCATGAGGTCCCGGTCGGCCGTGAAGCGCGAGCCCATGTGGTTGTTCGTCCCGGCCGCGAACGGCACGCGGTCGTAGCTGGCCTCGAACGAGGCGGCGATGGCCGGTTCCGTCATCATCGTCAGGATCATCCCCTCGGTGTTGGCCATGGCCTCGTGGTTGTTGATCGACTCGAGGGGCAGATGGAGCAAGACCTCGAGCCCCTTGCCGTGGGCGATCCGGGCCGTCTCGGCGGCGTATTGGCTGTAGGGGAGGACCGAGACCGTGATCGGCCGCCCCAGGGCGATGAGCTCGTCGAGCGTTTCGAGGCTCTGGCCCATGTCGTCCATGATCAGGGCGACCTGGCCCCGGGGCCCCGTACGGGCCGGCTCCTTGGCCGCGACGGCCACGGGTGAAGGGGCGGCCGGCAGGACGAACGAGATGGCCGCGTCCTCTTTGGACGGCCGGCGAAGGGACCAGAGGATCTCGGTCCGGTCTTCGCCCGAGGTCTTCTTCTTGCCGAGGACGCGGAGGCCTTGCGCCTTGAGGGTCCGCTCGACCGCGGGGGCGACCGACTGGTAGAGCTCGGCCGGGAGCTCGACCTCGAATAGGGGCCGGCCCTTGGGCCCCTTGAGCTCCAGGATGGAATCCTCCGCGATGCCCGCCGACGAAAGGGCCGCGGCGACGACGTCGCCAAGAGGCTTCACGGCCTGTTGCGGAGCGGCCGCCTGAGGCGGAGCCGGCTCAGGGTATTTTTCGGTCGGCCGCGCCGCAGGCCCGGGCCCGGCGGCAACGTTCGCCGCGGGCTTCGGGGGCGCCGCCTGCGGCGCCGGCCCGCTCGAAACCGGCCTGAAGAGATACGCAGGCTGGCCGCGCCGGGCGTTGAGATAATCGAGACACACGACGGAGACGAGCGCCATCGCCGCCAGGATCGCCGTAAGAAGGGTGAAAGCCGGCCAGGGTTCGCGGAGCTTAGGCGGGCGCCTCTTCGTCATCCGTCAGAGCTTGGGAAGGAGCAGGATCGTCTTCTCGAGGTATGTCTTTTCGTTGAGCTCGTCGGCCGGGATGGCCGCGTCGGGGGCCAGGCCTTCGTCCCAGAGCTTGCGGCCGGACGGCAGAACGAACACGGCCGACGTCAGCAGGACGGCGCTGTCGTCCTTGAGCGGGAAGAGCGCCGTCAGGCCGGCCAGGCCGGGCGTCTTGTAGCCGACGACCTTCGCCTTGCGGAGCTCTTGAAGGACGCCGGCCGCGAGCTCGGCCGGTCCGGCCGTCCCCGCGTCCACCCAGACGACGACAGGAACCGGGGCCAGCTCCGCTTCGTCCGGGCAGGCGAGCGTTTTCTTGTCGCCCTCGCGGCCCTCGAAGCGGCCCGCGTCGTTCGTCTTGACGAACAGGTTCGCGAGCCGGCCGGCCTCCTCGAGCGTGCCGTCCTGGGCGCCCCTGAGGTCGAGGACGAGCGGCGCCTTGCGCCCCTTGAGGCCGGGGATGATCAGTTTCCTGAGGACGTCCGCCAGACCGGGCTCGAAGCGATGGATGCTCAAACGGGCCGGTTGGGACGCGCCCGCGCCGGCCGGCACGAACGTGTAAGCCGAAGGAAAGAGCACGGCCCGCGGCACGTCGAGGTTGTGCGTGTCGTTGCCGCGGAGGACGCGGATCGCGACCGGCTTCTCGTCCGTCCCCCGGAGCAGGAGCTTGACCTCGGCCAGGCTCATGTTCAGGGTGCCGCGCCCGCCGATGGCGCTCACGAGATCGCCCATCTCGACGCCCGCCGCGGCGGCCGGCGACTTGTCGACCAGGGCCACGACCTGGGGGAACGCCGCGTCGCGCTTGAGAACGACCATGCCGGTCTCGGTCGTCTTGGCCGATTGGGCCCTGTAGGAGGCCGCCAGGTCCTTGGGCAGGTAGGCCGACAGGGGGTCGAGCGAGTTGACCATGCCGCGGAACGTGCCCTCGGCCGTCATGACGGGGTCCCTCTCCTCGAGGTAGTCGTTGCGGATGTGGCTCATCAGGGTGTCGAGGAGCTCGAAGCCCCTGGGCGCCGTGGCCCCGTGGCCGCGGGACAGGAAGCCCATCTCGGAGACGAAGAACACCGCCGCGGCCAGGGTGGCCGCCCAGAGGATCCAGCGGTACTTCGGGACTTTCATGAGCGAGCGGACATTCATTCTATCATCTCCGCTTCAGCCATTGCAAGGGATCGAGGGCCTTGGTCTTGTACCGGACCTCGAAATAGAGGCACTCGCCCTTGAGCGAGCCCGTGTCGCCCACGACGGCGACCGGCTGGCCGGCCCGGACCATGTCGCCGACGGCGGCCAGGAACTCCGCGCAGTGGCCGTAGAGCGTGTAGTAGGTCATGCCGTGATCGACGATCAGCAGGTTGCCGTAGCCCTGAAAGTAGTCGGCGTAGACGACCTTGCCCGGATGCACGGCGAGGATGAGCGACTTGTCCTTGGCCGGGGCGATCTCCACGCCCTTGTTCATGACGACGGTGTTGAAATGGGGGTTCCGCTCGAACCCGAAGGGCGTGATGACGCGCCCTTCGAGCGGCCAGATGAGCTGCCCCCTGCGCTCATAAAGGGGCAGCCAGGCGGCCGGCAGGACCCATTGCTGGTCGACGATCTTGGCCAGGAGCTTCTGGAGCTCCTCGGCGCTCTCCGATAGCTCCTTCAGGGCCTGCTCGTAGGACGTCCGGTTCCTGCGGATCTCGTCGACCAGGGTCGCGCTCTTGCGGGCCTCCGTCTCGAGCTCGCGCCGCTTCAGGGCCGCCGCCCGCGCCATCCCGGCGAGATCGGCCTGCCGGCCCTCGAGCGTGTCTTCGGCGGTCCGCAGCTCGCCGAGCGAGGCCTGGTAGCGGGTCAGGGCGTCGCTCTGGGCCCGGGCCAGCAGGCCCAGATGCTTGCTCTCCGAGGCATAGGTCTCGATGTCGCGGGCCTGGAGCAGGAACTGGAAGAAATCGACCCGGCCGAACTTGTAGAGCGTCACGACCGTCCGCTCGATCGAGCTTCGCTCCTCGTCGATCCGGACCCGGAGGACCCGCGCGTTCTCCTGGACGACGGCCAGGTCGGCCCGGCCGCGCTCGAGCTCGATGTTCCGGGCGGCGAGCTCCCGCTCGACGATGCTCTTGTTGATGTTGATCCGAGCGAGAGAGGTCAGGATCGAGCTCTCCTTGCGGCCCTCGGCCTCCAGCCGGGCTTTGAGGTCCTTGATCTGGCCGTTGAGGCGGGTGAGGCGCTGCTCGAAGTCGCTCACGGCTTGGGACTGCGACGGCGATTGCGGCGCGGCGGCCAGCCCGGCCGTGATCGCCGCCGCGAGAAGTAAAGACGCGGCGCGCCGGGGCGCCGGATTCCTGCTGTCCATGGCGTTCCTGCTATTTTACCGCATTTCGGCGGGCAGACAATCCCGACGGGCCGTCCGGCCGGGCTCCCGGCTCGACGCGCCGCCGGGGACGGAGTATCATCGTCCCATGGCCGCGGTCCCGCGGAGCTTCCAGGTCTTCGTCAAGCCGGCCGGCGCGGCCTGCAACCTGGCCTGCGGCTATTGTTATTACCTCGACCGGGACCCGGCGGCGCGACACGAGGCTCCCGCCCGCATGTCCGAAGCCCTGCTCGAGCGCTATCTCTCCGAGCACATCGCCGCGGCGCCCGACGATGTCATCCGCTTTTCCTGGCACGGCGGCGAGCCGACCGTTCTCGGCTTGGACTTTTTCCGGACGGTCGTTGCCCTCGAGCGCCGGCTCGCGCCCCCCGTAAGGAGGGTCGCCAACGGCCTGCAGACGAACGGCACGCTCTTCGACGACGAGTGGGGTCGCTTTCTCGCGGCCGAGGGCTTCTCCGTCGGTCTCAGCCTCGACGGCCCGCGCGAGATCCATGACCGCTATCGCCGCGGCCGGGACGGACAAGGCTCCTTCGACCGGGCCATGCGCGGCTATGGGATCCTCCGCCGCCACGGCGTCCCGACCGATATCCTCTGCGTCGTCGGCGGCCACAACGCGGGCTGCGCGCTCGAGGTCTATCGGTTTTTTCGGGAGATCGGCGCGCCTTACGTCACCTTCTTGCCGCTCGTCGAGCGGCGCCCGCATCGTCCCGAAGGCGTCAGCCCCGAGAGCGTTACGCCCGAAGCCTGGGGCCGCTTCCTCTGTGCCGTTTTCGACGAATGGGTGGAGCGCGACATCGGCCGGATCAAGGTCCAGATCATCGAGGAGGCCGCGCGGACGGCCTTCGGCCAGGAGCACTCGCTCTGCATTTTCCGGCCCGTTTGCGGCGACGTCCCGGTCCTCGAGCGGAACGGCGACGTTTTCTCCTGCGATCACTTCGTCGACGACGCGCACCGGCTCGGCAATCTCATGGGAACGGATCTTGCGGAGCTTCTCGACGGCGAGGCCCGGCGGGCCTTCGGCCGGGCCAAGCTCGAGACGCTTCCCTCCGTCTGCCGGGCATGCGAGGTCCTCGACATGTGCAATGGGGAGTGCCCGAAGAACCGCTTCACCGTCTATCCGGGCGGCGAGCCGGCCCTCAATTATCTCTGCCCCGGCTACAAGGCCTTTTTCAGCCACGTCCGGCCGTTCGTGGCCGCGATCGCCGAGGCTTGGCGCCGCGAAAACCCGGAACGCTAGCTCTTGAGCCTATCCTTTAGGAAATCGACCGTGCGCTTCCAGGCCAGCTCGGCCGCTTCCTTATTGTAATTGGCGCCGGTGTCGTTCATGAAGGCGTGCTTGGCGCCTTCGTACATGTAGATCCTGTAATCGACCCCCGCCTTCTTGAGCGTTTCCGTGAAGGCCGGGATGCCGGCGTTGATCCGCGGGTCGTCGCCGGCATAGTGGACGAGCATGGCCGCCTTGATCTTGGGCACGTCCTCGGCCGCCGGCTGCATGCCGTAGAACGGGACCGCGGCCGCGAGGTCGGGCGCGTTCACCGCGACCTGGTTCGTCACCCCGCCGCCCCAGCAGAAGCCCATGCAGGCCACCTTGCCTGTCGCCTGCGGTCCCGTCTTGAGATAAGCGACGGCGGCGACGTAGTTCTTGATGTTCGCCGTCCGGTCGAGGCCCATGAGGAGCTCGCGGGCCTTGTCGGGATCGGCGGGCGTGCCGCCGACGGGCGTCAGGGCGTCCGGCGCGATGGCGTGGAAACCCTCGAGGGCCACGCGCCGGGCCACGTCCTCGACCCAGGCGTTGAGGCCGCGGTTCTCGTGGACGACGATGACCCCGGCCAGCGTCTTGGCGCCCTTCGGCCGGGCCGAATAGGCGCGCACCTTCCCGGCCGGGCCCTCGTATTCGACATACTCCGTCTCGAGCCGCGGGTCGTCCTTGGCCACCAGCTGGTCCCGCCACGCGCCGCCTGTCCGGGCGGGCCGTATCGAGACGACGGCCGCCGTCCCTCCCGTGAGCGCGGCCAGCTGGGCGATGAACTCGCGCCGGTCCATTTCCATGTTCATGGCGGTCCTCCCTCCGATCGAAATTCCCCCGGAACGTCCCCATCGTAGCGGGGAGGCGCGGGCCCTGTCAACCGGACCGCGCGGGGCCCCGGCCTGGCGTTGGGCGGTGGCGGGCCCGTCCGATTTGGGCTATCATGAGGACATGACGGATCCGCGGGGCAAGGCCAGTTTCGCGGCCGACGCCGAGGCCATCTGGCGCGCGGCCCTCGCGGCCGTCGACCCGTGGACGCTCATCCGGGCGGGCGTCGAGCGTCAGGGCGACCGCCTCAAGATCAAGGACCGCGAGATCGACCTCTCCGCCTACGAGCGCGTTTTCCTCATCGCCTTCGGCAAGGCCGCGCCGGCCATGGGCGAAGCGCTGACGGCCGTCCTCGACGACCGCCTGACGGCCGGGCTCGTCGTCGTGCCCTGGCCGGTCGGCAAGGAAGCCTCACGTCTCGAATACCTCGAGGCCTCCCACCCCATCCCGGACTCGCGCAGCGTCGAGGCCGCCCGCCGCGCCCTCGAGATCGCCGGGCAGGCGGGGGAGAAAGACCTGGTCTTCGTCTGTATCTCGGGCGGCGGCTCGTCCCTGCTGGCCCTTCCCGCCGAGGGCATCACCCTCGACAAGAAGCGCCGCCTCACCGACGACCTGCTCCGGTCCGGGGCCAACATCCAGGAGCTCAATGTCGTCCGCAAGCACCTCTCCGCGATCAAGGGCGGCCAGTTGGCCCGGGCGGCGTTCCCGGCCGTGGTCCTGACGCTCGTCATCTCGGACGTCGTCGGCGACGACCTCGGGACGATCGCCTCGGGCCCGACCTATTGGGACGACTCGACCTTCGCCGACGCCAGGGCCATCCTCGAGCGTTACGGGCTTTGGGACGGCGCCCCGGCCATGGTCCGGGCCCGCCTCGAGGACGGCGCGGCCGGCCGCGTGCCGGAGACGCTCAAGGCCGGCGATCCGGTCTTCGCCCGCGCCTCGGCCTTCATCATCGGCGACAACATGACCGCGCTCCGGGCGGCCAAGCACGAGGCGGAGAAGAGAGGCCTCGAGCCGATCTTCCTGTCTTCGGCCGAAGGCGGCGAAGCCCGGCGGGCGGCTTCGAGCTTTACCGCGTTCATGAAGGAGCTCGCCTGCTCGGCCTCGTACCTGCCGCGACCGCTTTGCCTCTTGGCCGGAGGAGAGCTCACCGTCACGGTCAAGGGACGGGGGCGGGGGGGCCGGAACACCGAGTTCGTCCTGGCCTCGATCGTCGAGCTCGAGCGGGACGAGGTCGAGGGCCTCGACTGGCTCATCCTCAGCCTCGGCACGGACGGCATCGACGGCACGACCGACGCGGCCGGCGCCTGGGCCGACCCGCGGACGGTTAAGACGGCCCGGGCCCTCGGCCTGAACCCGGTCGAGTACCTCGAGGACAACGACTCCTATGCTTTCTTCAAGCAGACCGGCAACCTGATCATGACCGGCCCGACGGGGACCAACGTCATGGACCTCCGAGTCTTCCTGCTGCGGGCCGCCTGAAAAATTTTTTCTTGATTTTTACGGGCCCCTTTTGAATAATGATAGCGGCTCTCTTTCGCCGGCTGGAGAGGGCTCCCTCAAAATTTCCAATCATCACCCCCCTTTTGCTGACCTCAGCCGGCACTTCCTTTCCCCCGGAGCGGGGATTGTGCTATCATACGGCCGACCCAAAGACCCGGAGACCGCCATGGCCAAGATCGATTGGAAAAAGGACCTGGCCAACCACTTCGAGAACATCCGCGTCCTCGAGACCTGCCAGAACGAGACGATCGGCCAGTTCGAGCAGTTCTGCGAATTCATCGCCGAGCCCGCCTTCGAGGCCCTCGCCGAAGAGCTCGGGAGCTACAAGATCCGCGCCGAGCACGTCAAGACCAAGGGCCGGAGCATCCGCTTCGTCATCTGCTTCCCGGGCCTCAAGGACGAGCAGTTCCACTACCGCATCTCGATCCCCAAGAACTCGATCGAGCTGCGGCTGAAGCTTCAGATCAAGGCCCGCAAGACCCCCAAGGCCGATTACGCGACGACGGACGAAGACTTCATGCCCGGCCTCTTCCCGTTCAAGGTGCTGCGGATGGACAAGGACGAGGTCATCGCCGACGTCGTCAAGCACTTCACGAGCTTCTGCTATACGGCGCTGACGTCGCCCGATTGATCAGAGCCTACCCGCAGCGACCTACCCGGAGCGACCGGAGGGAGCGGAGGCCCAGATGCGCAGCGGAGAAACACGAAGCTGAGCATCTGGTAAATATCTGAAAAAAAGGGCTTTTTCCGGCTATCTCGCAGATCAGGGCTTTGCCTCCGGGCCGTGCACCGGCGATTCGCGAAGGACAAGGGCCAGCCCCGCGGCGACGGCGACCAGCCCGGCCAGGACGAGGAGCGACGTCGTCATCGAGCCAGAGGCCTTGTCCTTGAGGGCGTCCATGGCGACGATGAAGAGGATGCCCGAGATCTGCCCCATCAGGATGAGCAGGCTGTTCGAGGTGCCTTCGGGGGCCGGGTGGGTCAGCTCGGCGCCATACTGAAAGGCGATCGGTCCCGCGCTCAGCAGGAAGAACCCCAGGACGAACCCGGACAGATAGAGCAGCCCGGACGAGGCGGCGAAGGCGACGCCGATGAGCCCGGGGAGAAGCCCTATCAGGGCCAGGACGACGAACGGCTTCCGGCGCCTCGTCCGGTCGGAGAGGACGGGGATGACGATGGCCCCGGCGATGCCGCCGACGAGCATCAGCGCGCCGAGGAGGCCGGCCTGGGCGATCGAGAAGCCGCGCGGCCGGACGATGTCCTCGACCCAGGTTGTGACGCTGTTGAAGAGGCCGAGGCCGATGAAGAAGATGGCCAGGAGAAGGAGGAAGTCGCGTTGGCGGATCATCGACTTCAGTCCGTCGAACATGAGGACGCGCTCGTCGCGGCCCGCCGGCGTGGGCGGATGCTCCTTGGCCACGGCGAGGAAGACGGCGGTCGTGACGGCCATGGCCGCGCCGTAGATGAGGAGCATTCCCTTCATCCCCGAGCGGACGAAGAGGGCCGGCGAGCAGAGCATGGCCGCGAGCGGCCCGACATAGAGAGCCAGGGTGCCGAGGCCCGAGGCCGTGGCCCGCTCCCGGACCGGGAACCAGCGGGCCGCGACCTTGGTGATGGCGCCGATGACGAGGGGCTGCCCGGCGGCGATGCCGATCTGCGAGACGAGGACGATCGTATAGCTCGAGGCGAACAGGCCGCGCGTCAGGGCGAACACCGACGACAGGATCGCGCCGAGGCCGGCGGCCCGCTTGAAGCCCCAAGTGTCGATGGCCCAGGCGGCCGGGATGGCCAGGACGATGTAGACGATCATAAAGACCATCGAGAGGAGGCCGATCATCAGGTCGGACTTGCCGAAGAAGGCGGCGGCCGGGCCGGTGATGGGAGCGAAGCTCAGCCACAGCACCTGGGTGACAGCGCCCATGACGCCAAAGGCGGCGAGGACGAGCCAGCGGGCGGGGTAGACCTTGATCGGCTCAGAGTCCATGATGGGACCTCCTGGGGCGCGATGCGAGCGGGGGGGGCGCGCTCGGGGGGACTATAGGCCCGGCGAGTGCCGGGTGTCAAGGAAAGAGAAGAAAGAGCGGAGCGGGCAGGCTATTTGTCAGGCCCGCCGGGCCGGGGCTTGGGCCCCTTGGGCTTGAGGCCCTTGGCCTTGACCCATTTGCCGGGCTTCCAGGCCCAGTGGCTGCCGACCTGTTCCCAGGCGCCGGGGACCCAGATCCGGCCGGGCTTGGCTTTGACCCACCGGCCGTCCGTCCATTCGTAGTGGATGCCGGTCCACTTCCAATAGCCCGTGATCCAGATGTGGCTTGAGCTCGGCTGCAGGGTCGGGGATTCGACCCTGGGCGGGGGAGGGCCGACCCGGGGCTGGGCGAGGGCCGCCCCGGCCGACGCCAGGATGAGAGAGAGAAGAAGGGACAAGAGAGCGAGGACTGTCTTCCTCATCGTCTTCCTCCGATAGATTTAGTCGGAGGAACGGGCCAAAAACGGATTCCGGGGCTGCGCTACTTGTCCGCGTTGATGACCTCGAGGACCTTCATCAGGTAGGCGTAGCTCGGCCGGTCGACCGTGTTCTGGCCGAGGTACTTGAACTGGAGGACGCCGTTCGCGTCGATGATGTAGACGCTGGGGATGTTCTGGGGCGCCTTGCCGCCGCTCCACTCCATACGGAAGAGGTCGAGCCGCTTGGAGAGGGCCTGCTCGCCGTCGACGAGGATCGGGAAAGGATCGAGGACTTCGCCCTTCTTGAGCGAGAAGTCCGCGGGGAAGAGCTGGCGCCAGCGCTCCATGCGGGTCTTGCCGGCCTGGTCGAGCTTGGACGGGTCGGCCGGGTTCTTCGTCTCCCGGATCTTGTCGAGCTGGCCCGGCAGGGCCTCGAGCCAGGTCGTGACGACGTCGCGGGGGTAGGGGAAGACGACCAGGATCTCGACGTTGTATTTCTCGCGGATCTTCTGGGCCTTTTCGAGCTCGGCGAGCTCGACATAGCGGTAATTGCAGATCGTGCACCAGTAGTCCTTATCGGCCCAGCCGCGCGGGAAGATGATCATCACGTTTTTGCCGCGCAGGGACGACAGGGCCAGGGATCCGCCTTGATAGACGGGCAAGGCAAAGTCGGCGAACGGTTGGCCGAGGAGGGCCGGCTGGGGCCTGGGCTCGGGATTCTGGACCGGGGCGGCGGGCTGGGCCTGCTGGGCAGGCTGGGCGGGTTGGGCCGGCTTGGGCTTGGTCACGACCTGGGCCGCGGCCTGGCCTCTAAAGAGAATGAGTATCGCGACGACCGCCAGAACGACGATGACGATGGCGACGATCGCGGCCTTCTTTTTGTTGATCACGGGCGGGCCTCCTTCGGCAGAGATGCTCCTATTAGAGCCCTCCCCTCCGTGCGAGTCAAGCCATTGGGGTCGGACCCCAGGAATCAGTATATAAATCAACAGGATAAAGCCATTCTGGGGCCCCAAAGAGGCCTTAAGTCCGCGTTTTTGCCGGCAAAAACGTGAAGATAGCCTGGCCCTTTGCTTAGAGATATGCGCCGCGGTAACTTCTAGACGCAGCTACGCCCGAGGCCACCACAGAGAATCGCGCCGGCCCCTAGAACCGGATGTGGATGCCCGCCCGCAGGGCGAAGCCGCTGAGATCGATCTTCGGGTCCTCGTAGATCGTCGAAGGGGAGCTCACCGGCGGGGTCTCGGAAATGAAAAACGTGCTGTACGATCCTTCGGGGAAAGTCGACGTCACGACATAGAGCTTGCCCGTCTCCGTTTCCGAAGCGCCGGCGCTCGACGTGGTCATGCTCGTGACGGAGTCGAAATTCTTGAAGCTCGCGTATCGGCCCTCGGCCTCGACGAAGAATCCCATCGTCCGCGAGAGCTTGTATTCGAGGCCAAGCCCGCCCTGGAAGCCCAGGTTCGAGAGGTCGCTGCGGCTGCCGGTGAGGTTCATCTCGGTCCAATCGGAGCTGCTGAGATCGAACCGCTCCTTGACGCGGAGCTTGAGCCCGGCGTACCAGGCGCCCCCGGCGTTGGCCGTCAGGTCGAGCTTGCCGGAGACGGGGAAGGAGGCGAAGACGCCGAGACGGACCGGCACGGCCGAGAGGGTCGGCCCTCCTGTGATGATACCCGCCGCAGAGCCCCCGGCGAAGGCCATCAGGGGCTCATTGCTGCTCTTCATGTATCCGGCGCCGAGCCCGACGCCGATTCGGGGCGTGATCTGATAGATGACGTCGGCCCCGTAGTTGGCGCCGCCATGGGTCGGCTCGTATTCTCCGACGGCGCTCCCGGTGCCCAGGGAGTCGTAGAGCGCGATCAGGTCATAAAGACCCCGGGCCCCCTTGTTCATGTCGGCGGCGCCGATGGTGCTGTAAGCGCCATAGAGCCGGACCGAGAGCTTCGAGATATCCTTCGGCGCGGCCGGCTCCGCCTGAAGCGCGGGGGCTCCATAAGCCTCGTTGTCGAAGCGGAAGCTTACCCTGGCCGTCGCGGTTTGCGCGCCGAGCCAGGACGGAATGAGAAGAAGGCCAGCCAGCGCAAGAACAGGGAACAAGACGCTCTTTGCTCGCAGGAACATGGTTGAACCTCCAGAGGACATCCTCGACCGTTTAGTCGGTTCTCCGGGCGGAAAATGGGGACCGACATTGAACGGGACCCTCGATATCTGTATAGTCCGGATATTCACGCCGGAGGATGGCCATGGACGAAAAAGGGATCGTCGAGCTTCTTCAGAAGATGGTCCGGGCCCCGAGCCACCCCGGGATCCCGCGTCAGGAAGAAGCGACAATCTTTGCCCTTCGCGACTATCTCGCCCTCCACGGCATCCCCAGCCGGCTCTCCGATGTCCGCGACGGCCGCCCGAACCTGATCGCGACCCTCGAGAGCAAAAAACCGGGCCGGCATCTTCTTCTCAACGGCCACACGGATACCGTCCCGCCCAACGCGGGGTCCCCGGCGGATCCCTTCTCGGCCGCGATCCATGACGGCCGCATGTTCGGCCGCGGGACCGTCGACATGAAAGGGGCGCTCGCCGCCATGGCCGGGGCCCTCGTCGAGATCCGCGAAAACGGGGGCCTCGACGCCGGCCGCGCCACGCTGGCCGCGGTCATCGACGAGGAGCTCGAGAGCCTCGGCACCGAAGCCCTGATCCATAGCGGCTTCAAGGCCGACGGCGCCATCGTCGGCGAGGCCACCGGCAACCGCGTCGCGATCGGCCACAAGGGCCTCGAATGGCTCGAAGCCCGCTTCTTCGGCCGGGCCGTCCACGGCAGCGTGCGCGAGGAAGGCATCGACGCCATCGCCGCCGCCGCCCACTTTGTCTCGCTCATCGAATCCGAGCTCATCCCGGAGTTCGCCCGCCGGCCCGACCCGCTCCTCGGCCCGTCGGCCATCAACGTCGGTACCATCCACGGCGGCCAGCAGCCCAGCATGGTCGCCGCCGAGTGCAAGGTCCAGGTGGACCGGCGCTGGGTCTCGACCGAGACGATCGACGAGGTCTTCGCCGGCCTCGAGGCCCTCCTCGCCAAGGTCCGGGCCGCCCGCCCCGGGCTGAGAACGGAATTAGCGCGGATGCCCGAAGGCATGGCGACGATGCTCCACGGCCCGCTCGTCATCGACGCCGGCCATCCCCTCGTCCGGGCCGCCCAAGAGGCCATCAAGGCTTCCGGCGGCGACAGCTCTCCGATCACGTTCCCCGCCTGGACCGACGGGGCCCTCCTCTCGCGCGAGGCCGGCATCCCGACCGTGATCTGGGGCCCGGGCGATCTCAAGCTGGCCCATTCGGCCGAGGAGAGCGTCGCGGTGGAAGAGATCCTCCTCGCCGCCCGCCTCTATGCCTCCGCCGCCCGCAGGTTCACAATGGGGTCGGACCACAGGAAATAGATATGAGAGCGCGCACGTGAGAACCGATGGCCTCATCCCCGTCGCGTTGGCCGCGCTCGCGGCCCTAGCCGTATCGACGTCCTGCCGCCGCTCCGATATCCGGACCGAGATCACGAAATGGCAGGACGGCAAAGCCGCCGCGGTCTCCCTCACCTACGACGACAACAGCGCCAACCAGTTCCGGGTCGCCGTTCCTCTCATGACCCGCCACGGCTTCCCAGCAACGTTCCATATCATCACCGGCGAGATCGAAGGCTCCCGCTTCCACGGCGCCTTTGTCGGGCGTCCGGTCAAGGACATCATCGATGAAACCGCCCGCGTCCCCACCGGCCCGGACAATCTTTTCGAACGGGCCTCGGCCGTCGGCCGCCTGGGACTTCGCGGCGGCTTCGATGATCACCTGCGCGCCGGCGAGCTCTTCGAGGACGGCAAAACCGCCGAAGCCTGCAAGCTCATAGACGACGCCTACGCCAAGGTCCGCGCCGGCCGCCTCGAAGCCGAACCCGCCACCCCGCCCGGTCCCGTCGCTTTCGTGCCGACCTGGGGCGGCCTGCGATCGCTCGCCGCGCAGGGCTTCGAGTTCTCGAGCCACACCGTCACCCATCCCCGCCTGGCCGTCCTCGATGACGCCAACCTGGACTACGAGCTCGATAAGAGCCGCGAAGACATCCTCGACCACCTCGGCCCCAAGCACACCTTCACGATCGAATGCCCGTTCGGCACCGAGGACGAGCGCGTCGTCCGCCACGCCCTGGCCCGCTACCCGGCCTCGCGCAACCGCCTGCCCGAGCCGTTCCTCGATGAGCTCAACCGCTGGAGCGAGAAAGACCCCGCCTCCTCGGGCAAGGAATACGTCCAATGGCAGCGGGGCGTCCTCACGGCCACCCCCATGGCCGAAATGAAAGGTTGGGTCGACAAGATCGTCCGCCGCGACAACATCTGGCTCGTCCTCGTCTTCCACGGCGTTGACGGCATCGGCTGGGAGCCCAAGACCGGCGCCGAGCTCGAAGAGTATTTCGCCCATATCAAATCGCTCGAGGGCCGCGTCTGGGTGGCGACCTTCCGGGACGCCGTTAAGTACATGCGGGAGCGGATGTCCGCCCGGGTGACCACCGTCCGCAAGGGCCGGACGATCGAAGTTTCCCTAGGCCACGATCTCCCGGCCTCGCTCTACGACCTTCCGCTGACGCTCAAGACTTATGTCCCGTCCGGCTGGCGCCTGGTCGAGATCAAGCAGGGAGACCGGAGGACACAAGCTACGCCGGCTCATGACGCCACGGGCGCCTTCGTCCTCTACCGGGCCGCACCGAACCTTGGTCCCGTGTCGCTCGAGCGGACCGCGCGCTGATTCCCTAGAAGCTCCAGCCAGCCTGATACGGCCGCCGGATGACCGGCTCGGCCTCCGGGTTGTCCGTCACCCTCAGGTCCGCCGCGTCCCAGGCGATCCGTGTGTCCAGTTTCTTGGCCACGTTGCCGAGCAGGCCGGTCTCGGTCAGGGGAGGACAGGATCCGGCCTAGCGCGACCGGTGGGCCGGCTTCAAGGTCCAAAGCTGGAGCCGGCTCAGTTCGATGATGCGGGACATGTCGAGGTCCGGTTTGTGAACGGGCCAGGTCTTGTAGCCCTGGATCTCGCCCTCGATCTTCGCCGCGTTCGCCGACGGATACGCTTCGAACTCGGGCACGTCGTATTCCGCCTGCTTTTTGTTCGCGTCGAGGTCGAGGTAGACGGCACTGAACAGGGCGAAGAGCGACCCCGTCCCGATGCGCTTCCCCTCGCCCGCCTCGAGCGACGAGGGCAGCGTCCCCGTCGCCGCGACATGATCGGCCGCGGCCCGGGCCAGGGCCAGCGCTTCCGCGAAGGTCACGCGCGCCGTCTCGGGCCTGACGAGGGGCCTTTCTTTAGGGCCGAGAGCGTGGATCGCCGGCTGGTCGGCCGGGAGCCTCCCGTTCCCGCCGAAGGACGCGACCGCCCCCGCGAGACCGGCGAACGCCTCGGCAGGGGAGAAGTCGTCGCTCGGGGCGAGCCTCTTCTCGCGGAGGGCCCGCCTTGCCATGCCCCGCAGCTCCTCCCTCGTGATGATCTCTTTCTGGCGGCCGTAGACGTCCATCAGGTTCCGGTAGGTCGTGATCTCGATGTCCTTGCGGTCGCCGAGCCAGCGCATCATGCGGCGGAAGTTCTTGCGGGCCGTGACCATCGTCTCCTGCGGCCTCAGGCGCGGCATGACCCACTCACTCGGCAGCGTATTCTTGCCGTTGTAGAAGTTCAGGTCCCAGAACTCTTCTGCCCGGATCTTGGTCGGATGGCCGCCGAACAGGGCGATGACCTGCGATCTCCTGATGACGTCCGGGAGCTCCGCCTTGAGCTTGTCGAAGAGGGGCTCGAACAGATCGTCCCGGTAATAGGCGTCGTCAAACCCGGCGGCGTACTGGTAGCTGAAGTTGAGGGCGTTGCAGAACCAGACGACGTCATGCCCCGGCAGGCTTGCGGGCGAGCCCTGGTAGCCGGCCCCGAGACGCCCGAGGGCCGCGACGAGCTGCGGCCCATACGAGCCGCCGTGGCGGGCCAGGGTCGTGACGGGGATGCCGAAGATCCGTGCTAGCTCCTTGAGGCCGGCCGACTCCTGCTCGAGCATGTGCCGGACGCCGTCGTCCCACCCGGCCGTCTCCAGCTCTTCGGTGACCGTGGGATGGATCGAGCCGAAGTTGGTGTGACTGCCGATGTCATGCTTGGCCATGGCGGCGATGACGCCGCCCCGGCCGCGACGCTCGAGCGAGCGGGCTTTCTCGCCGATGACGAAGAAGGTCCCGGTGACACCCTCCTCGGTCATCGTCTCGGCCAGCCACTTGGGGATGTCGTCGATCCTCTCGGCCTCGGGCGAGATGTCGTCCTCGGTGTCGAAGGTCACGACGAGGAACGTCTTCGCGGGGGTGAGGCGCTTAGAGCCCGCCGCGGGGAACGATGCCGCGGCGGCGACGAGGACGGCGAGGGCTACGATCGTTCGGCCGCGCATGGGCAGGCCGATTTTGCTCTCACTCCGAAGGAGAGTCAAACGGCCAGGCCGCCAGGCCAAGGGCCGCGTTGAGCCGGGCGAGGGCGGACGTTTCGTCGGGGTCGCCGAGGACGAGGACGGCAATGGCGCCGCTCCTTTTATAGAGAAACCAGCGTCCGGCCTCGTTCTGGCCCCGGATGATCCCGCCATCCAGCCGCACGCCTTTGAGATACTCCCCGAACAAGGCCTGCACGCCGGCGTCGACTGTTCCACCCGCCACGCCCTCCGCGAGCTCGACGACCACGAGCTTGGAGACGGCAGGGAGAACGCTATACTTGGCCGAGTATGCCCGAGTGCTCTTTTTGCCGTCTTCCACGGCCGCGAAACCCCAGAACTCCCCATCGAGCAACGGCGACTCATTCTGCGCCGCAAGAGGGCCTTTGACGAAGTGCCAGCTCGAGGGGACCATGCCTTCGCGCGGCAGCCAAGACAATCCCTTCGGCCTCGCCGTGCCCTTCCCGGGGACGCGGCGTTCGACCTGGGCCAGGAAGCCGCCGATCCCGGCCTCGTCCGATCCCGGGGCCAGCACGTTGACGTAATAATCGCCCTTCACGAGGCTGGCCTGACCTTGGCCGACCCAATGGTCCACCTTGATCTCCGGCCGGCCCTTCTCTCCGCCCTCGAGCCTGATCGAATAAAGGCCGAAAGCCGCCTCGGCCGACGCCATCCGGTAGATCTCGAGGACGATCTCTTCCGAGCTTCCAGCCCCTGCCGCCGGGACGTACCTCGAGACGGCGAGCTCGCGGAAGCCGTATTGAAGGACGATCTCCGCCCCGCCGTCGATATAGCCGTAGAGCGCTTCTTTGTTATATCGCTCGACCTCTCCCGTGCGCTTCCAGCCTTCGAGGCCGTCGATGCCGCGCAGGACGGGCGGGTTGACCTCGTTCGACCCCGAGCATGCTGCGGCCCCCAATAGGAGAATAGCGATCGCCAGCCTGCGGATGATATTCATGAGCCGATCTCTCTGCCGAGTATATTCTGACCCTCGAGCCTTGGGCAACCCCCTAATTGAGAATCGGCGAGAATTCTAGGCCTCCCTCCGCCGTCCTGTTCTATGGCGGCGCCGGCGCAGAGAAGCGAGGAGGAAGGATCTGGCCCATGGACGACGCGCTTGACAAAGCCCACAGATATAATTATATTGTATTTACAATTGGTCTTCGCTTCGAGTGGGACATACAGAAGGATCTCCTCAATCGGAAAAAACACAAGATCACTTTCGAGGAGGCCAAAACGGCTTTCTTTGACGAGAACGGCCTGTTGATCGAAGACCCTGCCCATCCGGATCGGGAGGACCGGTTCATCTTGCTGGGCTTGAGTGAGCGCATGAAACTCTTGGTCGTCTGCCATGTCTATCGAGATAAAGAACAGGTGATCCGGATCATTTCCGCGAGGCGAGCCGTGAAACGGGAACAAGATCAATACTGGCTGCGAAGGCGAAAATGAGGAAACAATACGATTTCTCGCGAGCCAAGACGAACCCTTATGTCCGGATGATCAAGAAGCAGGTGACGATCAGGCTCGATGAAGACACGGTCGAATACTTTAAAAAGATGGCCCGGGAGGCTGGGGTGCCCTATCAGACGCTGATCAATCTCTATCTGCGAGACTGTGCCGCCTCACAAAGAAAGCTCCGGCTCAGCTGGCCGGCCGATCCCGCCCGGCCCGAGCGTGCTCAGTCCGCCCCGGCCTCGGGCGGCAAGTGAGGCTGATCCGTCAGATTAGCCTCTAGATTTCCCGGGTTTCTTTTTCGACGGCCCGCTGGACGAGCTGATTGAGCGAGATGCCCAGCAAGGCGGACTTGCGGGCGGCCTTGCGGTGGAGCTCCGCCGGCATACGGATGTTGAACGAGCCGCCATACGATTTCGATAGAGGCTTGCCGGCCTTCCGGCACAGCTCGGCATAGTCGTCGACGGCTTCGCGAAAGGCCCGCTTGAGCTCGTCGACGTCGCGTCCCTCGAACGTCACCAGGTCGTCGACGCCCTCGAGCTTTCCGAAGAAGCACTCATCTTCGGCGCTGAAATGGACCGAGCCGATAAAGTCCTTGTATCGCAAGACGTCCTTCACGTGATGATCCCCCTCGTCCGGAGGGCCTCCTCGACCAGCTCCATCTGATATCTCTTCAGCGGGTTCCCCGGATGCGGCCGATGGAGCCGGATGATGTGGCCGCTCGACCTTTCAATGAACGCGACACGCGAGCCCGAGGTCTTCCCGGACCTGACCTCTTCATAGCCAAGGTCGTTGAGCAGCCG
>Ga0172364_10001024_pt1 | contig 20973 bp, 5 predicted proteins | sample LakKivSesite10cm_FD_114545 | JGI IMG/M metagenome (GOLD analysis project Ga0172364, IMG submission 114545) | Sediment microbial communities from Lake Kivu, Rwanda - Sediment site 10cm | ecosystem: Environmental > Aquatic > Freshwater > Lake > Sediment | place: Rwanda: Western Province, Lake Kivu... | reverse complement strand
GAGCAGCATGGCGCCGACCCTGTCGAAGCGGGCCCGCCGCCAGGTGTTCATCCGAACGGGGTCGAACCACTTCCTGCCAGGGTCGAACTGGAAACTTCGCTTCCTATCGGCCTCCCACATGAAAACGAGTCCGGTGCGGTCGCTCGGCCACTCGGGCAGCGAGACTTTGAACGAGCTGTCGGCCGGCGGATTCGGCACCTGCGCCAGGTCGAACACACCTTCGAGTGAAAGCTTGTCGCGGCGGGGCAGGGGAGCCTGCAGCGAAATGAGCAGGTCGCGCGACAGCGCGCCGAGGGCCAGGTTCTCCACCAGGATGCCCGACGCCAGCGTGGCCTTGGCGTCCTTCAGTTGCACCGGCTCGTCAAACTCCATCAGCACGTGGAGGCCGTCGAGCGGTTGCGCGGTGGCCGTCGGCGGCCGGCGTTTGAACACGTTCACGGCCTGCCGCAGCACCTGCCCGCCGCGCCGGGCTGTCGCCGTGTAGCGGCCTGGCCTGTCGAACGTATGCTTCCCGGCAGCGGCCCGCTTGCCCGTGCCGTCGCCGTAGTCCCACTCCCACGGTCCGCCGGCGAGCTTGCCGGAGTGCAGCTCCACGGTGAACGGTGCCTCGCCCTCGAGGCCGCCGATGGCGAAATCGCTTGCCACGCCGGCCAGCCAGAAATCCTCGCCCTCGTCGCACTCGCTGCCGGTCAGCAAGTTGTTGGTCACCTGGATCTGCTGCCCGTCATGCCAGTTATACAGCACCATGTTCGTCTGCGTCGTGCAGCCGAAGTCGTTACCCTGCGTCATCACGATCCACTTGTCCGAGTTCACCGCCCACCGCGGTCGGTAGAAAAACTCCCTGCCGTCCGACGGCTTCGCGGCCCACTCGTTCACGTGAAACTGCTTCAGCAGCGTGCGCAAGTCCCAGTCCCAGACCTTGATGTCGGCGTGCGAGTCGGCCATCTCCGTCACGTAGAGCCCGTTCATCGAAACCGCCGTGCCGCACGCCAGCCCGCGATTGTTCAGCTTGCGCCCCAGGTTTGAGAAATCGAGCAGGGCGCCCGTGACGGTGAATTTTCCGGACGTGGTCGTCGCGTTTGCCGTAGTGCTGAGCTGCCAGATTCTCTGCGGCACCACGCCTACCAGCTCGTCTTCGCCACTGACCACGTTTACGCGGCGGATCGTGCGCTTGTCAGGCGTGTCATCCTTCTCGCGCTCGTTCCAGGCGCCGTCGGGCGACGACCCCTCCTCCGAGTAGTAGACCCAATCGCCTGCCGGCCAATCGACGGCGCTCGCGTTGTGGTTTTTCGTGTTGCTCAGCTCTCGCAAGCCGGAGCCGTCGACGTTGATAACACAGATGCGGCCGTCGAGCTTCAGGAACACCACCTTGTCGCCGGCAAAGCCGATGCGCGCCCCGCGTGCCCGGCCTGCGTAGATCACGGTGCTCTTCGCTACGCGGCCCTCTTTGATGTCATGCCGCACAAGATCGGCGAAGATCGAAGGCGCCACGCCGAAGCCGTGATCACCCCCGCCCTTGCGATGCGTGGACACGGCGATGCCGTCGGGCCCGGCGGCGGAGTCCCCGGAACCTTCTGCCGCGAATCCGGCTACCAGAACCAATACCACACTAAGCGACCTGCTACCCATTCTGTTCTTTCCCGATGATCGGGGCCGCTATTTCTCGAAGACGAGATCGCCCCAGTTGCGGGGTTCCATTCTGAGCTCGAACACCTCGTCGTTGACGATGCCGGTGGCTTGGTTGCTCCAGTGCGTGCGGAGGGCGGTATCCTGGCCGGCGGCGTCGCTGTGCGTGGCGCCGAAATCGCCGCGGAGCGTGAGCCCATCGAGCGACTTGAGGCCGAGCGCGGACAGCGGGACGGCCGCCTCCACCACGTAGCCTTTGTCGCGCGGCTTCACCACGATCTTCGCGTCTTTCAATTGCACCACGCTATCGAGCGCATAGTTCTTCACCACGCCCGAGCTCAGTTTCATCGGGGCCTTGTTTGTGTCCACCTTGCGATACACGATGGCGATGGCGGAGTCGCCGGAGCCGGGCTTGCCTTTGAAGTTGCCGATGGAGATGCGCAGGTCGCCCGCCACGGGCTCGCCCCGGGCTTTGTCGGCCTTCGGATCGATGCCGAGCTGGAAATCCACCGTGTCGCCCTTGGTGTACATGTACTCGGGCTGATCGGCGCCGTTCACCCATGGCGTGGTGTCCTGCACGTCCCACGCGAGGTAGAGGTTCTGGTCGTCCCACGCGGCGGTGCTGCGGACGGCCGCATTGTCCTGCTTCTTGTAGTTCAGCAGTTCGACGCCGGGGAAGTCGCCCTCGATGTTCCCGGTGAGGTTGGGCGTAGTTTTCCTGAACTTCGCGGTCTTCGGCCCAGTGGCCGCTTGAGCGAGGCGGCCGCGGATCAGCTCCGCATCGAGCACCTGCTTGTTGCTGATCCTGATCTTGCCGCCCTTTATCTCCCTGACGGTTTCCAGCCCGACAAGGTCGATTGCCCAAAGGGCTACCTTGCCGGCCTGCAGGTGGAGTGCGCCGTCCTTGCCTTGTGCGAACGAGCCGCCGAAATCCTCGCCGCCCAGCCCGGCCGACACGTCGGTCACGTCGGCGCCCGGAACGGCCTTCTCGGGGTAGCTTCGCTTCTGGCCGTCGGGCTGGAAGATGCGCGAGAGGTAGTAGCCGTCTTGGTTCAGCAAGTGCCACTCGCTCACGTTGGTGTTGATGGCCCACACGGCGCCCACGGGCTTGGGAAGCGAGGCGCTGCCCACGAACCCGAACGCTCCGCGGATGAGCCCGGTGACGGGGCCGGGGGCGTTGTGCGAGCCGTGCACACCCGAAAAGGTGCTCGGATAGGTCCACAGCAGCTTGCCGGTTGCGACTTCATAGCAGCGGAAGATGCTCTCCTCGCACGACGCGATAAGACGGTTGTCGGGGCTGGGCAGAGGCGCGCTTGCCCCGGGGATGGGCAGTTCCTTCGCGTTGGCCAGATCGTATGTGGGGGCGCCGCACGCGCTGAAGCTGGTCACTTTCACCTGGATGCATTTGCCCTGCGGCCCGGTGCCGTAGAGGGTGAGGTCGGTGTTGAGATTCATTGAAAGGAACAGGTAGCCGCCCAAGCCCAGCCTCTGCGGCAGCGTAGCCGTTTCTTCGGGCTGTTCCTTCTGATCGCCGTTCTCATCGGCCCAGAAGACCGTCTTGGCGTCCTCGGCGCGGATCACCGCCCGGTAGGCATAGTCGCCTTCGCCCAGACGCTCGTAGATCCTGATCTGGGGCGGCTCGCCGTTGCTCCAGACTCTGCCGCTGAATGTGCCCGCGAGGTACTGCTTGCCATTCGATCCCTCGCAGAAGCGCGTGCAGCCATTGTGGATGTCTTGCGTGAAAATGCCGACGAGTTTGCCTTTGCCGGTTTTCGGGTCGATTCGGAACTCGCAGCCCTCGCCGATGAGGATGTCCGGGTCGCGCGGGTTCACGGCCCCGCCGCTGGCGCCGTAATGGGTGGGGCCGAGGTATTCGGCGAGGTACTCGCCGGTCTTTGCGTTCCATACGCTGAAGCGCTTCGGCAGGATGTCGCATTCCGCCGCCCACAACTGTCCCTTCGCGTCGATCGTCAGGTCCCATACATAGTAGACGCCATCAGGAGGGTTCCAAACGCCGAGCCTTGGGCGGCCGCCTTTGCGTCCTATGGCCCGCATCAGCTTTCCATCGGGCGAGTAGACCTGGATCTGCTGGTCGGGGTCGCCCACGCCCACGTAGATGTTTGCTTCGGGGTCAAGCGTGAGTGCCCGGAGTTCGCCGGGTATACTGACGATCGGCTTGGCCTCACCGGTCTCGGCGTTCAGGGAGATCACTTTGTCGCGGCCCTGGAGAAGGTAGAGCATATTGTTGCCAGCCGCGAAGACCTTGCCTGGCACGTCCACCGGAAGCTTCTTCAGCACCTTCAGCGTCTTGGTGTCGATCACGACCACGAGGTTGGTCTGCTTTTTGACCGTTTCCTGGTCGAAGGTCTTCTCGACCAGCCGGCGGCTGGCCTCGGCGAGCTTCTCGCGCGAGAGCTTGTCGCCGCCGTCGATGAATGCCTTGTCCGACAGCAGCGATTGCAGCACGCCGATCACCGCGTCGCGCACGTCGGGCGTGTAGTAGTTCGGGGCCTTGAGGGCGTCGTTCTCGGGCTCAGTGCCGGCCAGCCACTTGGTGATGATGTCTTTGCAGCGCTGGTCGGTTTTCTCCCAGATCACCTTGCCCACGCGTGCGTCGGCTCTAACCTTGGTGAGGAAGGCGCGCCAGTCCTTGATGTCGCCGCGTTGCCAGTCCCATGACGAGAAGCACATGTACATCTTTCCGTCGCGGACGGCGAAGCCTTCCTTCCACGTCCAAGTGAGCTGCGTGGGTAGGCCCTTGTCGTCATCGCCCCAGATCGAGGCGATCGGCATTTCGGCCGAGTTCCTGTTCGGCCAGTTCATTGGCTTGCCGTCTTTGATACCGACGCGCTTGAGCGTGGCATAGTCGACGTAGTAAACGGATTCGGCATCGGACGCGATGAACACGCAGCCGTTGAAATGCTGGCCGGCGGCCCACTGCACGTTGCCGTCGAGGTCAAGCGCAACCAAGGCTTTGCCGGCTTCGGAGCCGGCCCAGCCAAGGTAGACGCGCTCGCCGGCGGCATGGCAACTGATCGGCAGGGCCTGGTCGCCGCCCCAGTAGGTGGCAGGGGAAACATCCCATGGGTCGCTCGATCCGTGATACGCCCAACCACGCAGCTTGAGGTTGACACCCTTGTGCCAGATCGCGCTCCACGTATAGGTGCCCGGCGGGACGGGCGTGCCTGGGGTCTTCCATGCCGGATTGGTCAGGCCGTCCCACGGGATCCCGTGCGTGCCCTTTTTCAGGAATTCGGCATTCACAAGCTGCCGCACGGTCACACCATCGGCGTTCTTGATGATGAGTGACGCGTATCCGTCGTCGGGCATCTTCAGCGTGATGGAGTCGATGCCTTCACCTGCCAGGCAAAGGCAGCCAACGGTCACCAGAGTCAATAGACAGACAAGAGTGCGCATAACTTTCCTTTCCGTAGATTCGCAACCCGGTACACACATGCTGCCCAAGGGTGCCTGTCTGCCGGCAAACGCACAGGCAGGCAGGAAGCCGGCCTACTGCCTCACAGTGAGGTCGACGTAGAGCGCGAGGCCGAGATGCTCCTCGAGCGTGTCGCATATCCTCTCGGTTTCGAGTTCAGGGTGATCCTGCATTGCCTCGAGAACAAGGGTGAACGGGTCGCCCGGTTTGGCCTGTGCGATGCCGGTCGGGCGGGCATCGATCATTCCCCATTGTACCACGCGAACCTCCTTCGGTTTGCACTCCCCGCGGAGCACCTTGGTCACCACGAATTCATTGACGACGAGCGCGTCACGGTAGGGAGCGATGTCCGACGGCTTGGGGATCTGGGAGGCCTTGGCGAGGGCGGCTTGCAGCTCGATCCGCGGGGGCGGGGCTTTCCGGGAGGCGCGCATCCTGGCGTAGATCGCATGATCGGCGAGGGCATCGGCGGCGTCGAGGGCTCGTGCGAACACGGCGATGCCCTCCATCTCACCCAGCCATGGCGAGGAATCCCCGTCGCGGCCGGCGAAGTACAGGCCGGCTTCGCCCTTCGGCGGGCTCCAGTCAAGAACGCCCTGCAATTGGTCAGTCTGCTCCACCTGCTTGCCATTGAGGTAGCAGGCGAGTTTGCCGGGCCGGTATGCGACGACAACGTGATTGGGAGTCTGCTCCTCCAGCGTGCAGAGCTGCACTCGACGGACGGTTCCGTCCTGGCTTTTCTCGTCGGGCTTGGTGCGGGCGAGCAGCACGAGCTTGAGGCCTTCCTGCACGAGGGCGAAATTGGTGTTGCCGCCGCCTTCTCCATCGCAGCCGAGGATGGGGGGAGGCTCGGCCGTGCGGGCCTGGTGAATGCCCGAGGGCGTGATGAGGGCCTCCACGCTGAACTGGTTGGCCTTTGAGCACTCGGCGACGATCCCGTCGCCGCCGCCGACGATGCTGAAGCTGCCGCCGAAAAATGCCATGGCCCCATCGCGGCTGAACCGGGCGATCTTCGATGCCTTCAGGTACACCTTGTCGAATGCCTGGTTGGCGGCGTTGAACTGGAAGTTCGGCCGCTTGGCGGTGCCCCACTGGAATACGAGGTTGGCTCGGTTTGCCGGCCACGCCGGCCGGACTACCGGGACCCTTGCCTTCACCGGGTTCGGCGTCTGGGAGCAATCGTAGACGCCCTTCAGCAGCAGCGTATCGGTGTCGGGCATTCTGCCGCCAAGCTCGACGATGAGGCGGAAACTCTCGGGGTCGAGGGCTACTGACTTGACGGGCACGTTCGAATCGAGCGATGCGGAGGGGTCCTTGCACTGCACCTGTTCGTTGAAGGTGATTTCCAGATGGGCCTCGTCGAGCAGGCGCGCGGCGGCAGCCGCCGGTGCCTTCCGCACGGCGGGGGCGAGGGTCAGGGGCTTGGCCTCGGGGCGTGGCGGCCGCCCGACCCAGCCGCAGGCCTTGGTGTCGTGTCCGGGCTGGTTCGTGATCCGCACCCATTTTGTGACGGCAGTGAAGGCGGGGTTGAACTGGCCGAGGTAGATGTCGGCATCTTTCCCGCCAATCGGCGAGTTGGCGGTGAGGAAGCGGACATCGTTGGTCCAGCGCGGTATCCAGGAGTCGGCCGGCAAGCCTCCCTTGAATCTGATCGCACGGCGGTTGGCGCCGTCCTTGTCGTAGAGGATCACGCCGTCGTGGCCCGCCTCTTCGCCCATGTGGAAGAAGCGGTAGCTGTTATCCGGTGCAATGCAGCCGTTGCAGCCCGTTCCGTATCGCTTCCACGAGACGTTGGGGAGGATCGCCACGCCGGCGGCGGGCCAGGGGAATTCGCTGCCCGCGCGTGTGCCGTCGGCCGATAGCGTCAGCGTGTGGGCGGCCTGCTCCTTGCTCCAGACCACCTCGCGCACCGACGGATTATCGATCCTGCAGCGGGCGAGCTGCCCCGACGAGTATCCCTGCTCCGTGAAATATACCCACTGCGTCCGCTCTTTCCGATCGATCCACGTGCAGAGCACGTAGCCTTTTGTCAGTTCCATCTTGTCGGAGCCGTCCCAGTTGACCACGTAGAGCGTGTTGGTCGTGGTGTCGGTGAAGAGCACACGCTGGCCGTCGGGCGTGATGCAGGGGTTTGCATAGCTGGCAGGGCCGGGCAGGATCACGCGTGCTCTGCCCTCGGCGGTGTCGAAGCCCTTCAGCTCATAGTCGGGGCTGATGGCGTCCCAATTGTTGGCGGCGACGTCCTGGACGGCATGCATCCACACGATTCTGGTGCGAGAGCCGGTCAGCTTCAGCACTGCATCGGCAAGCGATTCTGCAACTGCCGGAGACCGCAGCAGTGCAAGGAGGATCAGCGCGGTCAGGAGCCTGGTCACAAAATGCCCATTTGCGTCACTGCTTCGCATACTGTAAGGTTCCGCGAAAGCCCGTCGCCATTCGATGCGTCGTCAAGTGGTTTCTTCCTCAAGCAGGTTCACCTCCTTGGCTTTTCCTTTCTTCACGAGCCTCCTGCAAGACCCCCGAAGTCAGGCGGAACGTCCGCCGGTGATAGCCTCGGAAGAGTTTCTTGAGGTTTCTTGATCATAACATGCTTGCTCAATCTCTCAAATACTTTATCCCCCCGCAAAAGATGTAATATCTTGTAATTGCAGTTGTTGACAACTGGTACTCTGCCAACACCATACCATCCCTTCTCTCCGGCCACCTGCACGCCGAAGATGTCTTCCGCGGATTCCACAGTCATACCGGTGGCGGAGAAGGAGACATCTCCCTCATCGTTGTTTCGCCAGGCCGCCGCGACCGTCTTGGAATCGCCGTTTCGTTGGTAAAGAACACAGCGAATCCGCCCGGGCACGACGTCTTGAACCCTGATTTCAGCCGCCGCCTTCATTCGTCCGAGGAGGTCTTTCACGCGTGTCATGGCCCACCAAGCAGGTTTGAGGCAGAACGAAGGCGTCCGTTCAGTGACAGGTGGAACTCGCACTCCACCAGCCCCAGCACGGTAAACGGGTGCGCACTTCCTGCGGAAAGGCGGCCTCGATCTTGCGCCGCACCGCCGCCTGCAGCTTCAGTGAAGACATCTCCGCCCCGCCCTCAACGAGCGACTTGTCGTTGAGCATGCCGTTGGACAAATGCCTGTCCCGCGCCCATCTGCTTCGGGTCGGGTGTGCTCTTCAAAGGCGGCTCGAAACAGAGCGTGATCGATGCCTTGCCGGTTCCGTCCCGCGAACACGTGAGGTTGGGCTGAAGCTGCTGCGGTGTGCCGGGAGCCGTGAGCATCAGCATCCGCAACTCGCCGGGCTGGACCGGCTGCCCTGCGGCGTGGGGCCAGTTGCTTCTCTCAGTACGTCTGCACTACTGAACAGTAAAGAAGACACTCGACAAATTGTAGCATGGGGTCTCACCAATGTCAAGTTCCGAGGAAGGGAATTCCTGCAACATTTTGCGACGACAACCTCGTGCCGGATGCGACCAAGGGCGATCCTCACGGCCAAAGCGGCCGCACAAGGGCACGATAATCCCCGAGACGATCTGGACCGTCCTGTCGCGGCTTGAGCTCATCACGGAGCTGATCCCGCTGGGGCTGATGCACGTGTCGGCGGAGTTGCCGCGGGAAGTGGAGGAGTTGGCCGGTGCCCGCTACAGCCACCTTCTATGCCAATATGATCAAGGCCGAACTCTACGCGACCATTCGTGCGCCGTAGCCCCGGCAGGCAGGCTTGGTCTCGATCTCAACGTGAGGGGAAAAAAGTGCGTGGTCGCCCGCGCCGTGGCTGGTTCTCCATGCCGGCCAGGCGTTCTCGAAAGAACCGCTTGCGCCCGGAGTCCGGGCCTGCTTCCCGGATGGCCTCCCGTCCCGGGCGTGATGGTCACCGGTGAAGCGTGGCGTTGCACCAGTTGGCCACATCCATCTTGTTGCCGTCCCCGCCATCAGTCACTATGAGGCGCAGGCGATTCACGTTGGAGACGTCAACATCGACTGTCAGGGCCTTGTCCAGACCGGACATCAGGCCCGATTTCCACAGTAGCTTCCCGTCGCCGTGAACTTCGAATACCACGGAGCCACGCCCTTCGGTGGCGGCGTCTATGCCGACCTCGGCCGTCAGGCGCCGCAACTGGCCGTTGAGGGGATACTCGATGAGGCAGGGCGCAAATGTGCCGATTCCGTTGGGGTATGCCTGCTTGCCGATTCGCAGTTCATGTCCGACAGCATTTCGAGCCACTCGCGGCCATGTGACGGGGGAGTCGGCATGGATCGGTCCGAGTGTGCTGAGGGGGAACTCGCCGCCGCGGTAGGCGCAAACTATCCAGCGGGCGGTGTTGGCGGCTTTGGGATAGCTGACCTTCACAACGGCGCGGTTCTTCCCGGCAAGCACGGGCGGTGCAATGGCAAAAACCGCTTCCCTCAGACCGCTGGAGAGATCCTTGTCAGTCCGGCGCAAATCCAGCGTGCCCGCCGGCTGCTCGTTTACGGAAACCGTGGCGAGCTGGCCGGCACCATGGATCGCGGGCGGTGCGCTCTGCCCTTCTTTGGCCACCTCACCGAGGTAGTAGAGCTTGCGCAGTATCAGGCCTGCCCCTTCAGGCACGTTCACTGTGAATTCTTCGCTGCCACCCTCCGTGAACTCCAGTCCCTCCCACACCTGCCGCTGGCCGTCGGTGGTCCGTCCGGCGAATGGTGCTTCGCGTGCGCCGCTTTGGGTGTAATTCCACGGACGGCCCGTCGAGCGCGTGAACGAAGCGAGCGCCTCCTGCGGCCAGGAGAGCGGCTGGCCGGCATCCCGCACATGCAAACGGGTCAAGGCAACCTCCGCCGGTTCATCCTTCGCGTTCAACACAAAGACAACTGGTACTTTGCCAACGCCATACCATCCCTTCTCTCCGGCCACCTGCACGCCAAAGATGTCTTCCGCGGATTCCACAGTCATACCGGTGGCGGAGAAGGAGACCTCTCCCTCATCGTTGTCTCGCCAAGCCGCCGCGACCGTCTTGGAATCGCCGTTTCGTTGGTAAAGAACACAGCGAGTCCGCCCGGGCACGACGTCTTGAACCCTGATTTCAGCCGCCGCCTTCATCCGTCCGAGGAGGTCTTTCACGCGTGTCATGGCCCACCAAGCAGGTTTGAGGCAGAACGAAGGCGTCCGTTCAGTGAGTGGGGGGATGGTCAGCACGTTCTTGTGGACCAAACCGAATCCGAGGCGGACCATGTCTTCGTTGTGCAGCGTCAGCGCCGGGTGCACGCCGATGCGATCAAGCAAGAGCAGCGCGCGGGCAAGGTAGGCGGCCTGATCGAAGGCTTCCAAGCCTTGGCCGGCTTTCTCCACGGCCCAGTCCATGTCGGTGAGAAGGATCGTCTTGGTTGTGTCCTTCCCGACGTTCAGGGCCGACTGCAGTTCCCCGACGTACTCCGCGAGTTGTCCGTCTTCGGGGGAGATGCGCCCCGCGTCTACACGGAGGTCGATACCCGTGAAGTGTTCCAGTGCGCCTTCCCGGATGAGATCATTCAGGTATGGGAGCGCCGTCTCCCGGCTCAGGCCGCCGAGGATGAGAGGCGTTTGGGGGCAGTAGCGCCGGCGCCACTGATCGGCCATGGTGATCATCTGCGTGAAGCGCTTCGGGGGAACACCAAGGAACGATGTGCTGTCGGGGGTGTTCCAGAGAATCCAGCCGGCCACGTGGTTGCCCGCCATGCGCATCATCTCGTGGACGTAGTTGTCCCAATCGTCAAGCCGCTCAGGCGCGTGGAAGATATCCGTTGCGTGGCCTTCATCGCGGCCGCCGGGCCCGCGAGGGTTCCGGTCGGAGAGTTGCCCCTTGAGCATGTCTTCGTAGCCGAACGATGACGCCCAGTAGGTACTGTAGCCCAGAAGGGCATAAGGTGCATGCCCAAGCTTCTGCACCGATGTAACACACGCAAGCAGTGTCTCAGCCTGCAAGTTGCCGGGTTGGAACTCCGCCCAATCCCAGTCGTGGGCGATAAGGGCATATCGGTCCCCCAAGGGCGTCCGCAGTCTGCTGGTGTCGCACAGGGCTTCCTGCCATTGAGGCCCCAGGACGGACGGTGCATCGATTACGAGCAGATCCTGGACGATTGAGGCGACAGTGCGGTCACCCTCCTTGAGGCGAATCTGCAGCTCGTACGCACCCAGCGGCGAGCTCTTCGTGATCACAACAGTTGTGCGGGCGCTTGGCGCCACCTCGAGTGATGTTTCCGTCCCGGCGACACGCCGGCCGCGCCAGTCGTACAACCCGCCGGAGACAACTGCCTTCCGTGCGGTTGCTGCAGGCGTTGCGTCCCGGTTTGAAATGGTGACGCTCACCGTGGACCCGGGCAGGACGAGGTTAGATTGGCCCAGCGGGTCCAGTTCCATCGATAGCCGATCCGCGGGCTGGAGGTGTGTTCGGATACGGATGTCGTCCACATGCAGCATGCCTGCATCGGCAGCCGCATCGGGCGGCGTCATTGTGACAAGATGCAGTCCGAGTGGATAGCTGGGCACGAAAGGCAAGATAGGCCGCGATTCCTTCCAGCCCGACGGTATAGGCGGCAGTTGGAAAGTCAGCTCCCGCCAGCCCTTCCAGTCCACCTTGACGGCATTCTGCAGTGGGCCGGAGTCGGTTCTGGGCAAGAAGAGATCCCATTCGCAGTACCAAACGCCGCTCACCACGCCGAACTGGTCCCCGATGAGCGGGTAGAACAAAGCGCCTGATCCGTCGCCAAGTACCCAGAGCGATGCTGTTGTGGGGGCACCCGGCAAGGGCGGATCGACGGACACTGCGAGGGTCTTGCCTTTCTGCCATGGCAGGGCCAGCGAACGCTCACCTGAGTGCTTCTGCTGCGTAGTGGTCATCGCGGCGGGCCGCCCGGTTGGTGGCGGGTTGTCCACCCCGGCAACCTTGAGCCCCAGATAGCCTCTGGCGGCCTCAAAGTCGGCAAGGAGAACAACGCTGTCCGTTTTGGCAAGCACGATCTGGGCCTCGGCCGAAGCATCGCCCCGCGCATCGGACACGGCCACCTGCAGTCTCAAGGGTCCGAGTCGACCGGCTATCTTCGCGGCATGCTGGGCCAATTCGACGCGGAACGTGCGCAATTCCATCGGCTTGAGGTCGAAAGCCTGGCGCCCACTCACGATGACCTCTTCCTCACGATCGTAGAGCGTCCATGTTGCGTTGACGGTCCGCCCGCCGATGCGCCAGCCGTTCTGCACGCACACCCATGCGCTTCGGTCGGGTGCGTAAGCGTTGTTCGGGTCGTCGTAGCCCACTTGGGCGGAGAGGCTTTCGGCGCTGCTCTGCTGGGTGTGTATGAAGACCGGCCCTATACATGCTGTGCCCGCCGGATGGTCCTTGGATGGGGCGATGACAAATGCGGAGAGATCGAGCGGGAAGTCGATGGCGCCGGTGCCGCCACGTGGCGTGCGCGGGCCTACGCCGTCTCCCGGCAAGGGCACTTCCACGTACCGCCAGCCCTCGAAGTCGAGTGTGCAGAGCCGGCGGCCGCCGTAGGATCGGTTCCACGTGTAGAACGTGGAGCCGGCGGCCGCGAAATCAAGAATGACGGCCTGCACTTCGGCGCCGCCGCCGTCGCCGCGGATCCACACTCCCATCGCGTATGCATCGCCGGGCAGATAGCGATGCGTCCCGTTGTAGACCACCGCGGCGCCGGTATAGTCGATGCGCAGTGCATAGCGCCCGGGCGGCACTGTTTGGTTGGGGCCATTTGCCGGACCGATCTCTTCCCGGCCTATGCGCGCGGCGGTCTGCGTGCGGGCGTATGCGTGCTGTTCTTCCCCAAAAAGCTGTCCAGCAGCGAACGGCATGCCTGAGGTGAACCAGCGACCATATACGTCGCTGAAGTCGTCGAACAGAAGGTAACTGTTGCCCACTACGAGCATGAGGTCGAGAACCGAGGATAGTTGGGGAAGTTCGGCCGACGACAGTTCACCCTTCACGTGGAATGGCGGCAGGAACAGGTGCCAGTTCTCCGGCTCGAACTGAATCAGTTCCTCGTGGGGTTCGTTGGCGGGCGCTTTGACTTCGAACTCTCGTTGCGCCACGATGTTCTCGTTGTGGTCGGTCATCTCCACCCGTGCCTGCACCGAAACCGGGTCCGCGCCAAAATGCCGCACGTCAATTGCGAACGCAACGGACGGCGAGTAGGGCCGGACCCTGGGCCCGAATAGCTGCAGCGTTGCCGAGGAGGAGACACTGCCGCTGTCCGGGTATAGCCGGAGGTCGTCGAGGAGGACCTCGCCCTGCTGTACCGGGTCGGCTCCGGTGCGCTTCCGGACAATGATATCGGCAAGCCAGACTGATCGTCCGGGCGGAACACCCGCCACCTTGAAGCCGAATTCCTTCCATGTGTCGAAGTCGAGCGTGACGGCGGGCAGTGGAAGCTGCGCATGGCCGCGAAGGGAACGGCTGCCGTTGCCGTCGAAAACCACCTCAGCGTGGACGAGGCACAGGTGCAGCGTGTTGCCGGAGTTGTCTCCCTTTACCCAGAGCCGCAGATTTCCCTGGGCCGGGACCCGCTTTTCCTCTTGCGGAAGTGAGACGCGCACTGTGTCGCCCGCGCCGAACCGATAGCCCAAACGTGCGCACGCTATGCCCACGCGGGCACCGGTGCTTTGGACGGTGCACTCAATGTTGTCGCCTGGCGGAAGCGATGCCGTGAAGTTGTCGATCAGGTGGTAACTGGCCTGCTGGGCCAATGCGCTATGAGCGCACAGCAGGAGGCAGAGCGCACCTGATGCCGCAACTCGTCTGATCATCGCGTGTATTCCTTTCGCACAGGCTTGTGCAAGCGCCCCGCGGGTGCGGCACTACTGTTTCTGCTCTTTCGGGCTCCAAACCACGACTGAGGCACCTTGCCCGATGATAATGTGCTGCCAGTCGCCCCGCAGGCGGATGCCGTTTTCCACCACGCACAGAATCCTTCCATAGGGCACGGCTGACACGAGATTCCGGCCTCGGACGGGCGGGACGAACCGATCATCCGGGGTTCCGTCCTGCCGCTTGACGACAAAGAGCCCCTGTGTGCTCGGCACCACAACCTGTGTTTTCGTGGCGAAGGGCTGCCCCGTCACCCGCGGGGGTGTGTCGGCCTGTGCACGTGCAGCCTGGAGTATATCGCGTTTCCACCTGACGCCGCCGTCCATGTCGATCAGTGCGGCGGCCCCATTGTCTGCGGCAACAAAGACTCCTTCGGGCACGATTACGGGGCACATCGAGATGTGGTTGAGGCCGGGATCCTGCTCTATGCGTGCCTGCCAGGCCAAGCTGCCATTGGAGGCGTTGACGCAATGCAGCGCACCTTCTTCGTCCGCGATGTAGACGCGTCCCTGGTAGACGGCCGGAGACGACAGCGTGTACGGGGCGATGGGGGCTTTCCACGCCTCCGTCCCGCGCTCCTTGTCCACGGCGTACAGGTAGCCGTCCCACGACGCGAAATACGCTCGCTCTCCATCGATGGCAGGTGCGCTGCGGATACGTCCGCCTGTCGTAAACTCCCAGATGAGTATGCCCGAGTCGACGTCCGTTTTGTAGAGGCGGCCGTCATCGGAACCGAAATAGACCTCGTCCTTGTCGGGAGTCGGGGACGAGTAGACGCGGCCGCCCGTCTCGAACGCCCAGATGTGGGCGCCGTTGTCGGCGACAGCATGCATGCGGTAGTCGGCCGACCCCGCAATCAACCTGCCGGCGTAGCGAGCGGGCGTCGTAAGAGGGGTGACGGTGCCCACCCTCCATGCGGTGCTGAACTCCTCCCCCTTCTTGCGCGCCTCCTGCTGCTTCAGCCTGAGCTCTTCCTCCTTCTCCTTTGTTATGGACACCGCTTGGAAGGCGCCTAAAGCGTCCGCGAAGGTCAACTGTGCATCAACGACGGTGGCTCCGGCGTGAAAAGCCGGCGGCCATTCCGTGCCGTGCCGCTGCTGCTCAACATACTCGCCCACGAGGTCGTCGGGCAGGGTACCGGGCACATGCGACGGTGCCCCCATGAACATGGGCGTCGCGAGGGGATCTGGATTGAATTTCTTGTTTCGCAGCGTTTCGGGGCCTCCCACAGGGCCGTAGATTTCGATTTCCGTCATACAATCACGCTGAGTGCGGGTAACGCCCGGCAGGATCTTCAGATTGTCGGTGTACAATGTTTCAGGAAAGTGGACAACGATGAAACGCCTGCGACTTGCGCGGACAAGAGCAACCGTCCGAGGGATCTTCGTTTGCATGTCGTTCGCCAGTATGGCGATGCTCCTGTAGACGGTATCCGGCATTGAGTTATTCAGATAGAGCACTAGATGCGAGACGTAGGCCGGTTTCATGAGAACAGCGGTGAACCCAACCGGGTCCGGCTTGTAAAACCACATGGGACCGATGTCGTCCAGTCGTCCGTTGTGCAGGAACGCTTGCTCCTGGGTGAAGATCAGTGAGCCCAGCGGCGTCGCCTGCATGAATGCGGTCACGTTATTCCGGCTCATCAGCTTCTGCTTCAGCGGCGGCGGTACCCGGCTATAGCGAATCCGGAAATCCTCGGGATGCGTGGGCTCAACCTTGTGGAGATTGGCGTCCGCAAGGAGATTGGCCGATGGGAAACGGATCGGCTTCAGCGACACCGCGTCGACGTTTGCCTCGCCGCCACCCGCCTCAAAGCCCACGTGGATGGCGGTGGTATCAGCCATGGTCTTGATCGCGATGCGTCCGAAGCTCCACTCACCGGGCCTGCCGCTGAAGTTCGAGAGCGTGAAGACTGTTTTCGCTCCGGCAAGCGCCGCTCCGGCTGCGAGCTTCGTTCCCTGCTGCTTCGGCCGGTAGAAGAACTCCAGCAGGTACGTTGCGGAAGGGATCACCTTGCGCTGTATTCTGCTGGTGACCTGCTGGCCGTCGTGAAGCAACAGGGATTTATTTCCTTCGTGGGCGACGTTGTCAAGGTTGGCTTCTCCGCTGGAGGCCGTCCAGTCGTCAGCCGTCTCGAATCCGCCGTTGTCGACCTGCTGGTTGCCCGTCCGGAGAATATCCTTGTAGTCATCCGGGCCATCATCGCACACCGGATAGAACTCGCGCGTGTCGTCGCGGTCGCGCCGCGTTGCTTCGGCAACGTATGCCGCATAGTCTCTCTCCGGCACATCGTGGTGTTCGCGCAGGAGCGTCTGCCAGGCGATGTTGCCGGCCGGGTCGAACTGGGCAATAGCGCCGTTTCGGGCGCCCGCGATCACGCGGTCGTCGCCGGTCACCAGCAGGCGCGCCACGAAGGGCAGCGTGTGCTCCCAAACAACCTTTCCCGTTGCCAGGTCAATACAGCGAACCAGCCCGTCGCGGGAGCAGCGATAGAGGCGAGTGTCGCCGCCGTTGATCTGGTCTAGCCCCTGCACCCAGAACTGCCTGTCATGCATCTGCCAGATGATCCGGCCCGTGTCGTCCACACGCATGGCCGAGTTGTAGCTCTTGCTGAGACGTCCGCCGATCTTCAGGGGCGGATCTGCCGGCGGAACGAACTTGCCGAGTGCACCGGGATCAGGCCCGCCCCCGGGACCGGGTTTGCCGGTGAAGAGCAGCGGGGCGGAAAGGTTGGCGGCATGAATCCACGGATTGGGCGAACCGGCAGGCCATGTGACGTTCCACAGGTCGTTCGATCCGGGATCGGAGATATCCTTCAACAGCACCTTGCCTGTGCGGGCGTCGAGAATCTGCGGCTCATTGCGCCACAGCGGCAGGATCACTTGACCGTCCCCGATGAAAGACGCAAAGTAGCGGAACTCGTTGTACGCCAGCATGAAGCCGTCCGGGCTTGGCACAGCCGACGCCAGCTTCAGATAGCAGCCAAACCCGGCCCAGGCCGTCTGGACCGCCTTGGGCGGGTAATCGACAATGTCGAACGCCCGGTCATAAAACCACATCCTCCCGCCGTCGTAGTTCACGGCAAGGACGCCCGTGCGGCCCAGGATCAGGATTTGCCGCAGCGTAGGGTTGAAGGCGATATGGACCTTTGTCCGGTACTCGCGTTCGTTGACATGAAAGTCCGGCCACTCTGTGGAAGCGAATCTCTTGAGCACGGAACCGTTTTCACCGTTGATGAGGAATATGAAGAACCCCTGTCCGGTCGACGCAACCACGCGACTCCCGTTGTCGTACCATCGGGCGAAGTAGACATCGTGCTCGGGCAGAAAGCTCTTCCACAGAAGCTCGCCCTTCGCCGAAAAGCAGAAGAGGTTGTGGCCGAAGCCAAAGGTCCCGACGAGGATCCGGCCCGTTGCCGGGTCGATATCGAGCGTCTCGACGCGATCCTCGAGAGACAATGCATCCCTGAAGCTTGACGGCCGCTGTTCTTTCCCGGCGAACGTCTTGGCATCGGCGATGTCCCGAAACTTGGCTTCCTCTATGACGGGCCGAACCGGCTGAGCGTATTTCATTGTCTCCCCCTCGATGGAGACGAGGCTGTCGATCCCTCGAGCCAGCCCATTCTCGTCCGTTGCCAGCACGGCGATCGTGTTGTGGTAGTTCGAGAACGCCTTTTTGACCCAGGCCAGGATTGCCCTGCCGCGTCCTGGGAAGTTATCGGACACCGGCTCGGGCAACAGGTCGCGGTCGATGAGCCGCTGCACGAGTCCCTCACGGTCCCCGAGCAGGATGACGGGTGCGTCCACAAACACGCCGGGCTCCACCACCTCGCCGCGCCACAGGCGAGTGCCGTCGATGATCATCTCCTCTTCCTTCTGCGAGGCCGACCACCCCGGGCCGGGGCCGCTCATCCAGGCTGCCATGCTGGCCACCCGTACACGCCGGCCCTGTTTCTGGAGCTCCTTGCACAGCCGCTCGGCTTGCGGTTGTGCCCACTCCTCATCCACGCCAATGAAAACAGGCGGCCTGCGAGTGATCTCCGCCGAGTAATACTCTTCGAGGAGGAGGCGATTGAGGTCGGCCAGCTTATGCCGTGGCGTCGCGGTTTGGCCGAGCCGGCGCGATTCGGCCGTGAGGCTTCCCGGCGGGAAACGCTCGTCGGCGTAGAGAGCTTCTCCCGTCAGGATCTTGTTCAGCTCTGCAGCCAGCGCGCCTGCGAGCTCCTTGGGCGGCGTATCCTGGCCTTTCAGATCTTGTATGAGCTTGAGAGTTGCCGGTGCAAAGCAGCTCTTCAGATACTGGGATAACGCACCCTTGTCGTCGCGAACCCGCATGGCGAGACGAACCGGGTCCAATATGTCGTTCGCCGTGAACAGGGGCGCTGCCGCCGCACAATCGTCTGCGAGGAATTCCCTGATCTTCTCCGCATCGCTCATCCGCACGGTCCGTGTGTCCAGAACGCCCGCGGGCAGACGGCCCTCCGCAACGGAGATCGTCGCCTCGGCAAACTTCCCGCTGATCAGCTCTCGCACACGCAGGACAAATGAGCCGCTCCCGATGTTGACGGGAACAGCCCACGCGCCGCGGTATTCGGGTGCGCACGCGCGATAGACTTTCTGGAGCCGACGCCCCGACGCTTCTGTTGTTATCTCCACCGGAATGCCGGCATCTATCTTCTCATCTCGCTCGTTTGCAGCGAAGATCTCATAGCTGAAGGGCTCGCCGGCCCGGACGGCGGAAGCGGCGCGGATCACCACTTTCTCGATCGAGGCTGGAAGAAACGCGTAGATCTTGCCGGGGTAGTACCGGAAGTCGACGGCAAGGGACATCTCCTCGCCTTGCTGGGCAACCTCCACGCGCTTCATCTCGAGCATGTCGTAGCACACGGGCGGGCGCTTCGGGAACCGAATGGTCGGCCGATCAGGCGCCTGATAGAGTGTCTTGTGGTTCCCGGTGAAGCCAGTGAAGGCCAGATTCGGGATGACCAGGTACTCTGCCTGCCGGCAGCGAAGCCAGTCGGGCCCGACGAGCAAGTTGTGGATGGCGGCCGGCGGGACGTGCTTTGACAGAAATGCCTGCACGGCCTTCGTGGTCTCCACGGTCATGTCCCACCAACGCTCGTCGTCATGATCAAGATGCTTCGGGAATGATCCCCCGCAGCAGTCTGCAATCTCGGTGAAGTCGGATTCGACCCGCTCAATGCCTTCGAGTTCGAGGCGGCTGCCTCGCTCGACGGCAATGATCTTGCCCGCCGCTTTCAGGCGCTTGAGGGCCTCGATTGTCTCGGGCGGTATGGCATCCCGGGAGGAAAAGCCCGGCACAAAGACGACCTTGTACCCCATTCCCTCATCGCCGCGGATCATAGTGTCGGTGAGGAAATCCGCGGGATAGCCCGCGCGAATGCACGCCGTCCAGAGCCCTTCGCACTGGAGCGCGCTGCCGGAAACGCAGTCCATCTCGCGCGAGTAGTAGATGGCAACCTGCTTGTAGCCCTTCTGCATTTCCAGGAAGAGGTCGCCATAGGGGGTGAGGAGCGCGGCGATGCTGCGAAGGCCGTGGAAATTGTCTTCGAGCTGGGCATTCGGCGTGCTCTCGAACTGCATGAAGGACATGCCATCGCACCGTTGCGAGAGTGTGAAGAATGCGTCCCGCAGGTTGGACGTATCGTAGGGGCCGGTGCCGGCACCGACGATCATGGGCCACACCTGCAACGCGTGCTTGGCGTCGTGGGCGTTGAGGACGTCCGCTGCGAGCGGGCCGGCGACGGGAAACGCGCCGAAACCACCCATGTCCTTGTAGCCGACGGTGATCGCGGCCTGCAGCGGCCGGAGAACGTCCTCGCACTGCAGGGTCCCTCCGGGCAACGCATTGATCCGCGCCTGGGTGAAGTTCACCGAGTCGGGCATGATACTCTTGGCGGCGCCGCCTATGAGCTCGCTGAGCTCTCTCCATTGCGTGTCGAGGTGCATTGGCCAGGTGCGATAGAGCTTGATGTCTTCGTATCGGCGTTGGCCTTCCGGCAGGCTCGTGAAACGGTCGCGGGCACGGAGCGCATCGCTGCTGGTACGGCCGTTATACTTCCTCCGGTAGTTCAGTTCATCGGCCCGGTGGAAATAGGCCATCATGGACATTGCGGTATCGTGGTCGAGCGACTGGCTGAGCTCGTCGTAGAGGCAGATCCCGCGGAATGCAGGGCTGTGCCGCATCGACTGCACTTCGAACGTCGCGTAGCGCTCGCACGCATCAAGCATCTTGCCGCCACGCGGCATCATGCTATCGTGCTGCGTGAAAATATTCTCATAGAAGCGGAGGTTGTGCCTCAGCGCTGCGTCCATGAACTTGTCGCGGCCGCTTGGCGACGCATACGCTTCCCACGGGCCGAGTTCGGGACGCCCGCGCACGAGTTGCTCCAGCTCCCGATCTCCCCATTGTACGCGGTCCATGGCGTAGGTCATGCCCATGAATGCGTTATACCCGCTTTCGGCAATCGCCCGGGCCACCTCGTCCGCCGATGTCCCTCTGTTGCCAAGAACGGCGCTGTAGAGGCCGCCGAACTCGTTGTACTTGCCGTTGAGAAGCTTGGTGAAGTGTGTCTCCGGGGCGGCATCGACGATCTCAAGGATGCAAGGAGCGCCCAACCGTCCGCCAACGCGTGCGTCAACTCGGTACCGTCCCGGCGCCAGGGCCAGTGACGTTGCCGAGCCAATGTCGATGATGAACGTCTCGCGGTCTCGAATCTCCTGTTTCGTCTCGGAGCGATAGAGCGGCAGGCGCACGTTTGTGGCGTCGATCAGGTCTACGGCCACGGGCGCGGCCGCCGGCACCGGCGTAACGGTTCCGTCCTGCGCTTGTGCGATCGCGGTCAGGCCCAGCCAGAACCGCTCGCCACGGTAGAAGGCCGTCCGCCCGCGCTGGGTGAAAACTCCCACACCGTTGGTGTTGCCCTTTGCAATAGTGACCCACTGATCCGCGTACAGATCACTTTTCCCCGGCTGTGCCGGCCGGACGCCCACACGCAGCTTGTATAGTCCGGGGGGCAGCTCCGGCAGCGAAAGCTCGGTCATGCCGGTTGAGGCTTC
>Ga0172364_10001022_pt1 | contig 20997 bp, 23 predicted proteins | sample LakKivSesite10cm_FD_114545 | JGI IMG/M metagenome (GOLD analysis project Ga0172364, IMG submission 114545) | Sediment microbial communities from Lake Kivu, Rwanda - Sediment site 10cm | ecosystem: Environmental > Aquatic > Freshwater > Lake > Sediment | place: Rwanda: Western Province, Lake... | reverse complement strand
TTGTCGCCGCCATTGTAGCGGGCCACCACATCCGCCTCTTGAGCCAACAGGTCGGTGATCTTCCCTTTGGCCTCGTCTCCCCATTGCGTGCCTACGATGATTATCAGCCCCATCTCTTCTCCCCTTCATTTGACAGCTAGGCGTAGGCCATCGCTGGCATCTCAATGTAGCGGTCCGGTTTTTCAGCCTTGTGCTGAATGGCAAAGAAACGCCGCTCAATCTCCTTGAGGACAGCCGCATCGTAATAAACCATTCCGCAGTTGAGACAAACCTCAACCGGGGTATTGGGCACCAGAAGGTATTCGCCCTTGTAGCTATAAAGATATTCGATTCGACGTTCTTCATAGCGGTCGCGGCCGCAGAAGTTACATTGAACTTTCCGCATCGCTCCTCTCTCCTCGTGTCCAGGGGTCAACAACTTCGGTGGGCGTGGAATGTATACGGTGATGAGTGCCACTTTCTCCCCACGCCAACCGCAGACGGCGTGAATAGGCACATCCTCTGCAAAGCCCACAACCAGGCAACTTTCGCCGCGGCCGGTGTCAGGATACTGTTCAAGTATCTCTCCATTCAGCAGAGCTTCTTCAACCTGAGCAAAGGTCAACTCATCCGCCCTGCGCTCAATCTCCGCGTGATGGGTATAGACATATTGGTTGACGCGAACTTGGGCTTTGATCTTTTCAATGTCCATACCTGAACACACAATTATAGACAGAAACGGCAAAGTGTCAAAGTCACATGGGGATAGCGGAGGCCACCATGGCCTCGATCTCCGCTTGTGCTCCCTGCTGTCATTCCTCTGTCTCGTCCCACCGACTCCAAGAGGAGGGCTCCCCGGTGCGATGGGCGCGATACAGCCCTCGAATGTAGTTGATCTCCCCGGCGTGATACAGGTCGTGTTCGATCATGATGTTAACGATGGTGCGGGTGGGCAGCTTCTCCCCCCAGTTGGTGAGCCGGAGCTCGGCTAGCTCTGCGTCGGTGAGACCTGCCACAGCAGAGCGGAACTGCTCATGCGCCGCCCGTAGCCAGGCCCTCCACTCTCGCAGGTCTTCTCCCTTCGGCACCTGCTGCCCGGCCTCCGGCCAGCTCATCTTCGCCGGACCGAAGGCGTACTCCCAGTACATGATCTTGCACAGTCCCAGATGGGTCAGGATGTTGAGGATGGTGCGCCGTCCCTCCATCGGGGGCCAGGTGACCTCCTCCCAGGTGAGGTCTTCTAGATGGGACCACAGGGCGTGCCAGCGATCCTCCGACCAGGCCAGGTCCATCCGCCACAGGGTGTCCTCGACCACCGCTCGATCTGCACTGTCAGCCATTTTGCACCTCCTTGGAGAAGCAACAGGCAACGAGTGGGCTGAACCCTTGTTGGCTTAGTGCCCCGTTAACTCGTTACCCCCCTTTGTAGGATGTGGACTACGAACGTCCCTGCATCACCCGGGCCGGGAGAGGGAGGGATCTATTGCTGCCAATGTGCGCAGCGCGCGCAGGGTAACCCACTTGCTGGGCTCCCCACGCCGCCCGAAGGGAGCCCAGGTGCGGCTCAGTGTGCGCTCCAGGGGCCAATGCTTCTTCATATCCTGCTTATCCAGCAGCCATTTGACCACACCTCGCAGCCGGGGATCTTTCCCCCTTCCCAGCTCCGCCAGGACTTCCAGCCCCTCCAGGATGTCGCTCTCGTAGGCCAGAGGAAAAGCCAGTTGGAACCAGCGGCGACTGATCCCGCGCGCGTTGGGGTAATCGGCGAGGGCCAGATCATAATCCAGCAGGAACTCAACCCCACTCTGGATCGTCTCCTCCACCTTCGGCGACCGCTGCGGCGCGGGGATGGCGGCGAAGGCCCGCAATACCTTGATGGCCCCCCAGCCGCAGGGAAGCCACGTTCGGCTGTCGGACCTGGCATGGGCGTTGTGACGACACCGAAACCCCTCTCTCAACATGACCTCAGCGAGCCGCTCGGTTACGGTCCGGACGATCGGATGCTGGCCATAGCCGAACCAGCGCAGGGCCCACAGCAGGTTGCCGTTGAGGCAGGAGATCACGCCGCTGACCCCTTTGGCTGCAGAGAACAGGCCCCACTCCTCTGCATAGGCATGGTCCAGCACGTGCTCGCAGGCCCGCTCAATAGCCGGAAGGCGGGGCGCGCCCAGTTCTGCGAGGAACAGCACCTGCCAGATGGTGGCCCTGTACTTGGGGCTGTAGCCCCGATCAGGCTTGATCCAGTAGCCCTGAGGATACTGGGCCTCCAGGATGTCCCTTGCTGGCGGCGCTTCCGCAATCGCCGACTGTGCCTTGCTGACCTCCGGATCCTCATCTGATTGGCCCAGGAGTTGGGTCAGGGCCAGATAGCGGGCCGAGGGACTGTCCCTCTCCAAAAGCCAGGCCAGCGGGTCGCCGTGCAGATATGATCTCCACTCTGGCAGATAGCCTACGCCTGTCATTGGGCCTCCATGCTATCAACGACCGCCGACAACCGACGGCCGACCGCTGAAAGCGCCTCCGAGCGCTTGACTACGAGTTGCAGTGGGCTATAATCATGCGCTGAGGCTATAGCAGTACGGCCATGGAAGTTCTGGAAATGGAAGTTCTGGAGAGGAGATGAAGCATGCCTTTGTACGAGTATCACTGCCAGGATTGCGGGCAGAAGTTTGAGAAGTTGACGCGTTTCAGCAACCGTGATGAGAAAGTGACCTGTCCCTCTTGTGGCGGTTCCCGCACCAAGCGGGCGATCTCTCTTTTCGCCACGCGCAGCGGATCATCCACAGCAGGCAGTGAAGTCGCGGCCAGTTGCGCGCCGGCGGGCGGCGGTTGACGATTGTGAGAAGGGAGCCGTTGGCCCTCGCGGGAGATTAAACCACAGTACGAGACCCTACAGGCAAACGGAGAGTCGCCATGACTCTCCGTTTGGCGTCTAATCCATTTGCACCGCTAATCCGGGCGGTTCATCTCAATGCCGAACTGGATGGAGTACACCAGTCCGAAGTTCAGCACAAAGGCTATGGGCAGCATACAGCTCATGCGGTCGAAGGTGCCCTCCGTTCCAAATAATATCCCGCCCAGGACCATCAGCGCGGTGAGCAGAATGGCGCCTACGATAGACCGCTGTATCAGCACCCGATTACGCTGGGGGGTCAGTTTCTGTCTCGCCACACCTCCCTCCTTGCCAGATGCCTCACCTTCGACGATGGATTATAGCACGCTCTCCGCTTCAGGCAATCTTCGCAGGAGCCGGTTAAGGGCGGCGCCACTGCTCCAACTGTGCCCGATGCTGAGCCAGCAGGGCGTAGGCCCGCCGCCGGGCCAGGTGGAACGAGGGCCAGCTCCGCCAACGGGTGCTCTCATCCATACGCTGCAGACGGTGGTCCAGATGCCTACCCAGCACGGTCTGCTCGTCGCCGCTCGTCTGATCCAGGGCGCGGACCAGGGCCGGCACGGCGTCCTCGGATAGTGTAGTCAGGTAGTAGGCATCCAGCTTGCCAGTGGCCTGATAGCGGGCCAGATTCTGCCGGACGATGAAGGCGTCGGGATTGATGATGTTCAACGTGGCGAGGAAGCCCATGACCGCTACGAACGCGCCAATGGCAAACCAGTCGGGCTGGCGCCACAGGGTGACCAGGAACCAGATGAAGACGAGGGCCAGCCAGACCATGAACACGTGGCTGTAGAGCCGCAGTTGGGTGTAGCCGTAGGCTGCCTCGTAGAGGCGCAGCCGCTGGAAGGCTGAGGCCAAAATGACCAGCACCAGGCCGACCATGAGGCTGTTCAGGCCGTTGAGAACTCGCGCCCGCTGGCCGGTCTCGTGGCGGGTCAGCTCGCGGAGGCCCAGGATCAGACCCAGCGTCAGCACCGACACGACCACCAGTTCAAAGAAGCCACGGCGGGCGTACTCGGCGTAGGTGTAGCCCTCGAAGGTGATATTGGCCCGTCCACCGAAGAAGTAGGTGAATTGAACGGCGACGAAGCTCAGAAAGAGCACGTTCACCGAGGTCAGTAGGGTCGCCGCCTCCACGAAACCCAGAGAAACCAGGCGGCCCAATCTATCCAGAGCTCTGTCCAGGAGCCCCGGCTCAGGGGATACGGCGCTGCGACTCAAGCCGTAGTCCAGACTGCCAGCCAGGAACCAGGCAGAGATCAGGATAATAGACCCTCGCCCAATCCATTCGAGGAGATCGGGCCGGATGTCGAAGGTGAGGATGTCCCGCACGTAGCGGGCAAAGACCAGGTCGGCCGAGGCCAAAAGGGCCGTGAAGAGCAGCAGCACCGGCAGTGCCAGGAGGAGTCCCCTAGCCACCGGCATCAGGTTGCGGCCGCCTCGCCCCCGAACGACACCCAGGTTCACGCTGGCCGATACGAGCGGTGCCGGTCGGATCAGGGCGTTGCCTCCCGTGCACAGGAGGACGAGGGGAAACCCGATCAGCCCCAGCCGGGCGGGTCGGCCAGCGGCATAGAAGTGGGCGATGAGCCCCAACAGCGTAAGGCTGGTCACCACGTTGAGGAAGGTAAGGAAGGGGTTGGCCCGCACGAAAACCGTGCTGGCGAAGAAGATGAGTGGGGCCAGCAGCCAGATGTTGCGTCGGGCCGGGTGCACTCCCTCCCGCCAGCCCAGGCCGAACAGAGCAATCATCAACAGAAGGACGAAGAGCGGGAACGACAGCCCCAGGAACTTCCCGTAGAAGAGCAAGTCCACGCTCCAGCCCAGAGCCAGGGCGACCAGCAGGATACGAGCGGGTGAATGAACGTGGCTCATGGATCACCCCTCTCCATGCCAACAGCTCAGCATGGCCTCAATGTTCTCCAAGGGCACGTCAACGCCCGCCTCCCCCTCCCCGATGAGACCCCCCTCCGGCGTCTCCAGATGGTGCTTCATCTTCCGGGCTGCGGCGCGGATATCCTCCGGTGTACCGTGGGGCAGGGTATGCTGCCGGTCCAGCTCCCCCCAGAAGCAGATACGGCCTCGGAAGCGTGCCCCCAGCTTCTCCACACCCATGCACCACACCTGCGAGTTCAGCGCATCCACCCCCAGCGCGATCAAATCTTCGATGACCTCCACGATGTAACCGTCGGAGTGGAAGAAGACAAATTTCCCCGCCTGGTGGACGCGGGCGAACATCTCCTCGTAGCAGGGGGCGAAGAAGGCCCGCCACGTCCTGGGGGGGATGAGCAGTTGCCACTGCGATCCCCAGTCGTCGGAGAAAACGATGGCGTCCAGACCGTAGCTCAGCCAGCGCTCCAGCTCGCGCAGGTTGAAGTCATGCACCACATCGCGCAGGCAGTACACCTCCGGGCGGTCATCCATGAGGTCCATCATCAGGGCTGTCATGCCCCGCAACCATTGCATTCGCTCGAAGAGGCGGATGAAGGCCCCCTTGATGAACTTATCCCGGTGCTTTTCTATGAAGGCTGGAATCCCCTCAAACCCCCGATCCAAGAGCTCATAGGGGGGCTGGTAGTTCTCTAAGGCAGCGTAGTCCGCTAAGGGTGGGGTCTTGACCTGGCTGAAGATGCCGGGCTGCTCATTATTCCACAGCACTCCCCAGGGGTCGAGGAACTCGCCCCGCTGGTACATCGCCGAGTCATCGTAGGCCGACTGCTCGGCGCCAACGATGTCCACCGGGTAGCGCTTTAGCAGGGCCTTGATCTGGGGTCCATACTTCCACAAGGTTCCGGGCAGGGTCCACAGTTCCACTGGCGTGCGATCGGGCCTCTGGAATGCCACCGCCCGCCGCACCCTCTCTCGATTGTCCATGTCATCCCTCCGCAGCATATCTCCATCCATCATGCCTGTCGAGGCTCCCGAAGCCTGGCTGACAACAGGATCGCCAGGCCGATGGTCAGGGCGGTGATGGTGAAGAGGCCCGGATAGGAGATCCTGGCCAACAAAAGGCCGCCCAGCAGTGGGTAGATCATCAGCGCCGCGCCCAGCGTATTGGCCAGCCCCACGTAGGTCGGCCTCTCCTCACGGGGCGCGATCTCTATCACGAAGTTCATGAACCCCAGGGTCATGGCGCTCATCACCCCCTGCAGTCCGGCGAAGATGAGCGCGTAGGCCCACAAGAAAGCAGTACCCCGTGTCGGCACCAGTCGGGGGATGAGCAGTGCTCCCAGGGGCGCCATCAGCCCCATCGTGGTAGCCAGTTGAATCACCCACTTGCTGCCTGCTCGCTCCTGCAAGTAGCCCATCAGCAGCCCCAAGAGGACACTGGCCCCCACCTGCACGGAGACGAAGAACCCGATGGCCTCCGAGGAGAGCCCCAGCTCCCCGGTGGCGTAGAGGACGTAAAAGGGCGTGGACATTCCTCCCGCCCCCAGCAGCAGTCGCACCAGGGTCACCAAACGGAAATCCGTGTCCCTTCCCAACAGGGTGATGAGTTGGGGGAGATAGGCCCGCCAGGGCAGACGGTCACCTGAGGTCGGCTCCGCGTCCTCCTTGATGGCTGAGATAAAGCCCAGGGAGGCGAGGAAGGCCCCACCCCCCAGCAAAAACAGCCACGCATAGTTGACGGGGAAGGGAGGCCCTTTCTCGCTCAGCAGGTGGCGGACGAGCAGCCCTGCCCCCACGGCCAGCGCACCTCCTGCGGCCTGCCCCAGCCCGAACAGCCGCCCTCGCCGCTGGGGGGGAATGGTTTTGCTCACCAGGTGGAACCAGGGGACACTGGCCAGCCCATCGCACAGCCAGAAGACGGCCACCCACACGATGAGCGCCCCGTACAGCAGTAGCGGATGCTGGCCCACGCCCAGGAAGAGCAGCAGGGCCAATAGCCAGGTGAAGGGGCGTCCTATACTGGCTGGGATGAGGAAGTAGGGCTTCTGCCGTGGTTTGCCAGTCACATAATTGGCCGCCACCAGTTGGGGCAGCATCCAGAACCCGCTGCTCATGGTGGAGACCACCCCCACCAGAGGTGCTGAGGCGGTGAGTTGGCGCACTAACATGGGCAGGACGATGGTGGAATCAAGAAAGGCCATCCCCACGCGGAAGAATACGAAATCGCCTACGAAGGCCAGCAGGTTGCGACGGTAGTAGGGATACTCTAGGTTCAAGTTACAAGTTGCAGATTTCAAGTTGTGAGGGCTCCACCCAGCACCTTTTCGGCGATCGCTGGCAGGGCAGTGGCGACATTGCATCGGATCACCACTCGGGCCCGGGAGTCGAAGGGCGTGGGGTGTAGATTGACGATGATCAGATCAGCGCCCGTCTCCAATGCCACTAGCGGCAGTTCGGCTGCAGGGACCACTTCCAGCGAGGAGCCAGCCACCAGCAACAGGTCGCACTGCTCACACTCCATCTGAGCCGCGAAGAAGATGTTGGCCGGTAATAGCTCCCCCAGGAGAACCACGTCGGGTTTGAGGAGGCCATCGCACGCTCTGCAGCGGGGCACCTTTCCGGCTAGGAACTCCTCAATGAGGGGGCCAGTGTCCACAGTGCGGCCGCAGTCCAGGCAGGTGGCGGTGCGGGTGTGGCCATGGAGTTCGAACACCTGCTGTGAGCCTGCCGCCTGGTGCAGTCCATCAATGTTCTGAGTGATCACTGCCTTCAGCCGGCTTGCTGCCTCCAAATCTGCCAGGGCGCGATGGGCGGCGTTGGGCTTCGCCTTCAGGATCGTGTGGGCCAGAGGGCGCATCCAATCGTAGAAGGCATGGGGGCGCAGCCGGAAGGCCCAGATGGAGGCCACGAGCATGGGACGCACCTGTTCCCACAGCCCTGTTCCCGGGCTGCGGAAATCGGGGATGCCGGAGGGAGTACTGATGCCCGCGCCGGTGAGGGCCACGGCGTACTTCGCTTTCCTCAGCAAATCGGCTGCAAAGCTGAGCTTGTCCTCCATCTCGCCCCTCCCTCAGGGCGTCATTCAATGACGCCCCTACTCCAGAAAGATCGGCTGGCTCCAAGCACACCGCCCCTGGTGGTCAATGCACTCCACACGAAGGTAGGTCTCCCCCTCGTTTCGCAGTTGGAAATGGGCTTCGGTCAGCGGCGGGCCATCCCAGGCATGGACTGCGCCGCCCAGTGCCCAGTCACAGATGAAATGGATATGCTCCACCGGCGAGCAATGGATGGTCACCGCCCCATCCTCCAGCCGCAGGTCCTGGATCTCCGGCCCGGTGGTGCTGTAGAAAGCGCCCGCTTCCAGGGCCCTCAGGATCGCCTCTTGACTGAGCTCCTCGGCCTTGACCATCACCCAGCCCCAGCCCAGGTCGCCGTCGGGCGGGTGGCCGTGGGCATCGTCCACAGCCAGTCCCCACAGCCGCTTGCCCGCCGCCAGCAGGTCATCCCAATGCACCGCTGACAGCCCCTTGCCCCGCTCCTTGTGACAGACGCCGTTGAACACCTCTATCCCCCAAGCTCCCTCTGCTTTAAGCAGATGGGCCGAAGTCTGACCGCTCCAGTAGGGATGGGCCAACACCACCAGTCCTTCAGCAGCGCGCAGGGCGTCAATGGCAGCTTGCAAACCCAAGTCGGAGTCGTGTTTCACCGAGCCCTTAACCCCCAGCCCCACGAGGTGGTAGCGTCCGCTGGCGGGATCATGGCCGTCCAGTTCGATGCCGGGGATGAGGAGCAGCCCATCTCGGGCATAGGGCGTCGGATCGAGCCGTATTCGGTGCTCGGTGAGGGAGAGGAAGCCGTAACCGTGGATGGCATGCCAGTCCACCATCTCCTGGGGGCTCATCCGCCCATCGGATTGGGTGGTGTGAGTGTGAAGGTTGCCCCGGTACCAATGGCCGGGGGCAGTAAAGGGGTTGATGGTCATCGTGATCTCCTGAATGATAATGGGTGAACAGACGGGGGGTATTGTACTCCAGACAAGGGATGCTGTCAATTGGCCCCCTCGAAAATTCGACAACTCCGAAGCACAGTGGTACAATAAGCGTATGGAGGCACAATCACGAAAATAGTCTTACTAGGGAGGGAGCTATGAGCAACGGACAACCCATCTCTCGTGCCCAACTCAGGGAGCGGATCGGTGAGTTGCCTCGGGTCGAGCTGGCCCATAAGCCCACGCCATTGGAGGAATGCCCACGCTTTTCGGAGGCGCTGGGCGGGCCGCGCATTTTGATCAAGCGGGACGACTGCACGGGGCTGGCCTTCGGAGGGAACAAGGCCCGGCAGTTGGAGTTCACGCTGGGAGAGGCGGTGGCCCAGGGCGCGGACCTCATTATCCACGGCGCGGCCTCTCAATCTAACCACTGCCGCCAGGCGGCCGCCGCAGCGGCCAAGCTGGGACTCAAGACGGTGTTAGTACTGGCCCGCGATGCCAAAAGCTCGGTCGTGCAGGGCAACTTCCTGCTGGATCACATCCTGGGGGCCGAGGTCCGGCTGGCGGAGGCGACGGGCCCAGGGGCAGAGCTGGACGAGATCAAGAAAAAGATCGCTGAGGAGTACCGGGCGCAGGGGTACAACCCCTTTGTCATCGCCCCGCCGGCCTCCGAGACGCTGGGCGCCGTGGCCTACGCCGATGGCCTGCTGGAGATGTGCGATCAGCTCGATGGGCGGGGGATCCGGACCGACTACCTGGTCGTCTCTTCGGCGGGAGCTACCCAATCGGGGTTGGTGCTGGCCAACAAAGCCACCGGCGCGGGGCTGAAGATCATCGGCATCGCCCCCATTCGCTGGCCCTACGACACCGCGACCTCCATGGCGGAGACGGCGAACCGCGTGGCGGAGCGGTTGGGCCTGGAACTCACCATGGAGCCGAAAGAGGTGTACAACACCGATGCCTATGTGGGGGAAGCCTACGGCATCGTGACCCAAGAGGGAGTGGAGGCCCTGCGGCTCATGGCTCGCACGGAGGGGATCATCCTCGACCCCAGCTACACGGCCAAGGCTTTGGCCGGGCTGATAGACCTGGTGCAAAAAGGGGAAATCGAATCCGACGCCACGGTCGTCTTCCTCCACACCGGCGGCACGCCAGCCCTGTTCGCCTACGCGGAGGAGCTGCTCTGAGGATTTGAAAGGAGCTGAGAGATCATGACGACACAGTTGAAAGGCATTATCCCCCCGATGACGACCCCCTTCGATGCCGAAGGGGAAGTGGATGAGGCCGCCTTTCGGAGCGAAGTGCGCTACCTGCTGGGGGCTGGCGTCCACGGAGTGGCTGTGGGCGGCAGCACGGGCGAGGGGCACACGCTGACCACCCACGAAATACGCCGCCTGACCGCAGCGGCGGTAGAGGAGGTGGAGGGGCGCATCCCCGTCATCACCGGCATCATCGCCAACTCCACTCGGCTGGTCGTGGAGCGGGGGCGGGCAGTGCGCGATCTGGGCGTGGCCGCCTTGCAGGTCACACCGGTGCACTACCTGTTCACCCCCAGCGAAGAGGAGATGTTCGACTACTACCAGGCCATCGCCGACCAGACAGGACTGCCCATCCTGATCTATAACGTCATCCCCTGGTCCCACGCCTCGCCCGCACTGCTGGTACGGATCATCACCGAGGTCGAAGGGGTGATCGGGGTCAAACAGAGCGGCGGGGACGTACACGCTCTGGCGGAACTGCTGCTGCGGCTGGAGGGCCGGGGAGTGGTCTTCGCCGCCGTGGATGACCTACTCTATCCCTGCTTCGCCCTCGGCGCGCATGGGGCGATCGCGGCTATTGTGACCGCGGTGCCGGAGTTGTGCGTCGAGCTGTGGGAGGCGGCACAGGCCGACCGACACGCAGAGGCCCGTGCCCTGCACGAGCGACTGCTACGTGTGTGGCTGGCGCTGTCCGGTCCCAACCTGCCGGCGCGGGTGAAGGCCGCCATGCGCTTCCAGGGCCGGATGGCGGGCCTGCCCCGGGCGCCGATGCAGCCTGTCTCCGCATCGGAGGAGGAGGCGGTCCGCGCTGCACTGCAGGCAGCCGACCTGCTGGAGGAGTAGGGGCACCCCTCGCGGTTGCCCCTGCCAGAATGTCAATGGAACAGATACGATAGACTACGCCAGGAGGGAAAGGTGGCTGACGAACTGTTCAACACCATCTATGGGCGGGGGCTGATCGGGGAACTGCCCAAGATCGCCCACCGCCCCTACTACGTGGTCACGATGGACAATCTGTGGTTTCTGTCGGAAGGGGTGTGGGATGAGCACCTCGCGGGCACGTACTTCGTGGAGAGCCTGGAATACGAAGAGCTTGAGAGCATCGTGGAGGACCTGCCCCCCTGCAACAGCGTGATCGGCATCGGTGGAGGCCGGGCGCTGGACGTGGCTAAATACATCGCCTGGCGCAAGCGCCTGCTGCTCTTTCAGGTGCCGACAGCGATGACGGTCAACGCTGCCTTCAGCCACCGCTCGGCGGTGCGCTTTGGCGGCGTGGTGCGTTACATCGGCTGGGCCGTGCCGGAGGCGGTCTACGTGGACTACGACGTCATCCGGTCCGCTCCCCCGCTGCTCAATCGCTCCGGCGTATGCGACATCTTCTGCTACCACACCGCCCACTATGACTGGTGTCTGGCGCATGAGCAGGGCCAATGCGAGCCCCAGTGGCCCTATGATCAGCGACTGGTGGATGAGGCAGGGGGGGTATTGCAGAGGGTGATGGGCAAGCTGGAGGAGATACGCGATGTGACGGATGAGGGTATCTACACATTGATGGAGGGCCATCGCTGGGGTGGAGCAGCCTTTCACAACGCGGGCTGGAACCCGCGCCACATCGAGGGGGCCGAACACTTCTTCTTCTACAATCTGGAGTACCGCACCGGCAAGCCCTTCATCCATGGCCAGCCGGTGTGCTTGGGCATCTACATCATCTCCGCGCTGCAGGATAACCGCGCCGAGGAGATGCTGGACGCCATCGAACGGGTGGGCGTCCCCATCCGGCCCCAGGACATGGGCCTCACCTGGGATGATGTGGCCGAGGCCCTGCGCACCCTGCGAGAGTACGTGGAGCGGGTCGGGCTGTGGTACACCGTAGTCAACGACCGCCCCATCACCGAGGAGTTCATCGAGCGCGTGTGCCAACGCCTGAGCCAGCCGCCAAAGTACAAGGTATAGATGCTGGAGGTCTTTCGCCAGCCCAGCGGCAACTCCAATGGGCTGACCCTCGACCTCCAGGGGCGACTGATCGCCTGCGAGCACTCCAACCGCCGCGTGTCCCGCACCGAAGCCGACGGGTCGGTGATCCCCCTGGCCACCCACTACCAGGGCCGGCAGCTCAACAGCCCCAACGACGTGGTGGTCAAATCCGACGGCAGCATCTACTTCACCGACCCGCCCTACGGCGTGCAGCCGGAGGAGCGGGAGCTGGACTTCCAGGGAGTGTACCGCATCGCACCCGATGGGACACTGGCCCTGCTGGTTGACGACTTCGAGCGGCCCAACGGCCTGGCCTTCTCCCCCGACGAGCGCATTCTGTACGTGGATGACACCGCCCGGCGTCACGTGCGCGCTTTCGATGTGCTGCCCGATGGGACCTTGGTCCATGGCCGGGTGTTCGCTGAAATGCAATCACCGGCCACTGGCGGACCAGACGGCATGAAGCTGGACGTGGAGGGCAGCCTGTACGTCACCGGCCCCGGTGGGACTTGGCTCTTCGATCCGGATGGGCGTCATCTGGGCACCCTCGTCACGCCCGAACTGCCGGCCAATCTGGCCTTCGGCGACGGAGACCGGTGCACGCTGTACATCACGGCCCGCACCTCCGTCTACCGGGTGCGGACTTAAGCTGCCAGGGGTTTGATATGTCCGAGCGAGCGGCCGTCACCCAATTGCTGGACCTGACCGATCCCCAGGATGCCCTCACCGCCTACTATGCCCTGTACTACCCCAGCGAACAGGCCGCTGTGCATCTGATGTGGAAGCGGGATGAGCTCGTCGGCTTCCTGGCCATCTGTCAGACTCCGTTCGCGCTCTTCACCCCTCTGGTGGTACTGCGCTCCCGCTCGGCCGACGTAACTGAAAAGCTGCTGAGAACACACCTCATCCCGAGCCGAGAGTATTTCTTCGCCCTTGGGGAATGGGATGTGGAGCTGCTGCGGATGGCCTGCCGGACCTGGGAGGAGGAGCACGAGCGGATCTACACCCTGGATCCGGCGGAGTTCGTGCCCCATCACCATTGGGCTCTCCTCCGGAGGGACCAGGAGGATGGCCGAGTGCGCTTCGAGATTGTGCTGGACGGCAAGGTAGTGAGCCACGCAGGCACCAACTGGGAGTCTCCCTACTTCGGCGAGATCGGCGTGGTGACCGAGGAGGCCTATCGGAGACGGGGGTTGGGCAAGGCGGCGGTGAGCGCCTGCACTGAGGCCCTGCTGGAGCGGGGGATCGCTCCCCTGTACATGACCGACGAAGACAACTTCCCTTCCCAACAGTTGTGCGAGGCGCTGGGCTATCGTTTTCGCGGACACCGCGAGTTTGCCTGCCGGGGGATGCGGCGATGAAAAGTCAGAAGTGAGAATGCAGAACTGTGCAGAGCGGAGTGGACGATGAACCATATAACCAGCTATCTAAAGCAGATGTGCCATGTGTTGCAGCATCTGCCTCACGAGGAGATTGCCAGGGTCATTGACATCCTAGCCCAGGCCCGGATGGAGGGGCGACAGGTCTTCATCATGGGCAACGGCGGCAGCGCAGCCACCGCCTCCCACTTCGCCTGCGACCTGAGCAAGGGGACCATCGAGCCGGGCAAGCCCCGCTTCAGGGTGATCGCCCTCACCGACAACATGTCCCTCTTCTCCGCCCTGGCCAATGACTGGGGCTACGACCGGGTGTTCGTGGAGCAATTAGACTCTCTGGCCCAGCCGGGCGACGTGGCTATCGGCATCTCCGCTAGCGGGAACTCGGAGAATGTGCTCCGGGCCATGGACCTGGCCCGCGAGCGAGGGCTGACCACCATCAGCTTCACCGGCTTCGAAGGCGGGCGGCTGAAGGACAAGGTGGAGGTGTGCCTGCTCGTGGACTGCCAGGTGATGGAGCAGATCGAGGATGTGCACCTGGTGCTAGAGCACCTCATCTGCACCGCGTTGCACCAGAGGGGATGCGCATGAGCCAACTTTTGCTGGGACTGGATTTCGGTGGCACCAAGCTGACGGCCGGGTTGGCCCTGGTGGGCGAGGGTGAACTGCTGGCCCGCGATCAGTGCCCCACGCCTGCCGGGGCAGGGCCCCGTCGAGTGTTCGAGGCGATAGTGCGACTGGCCCGGAGCCTCGGAGGAGAGTTAAGGCCCGCCGGAGTGGGCATCAGCTTCGGTGGGCCGGTGGACCCCGCGCGAGGGGTGGTGCGCATCTGCCACCACCTGCCCGGCTGGGAGGAGGTCCCCCTGCCCGCTTGGGCCCAGGAGGAGTTCGGCGTGCCGGCACTCATGGATAACGACGCCAACGCCGCCGCGCTGGGCGAGCACCGCTTCGGCGCTGGGCGGGGCTGCGACCACCTGCTGCACGTCAATGTGGGCACCGGCATCGGAGGGGGGATCGTGCTCCACGGCCAGGTGTACCAGGGGGCGACAGGCATGGCCGGGGAGATCGGGCACATGGTGGTCCTGCCGGGCGGGCCGGTGTGCACCTGCGGGCGGCATGGATGTCTGGAGGCCCTGGCCTCGGGGCCGGCCATTGCCCGCGACGCACGGAAGCGGCTGGCGCGCGAGCCGGAGCACGGCCTAAAGCTGCTGTCGCTGGCTGGAGGCAACCCTGAGCAGATCACCGCACAGATGGTGAGTGAAGCCGCAGCCCAGAGCGATGAGCTGGCCCAGGATGCACTGGATCAGGCGGCGAAGATGCTGGGCCTGGGCATCGCCAACGCCATCAACCTCATTAACCCCCAGCGGGTGACCGTGGGCGGCGGGGTGGTCAAGATCGGCCCCGCCTGGATGGAGAAGGTGCGCGCCGCCGCCCGGGCCAATGCCATGCCCGACTGTCCGGTGGAGATCGTGGTGGCCGCGCTGGGGGACGATTCCCCCTTGTGGGGGGCGATCGCGCTGGCGGAGACCGCCTCAGTGCTCCACACTCACAGCATCCTCCATATTGATTGGACGAAATGACCACGAGCTTGACAGGCTTTTGGCGGGTAATGATTGATTGAGGAACATGATCCAAGCACCTACCGATTTTCCCACCATGCTCTGGCAAGACTTCACCGTCCAACGCCCCAAACCCGACGGCCCAACCCTCCGCTACGGCGGTGCCGGCCGCAGTGAGGACAAGCTGTGGGACTTCACCAGCACACCCTTCTACCAAGCGCTGCTGCCGGAGACGCAGAACATCCTGCGCCACATCCGGCGAAATCATTGAAGTGAGGAGACGAATTATGGCTGAAACGACTTTCTGGATCAGAGACCGCTTTCCTGTCCTCTACGAAGGTGAGGAGGCAAAAGCTGTTCTGGTGGACATCGCCTCATTTGCCCAGATGGAACTCATCATGGACAACCTGCTGAACCGGGAGGAGGAGCCAGAGGATGCCATCCTGGCCGCTTCCGCCGTTCTGCAACGGCTGGTAGCCCAAGCTCGACAGGAACCACCTTCGTCCGATTGGGAGCGGGAACTCAATGAGCTATAACGTCGTCCTCACTCGCTCCTTCAGGCATAGTGTCAAACAATTGCAGAAGCGATTCCGGCACGTCAAAGACGACGTGCGGGTGGCCATTCAGGTGCTGTTGCAGACACCGAGGCTAGGGGTAATTACCCCCGGCGGCTCCGGTGTGCGCAAGTTGCGGGTGCGCAACACCGACCTGGGCAAAGGCAAAAGGGGTGGCTATCGCCTGCTGTACTATGTTGAGGATCAGCCTGTACCAACCATCTACCTGCTGTTGCTGTATGCCAAGTCGGATCGAGAGGACGTCACCCGCAAGGAACTGGAGCAACTACTGGACGAGTTGGCGGATGAGATAGGAGAATGAGTCCAATCGCCTTCACCACCCAGCGCCCCGAACCCGACGCCCCGTCCCTGCGCTATAGCGGCGTGGGCCGCAGCGAGGAGAAGCTGCGCCACTTCACCAGCACGTCCTTCTACCAGGCGCTGCTGCTGGAGACCCAAAACATCCTGCGCCACATCCGGCGGGTCGAGTGGCTGCGGCCGCCCCAGGTGGACGCCCTAGAACTGTACGTACCGCATGCTGCCCGAGGTGGTCTACCACTACCCCCTGGCCGACTCCATCCAGGACGGTCACCTCAAAGAGGTGCGCTTCTACGACTACAGCCGGGTCAAGACCGAGGAGTTCGTCCGCGATGTGGTCCGCCGCTTCTGGGAGACCTACGGCGAGGAGCGACGCGAGGGGCTGCTGCCCAAAATGACTGTCTACTGCGCCACCATCCGCGAACTGGAGGACGAATTTCGCCCCTTGCTGGAGAAGGCCCTGGCCGAGATCGGTCGCCTGGCCTTCGGACTGGAGGGGGTTGATCTGAGCCGGTACGAGCCAGTAGTCACGGTGACCGAAGGCCTGGAGATGCTCACTCGGGAGACCCGAGAGGTGTACTGCTGACTGATGAGGTTTTTTCGGATAGGCCTTATTCCCCTTGTCCCTCATCCTCCTGACCCGTATAGCCAAAGATTCGACGGTGGGCTTCATGCAATCGTCTGGAACTCACTTTGGCGTAGACACGGGTGGTGGTGGGGGAGGCGTGGCCCAGCAGGTCCTGGACCACGGCTAGGTCACCGGTCACCTCCAGTGCCCTGGTGGCGAAGGTGTGGCGCAGGGCGTGGGGAGTGAGAGGTTGCTCGACCCCCGCTAGCTTCAGGCAATCGTCGAAGATGCGACGCACTGTGTTGGTGGAGATGGGCAGGATATTATGACCCGCGGCCCGGTCGTGGCGGGCGAAGAGGGGGAGCTGATGAAGAGGGCGGCCTCTGGCACCATCAACACGGGCGGTCAGATAGGCCTGCACCGCCTGCCAGGCAGTGTCGTCGAAGTAGACAATCCGCTCTCTGTTCCCTTTGCCCACCACCCGGGCTGTGCGGTTACGGTAGTCCAGGTCGCCACGGCGAAGCTGTACCAGCTCGCCCACCCGCATCCCGGTGCAGCGCAGCGTCTCCAGGATGGCGATGTTGCGCAGGCGGCAAAGATCCTGGCGGGGCTTGTCTAGCGTGGGAGGCACAGAGCGGGCAGCCCGGATGAGCTTGGCCACTGTCTCCTCCGCTGCCAGCCTGGGCAGGTGTTGAGCCGGCCCCTTGCGAAATTGGCGGTAAGCCTCCCTCAGGCGCAGGTGTTCGTCAGCGGGGATGGGGGCCAGCTTCTCCCGGATCAGGTAAGAGTAGAAACGGGAGAGAGCAGCTAGGTAGGCCCGCAGGGTGCTTCTAGGTACATCAGAATCGCGGAAGTGCTCGCCTACGAGCCAGTTGACATAATCAATTGCATAGTCCACAGTGAGGGAAGAGGAGGGTCCCGTTGAGTGGGACAGAGGGACCTGAGCCAGGTACTCCCGGAAGCGATTGAGGGCTGCTCCATAGGAGCGCACGGTCTTCTTGGACTGGCCGATGGCCAGGTCGGCTAGGAATTTGTCAATGGCGTCATCAATGGTCATGGTCGCTCCTTGTGGTGGGGTAAGGGGCTTTGACCCCTGCCCTCAGTGGGGTTATGGTTAGTTTAACGGACATTAAACAAACCATTTTAGTAGCTTTTATCTGGTTTGTCAAGTGAGAGCGGCCGACAGTCGGCGATGGGCAGCAGGTCCATGAAGACCGCATGGTGCGGGTCCTCGTAGTAGAAGGGATCGTCGAATTGATCTCAAGTGATTAACCCCAGCTGTCCTTTCTCCAATCCGACACCATTGCCAGTTCCATCGTAAGGAAAAGGCTAAATGCTTCGCCATTTGTTATTACAGTCCTTAATCGAGATTTTGTCCAATCGCCAAGGCGCGCGGCGCCCCTGCGATTGCCCAATAGCCCCTTCGTCAGTATAATACCTTGCCAAGAGGGGCATTCCATAGTCCGCAGTCCACAGTTAGGGCCCGAGACCTAGGACGAAGAAAGGGGACATCCATGGACCTGAACCAGATATCTCAGACGGTGACCTGGCTGGATGAAGAACGACGCGCCGACCGGGTGGAGTTGACCAAGCTGCTGCAAAGGCTGGAGGCACAGGAGCATGAGCTGACCGGCCAGACCAGACGCATTGAGGAGCTGGAGGAGCGGCTGGCCCGAGCTCAGGCTCAGATGACCCGCTTCAGCCAAATTGAGGAGCGGTTAGAGCAGGCCAAGGACGAGTTGGCACTCATGATCCGAAATGAAGAGGAACAGCGAAAGCAGGCTCATCGGGAGAGCGACCAGCTCCGACTGGCTGAGCGAGAGAATATCGTGCGTTCCCTCAACGAACTGCGTCGCCAGTTTCAGGAGGTGCCGCGCTATCATGAGGAAATCCTGCTGCGCCGAGCTGAGGATCAAAGGTTGGGGGAGGCCATCCTCAACCTTCAACAGGACGTTGCGTCCCTGAAGAAACCGATGGAAGGCCAGGCCCGCAGCATCGCCTACCTGGAACAACAGACCGGCCAGGCCCTGCACCAGATCACCGCGCTCCAGGAGGAGTTGGCCGACCTCCTCAAAGACGTTGAGGGGCTCTCCGCCAGAGTGCGCCTGCTCGAAGAGCCGATCCGCCGCACCGAGGGACGAGTGCGCGAATTGAGCGAGCAGTTCCCGGTCCTGGAGCGGGAACAGCACGAGTTCTTCGAGACGGTCCGGCTGGCCGAGGTGCAGCGGGAGCGCCAGATAGCCGACTGGAAGGCTCAGATGGAAGCTCACGAGGCCCGCATAGCCGACTTCGCAACACAGATGCGAACCTATGGCGAGCAGCACGAGGAAGCCCAGAGAGCTCTGGCTGCCCTGGAGAAGTTCAAGCAGCGGTTGCAGCAGGAGCAGAACCAAGTGGCGGAACTGCAGCGCATCGCCGAGGTGCGCCAAAAGCAGGAACTGGCTCAGTGGCAGGAGGACAACGACCGACGCTGGAAGAAGCAGGAGGTGATCTGGGACCATCAATGGCATCAGCAGGAGCAGGCCAACGAGGAGTATAAGCAGCGCCTGGGTTTGCTGGAGGAGACAGTGGTTCTTCTGCGCTCCCAGATTGAGGTGCTCTGGAAAGTGCATCAGGAGTACGCTCAACAACGCTTCAACGCCGTGCGGGCCTGGCAGACGCGTTTAGAGGAGCTCGCCGGCGGGGATAGGCGAAAGATAGTCCACAGTCCACAGTCCGCAGTCCATAGTCCCAATCCTGGGACCAACGGGTAAGGACTTAGGACTGAGGACTAGGGACTAACACCCATGCATGTCATCGGCACGGCGGGCCACGTGGATCACGGCAAATCGGTCCTGGTCAAAGCCTTAACCGGGATGGACCCCGACCGCCTCCAGGAGGAGAAGGAGCGGGGGATGACCATTGACCTGGGCTTTGCCTGGCTGAACCTGCCCAGCGGCCAGGAGGTGAGCATTGTGGATGTCCCGGGCCACGAGGACTTCATCAAGAACATGCTGGCCGGCGTGGGCGGCATTGAGCTGGCCCTGTTGGTCGTGGCCGCCGACGAGGGGGTCATGCCCCAGACCCGCGAGCACCTGGCCATCCTCGACCTGCTGGGCGTGGCACACGGCGTAGTGGCCATCACCAAGGTGGACCTCATTGAGGATCCGGAATGGCTGGAGCTGGTGCAACTGGAGGTGGAGGAACTGCTGGAAGGAACCACTTTGGCCGACGCTCCCATCCTCCCCGTCTCCGCCCTGACTGGCGAGGGCCTTCCTGAGTTGGTGGATGCATTGGATGATGCCCTGAGCTATCTCCCCCCTGTCTCCAGTTCCGGGCGTCCACGGCTGCCGGTGGACCGCGTCTTCACCCTGGCTGGCTTCGGCACCGTGGTCACCGGCACCCTCATCAGCGGCCCCCTGTCGGTGGGCGATGAGGTGGAGGTCGTGCCCTCCCTGCTGCGAGCGCGCATCCGGGGCCTGCAAACCCATAAGCAGCCCCTGGAGCAGGCGGTGCCGGGCAGTCGGGTGGCCATCAACCTGGCCGGGGTGGATACCGACCAGTTGCAGCGAGGGGATGTGGTGACCACGCCGGGGTGGCTGCAGCCCACCCGCTTGATAGATGTGCAAGTGCGCCTTCTGGGGGACGCACCCCAGCCACTGGCCCACAACGGCCCGGTGACCCTCTTCGTAGGTGCGGCACAGACACCGGCCCGGACGCGGGTGCTGGGACAGGAGGCGATTGCACCCGGGTCCACAGGCTATGCCCAGCTCCGCCTCTCCCATCCCGTGGCCCTCGCCGCGAGAGACCGCTTCATCATCCGCCGGCCATCGCCGGCGGCCACCCTGGGCGGAGGGCAGGTGTTGGACCCCCACCCCCGGCGGCAGCATCGTCGTTTTCAAGCGGAGGTGATAGAGCGGCTGCGGACCCTGGCCGAGGGCACTCCGGCTGAGGTCCTCCTCCAGCAGCTCCGACAGCGGGAGCCGCTCCCTGCTCAGGAGTTGATCCGAGAGAGTCAGTTGGAAGATGGGGTGGCGATGGAGGTGCTGGGGGCACTGATAGCGAAGGGGGACATCCTGGTACTGGGGGAGGAAGCGGAACCGCCGGAGGGGTTGGCACACAGTTGGCGGATGCTCATCTCCCGTGAGGGGTGGGAGGGGTTGCGGAAGGAGCTCGCCTCCCTCCTGGCCGATGACCACCGTGACCATCCCCTGCGCCGTGGCATGTCGCGTGAGGCCTGCCGCAGTCAACTTCAGGGGCGAGCGCACCGTGTGTCAGGCCGGGCCTTCGATGAGGTGGTGGCCCAGGCGGTGCGAGAGGGCGTGGTGGTAGATGAAGGGGCTACCTTGCGCTTGGTGGGGCACGAAGTGACCTTCACCGCCCAGCAAAAGGCAGCCATCGAATCCCTGCTGGCCGAATTTGGAGCCGTGCCCTACAGTCCCCCCTCAGCCGCCCAGTGCCAGTCCCAGGTGGGAGAGGAGGTGCTCAACGCGTTGCTCGATCAAGGGCGGCTGATCCGGGTCAGCGAGGAGGTGCTCTTCACACCGGAGGCCTACCAGGAGATGGTGGATCAGGTGCGGGCCTTCATCCAGTGGGAGGGGAGCATCACTGTGGCCCAGGCGCGGGACCTCTTCGGCTCTAGTCGCCGCTACCTTCTGGC